>Ga0209588_1000010_pt1 | contig 159025 bp, 142 predicted proteins | sample Rivendell_Oct201_10_FD_188351 | JGI IMG/M metagenome (GOLD analysis project Ga0209588, IMG submission 188351) | Vadose zone soil microbial communities from the Eel River Critical Zone Observatory, Northern California, USA -... | ecosystem: Host-associated > Plants > Roots > Rhizosphere > Soil ...
CCCTGCAAGAGCTCGAGAGCGCATTGCGCGCAGCGGCCGGCAACTCTCAGTTGCGGGTGCTGATTGTGACCGGGGCGGGCGAGAAAGCCTTCGTGGCGGGAGCGGACATTACTGAAATGGCGGAATTGACGCCCCAGCAGGCGGGAGAGTTTTCGGGCCTGGGCCAGCGGGTGTTTCAGCAGCTCGCGTCGCTGCCCATTCCCACCATCGCCGCGGTGAATGGTTTTGCGCTCGGAGGCGGCTGCGAGCTGGCCTTGGCTTGCGATCTGATTTACGCCTCCGAGAACGCGCGGTTCGGTCAACCCGAGGTCGGATTAGGAGTCATTCCAGGTTTCGGCGGGACCCAGCGGCTCGGCCGTCTGATTGGCCCGATGCGAGCCAGGGAAATGATTTTTAGCGGCGAGGCGATCGATGCCGATCGAGCCAAAGAGATTGGGTTGGCGCTGGAGGTTTTGCCGGCGGACAAGCTGCTGGCCCATTGCCGCTCGGTGGCGACGAGGATCTCCTCCAAAGCTCCGTTGGCGGTCGCGCAGGCCAAGCGGGCGATCGGCGACGGAGCCGATCGCGACCTGCGGGCCGGCACCGAGCTCGAGCGGCACGCATTCTCAATGCTGTTCGGTACCGATGATCAGTCCGAGGGGATGCGGGCCTTCATCGCCAAGCGCCCTGCGAACTTCAAGGGTGAATAGTGGGACGATGGACTTCGAGCTGACCGACATCCAGCGAGAGACCCAGAAGATGTGCCGGGAATTCGCGGCGCGCGAACTCACTCCCAATGCGCGCCGGTGGGATCACGAGCACCAATGGCCCGAAGACGCGGTCAAGAAGCTTGGCGAGCTCTCGCTTTTGGGGGTGGCGGTGCCCGAAGAATACGGAGGGGCTGGGCTCGATCACGTCTCCTACGCGCTCGCGATCGAGGAAATCAGCAGGGGTTGCGCATCGACTGGCGTAATCATGAGCGTCAACAACTCGCTTTACTGCGACCCGGTGCTCAAGTTTGGCAACGAGGCGCAGAAGCGCGAGTTTCTGGTCCCTTTCGCGCGCGGAGAGAAGCTGGGGTGCTTTGGGCTGACGGAACCGGAAGCGGGTTCGGACGCCGCCGCACAAAAGACGGTGGCTGTCCGCAAAGGCGGCGACTACATCCTCAACGGCTCAAAGAACTGGATTACCAATGGCCCGAAGGCAGACGCGATCGTCTTATTTGCGATGACCGACAAGCCGGCGGGGCATCGAGGCATCTCGGCCTTCCTCATTCCGACCGACGCGCCCGGCTTCAACCGAGCTCCTCCGGACAAGAAGATGGGCATCAGCGCGGCGTACTCCTGCACCATTTTCCTGGAGGACTGCCGGGTGCCGGTGAAGAACCTTCTTGGGAAGGAGGGAGATGGATTCAAGATCGCGATGAGCACCCTGGACGGGGGCCGGATTGGAATCGCCGCTCAGGCCATCGGAATCGCCCGCGCCGCGCTCGAGGAGGCGCTGCAGTATTCAGCGGTTCGAAAAACCTTCGGCAAGCCGATCCGGGAGCACCAGGCAATTCAATTCATGTTCGCGGACATGGCCACCGAAATCGACGCCGCTCGACTGCTGATGCTGCAGGCCGCGCTGCTCAAGGACCAACGCAAGCGCCACACGCTGGAGAGCTCGATGGCGAAGCTGTTCGCCTCCGAAATGGCCACCCGGGTCACCCACAAAGCCCTTCAAATCCACGGCGGCCAAGGCTACAGCAAGGAATTCGACGCCGAGCGACACGTGCGCGATGCGCGGATCACCGAGCTTTATGAGGGGACCAGCGAGATCCAGCGGATCGTCATCTCAGCCCATCTGCTAAAAGACTGAACGATGAACGCGCTGATCAGCTGCGGGGTGTTTTTCGTTGCATTGATCGCTTTTGCAGACGATCCCGATGCCGGCTTGAATCGATCGGCGGATGGGGGAGTCCGCTCGGAGAGCTCCAACCTTCCCTTCACACCCTACAGCATCAAGAGGATCCTGGCCTCGCATCATCAGGATATCCAGAATTGCTATGAGGAGACCCTGGCTGGGCGCCAAAAGGTCATCGAGGGTACGCTGACCGCTGCATTCAGCATTCAGCCCGATGGCACGGTGAAAAGGGCGCGGGTGCTGAAGAAAGGCACCACCCTGCGGGACGCCAAGCTGCACGATTGCGTCGTCAGCGTGTTGAGCGGGATAAACTTTCCCAAACCGCCGGATCATCGAGAGCATCCGATCGAATACCCCCTGAATCTGAAGGCAATTCGCTAGCTTGGATCTCAATCTCACCGACTCGCAGGAGCAAGTTCGCGAGCTGGCCGCTCGCTTTGCTCGCGAGCGCATTCTCCCGGGCGCACGGCAACGGGATCGCCAAGAGCAGTTTCCCTTCGAGTTGTTGCGGGAGATGGCCGCGCTGGGGCTGATGGGAATCAACGTGCCGGCGGAATACGGAGGTGCCGCCGCTGGCGCGGTGGCGTACGCCTTGGCGATGATGGAAGTCTCGGCCGCCTGCGCCTCGACATCGGTAGCGATGGCGGTCACCAACATGTGCGCCGAGCTGATCTGTCGCTTCGGCACCGCGGAGCAGAAAACTCAGCACGTCAGGCGTCTGGTGTCCGGCGAGGCGGGGCCCGGCGCGTTTGCCCTCTCCGAGCCGCACTCCGGCTCGGATGCAGCGGCGCTGACGACTCGGGCAGAGCGCCGAGGACAAAGGTGGGTGCTCAACGGCTCGAAGCAGTGGATCACCTCGGGCGCCTACGCCGGCGTGCTCATCGTCTGGGCGCGGACCGGGGAAAGCGGCAGTCGCGGAATCTCCGCGTTTATCGTCGAGGGCGGAACCCCCGGTCTCAAAGTAGGTAAGCACGAGGACAAGCTCGGCCTGCGCGCCTCTAATACCGTCGCCCTAACCTTCGAAAACTGTGGAATTCCTCAGGAAAACCTGCTTGCGGCAGAAGGTGACGGCTTCAAGCTAGCGATGAGCGCGCTCGATGGCGGTCGGATCGGAATCGCCAGCCAGGGCTGCGGGGTCGCCAGCGCGGCTCTCGAAGCGTCGTTAAGCTACTCAAAGGAGCGCACTGCCTTTGGAGCCCGGATCGCCGAGTTCCAGGCGATTCGCTGGTTTTTGGCCAATATTGCCACCGACCTCTCCGCGGCGCGCGCGCTAACGCTTCGGGCCGCCAGCCGGAAGGAGCGCGGGCAGCCGTTCACCAAGGAGGCATCGATGGCCAAGCTGTTCGCCAGTGAGATGGCCTACCGAGCTTGCGACAGGGCAGTGCAGATTCATGGCGGCTATGGCTACATCGACGAATTCCCGGTCGAGCGTTACCTTCGCGATGCGCGCGTGCAGACGCTTTACGAGGGGACCAGTGAAATTCAGCGACTGGTGATCGCCCGAGAGGTCCTCAAAGAAGCGGCAACATTTTGAATCGGTTGCGGCAGGCAATGAACTCCCCTTGACGTTTCAAAAGGCTACCGCTTACTTTGATTGTTCGTCCGTCCTCAATGTGGGGATGCGACAAGGGATTCCACGTCAAGCCCCGCGCGGAAGCCTCGATCTAATCAATTCGGGGCATTGGTGTTTTTTTAAGGACTAACAATCTCATGCAGCAAAACCTAAACGAGCAGCCTGGCATCGAGCGAGGAGACGAAGACTTTGCGTCCATGTTTGAGGCGTCCCTCAAAGAGCGCGGAGGCGAAGGCCTCCTGAAAGAGGGGGACATCGTCAAGGGGACGATCGTCCAGGTGACCAAAGACTACGCGGTGGTCGACATCGGCTACAAGTCGGAAGGCCAGATTCCGATCACGGAGTTCACCAATCCTCGCGGCGAAGTCTCGATCAAAGCGGGCGACGCAGTGGAAGTGCTCCTGGAGAGTCGTGAGAACGACACCGGAATGGTGGTTCTCTCCAAGGAGAAGGCCGACAAGATGCGGATTTGGGACGAGATCAGTGCCGCCTGCGAGCGGGACGAGATCGTCAAAGGTACGATCGTCGGAAGGGTAAAGGGCGGTCTCTCGGTGGACATCGGGGTCAAGGCATTTCTGCCGGGCTCCCAGGTGGACATTCGACCGGTGCGCAATCTCGACCAGTACATCAGCAAAGAATTCGAGTTCAAAGTCATCAAGTTCAACAAGAAGCGGGGAAACATCGTCCTCTCGCGCCGCGTGCTTTTGGAAAAGCAACGCGAGGAGATGAAGAAGGAGACCCTAAAGAATCTGGCCGAGGGCTCGGTGCTGAAGGGGATCGTGAAAAACCTCACCGACTACGGCGCCTTTATCGACCTGGGCGGGATTGACGGCCTTCTGCACATTACCGACATGTCGTGGGGGCGAATCGGCCATCCGTCCGAACGCTTCAACGTGGGGGACGAGGTCAAGGTGGTGGTTCTGAAGTTCGATCCGGGGGCCGAACGCGTTTCGCTCGGTCTCAAACAGATTCAGGAGGATCCCTGGCACCGAGCGGACGAGAAGTATCCGGTTGGAACGCGGGTCCACGGCAAAGTGGTGAGCATCACCGACTACGGAGCCTTCATTGAGTTGGAACAGGGCGTCGAAGGCCTGGTGCACGTGTCGGAGATGTCCTGGACCAAGCGAGTGAAGCACCCGGCGAAGATGCTCGAGGTAGGCAAAGACGTCGAGGCGGTGGTGTTGGACATCGACCCCAAGGCTAAGCGCATTGCCCTCGGGATGAAGCAAACCGAGGCGAACCCCTGGACGCTGCTCGAGGACAAATATCCGATTGGCTCGGTGATCAAAGGGCAAGTTCGCAACGTGACCGATTTCGGAGTCTTCGTCGGCGTCGAAGAGGGAGTGGATGGCCTCGTCCACGTCTCCGACATTTCATGGACCCAACGAATCAAGCATCCGGGGGAGCTCTACAAGAAGGGGGACGAAGTGGAGGCGGTGGTACTCAACATCGACGTCGAGAATGAGCGCTTCAGCCTTGGAATCAAGCAGTTGCAGCAGGATCCGTGGGAGACGCTCTCGGAGCGGTTGCCGGTTGGCAGTCGGCTGAAGGGCAAGGTCACCAAAGTGACCGACTTCGGCGCCTTCGTCGAGATCGAGCAGGGAATCGAGGGGTTAATTCACGTATCCGAGCTCAAAGAAGAGCGCGTAGAAAACCCGCGCGACGTGGTTCAAGAGGGCCAAGAAGTCGAGGTCAAGATCATCGACATCAATACTCAGGACCGCAAAGTGGCTCTCTCGATGAAGGCGCTGTTGCATGAAGGGGAGGACGACTACCGCGAGTACCTGCGCCGCCAGGCCGAGGGAAGCAAGGCGCGGCTGGGCGACGTGATGGCCAGTAAGTTAAAGAAATAGGCACAGACGGAGGTCAGTCATGGCGCGAGATGTCGTGATCGTTGGCGCGGCGAGAACCGCGATCGGGGCTTTTCAGGGGGCACTTGCCGCCCTTACGGCCCCTCAGTTGGGCGCGACGGTGATCAAAGCCGCCTTGGAGCGGGCAGGGGTCCCCCCCGGCAAGGTGGAAGAGGTGGTGATGGGATGTGTGCTCCAAGCGGGAGTGGGTCAAGCTCCGGCGCGCCAGGCCTCAATTTTCGCCGGTCTACCCGATACGGTGCCGTGCACCACCCTCAACAAAGTATGCGGTTCCGGCCTCAAATCGGTAATCGCGGGCGCTCAGGCGATCGCACTGGGCGATGCGGACGTGGTGGTCGCCGGGGGGATGGAGTCGATGACCAACGCGCCCTACCTCAGCCATACGATGCGCACCGGCGCGAGGATGGGGAACGTCGAGATGAAGGACGCAATGATTCTCGACGGACTTTGGGACGTGTACGGCCAGGTTCACATGGGGGTGTGCGCGGAGGCGTGCGCCGATCAATTTCACATCAGTCGCTCTGCCCAGGATGAGTACGCAGTGGAGTCGACTCAGCGCGCAATCCGCGCTCAGCGCGAAGGCGCCTTCAAGGCGGAGATCGTCCCGGTGTCGGTGCCCCAGAAGAAGGGCGACCCGATTCTGGTGACCGAGGACGAGGGGCCGAAGAACGCCCGGCCAGAAAAGATTGCCTCCCTCAAGCCGGTCTTCAAGAAGGATGGCACGGTGACCGCAGCCAACTCCTCCTCGATCAATGACGGTGCGGCAGCGGTGGTCCTGATGAGCGCAGAGCGCGCCAAGGCCGAGGGAAAAACCGTTCTCGGCAAGATCGTTGGCTACGCGGTGGCCGCGCGCAAGCCGGTGGAGTTCACCATCGCCCCAACCGACGCGATCAAGCGCCTGGTCGAGCGGACCCGGGTCCCAGCCGCGGACGTCGACTTGTGGGAAATCAATGAGGCTTTCGCGGTGGTTTCGATCGCCAACAACCAGTTGCTCAAGCTCGACCCCTCCAAGGTCAACGTGCGAGGCGGAGCGGTGGTGCTGGGTCATCCGATTGGCGCGTCCGGAGCGCGGCTCTTGGTAACGCTCCTCTACGCGCTCAAGGATTTCGGAAAAAAGCGGGGTGTCGCTTCCCTCTGCATTGGCGGCGGCGAGGGAATCGCGATGCTGGTCGAGCGCTAGCGCGAGCTGGAGAAAAGCGAATGGACAAGGTGGTGGGGAGCGCAGACGAAGCCATCAGGGACATCCAGGACGGCGCGGTGATCATGAGCGGCGGTTTTGGCCTCTGCGGTAATCCCGAGAATTTGATTGCCGCGATTCACCGCAAGGGGGTGCGGAACCTCACCATCATCTCCAATAACTGTGGGACCACCGAGCTTGGACTGGGGGTCTTGCTCAAATCCAAGCAGGTGAAGAAGATGGTCTCCAGTTACGTGGGCGAGAACAAGGAGTTCGAGCGGCAGTACCTGGCGGGCGAGCTGGAGGTGGAGCTGAACCCTCAAGGCACGCTAGCCGAACGGATTCGCGCGGGAGGCTGCGGGCTGGGGGGCTTCTTTACGCCCACCGCGGTCGGCACCCTGGTCGCCAAGGGCAAGGAAGTGCGAACCATCGATGGAAAAGAATACGTGTTCGAGCTTCCGCTGAAAGCCGATTTCGCGATCGTTCGCGCGTTCAAGGGAGATCGCTGGGGAAACCTGGTCTTCCGGGAAACCGCTCGCAATTTCTCGCCGCTGATGTGCATGGCAGCCAAGACCACGATCGCGGAGGTGGAGAACCTGGTCGAGGTGGGAGAGCTGGACCCCGACGCGGTTCAGGTCCCGTCGATTTTCGTTCGCCGCGTCATCCCCGGGCGCGCCTACCAGAAATGGATTGAAAAGCGAACGGTCCGCAAGAGGGGATAGAATGCCACTGACCCGCGAAGGAATTGCTCAGCGCATCGCCCAGGAGTTGCGCGACGGCTACTACGTCAATCTGGGAATCGGAATGCCCACCCTGGTTGCCAACTACATCCCGGCGGGAATGGACATCCTTCTCCATTCCGAAAACGGATTGCTGGGCATCGGCCCTTGGCCTCTCGAAGGTGAGGAGGATCCGGATCTGATCAACGCGGGGAAGGAAACGGTCACCGCGATTAAGGGAGCGGCCTTCTTCGACTCCGCCACCTCGTTCGGAATGATCCGCGGGGGGCACATCGATATGGCGGTGCTGGGTGCAATGGAGGTGAGTGAAAAGGGAGACCTCGCCAATTGGTTGATCCCCGGCAAGATGGTCAAGGGGATGGGTGGGGCAATGGATCTGGCGATGGGCGCAAAACGAGTGTTCGTCGCGATGGAACACGCCAACAAGGAGGGCTCTCCCAAGATTCTCCGCGAGTGTTCCCTCCCACTCACCGGAAAACGCTGCGTTCACTACATCGTGACCGAATATGCCTTCATTGAGGTCACCCCGAGTGGTCTGCTGCTCAGGGAAGTCGCTCCGGGTGTGACCCCAGAGCAGGTTCAAAAGATTACCCAGCCAAAGCTCAGGATCGCCGATGGGCTGCGTGAGATGCGAGTCTGAGGTGGTATAATTCCGAGCCTGCATGGCGGATAAGACCGAGAAGAAGAACATGCCGCGACAGGCGCCGCGGCTTGAGCACGAGTTGCTGGTCGCCTACAAGACCGTCGATGGATTCATCACCGACTGGGCCACGAACATCTCGCGCGGTGGAATCTTCATCAACACGCCCAATCCTTTAGCAGTGGGGACGACCGTTCGACTCATCATCTCCCTGCCGGATGCTGCGTTTCCGTTCGATCTCTCTGGCCGGGTAACCCGGGTGAACGAAATCAACAATCCGAACCAGGTTCCGGGGATGGGAATCGAGTTCATCGGTATCGACGATGAGAAGCGCGAGCGGATCCAGCGCCTGGTCGATCGGCTGCGCAAAGAATTGCCGGAGACGCAAGCGGCAAAGCACACAAAATAGCTTGGCTCCAGAAATCGAACTCACCATCCACCGCCTCGCCAAGACCGGTGAGGGGGTCGGAAGCCATCAGGGGCAGAGCGTCTTCATCGAGGGTGTAATTCCGGGCGAGCGCGCTCGAGTGCGGCTGGTTCCGGGAACAAAGCCACAGCGCGCCGCGCTGGTGCAGATCATCGCTCCCAGCCCCAGCCGAAGGACTGCGGCGTGTCCGCTGAGCGACGTGTGCGGCGGCTGCGGATGGCTGCACCTTGACGAAGCCGCTCAACGAGACGCGAAGTTGGAGATCGTACTCTCCAGCCTCGAGCACTTGGCAGACATTGGCCGCGACGAGCTTCAGGTACTGCCGATCATCGCCTCTGCCCGGCAATTGGGATATCGGCGGCGCGCGGTGATGCACGTACGCGGCGGCAGACTCTGTTTTTTTGCCAAGCGCAGCCGACGAGCTGTACCGATTGACCGTTGTCCGGCAATGGCCGACCCGCTCACCGAGTTGCCCGGGCGACTCACTCCTTTCCTTGCGACTTTGGCGAGCGAAATCGATGAGGTTCACCTGCTTGCCGAAGCGGGTCGGTCCGCCTTCGCGCTGTTTTTGCGAGTTGCGAAAAGCCGGGCTGCGCATCGGATCGCCTGCGAACAGGCGATCGCCGGCTTGGGCCTGAGCGGAGTAGTGGTGGTGCCCACCGAGGGACCACCGACGACGATCGGCGATCCGGTGCTTCGCATGGCCGCAGACCCCGATCTCGAAGTTCCGCTCTACTTGCGCCCGGACGCATTTGCCCAGAGCAACACGGAGGCCAACCTCTTCCTGGTTCGCTCGGCAGTTGCATCCCTGAGTGCACAATCCGGCGAACGAGTGTTGGAGCTTTACTGCGGGAATGGCAACTTTACCTTTCGGATCGCCAAGGCCGGCGCGACCGTTACCGCGGTCGAGCAGTCCGCCGTCGCGCTGGAGCTCGCAAGCCGCAGCGCGCGCGAAGGGAAGATCACCAATGTCCGCTTTGTCCAAGGCGATGCCGGCTCCGTCTGTGATGGGATGATCTCGGAGCGAATCTCGTTCGACCGAATGCTGGTGGATCCCCCGAGGACGGGAGCAAGTCGGCTCGGGCACTGGGCGGATCGCCTCGGGGTGCGACAGCTCACTTATGTGGCGTGCGATCCCGCCGCGCTTGCCCGGGATGTCGGACGGTTGCGCGCGGCCGGATTTGGAGCGCGCACGCTCCAGCTGGTGGACCTCTTTCCCCAGACGCCGCACATCGAAGCGGTGATGGCTTTTGCTCGGTGACGCGGATCAGCCGTTCATGTTCCCAGCTCCGTTGCCGCAATAGGCTTGCGTACACTGAGGGCCGCCGACGTTATAGCTGAGGATGGACTCAATCTGCATCGGCGGTGGAGTCGTTTGACCCGACGCCACCGACGGCGCCATCGTGGTGGAGATGCAGATTGCCCCGACGATCACATTTTGATCGTTGTCGCGCAGTGGATTGTCAACCGCGGGTGGAAACTCGTCCTGGTTGTCGCGAATGTAGATGTAGACGTCTGGCAGATTGTCTCCATCCACGTCGATGAACAGCTCGGGATTGGAGGTCCTAAGGGGCGAGCCGGGCCCGAAGTTCGCTGGCCCCGGCGGAGTGGAGCTCGGATTGTTCCAGGAGGTCTGAATCGGGTTGTAGATGTTTGGCTGGCTCAAGTAGGTATTCCAGTTCAGGAAGTTTCGGGCGAAGTAGGTCCGGGCCAGTTGGATTCCGGACTCCGCGCAGGTCAGCTGATTGGCGCCCCGAGAGTACCTGATCGCTGCGGCCCGCTGCGAAATCGCGTAGCTCAGCAGGCTGGCCAAGAGCACCAGGATTACCGTTACCATCACCATCACCGAGATCAGAGTGCTGCCGCGCTGAGCTTTTGAGTTCATAGATTGCTCGTCATCAGGTTGGGGATTTCGACTCGGCGCGAATAGATGCTGCGCCGAAAGCCATCCGGGGTCGCTGCTACCACGTGGTTGGCAATGCTCCTGGGTGCGGTCGCGCTGCTCATCATCACCTGGGCGTTTGCGTCGAGCAGGTTTTGCCGCGTGGTGGAGATGACGTAAATCTCGACCGCGCGTAGCCCCGCTTGGAATGCCGGGGTAAGTCCATGCTGATCTACATACTTGGTTGGATCGTTGGTGAGGTTCGGATCCAGCCAATAGACGACCTGAAAATCCTCGATGTAGCGCTGGACGATCTGCGCTGTGCCGTTCATGTCCACCAAGGGCCGTCCCAGGAAATCAGCTCCAATCCTTCCGCTGGCGTTGTAGAGCGCTAGGCGATTGGTCAGTGGATCCACGTCGAGGTAGTAGTGAATCAGCTGAGCTCGAAAGGCGAGATCGCCAATCTGGAATCCACCGTGAGTGGGCGCGTCCGAAAATCCGCCGATCACCGACTCCGCGAAGTTGATTTGATTCGGCCCTGGGTTGTCGAGCTGAATGTTGGTGATCAGCGCCGAGTTGGTGAGATTGGTAACCAACAGATTGTCCCCGTTCGCCAAGCTGCGGACGCAGGGCGCGGCGGGCCAGGGCGTGATCGACAAGGGGCCAGTTCCGTTGGCGATCACCGACACGTACGAGCCACGCTTGGTGCAGTTGTCCATCGTCGCATTTTTGTCGGGTACGATGATCCACAGATCGTCGGATCGGTTGACGTTGTTGCCACCGGCATTGGTCACCAGATTGTCCGCCCCGTAGATCGGGTTGACCAGCAGCGGTGCGCCGGCGTTATTCAGGTAGACACCGCTACCGCCTCCCATCCCGGCGTTTCGCACGTTCGCGGCGATAAATTCACCGGCCAGGCGCGCGTAGTTGTTGCTGTCGGAAACGACATCGGCATCGCGCGCCTTGCTGAATCCATACACCACCAGCCCAAGGGCGACCGCGATCACCGAAACCGCAATCCCCAGTGCAATCATCATCTCGATGACTGTGAGTCCTCGCGAGCGTTTCATTGGATCAGTACCTGCTGGTAGACCTGCGCTTGGCTCGTATTCTGGCCGCGGCGGTAAACGCGAATCCAATAGGTTTGAGGAGCGACCACGCCATTCAGTCCCGGCCAAGCCCCCCCGCTCGGCAAGGGATCGCGGTTTGGCATTCCCGGGGTGACCATCACTTCTCGACAGTATGCGCCGCCCGGCAGCAGACCACTGGTGCACGGCGTGCCAGCGGGAAGATTGATTTGGGTGATTTCGCCGTTGGGCAGTACCGAAAAATACGCTCCCACCGAAAGATCGATATCGGGGTCGGGCACCGGGCGCGGGGTGGGAGTGTTGTTGGCGTTGACGATCGATTGGGTGGGGTCGGGCGTCCACGCGGCCGGGATGCCCGTCAGCTCGGCCTTATTGGTCAAGAGTACCCGCTGCACCTTTGCATCCAACAGCACCATCTTGCCTTGACGCAGCTGGGCGTCCTTGAGCTGGGTGTCGACGGTGATGAAGCCGCCGAGCGTACCCATCAAAGCGATCGCCAAAACGGCCAAGGCGATCATCGTTTCCAGCAGGGTGAAGCCAGCCGTGTCCAGTCGGTCGTTCATTGGAAGAATCTCTGGATCCAGGACTTGAGGTAGTAGATCTGCCCCCCTTGCCCGGTGACACTGAGCGCCTTGTTCGCCGTGGATTTGCCGGAGCTGTCGCTGGTTTTGCTGATCTTGCTGACTTCCAGTCCGATCACGTCGTCCGTAGGTGCGCCAAGGACGCTGGTGTTGTGGAACACGGTCATGCCTCCATAGTTGGCGTACGACGGCACCGGAAGGGTGGTGATTGGATTGGTGGGATTGGCGGACTGGAAATCCAGATAATAGCTTGCCCCGGTGGTGCGACCGTTCAGGAGCATGATGTCGTTGGGCACCGGCCCATTGGCGGTTGCGAAGTACGCCCTGACTCCGGAGATCGTGATCGCGCCGTACATCCGCTCACCCGGACCAAAGGTATGCGGCAGACCCGGAGAGATCTCCTGCAGAATTCCGTAGGTACTTGCGTAAGCCTGAGCCTGGCTGGCACTCCAATTGATCGTGTGGGCGAGATTCCATCCGCCGGTCTGATACGGGACCCGATCGGCCTGATCCCAAAACGTCGCATGAATGTTGCCCGAGACGCTCGCGGGGACCCAGTTCGCACCCGCGGTTCCAAACAAAAGCAGCTTATGACCGGGATAGTTCGCGAATGCCGAGCCCGGATCGGGGGTCTGAGGAACCTTGGCAATCGCAATATTGGTGGTGATTGGCTGCGGGCTGGCGGCAGTCGACTGGGCGTCGAAAACTGGGTAGTTGCACGGCGGCGACGCGCAGACGGAGTTGCCATTGTCAACGTTCACGCCGGTGGTGGCGTCGAGCTCCCAAACCCGACCTTCTTGGTCTCCCGCGTAGAGGCGATTCACACCATCGACTCCGGTGATCAGCGAGATCACCGTGGGGGTGGCGTTGGGCACGTACGACTGCGAATAAGCCTGCTCCCACTGCCACACTTTTTGGCCGGTGGCGACGTCGATTGCGAACACTTCAAGTCCCTTCGCAAGCCCTCCCGCGGTGAGGCCAGAGGCGTTGGTGGCAACGAACACTCCATAGAGCGGGAGCAATCCGTTGCGCATCTGCCCCATCGAAATCCCGATCGAAGAGCCCAGGTCGCTGTAGTCGTATCGACCAGTGTAGGCTCGGCCGGGATCGGGCGCCGGCGCGAACCGATACAGGGCGGGCGAAGGGCCGCTGTTTAGCCACTCGATGTCCCACAACCCGCCAATCGAGGTGTTGGCGAGAGAGACGGTTGGGTATTGCGGATAGCTCGGTCCCCATTGGAATGCGCTTCCAACGATGTCCCACATCAAGACCGGTTTGAGCGGATTGGAGATGTCCATCGCAAGCACTTCGTTGCCGGTGGGCCCGATCGAGGCCACCAGGACCGTGTGCCACTCGCGAATGCCGTTGCCGGCGACATCGATCAACGCGTCCATGTAGACCGGGGAGGCATCGACGCGAGCGTTGTTCCCGCGCAGGCCAGAGAGCTGGCTGGCCGGGATGAAGGACCACAGCTCGGTGCCGGCGGGCGGCGTGGTTCCGGCGGCGAACTGCTGGGCCCAGTTGGTTTGAAAGACGCTGCCGGTCGGACTGCCCGCCCGCGACGCGTTCGCCGGAAGGTTGCCAACCGGCAGCGACACCGGCGTGGCGGGGCCGGCGTAGTTGGCTCCGCCGGATACGTAGAAGGCATGCAGTTGACCTCCGTAATCGCCGACGTAGGCGACGGTGGGTCTCTTGTTGGTGCCGGTATCGATGTTGATGCTCGGTGGGACGACCGCCGGAGTGGAATGGACGATCCCGCCGAGCGCCGCTCCATTGCTCCCCGTGCTCCCATTGCACTGATTGGGAGTGCTCGTCGGAGTCAGTCGCGGCGGATTTGCGGCCACGGGGCCATCGTTTTGCGTGGTGGTCGCAAAGCAGTATCCGCGAACAACCTGCAACATCGACTGCACGATTGGGTAATCGCTGATCATGTTGGTGGTGTTGGTGGAGCCGCAGGCGCCGGTGAGATCCCCGTTGGGATCGATGTTGGTAATTTCGGTCGCTTGCTGCAGGTCGCAGATGCCATCCGAGCCGGGCACCATCACCAGCTGTCCGCCGTTATTCTGAAGCTTCATCACATCCACGCACTGGGTGCCTGAACAGGGGCTCTGGAGCGTGGTGCCGGCGACCATCTCGGGCACCCACCCGATCTGGCGTAAGCCATAGGGACCCGGCTGCCCGGTCGCGACATGGCCTCCAAAGTAGGTGAAGACGTTTCGGGTGTTGGGCGCGGCCAGTGCCAACGGCGGCGCAGCATCCCAAAGAGTGAATTCGGCCAAATCGCTTTCGCCGGCCCGTAGGGTGTTGCCTCCGATCAGGGAGTGAGTCCTGAAGTTTCCGGTCACGTAGGGATACAGCCAGTGCGATCCACTGCTGTACGTGAAGCTCGCGAAGGTTGGATCCCTCGGCTCGTCGGTCACGGCGATGTACGTCCCTGCAAAAAGCAGCGATCGGGTGCCCGCGGTGTCACTGGTACCAGGGTTGTTATCGACAAATGCAATCGGCGCCGAGAGAGCCCGATCGGTGCCGAACGGCGCAAAATCCAAGTTCAGCAGCGTGTTGAGGATCAATCGGTTGCCAACCGTTGACTGAACTTGCTCGTGACCACCGACATAGATCACCGAACCCTTGGTCACGTCGTTGTTGATGAACCCAAAGTCGAAAAAGTCCCAGCCGTTGCTGCCGGAAGGAGGATTGGTCAAGACCGCGGACGTGGAATAGTCAGTCCAGGAAAACAGCAGCCGCGCCACGCCCGGCTTGTAGTTGCCACCACCGCTTGGGTTCTGACCAAAGCTTGAGACAAAGCCGCCCTGTGAGACGTAGTGAAAGTCTCCAATCTGTGCGAACGGACTGTTGACGTGCTGGAACACTGCGCAATTGGGCCGGGGGCTGCTCAGCGACAGATAGTTCGGATCGGTGCAGTTGCGGCCGTCGAAATTGCCACCGACGCCATTGAGCGCGACCGGGCCTGTAAAGAGAAAATGGGTATTGGTGCTGACCGGCGTCACGCCTGTGGCGCCCTCATAGTTTTGAATCGCGCTGCACTCGGCCATCAGTCCCGTCGACCTTTGGCTCAACAGGTAAGCGACGTTGTCGAGAGCATTCTGGCGATTGTCCGGAACCGGCGGCCAGGGTGCATCGGAGGTGTAGTTGCTGCCGCCCTGGCATTGTGGCTGCCCACCGGTGGTACAATCGCTGCCGGTATAGGTGCGGCCCGCGATGCTGTTCGAGACGTCCCAGTGCGGAGTCCAGAAGACTTTGTAGATCAGATTCCCGTTGACATCGGTGGCGTTGAGCAGGCCGTGCGGATAACCAGCTCGGGTGACGAGATCGGACCAGGAATTGAACTGGTCATAGATTAGGCCCGGCTGACCCCCATTGATTGAACAGCCCGAAAGTGTACCGGCGGGGCAACCTCCCGAGTCGGTGTGGTTTGCCGTCCCGCTAACGTACAAGCCCGCGTTCTGAAGGTAACCGTCAAGGACCCGCAACGGCTGGTCGGTATGCGGATAATACTGAATGCCGGAACCGGAATCGAGCAGCGCAATCTTGGAGGGAACCTTGTTCATCCGCCTTCCAACCGGCGAAATGAAGTTGGTGGTTGCTTGATGCATTCGGACGAAATGACACGTCGGCGTGGGGTAGACCCCGTAGGTTCCATTGCAGGTGCACGGGGTAGTGAACGTCGACAGCTGCGACGCGCTGACGTACGAGTCTCCGTTTTGCAGAAAATTGATCACGTTCTGGGCGTCCGGGGCATCGATGATGAAGGGGCCACCCATGTATTGAACAGTTGTAAATCGGGGTGAAACGGTGTTGTTGAGATCAACGGTTTGGCGCAGCGACGGACTGGCGACCCGCACCGGTGGATTGATGTACCAGGAGCTGTAGGTATAACCGACGTCGGTGGTGTCGATGGTTGGAATCGGGGCGTTGGGGTAGATGCCGGTCCCGGGAAACGGGCCCGTGTAGTCGACCGGCACTACGGGCTGTTGCCCCAGATTGACGATCTGGACATCACAGCCGTCGTTCCATCTCGGATCGTCCCAGTGGTTTGCGGCCCCACTGGGTCCCGGCGCATTGGGGGTAGGCGGAGTGGAGAGATTGCTGAGACTGCAACGGTTGGGGGAAAGCTTGTTGCCGTTGATCGCGATGTATACCGTAACCGGGTGGGTCGCGTTGTAGTGCCCTGGTTGGTTGGACTGAAGGATTCTCCAGACCAGGCCGTACGCGGATACCGTTCCGCATGGATTCTGGAAGGCGCTTTGCTCTGGAATGATCAGAGCACCGCTCGAAAACTGCATCGCATCGTTCAGCGCCCAGGCCGCCGGGGCCTCTGCCAAACTCAAGACGAGCACGCAGCAGAGCATTTGAAGGTGCGACGAGCGAGGTGTGCAGTGAGCGCGGTGTGTCATGGTTCCACCTTCAAGATGTTCGAAGCGGCTACCTTGATCCGAGCTGATCAACGGCAAGGGTTGTGCCGAGTGGTTTTGCGGGTAAGTCGCGAAAAATCGGTGGGCTCGGGCAAGCTATGCAACCGATGGTGCGCAAATCTTGAACTTACGGTGGGAATGGACCCACCCTTCGGATCAGTCGGCGTGGTCGGTTTCGCTGTCCTTGCTGAATGCAACCAGGTGCACTGAGCCGTTTGGATCCTTCCAGTGAAACTCCAGAGCTCCGTTGGCGACCCGAGCGCGCCCGCGATTCCATTGGCGCAGCGGACCGGTAAAAGTGATCTTCTCGCCCTCTTGGGCGTAGCGACCCGAGCCCACATTGGAGACGTAGGTCCCATCCGATTGCAGAGTGATTTGGATCTTCACGTTGGCTCCGTACCAGGTACCAAGGAATGAGGATCCGCTCGATCGGTCCAAGCCGGCTTCTCGCGGCGCTTTGCCAGAATCGTTTGAGCTTCGAGCGAATTCGCCAACCGCGGGTTCGATCTCGATTCGGGTGAGTTGATTTTGCCTGTATGCGAAACGCAATCGGATCTTCTGATGAACAACCTGGTCCCCCGCGCCAAAGGCGCGAATCACTTCCTGGCGGGAGCTGCCGATTCGTACTCCGCAGCTAAGCGAGACGCCTTCCTTCAAAACTAGCCGCCAGATGGTTTGATTGACGCCGCCCACCTCGACGACAAATTGTGGGTAACCAAAGACACGCGGATCCCAAGTCGGCTCGTTGGGCGGTCCAAACTTGGCGATGATCTCTTCTCGAGTCATCGAGAGTCGGATGCCATTGGACAACGGCTCGACCAGATTTGCGGCGGACAACGCGAGCAGCGCGACTTTCAGGAGGGCGGGCATGCTGGCGGTCTCGATTCTCGCATATCCGCGCTCGCCTCTCACCCGTAGGGCTGAGTGTGCGATTTGCTCCATCTTGAGGGGGCGCTCTACGATTCGAGTCGATGATCCCCCCCAGACTTACGAACCTGACGATCCTCGCGATTTTCTTTTCCTGTCCGATCCTGGCGGCGACTGCCGATCCAGGCCAAGGAGCTGAACTGGTGCGACTTCACGTCGCCAAGGCCAGCGAGGTGCGGGCGCGACGACTTCCAGGTAACGCCGGCCATATCCAGGTGCTCTTCGAGCGGCAGACCCCCCGTGGCCTGATCGGATTGATTCGGCTGGAGATCGAGCGTGGGGCAGTCGGCTTGGATGAGCTGCTTCGGCCGGACATGGTCCCGGAACTCGTCTATGTACTTCAGGGGTTGACGGAACTGGAGGTGCCCGAGTCCAAAGCCAAACATCAGCTGGCAACCGGGGATCTGCTGTATCGACCCAACCGAGGAACGCGATTCGGATGGAACGGGAAAAATCGTCAGCCGGTTCGACTGCTCCTCTGGGCGTTGGTTCCGCCAACCTCCGCCCCGCTCGCCCCCGCCAAGCCGATGTTCCGGTCGATCCATGGTGTGAGGGAATACGGCCTGCCAGGCGGGAAGGGCGTTACCAAAGTTGCTCTCGATCAGAGAATCGCGACTAAGGCGGTCGTATCGTTGGAGTTGCTCACGATGCGTCGAGGCGGTGGGATGGCGGAGCACGCTCATCCCTCGCAAGCGGAGATCTGGTTCGTTACCCAGGGTTCGGGCACTTTGAGGATGGAAGGACAGGATGTTCCACTGGTGGCGGGACACGCTGTGTATCTACCCCCTGGGGTGGCACACTCATTCAAGGCGACCTCCAAGGAGGTGTTCACCGCGCTTCGGTCCTACGTCCCCCCTGGACCCGAGCAGCACGTCCAGGTAGGTCGAAAACCGTAAGAACCAATGGATGCGCGAATCGTCGAATTTGCAGAGGTGCTTCGCCAGAACGGCGTTCGAGTCGGCACTTCCGAAGTGGTCGATGCCACCCAAGCCGTGGCGCAGCTCGGTCTCGAGCGTCGAGATGTGTTTCGGTCCGCGCTGCGGTCGACTTTAGTCAAGCGGGGAGCCGACACCGAGGTCTTCGACCGCGCTTTTGAATTCTTCTTCCTGGGAGCGACCAAGACACTGGAAGGCTTGGATACTTCGCTCCTTCAAGCGCTCGAAGCCGAGGGGTTGCTCGAAGGCGACGAACTCGCGATGGTGGTTGCGAGCCTGCGGCAATTGGCGGCTCAGTTGTCTCCCCTGGCGCAAGCCGCGCTCCAAGGCGACCGCGCCGGGCTCGCCAAAATACTCGCCGGATCGATGCTGGAGCTGAACCTGGTCGGGCTGGAGAGCCAACTTCAGTCGGGCTTCTTCGCCCGCCGGTTGCTCGCAGCGGCGGGCGGGGACCGAGCCTGGGCTGATTTGAAGCAGATCGAAGCGGAGCTGAAAGCGCGAGGAATTTCGGCCGCCGGGCTGCAGCTGGTTTCCCAGCGTCTTTCGCAGGCAATGCGCAAGGTGGAGGGTGCAGCCCGACGCGAGGTAGAGCGCGAAGTCCGAGCGCGAATGGCCAAGCGCGGGAGCGCGATTCTGGACAGACCTCTGCATACGCTCTCGGTGGCGGAAGTGGAGCGAATGAAAGAGGCGGTCCGAAGACTTGCGCAAAAACTCAAGAGCCGGTTGATCCGAAGAGCGCGCAGCTCGCGGCGCGGGGTCCTGCACGTGCGCAGGACGCTGCGGAGGAATCTGACCTGGGGGGCGATTCCAATGATCCCGTCCTTTCGCCGACGCAAGCCCGAGCGGCCAGAGGTGTGGGTGGTTTGCGACGTCTCGGACTCGGTTCGCAACGTCTCTCGAATGATGCTGCTGTTCACCTACACGTTGCAGAGTTTATTTCGTCGGGTGCGGTCGCTGGTTTTTGTCTCGGATCTCGGGGAAGTGACGCCTTGGTTTCGGGAGCTAAAAGTGAATGACGCGATCGACCTGGCAACCGCAGGCAAAGCGGTCTCCCTCCACGCAAACTCGAACTATGGCCGAGCGCTGGGTCAACTCGCCCGCGACTACCTGGGAGCGATCAATCGGCGCACCACGGTGTTGATCATCGGGGACGGACGCAACAACTACCATCCGAACAATGCCTGGGTTTTGGACGAAGTCCGTCGCAAGGCACGGCGCTTAATCTGGATCTGTTCCGAGGGTCGACGCGCCTGGGGGCTCGGCGACAGTGAGATGCTTACCTACTCGGGAGCCTGCGATCAGGTGGTGGTGGTGGAAACCTTCAGCGATCTCGCCCAAGTCGCCGATCAGCTGCTCCCGGTTCGATAGCGCCCACCTTTTACAGTCAGGGGACCGGCACGCTACGCTTTCCCTTCAGTTGCGCGTGGAGAGCCCGATGGAGTCAACCGAGCCCGTCTATAGCAAATGGCGTCGAAAGACGTTCGTCTTGTATCGCTTCCAGTCCTACTACGCTCTGGTAGTGGTGGCGTTCAGCATCTTCCTCACCTTGATGACCAGCTCGGTTGTCTATCGTGTATTTCACGCGACCGGGAGCGTCGATTCCGCGCTCGACGTTCTGGTTTCGGATCGAAGATTAGCGTCGTTGACCCTGGGTGCTTTCCTTCTGACGATCTGCTCGTTCGCAGCGTTCTACTTGATTGTGATTGTCGCGACCCACCGTATCGCAGGTCCGCTGTCGGTGATGAGCAAGCACTTCGCCGAACTGGGAGAGGGGCGCTACCCGGTCCTTCGCGATCTCCGCACCGACGATGAGCTCAAGGAATTCTTTGCGCTGTTCCGTGCCGCAGTGGATCGAATGCGAGAACAGCAGGCAAGGGAGGCGGAAGCACTGCGCGAAGCGATTGAGGGTTTGAGCGGATCTGGCACTCGCTCACAACAAGCGGTGGGGGCCCTCAAGGCGCTGCTTGATGCCAAATTGAGAGCGGTAGGGCAGGGGCCGGTCCCGCTACAGGCGGCTGAGCAGGTACTGCCGACAGGCACTGGACAGCTTTAGAGTCACTCGCGCCTGTGCGGGCGCGTCGATCCTTGCTTGCGGTAGACGCGTCGCATAAATAGCGCGGCGATAATGGCTCTTCAGAAGCGCTACTTCGTTCACACCTTTGGCTGTCAGATGAACGTCAGCGACTCGCTTCGGATCGGTGAGGTGCTCGGACGACTTCACTACGTTCCGACTGCCGCTTATCAAGATGCCGATCTGATCATCGTCAATACCTGCGCGATCCGGGAGAAAGCGGAAGAAAAAATGCTTTCGGCGCTCGGACGGTATCGGACAGTGAAAATGTCCAGGCGCGCCCTTCTGGGAGTGGCGGGCTGCGTCGCTCAGCAGGAAAAGGATCGGCTGCTGAAGCGGATTCCATTCTTGGATTTTGTCTTTGGTCCCGATGCGATTGCGAAGCTGCCGGAGATTCTGCGTCGGGTGGAAGAGGATCGAGTTCGAGTGGTGGATACCGCCTGGATGGACTCCGAGGAATACGTCTTCCCTCGGGCCGACCCAGACACCGCGCGCGGAAAAGTGACCGAATTCGTCACGATCATGAAGGGCTGCGACAACGTCTGCTCCTTTTGCGTGGTGCCCCACACCCGCGGTCGGGAAGTGAGCCGCCCGTTTCAAGACATTCTCAGCGAGATCGCCGACCTCGCACGGGTGGGTGTGCGCGAAGTGACTCTGATCGGCCAAAACGTCAACTCGTATCGCGGCGGCTTGGAATTTCCTCAGCTGCTTTGTCGCGTCGCTCAGTCTCCTGGAATTGATCGAGTGCGATTTACCACCAGCCATCCTCACGACCTCTCGGACGAGCTGATTGAGGCTTTTCGAACTGAGCCGAAGATCGCCCCGCACTTTCACCTTCCAGTTCAGTCAGGATCGGATCGAATTCTCAAATCGATGCGCCGCGACTACAACGTCGCGGAGTACCTCGAGCGGCTGGGGCGGTTGCGCGCGGCGCGACCTGGGATCGCGGTCACCACCGATATCATCGTTGGATTTCCGGGAGAAACGGCCGAGGATTTTGAAGCCACTTTGGATCTGACGGAACAGGTGGAATTCGAGAACCAGTTTTCATTCGTTTTTTCACCTCGGCCAAAAACTGCCGCTGGGATCCACGAAAAGCAGTGGGGCCCGGTACCTCACGAGTTGAAGATCGCACGTCTGGAATGGCTCCAGGCCATCCAGCGTGGAATTAGTTTGGAGATCATGCAACAACAGGTGGGCCGAGAGGTGGAGGTGCTGGTCGAGGGGCCATCGAAATTCGATCCGGCCAAGCGCTTCGGACGGACCCCAGAAAATCGGACGGTGAACTTCGAGGGAGATGGTCGACCCGGCGCGCTCGTTATGGTGCGGGTCGAGGGCGCGAGCGCAAACGCCTTGCGCGGTACCCAACGAGACACTGTTCGGGGAGTCGAGTGCCTGGACTGAAGCGCTTTCTCGATTATGTCGCTCCGGCTGCTCTCTATGCCGGCTTGATTTTCTTCCTCTCCTCGCGAAGTCACCTGCCGAGTTTGCCGGGCACCGGTTCGGACAAAGTGGCTCACTTCTTTGAATATGGCGTGTTTGGAATCCTGGTGGTGCGCGCCTTCTACGCCTACGGAGTCCGGGAGAAGCGGGCGCTCGCATGGGGTGTGCTTATCTGCATGCTTTATGGCGCAGCGGATGAAATCCACCAGCTCTTCACGCCGGACCGCTCCTCTGAGATCTGGGACTTTGTCGCGGACGCGGTGGGTTCCTCTGCGGGAGGGTTGCTCTGGTACACAGTGGTGTCGCATCTGTGGGGCTTTGAGACAAAACCGCGAGAACCCTGAGGCGTTTGGGACCCGTTCTTACTAGCTCCCTGAGCGTCCGAACCCCTGCTAAGGTGGCGTAAACGCATGGGACCTGTCGCCGCATTGAAGGCATGCCCACTTTTCAAGGGTTTTACCGCCGCGGGGCTCGAAATCCTGGCGGGGATCGCGGTTGAAAGGAAATTCGCCACCGGAGTCCCGCTGTTCGCAGAAAACATGGTCGGCGATTCGCTTCTGGTGCTGGCGCAGGGGAGGGTGAAGCTGACGACGAAAAACAAGGCAGGCGAACAGGCCGCGCTCGGCGAACTGGGACCAGGGGAGTACCTCGGCGAGCTGTCGCTGATCAAACAGGGACAGCGAATGTGTACTGCCACCGCCATCAACCAAGTGCTGGCGGTGGAGATTCGGCACGCGGATTTCCAAAGGCTGCTCGGGCAAAAACCCCAAGCTTGCGTAAAGCTGTTGATGGGCATCATTTCCACCTTTGGGCAAAAGGTGATGGACAATCGAGAGAACTTCAAAGCGCTTTTAGAGCGCAGCTGAGTCGGTCCCGACCTTGGAAGCCTTCGTCATAAATTTGCTAACTCACACCAAGGGAATCCCAGCTTACCTGCTGATCTACGTGGTGTTGGTGGCCTGCGGCTTGGGCATTCCACTTCCTGAAGACATCTCGTTGGTGATGGGCGGCTTTCTCTCCCACCTCGGAGTGACCAGTCTGCCGGTGATGATGGTGGTGGGGTTTTTGGGCATTCTGACCGGCGACAGCTTGATCTACTCGGCGGGACGAAGGGTTGGACTGCTCTCCCAGGAGACTGGGTTTTTCGCGCGGCTGGTGACACCCGAAAAACGAGCAAAGGTGGAAGGATTGTTTGCGGTGCATGGTCAGAAAATCGTAATGGTGGCGCGATTTCTGCCGGGAATCCGCGCCGTCACCTACTTCACTGCCGGCTCGGCAGGAATGAGCTACTGGCGGTTCATTTTTTGGGATGGTCTGGCCGCGCTGGTTTCCGCCCCGCTGTTCGTCTACCTCGGGAGCCACTTCGGAGGCCACCTGCGCTACCTCAAACGCCGGATCCATCAGGGCCAGGCAATCGGCCTGGTGGTGTTGGTCACGGCGGTGGTGCTCTATCTGCTTTATCGGCATTTCCGGCGGCGAATGGATCCGAGCGCTAGCACCGCCTCGCAGCCGTCTTCGAGGTCATCTGCAACCCCCTCAGCAACGCTCCAATCTGCCTCGCAAAAAGAGGACTCGGGGAGCAAGAAGGCAGCCCATGGCTCAACGTCGCAGGGGCCTCGAGTGTCAGCGCATTCGGCAGAATAGGCGGCACAGTTGAGCCAGGCATTCCAGAGGACGTATTTTGCCTCCCCTTTTTAGGCTGCAGTATCCGGAGTCGCCATGTTAAGTCCGAATATGCGCTTGGCTTTGACGTTCGATGACGTTCTTCTGCAGCCGGCGGAAAGCGAAGTCCTTCCGCGGCAAGTAGACCTGGCGACCCGATTCACGCGGAACATCCGATTGCGGATTCCGCTCGTCTCCGCGGCGATGGACACCGTGACCGAGGCGCGAACCGCGATCGCGATGGCCCAGGAGGGCGGGATCGGGGTGATCCACAAGAACCTCACCCCGGAAAAGCAGGCTTTGGAGGTTTCCAAGGTCAAAAAATACGAGAGTGGGATGGTTCTCGATCCGGTTACGATCGAGCCGGGCGCGCCCGTTTATCGCGCCGTCGAGCTGATGCGGCAGAACGGGATCTCCGGAATTCCAGTCACCCAGTCCAAGCGGCTTCTCGGAATCATCACCAGTCGTGACGTTCGGTTCGAGCGCAACCTCAATCAGCGGGTGGAGCAGATCATGACCCGCAAGCTGATTACCGCGCGAGAGGGAATTTCTCAGGCGGAGGCCACCGAGCTGTTGCACAAGAATCGGATTGAAAAACTGCTGGTGGTCAATGACGACTTCGAGCTCAAGGGACTGATTACGATTAAGGACATCGAGAAAAATCGTGCTCACCCCGATGCCGCCAAGGATCCGAAGGGGCGCTTGTTGTGTGCGGCGGCGGTCGGGATTGGCGGCGATTGGGAGCAGCGGATCGAGGTGCTGCTGCGAGCCGGGGTCGACGTCATCGTCATTGACACCGCCCACGGGCACTCGAAACGGGTGGTCGAAGCAGTCCGGGATACCCGCAGAAACTTCTCCGGGATCGAGCTGGTGGCGGGCAACGTGGCCACCGCCGAAGGGACGGCCGCGCTGATCAAGGCGGGAGCCGACGCGGTGAAGGTGGGGATCGGTCCCGGTTCGATCTGCACCACACGAGTGGTCGCTGGGGTCGGCGTGCCTCAGCTGACCGCGGTCGACGACTGCGCTCGCGAAGCGGACCGCCACGGGATTCCGATTATCTCCGATGGGGGAATCAAGTACTCGGGCGACATCGTCAAAGCGCTCGCCGGCGGCGCCAGCTCGGTGATGATCGGTTCTCTCTTCGCCGGAACCGAGGAAGCTCCCGGCGAAGTCATCTTCTTCCAGGGCCGTTCCTTTAAGAGCTATCGCGGGATGGGCTCGCTTTCAGCGATGAAAGACGGAGGCAAGGACCGCTACTTCCAGGCGGATGTCGAGGATGAGATGAAGCTGGTGCCGGAGGGAATCGAAGGTCGAGTGCCGTACCAAGGTTCGTTGGCAATGAACGTCTATCAGATGCTCGGGGGCATTCGGGCAGGGATGGGTTATTTGGGCACCCCGACGATCGAAGATCTGCGCAAGAAGGCGACGTTCGTGAGAGTGACCGCCGCCGGTCTTCGAGAAAGCCACGTCCACGATGTGATCATCACCGAGGAGGCGCCGAATTATCGGGTGGGTTCCTGATTCTCTGACCCGCTGGGCACGACATGGATATTCACGCTGAGAAGCTCCTCATTCTTGATTTCGGGGGCCAATACACCCAATTGATTGCGCGCCGAGTTCGCGAGCTGGGCGTGTATTGTGAAATCCACCGGCCGGACATCTCCGCCGCCGAAATCCGTGCTTTTGCACCGATCGGAGTGATCCTGTCCGGCGGTCCTGCCTCGGTGGAGGACCCCGATGCGCCTCGCTGCGATCCGGTGATCTTCGAGCTCGGAGTGCCAGTCCTCGGCATTTGCTACGGATTGCAATTGATCACCAAGATGCTCGGTGGTCGAATCGATCGGCTGGCACACCGAGAGTTCGGGCCCGCGGACGTTGAGATACTCAGGGCACGCGGAGTGTTTGCGTCGTTTCGCAAGGGAGAACGGGTTCGGGTCTGGATGAATCACGGCGATCGGGTCGAGGAGTTGCCGGATGGATTCATTCCAATTGGCCGCAGCGCGAACTCACCGCACGCGGCCGCTGCTCACGAATTTAAGCCAATTTACGGTCTGCAGTTCCACCCCGAGGTGGTCCACACCCCGCAGGGGAGGGAAATGCTCAAATCCTTCCTGTTTACCGACTGCAAGGCCAGTGGCAGCTGGTCGATGAAGAATTTCATCGCGGGAGCGGAAGAAGCGATCCGACGTCAGGCGCCCGAGGGCACGGTGATTTGCGCCCTGTCGGGAGGAGTGGACAGCTCGGTGACGGCGCTGCTGATTCATCGCGCAATCGGCGAGCGGCTCCAATGCGTTTTCGTGGACAACGGATTGCTTCGCAGCGGCGAGCGTCATCAGGTCGAGGCAATTTTCGCCGACCGATTTCACGTTCCGGTGAAGACGGTCGATGCGCGAGAACGATTCCTCGGCAAACTGAGGGACGTGATCGACCCGGAACAAAAGCGGAAAATCATTGGCCGCGAGTTCATTGCCGTCTTCGAGGAGGCAGCCCTGGACATTCCTGACGTCCGCTACCTCGCGCAAGGGACGCTCTATCCGGATGTAATCGAGTCTGTGTCGGCCAAAGGCCCTTCGGCGACGATCAAGAGTCACCACAACGTCGGTGGCTTACCGGAGGTAATGAAGCTGAAGCTGATCGAGCCCCTGCGGGAGCTATTCAAGGATGAGGTACGGGTTCTAGGTCGCGAGCTTGGCCTGCCAGAAGAATTGGTCACCCGCCACCCATTCCCCGGGCCCGGTCTGGCGGTCCGGGTGATTGGCGAAGTGACTCCGTCGAGGTTGGAGCTGGTCCGCAAGGCGGATTTGATTGTCCAGGAGGAAATCCGTCGGGCCAAGCTCTACAATGAGCTGTGGCAGGCGTTTGCCGTTTTGCTTCCAGTTCAGAGCGTCGGGATTATGGGCGATGCGCGGACCTACGACTTCACTGCGGTGCTTCGGGCGGTGACCAGCCTGGACGGGATGACCGCCGACTGGGCTCGACTGCCGCACGATGTGCTCGAGCGAATCTCCACCCGAATCACCAACGAGGTGAGGGGCATCAACCGGGTGGTGTTGGATATTTCATCCAAGCCTCCGGCGACAATCGAATGGGAATAGCGGCAGCCGGTGCTCAGGGCCCGCTCGCGCCGGCGTGAGGCCGTAACTCTGCCGTCAGTCGGCTCGCGCCGTAGAGCTTCTCGAGCGGCTCGAAGATCGCCGCGCTGTGAACCGAGACCGCGCGATTTACTCGCCCGTCGTACCCGTAGTCGCCTCCCAGAGAGGCGAGGTTTCCGTCGAATATCAGTCCGACTATCTCCGCTTCTTTGTTGATCACCGGCGAGCCTGAGTTACCGCCGATGATGTCGTGGGTGCTGCAGAAGTTGTCGGGGGTATTGAGATCCAGTCGAGACTTTCCATCCAGCCATCGCTTCGGGAGGATGAATGGATCCTTGCCGGTGGCGCGCTCGAAAGCTCCTCGAAAATAGGTGAACGGCGGGACCTGCCTGCCGGATTGCGGAAACCCCTTGATCTGGCCGTAAGAGAGCCGGGCACTGAAGGTCGCATCCGGATAGAGGCTCGTTCCGTAGAGCTCGAAGCGGGCCTTGGCGATCAGCTCGCCATTCTTGACCTGCGGAGCCTCCACCGTTTCTTCGAATTGCTTTCTCACCGCCCGAGCTTCGGGATCGATCGACTTCGCGAAAAGGATCATCGGATCCGTCGAGGATTGAACCGCACTCTTTCCGCCATTGAAAAGCGATTTGCGCTGTTCAACGCTTTTCAGTTGCGTGCCTCGGACCAGGGCCTCCGCCAACTCCCTCGGCGTGCTTTTGGCAAAGATCTTTTGCACCAGAGGATCATCGGGGCCCAGCTCTTCGCGAAAACGATCCAACGAGAAGCTGAGCGACTCGATCTCCAGCTCGTCGTAGATGGGAGCGGGGCTGAAAAGGCTGTGCGTCAGCGCGGGCAAGCGCGAGTCCGCGAACTCGCGAAGACGCTCTCCATTCGGCTTGGGCAGTTCCTCGCTGGCCCGAACCAGTTGCCTGGCGAGCCCGAACAGCTCGGACTGAAAGCCCAAACCCAACTCGACCTGGGTGTATCGGGTTCGAATCCGCCTGAACTCAACCAACGATTGAGCGATTGCGTCCCACGCGGCACCGTAAAGCCGCTTCTTCGCCGAGTCCCGGCCGATCTTGGCTCGAAACTCGCGCTCGGCCGCGACTTTGGAGCCAAAGAACGCCCGGTCATTCAATGCCGCCAACCGTCCCCTGTAGACCTTGATGCTGTTTTCCGTTCCGAGGAGGCGGGCGGTTGAAATTCTGTGTTGTTCCGGGCCACGGGTCTGAAGTTCCTTGAGCCACCCTCGTTGCTCGAACAAGCGGAAGAGCGTCGTGGGCAGCGAGACGTCTCTTTCGAATTCCAATTGCGCCACGGTCAAGCCACGGTCGGTTTTGCCCGGGTTGCCGGAGACGAAGGTCAGCTCTCCGTCATCGGCACCACGCGAAGACCAACTGAAGTAGTGATTGGTTTTTGCTGGGCGACCATCTTGATAGACGCGCAAGAACGCCGCGTCGAAGTCGTAGCGAGGAAACATGAAGTTATCGAGCTCTCCTCCGAAATGGGCGGCATCGAGCTCGGGCGCAAAGACGATTCGCACATCCTGGAAGCGCTGCTGCTTGTAAAGGTGATACCGGCCGCCCTGGTAAAGGGTGATCACATCGCAGCGAATGTCATCGCTCGTCGCGCACTCTTTCTCGATTTTGGCCATCTCCGCCCTCTGGGCATCGTGAAAACGAGCGCCGGACAGACCGCGGGTAGCGCGATTCACCCGATCGGTCACATCGGAGATCTGCAGCAATTGGTCGATCTCCGAAGCAGGACAGCGCAGCTCGTCATTTTCTTGCTGCGCGTAGAAGCCACGGGAAAGGCGATCTTCCTTTTCGTTCGACAGCTGCTCCAGGCAGCGGCTGACACAGTGGTGGTTGGTGAGCACCAGACCGGCGGACGAGACAAAGCTTCCCGAGCAACCCTGGGCAAGTTTGGCAGAGGCCAAACGTACGTGCTCCAACCAGGCGGCCGTTGGCTCGAAGCCATACCTCCGCTTCACCTCCGCGCTGGGGAAGTTGTCATAAGTCCACATGCCTTCTTCAGACCAGGCTCGGGTGGCCAGTGACAGAACCAGCACCGCCAACGCCATCTTCAGACCGTTTTCAATCGAACGCATCGCACCAAGCGTAGGAACTAGGGTAGTTGACTGGCAACGAGATTTCTTATCGCTAATCGAATAAACGAAAAACCGCCGAAGGTGGACTGGTCAGGCGGGGCGCAGCACGACCGTGGTCCACCGCAACCGAAGTTAACATAATGTCCGTTATGAGACCTGATGCCTGACGACGCAGCTCAAATTGCCGATTTCGACCCGAGCTGCCGACGCTTGAGGTAAACAGTCCTCGGCTTGAAGCTTGGCAGCAATAAGCGATTTGTCCTTTTCGTGTCGTGTGCAGTGATTGCCTGCTCCCACGCGCCGACGCGTTCCACGACTGCTCCGCGAATCGAAGAGGCGACGATCTCCGAGCTCCAATCTTCCCTCGCGGATGGGACGCTCACTTCACATGCCCTGGTCCAGCACTATCTCGATCGCATCGCGCGATATGACAAGAATGGGCCACAGCTGAACGCCTTCTTATTGGTCAATCCCAAGGCGCTCGAACAAGCTGACGCGCTCGACCAGGAACGAGCCCAGAAAGGTCCGCGCGGCTCGCTGCACGGGATTCCCTTGGCCGTCAAAGACAACATGAATACCAAGGACCTTCCCACCACCGGAGGATCGCTGGCCTTTGCCGGGGCGCAACCCCAACAGGACGCATTCATTGTCGCCAAGCTCCGTGACGCCGGAATGATCATCCTGGGCAAAACCAATTTGCACGAGCTTGCCCGTGCCGGCACGACCGTTAGCTCCTTGGGTGGACAAACCAAAAACCCGTACGACCTCTCACGCACTCCCGGCGGATCCAGCGGCGGCACTGCTGCCGCGGTAGCTGCGAACCTGGTCACTGTCGGGTTGGGAAGTGACACCGTCAATTCGATTCGCTCGCCGGCTTCCGCCTGCGATCTGGTCGGTCTGCGCCCGACTCGAGGCCTGGTCAGCCGAAGCGGGATCATCCCAGCGGCGTTGACGCAAGATATGGCTGGACCGATTACCCGCACCGTGTCCGATGCGGCCCTGTTGCTCGAGGCCATCCAAGGACCCGATCCAAAGGATCCCACCACTGCAGCTTTGGTTGGCGTGGAGCCAGCGCATTACGGCGCGGCACTTGTCAAGGACGGTCTGAAAGGCGCCCGGATTGGCGTTCTCCGCAGCTTCTTTGGCAACAAGGAAGAAAACGCCGAGGTCAACCGGGTGGTTGGGGAGGCGATTGATCAGATGCGTGCGCTCGGAGCCGAACCGGTCGAGCTCTCGGTGCCTCTCGATGTCGATAAGCTCATTGCCACCCTCGATGTCCAAAAATGGGAGTCGAAAACCCAAATTGACCAGTGGCTTCGCGATCTGGGCCCCGGGGCTCCTGCGATCTATACCTTCGATGACTGGGTCGCCTCGGGCAAGTTCGACAAGACGCTCGAGAAAGGTCTTCGGGAAGCTCAACCTTATGATCACCCCGAGAACGATCCCGAATATCTGCAGCGGATCGGGCCCCGCAGAAAGGCTCTGCAAGAACAGGTACTCGCGATATTTGCTGATCAGAGACTCGACGCGATCGTGTATCCGCACCAAAAGATTCTCGTGGTGCCGATCGGGCAATCACAGGTCGCGCGGAACGGCTTTCTCGCTTCCATCACCGGGTTCCCTGCGATCACCGTGCCCGCTGGATTTTCGTCCGGTGGCGTACCGATCGGGGTGGAGTTGATGGGCAAGCCCTTTGCGGAGATAACGCTGCTGCGCCTCGCTTACTCCTATGAGCAAGGTAGCAGCAACCGCCGCCCTCCTGCTTCCGCGCCCTGAATTCCGGGCAAATCACCCAGACCCGAATGCATCCGGTCCTTCGCTCAGGCTCCAGAATAGGAGCGTTGCTTCTCCCGCTGATCGCGGGAGGCTGCCCGAAAGATCGTCCCTCCGAGATGGACGACGCCGCACTCAGCGTGACCTCGGACGCTGGGCCAAACCCACCCCCCGAACGACTGGTTCTTACGCTTCGCCATCAGGTTTCGGATGGCGGAATGGAGATGGTTGGCTTCGATGGCGGCATTGGGCCCGAGATTGAACCAACCCGTCTCCTCGAGCTCACTACCAACTTTTCGATTCACAATTATCGAATCCGGGTCTTCGACGAATTGGATCGCGCCCTGGTGTCCGACGATCTTGCGACCGAGGGCGACCACAACCTTCAATACCAGATTCGATTCCCGTCCCTGCTCCAGCGAGGCCATCGGTACACGCTGCTAATCGATGCGCAGACTGGCGAGTCGATTTTGGACCCGCAGGGTCGTCCGCAGTCCGAACAGCGGTTGGAGTTTCAAGTCGAAGGCCCGCGTGAAAAAGCCCCGCCTCCGTCGAAGGTCAAGAAGCGAAGACGCCGGCGCCACACACAGATGCTAGACCAAGGCTCGCCTTTCGCTTCGAAGTCGGGCGCGCAGACGTGGTTCGTGTTCAGGTCGCCCCAACGCCAGTAAGAGCTTACTGAGATCGTAGAGCACATCGCCACGGTCGAAGACAGAGACTCTCGGCACCTCACATCCCAGCAGGTCCACCGCACGGTTGTAGACCTTCTCCACCAGCGTTTTGAGTTGAAAGGAGTCGTACAGGTTGTATTCAACGAGGAAACGGAGCGCTTCCAAGTCTAAGTCGCGTCCGTAGGCGCGCCAGAGAATCACCGCGTCCCAACCATCGATGCCCTTGAGGTGCGGCGGGCGGCCAAATCCAAGGCGATCCTCGATCTGCTTCAGACCCCCGGAGAGGCCCACCCGCCTACAAGCAAAGCGCAAGTCCACGTGCACTGGAGGCGTGGGAAAGCTGTCGAAATGCGCCTTGAGAGCGGGGATGTCGAAGCAACTTCCGTTGAAAGTGACCCACAGCCTGCTCGCGGCCAGGACCTCTGGAAACTGATCCAGATTACGGCCGCGGATGAACACGTGGAGTCCCTCGCGGTCGAAAACGCTCGCTACCGTCGGCTGGAAGAGCGAACCTCCCTCGGTCTCGATGTCGAAGAAGGCAGCTTCCCTCTGAAACTCGGCGTAAAGCCTCCAATGCTCGCGCGGAGGAATCAGCTCCGCCAACCGTTTGAGATCCCGGTTGCGTAACGCTGCCCTCGACTCCTCGATCCGCAGCCTGACCAGGGCATCCATCCGGCGGGAGATTCCAACCGCCGGTTCGGTGGCAGGAAAATCGTCCCAGGTGAGAATGCCACGTGCCCAGAGGTCCTTTTCTCGCCACGGGCCGACACCTGGAATGAGCTGGAACGTGTTACGAATCATTGTTCGCGGGACGTGATTCCGCGATCCTCAGCGCTTCGATCAGCGGAAGGTCTGCCGCGCAGAATGGGAGCTCGGTCATTTCCTTCGGGCTCAGATACCGCAGCTGTTGTGCCCTCAGCGGTCTTGGGACACCCGCGCGAATCGTCGTGGCATAGAGGACGAGCTCAACCCAGAGATCCCGATAGTGATGGGTTCCCCGCCACTGATCGTTACCCACCGTCAGCTCCACTCCCAGTTCCTCGCGGCATTCCCGGATTAACGCCGCCTGGTCTGACTCCTGAGGTTCGACTTTCCCTCCCGGAAACTCCCACAACGATCCGCGGCTCCCTCCGGGCAATCGCTGCTGGACGAGGTAGCGCTGAGGATATTGCGGATCTGGGATCAGCGCCGCGACCACGCGTACTTTCGGAACCTCAGACGCGCTCAACCTCATCTCCCGCCGTGCAGACGCAAGGCGTAGAGGTATCCAAGGTTCGAGAGGACGTACAGCCGCCCTTGAGCCCAGAATGGCACCGCGGTAACTCCCTTTCCCGGATTCCACGAACTCAGGGTACGCCCGTTGACTGGATCCACAAACAGCAATGCCGCGCTGGTTGGGGCGATCAGGAGGCCTTTTGCAATGAGCAGTCTACGCGATGCCCTGGATCCCAGATCCAGGCTCCAAATCTGCTTCCCGGAATCGCTCAAGTAGGCACCGAGCATTTGGTCGCCCGAGCTGAAGAGAAGAGATCTTCGCAGCGCCAGACCGGTGATTCCGGCCTTTGTGGTGTGCCATTTGATTGCACCGGTTTCAGAATCCAATGCGTAGAGCCCATCCTTATACGAAGCCGCATACAGTCGCCCGGACGCATCAATGATTGGAGTCGTATCTACGTCGAGAAACTGTTTGCCCTCGGTGGTCAAGAAGCGCTCCCACTTGACGGTCCCATCCGACTGTTTGAGCGCCACCAGCGAGCCGTCGGAAAACCCGATGCAGATGGTCCCTTGATGGACCAGCGGGTCGGCGGCCCCGTAAATGGTGAATCCGGCCGCGCCGTGGAGATCCCGATGATAGCGCCAGCGCAACTTGCCGCTCTGCCGCTCGACGGCGAGCAAAGCGTCGTTTTCCGTCGCGACGAGCACGGTTTGCTCGTCCAGGACGGGCGAGGTCAGCAACTCCTCGCCCGAATCATACTGCCACTTCAGCTTGCCGGTTCGCGCGTCGAGCGCATAGAGCGTTCCGTCTCCGCCGGCCACGTATGCCACCCCGTCCCTGAGTGTGGGGCCGGCGACGAAGTGCCCACGAGTTTCGAAGATCCAGTCTAGTTTGCCCAGTGGGCTGATGCCTCGCACCAGGTGATCTCGGGTCGCCGTAATCACCTCGGTTTGCCCCGGTGGCAACTCTAGATCGGCGGCTGGCGAAGCCATCTCTCGTGGGAGGTATTCAAGGGCCTCTGGCTTTACCAGCGGAGCCCACCAATCGATCGAATACAGCACGTGATGGGCGGTGTTCTCGGGCAAAACGGGCAGTGGCCGACAACTGGCCAGCAGCATGCCGCCAAGCGCCACCCCGCTCCAAATCGAGGGCTTGAAGTCCGCCATCCGCTTACCCGGCATCCGGGGCAGCTTTCGCAGGGGGAGGAGGAATTTTCACGCCTTGTCGTTCCAACAGGCTGATTCGTTCTCCCGCCATCCGGGCAGCGGCGCTTGCGGGGTAGGTGCTCTTGAGCTCGACCAGAGCCTTCGCCGCCTCTTCCATCTTGCCCTGCTCAGCGAGAATCCGCGCTCGATGGTAAAGGCCCATCCCAGTCATGAATTCCCCCTTGGTGACGTTGGCGAGTTGATCGTAAGTGAGTAGCGCCTGCTCCAGCTGCTGCTTGGCTTCGAAGACGTACCCCTCACCCTCCAGAGCCTCGGCACGAAGCGGATCCGTTTTGGGCACCCCTTTGAGGAAATCCTCGAATGCGTTGAGCGCTTGTTCGTACTGGCCCACTCGATAACAAGCCTCACCCAGCGGCAGCGCCGCTGTCACCGCCGCTCGGGTTTTGGGATGCGCCGAGCGCAATCGGGAAAGCTCCTGAGCGACGGCTTCGTCCTTTGCGCGTTGGTTCGGAAACGGAGTCTCTTCCTCCGCATCTTGTTCGACCGGCGCAGTGGATGCGTGCACTGGACGGCTCAACAGTTTGAGCGCGCCACCCAACATCTGAGCCGCCTGCGATTCGGCCTTCCCGGAAAAGTAACTCGCGAACAGTCCCGAAATACTGGCCACCACCACCAGCGCGGCAAGCATCAACAGCATCTTCTGGCGCTCCTGTAACCATGCCCTGGCCTCGGCCCCAATCCGTTGGAACGCGTCGGGTGCTCGAAGCTCTTTTCGGCTCAATCTCTCAGCCACGCCGTCAAGTCTCCAATCCTTTGAAGGGGGCGGACTGTACGGAGGGGGGCCTTGGAGTGTCAATCATCGCGACCGGGGCCTGGTGCGCGAGGCCCGCTTCGCCCTACCCGGCCGCTCGCGAAAAACCAGTCTGATCGGGACCCTCAGCCCGAACGCTCGGCGAACCTGGTTACTCAGGTACCGCCGGTACTGCTCGGGAATTTGACCCGGATAGTTGCAGGTGAATGCGAAGGTCGGCGGCTCGGTGCCCACTTGGGCAGCGTAGTACAGGCGCAGCGGCCGGCCGGCGGCCAATGGCGGTGGATGGGCGTCGGTCACCTTCTGCAGCAGGCGATTCAGCTGTGGAGTCGGAGCCCGAAAGCGCCGCTGCTCTCGCAACTCGGCGGCGAGCTTGAGTACCTTTTCTACCTTGGAGCCAGTTAAAGCGGAGGTGAAGACCACCGGCGCGTAAGCGACGAAGGGGAGGCGGTATTTCAGCTCGGCGCGAAAATCCTTCTCGTTCGCCTTCTGAACCCGGTCCCACTTGTTGACCACCAATAGCAGCGCGAGACCCTTTTCTTCGGCCAGACCGGAAATGCGAGCGTCCAGATCTACCCCGGGCTCCAGAGCGTCAATCACCAGCGCCGCTACTTCGCTGCGATCCATGGCCCGCAGCGCCGCCAGGACTGACAGTTGCTCAACTCGCTGGGCCAGAGACTTTCGCCGGCGAATTCCGGCAGTATCGGTGAGGACAAAGTGCTCGCCCCCGATCGTCAGCTGCGAGTCCACTGGATCGCGGGTGGTGCCCGGAAGCTCACCGGCGACCAATCGCTCTTGACCGAGCAGTTTATTGACGAGTGAGCTTTTGCCCACGTTGGGTCGCCCGACAATCGCCACTCGCACCGGGTCCTCCGGCGCGGCAATCGGCGAGACCGATTCGACAGGCGGAAGCAAGCTGACCAGCCGATCCAGCAGCGGGCCGATGTTGCGCGCGTGTTCAGCGGAGACCGCCACGGTTTCGGCAAACCCCAGTCGGTAGAAGTCCGAGGTCAGCGCAACGTCCGCCTCGGTATCTGCCTTGTTCACCACCGCGATCACCTGCTTGCCGCTGCGCCGCAGCTTTTCTGCTACCTCCTGATCGGCCGGGTTCAGCCCGGCTCGCGCGTCGAGCACCAACAGCACGACCTCCGACTCTTCGATCGCTACCTGCGTCTGGGCATTGACCTGTTCCAGCAAGCGATCGATGCCGCTTTCAACCAGACCGCCCGTGTCGATCACGGTGAACGCGTGCCCTCCCCATTCCACATCGGCGTACAACCGGTCCCGAGTGACTCCCGGCACGCCCTCGACCAAGGCCATCCTCTTGCCCGCTATCCGATTGAACAGCGTGGACTTACCGACATTGGGCCGGCCAATGATCGCTACCAGCGGGGTCATTCATAGCCCAATTTGCCCAGGGCACCGGCCCGGTCGCTCCAGCCCGGCTCCACCGCCACTCGAAGCTCAAGATAAACGCGCGCGCCCAACAATTCCTCGATCTGACGACGCGCATCGGAGCCGATGCTCTTGAGCATCTGGCCGCGCTTGCCAATCACGATCGCTCGCTGGTTTTGCCGTTCCACATAGATTGTCGCGCCGATCCGGACCAGGGCGACTCCTTCCTTTCCGCGTTCCGACTCATCGAAGTAATCCACCACCACCGCGGAGCGGTGCGGCACTTCCTCCCGGCAATGCCGAAGCAGTTGTTCGCGAATGTATTCTCCGGCCAAGATCCGCTCGGTCTGATCGGTCAACAGGTTGTCATCGAAGAGGGGTTCCGCTTCGGGCAAGACTTGAATCACCGCGGACTGGAGCGCGGTAACGCCGTCGCCCATCCTCGCCGAGATTGGAACGATCTCCGCAAGCTCGAAACTCCCCCGATAGCGATCGATCTGCGGCAGCAAAAGCGGCTTTGCGATGCGATCCACTTTGTTGATCGCGAGCACAATCGGCTTGCGCAACCTGGTCAATTTCTCGAGGATGCGCCGATCCTCCACCTCGGCCTTGGACGCGCTCCCCGTTCCAGCCTCGACCATCATGACTGCTGCATCTACCTCTCGAATCGTCTGCCAGGCGAGCTCCGCCAGATATTTATTCAGCGCACCGCTTGCGCGGTGAATGCCCGGTGCGTCGAAAAAGGCGATTTGGCCCTCGGGCGCGTTCAGCACTCCGAGAATTCGGCTCCGGGTAGTCTGCGGCTTGGCGGAAACAATTGCTACCTTGATCCCGATCAAGCGGTTGAGCAGCGTGCTTTTGCCGACGTTCGGGCGCCCAACCAAAGCGGCCGTGCCGCTGCGGCGAACCGATGCCATTTCTCTCGGGCGGGGCCGCGGCTAGCCTTTGCTCGGCTTTTCCGCCTTTGCGGGGCTACCCGCCGCGCCTGTTGGAGCCTTGTCGCTGATCGTTACCGTCTTGATCACCACGTCCTTGTTCGGTTTGTCGCGCCGATCGCGTGGAACCGCCGCAATCTTTTCCACTACGTCGTAGCCGGAGGCCACCTCACCGAAGATGGTGTGCCTGCTGTTCAGGTGCTGCGGCGTAGCGGTAGTAATGAAGAACTGAGAGCCGTTGGTGTTCGGTCCCGCATTGGCCATTGCCAGCAGACCGACCTTATCGAACTTCCGACCGCTCTGAAATTCGTCTTCGAAGCGGTAACCAGGATCGCCCATCCCAGTCCCCGTAGGGTCTCCACCCTGAATCATGAAGTTGGGTATCACGCGGTGAAAAACAGTCCCGTCGTAGAGCGGCTTTTTCGACTTCTGACGAGTCTTGGGGTCCGTCCATTCCTTCTCGCCGGTGGCGAGCCCGACGAAGTTCGCTACTGTCTTGGGTGCCTCCTTGGAGAACAGGTGAACCACGATATCGCCCTCACTGGTATGGAATGTCGCGTACAAATCTTTCCCGTTATTCACCATTTTGGTCCACTTCCCTGCTTCGGCGCCGAACGCCGCGGTTGCAATCACCAAGCCTGCGATTCCCATCATCCGGCACATCATTTCTCCAGTCCTCGTTTGTCCAGGAACGTCTGCAACAGTGCGCGCCACCTTAGTCGGAGGAGTTGGGTTTATCCAGGTCCGAAATGAGCAGCGATGCCTTCCGAGCAGCCGCTTGTTCTGCTTCTTTCTTGCTGCGGCCGGTAGCTTGGGCGGTCAATTCGTCGCCGATCGTGACCTCCACTTCGAATACTCGTTCGTGGGCCGGTCCAGTCTCCGAGAGTACCCGGTACTTCGGCGCTTGACGCAGGCGGAGTTGGACCTGCTCCTGAAGGCGCGTCTTGTAGTCGTAACCACTGCGCCCATCTGCGACGCCTTCCAAGGCCTCGCCGAAGAGGCGGTCGACCAACTCGAGCACCGTGTCCCACCCGGCAGACAGGTAAACCGAGCCCAGCACCGCTTCCAGGGCGTCGGCGAGTACCGAGTTCTTCTGGCGCCCACCCGTGAGCTCCTCTCCTCGACCGAGGAGAAGAATCTCACCCAGGCCGATCTGCCTGGCGATCCGCGCCAATCCCTCTTCGTTTACGATCAGCGCCCGCAGCTTGGACAGCTCGCCTTCCGTGGCGTTGGGAAAACGCTCCATCAGGCGGTGACTGACTGCGAGATCGACTACCGCATCGCCCAAGAATTCGAGTCGCTCGTTATCGGCGGCCGAGCTTTCTCGGTGCTCGTTGGAATAACTTTTGTGGGTTACTGCCGCCAAGCCCAGGGCGCGGTTTGGAAAGACGACCTTAAGTTTGGCTTCCAGCGCGCTGACGCATTCCTGAGGAGAGAGCTTCTCCAAAGTTAACTCCCCAGCCGATTGGCCAGCTCGTCGGCCAGCGCATAGGGATCCGCTCGATGCTCAGCAATTTCGGTGGCGACCTCTTCCAATCTCCCGCGCTCCCGCTCGAGCTTGCTGAGCGCATTTTTGAGCAGTCGATCCCGCAGAAGGCTGACGAATTGCGCTGCCTCTCGCGAACGATCGCGCGCTTTGCGCTCGCCGCTTCGGTCCAAAAAGCTTCGGTGAGACGCGATCGCACTCCACAATTCCGCGACCCCCTGATCTCTCACGGCGATCACCTTGAGAATCGGGGGTTCCCAATCATTCGAAGCCGCCTCAGGAGCACCGGTCGCCTTGACCGAGACTCGACGTCCGTGGTGCACCACCTTGGTTTCCCGGACTACATGGCGAAGCTCGAGCATCGCGCGAAGCTCTCGGACCAGCCGGTCCGCCCCGTCCAGATCAGCCTTGTTTACTGCGAACACATCCGCAACTTCCAGGATCCCCGCCTTGATCGCCTGGATATCATCGCCCATTCCGGGGACGACTACCACCACGGTGGTATGCGCCAGTTGAGCGATTTCAATCTCGTCCTGCCCTACCCCAACGGTCTCGACGATCACCACATCCCAACCCATCGCATCCATCACTCGGATGCAGTCCCCGGTGGCGCGAGAGAGCCCTCCCAGATGGCCGCGGGTCGCCAAGGAACGGATGAACACCCCTGGATCGGTCGCATGCGACTGCATTCGCACCCTATCACCCAGAATCGCGCCGCCGGTGAACGGGCTGGTCGGATCCACGGCCAAAACCCCCACCGTTGTCCCCTGCTGGCGAAGCCCAGCGATCAGCCGATCAGTCAAGGTCGACTTACCGGCGCCCGGTGGTCCGGTGACGCCGACCACATAGGTCCGCCCGGTTTTCGGGAAAAGCTCCCGCAAGCTTTGAGTGGATGCCGGATCCCCATCCTCGATTTGCCGCATCAGCCGGGAAGCGGCACGGACATCTCCTTGGAGCACGCGTTCGGCAAGCCCGGCGCTCATCGTCGCGGCCACCCTGCCGCCTGGGCGTGGCACCCGAATGAGGTCATCCGGACCTGAACAGCTCTCGGGCAATGATGGTGCGCTGAATCTCGCTGGTGCCTTCGCCAATTTCGCAGAGCTTTGCATCTCGGAAATAACGCTCCACCGGGAAGTCCCTGGTGTAACCATATCCCCCGTGAATCTGAATCGCCTTGTTGCACGCGCGGGTCGCGGACTCGGAGGCGAAGAGCTTTGCCATCGACGCCTCCTTGCTGAAGGGGCGGCCGGAGTCCGCCAACACCGCCGCGCGGTGGACCAGAAGCCTGGCTCCCTCATTCTCGAGCTTCATGTCGGCCAGCATCCAACGAATCGCCTGGAACTCCGCAATCGGCTGCCCGAACGCGGTACGTTCAGCCGCGTAGCGCAGCGACTCTTCCAGCGCTCCTCTTCCCAGTCCGACGGCCAGCGCTCCAATCGTGATTCTGCCCCGGTCGAGGATTCGCAGCGTATCAATGAAGCCGCTACCCACCTCGCCCAGCCGATGAGAGTCTGGCACCATCACATTTTCCAACACCAGCTCGGCCGTGTCCGAGGATCGCATTCCCAATTTTCCGTGGAGCGGCCGTTGAGAAAAGCCCGGGAGGCCTTTCTCGAGGATGAACGCGGTGACTCCCTTTTGGCGCTTCTCGGGCGAGGTGGACGCGAGCACCACGAAAACGTCGCCCACGGTGCCCTGGGTAATGAATGTCTTGGAGCCGTTCAGGATCCAGCCGCCGGCGCTTCGCACCGCAGTGGATTTCATTGCCGAGGCATCGGAGCCTGAACCGGGTTCCGTCAGCGCCCATGCCGCAAGCCATTCTCCGGTCGCGAGCTTCGGCAAGTATTTGGATTTCTGCTCGGCGCTTCCGAACAGTCGAATGTGGCTGCTTCCCAAGCCATTGTGCGAGGCGACGGTCAGCGCCAGAGAACCGTCAAACCGAGCCACCTCCTCGACCGCCACCGCCATCGCCAAGGCGTCCATTCCCGCGCCGCCCAGCTCTTGCGGGACCAGGATTCCCATCACCCCTAACTCGCCGAGCTGTCGAACCACCTGGGCTGGAAACTGCCCAGTTTTGTCCCACTCCCCCGCAAAGGGCTTGACTCGCTCTTCGCAAAAGGCACGGATTGAAGCCTGCAAGGCCCGGTGGTGTTCAGGTAGCTCAAACAGCATGCGGAATCCGAGGGCTATACAGGATAAACCCCACGCTTCTTGTGGCGCGGAGCCACGAACCGCTGAGCATAAATCGCCAAACGACCGGCAACCTCGGTCCGTAGCCGGTCACCCGGTACGATATCGTCGACCACCAGCTCCGACGCCAGTTTGTAGATGTCCACATCCGCGCGGTATTCCTCCCGCAGTTGCTGAACGTAGGCGGCTCTCTCCGCCTCCGGTTTTTCCTGAATCTTGTTGAAGAAAACGGCATTGACCGCGGCCTCTGGTCCCATCACCGCGATCATCGCCTGCGGCAGCGCGAGCGTGCAGTCGGGACTGAAGCCGGGTCCAGACATCGCGTAAAGCCCCGCGCCATAGGCCTTGCGAACGATCACCGAAATCTTGGGAACCGTTGCCTCCGAAACCGCGGAAATCATCTTCGCCCCAGCGCGAATGATCCCCGCGCGCTCGACCTTGGTTCCGATCATGAAACCTGGAACATCTGCGAGATACAAAAGCGGAATGTTGAACGCGTCGCAGAGCCAGATGAAGCGCGTCGCTTTATCGGCTGAATCCACGAACAGTACCCCGCCCTTGACCTTGGGCTGATTGGCCACGAGGCCCACTGCTCGGCCGTCAATTCGCGCGAATCCAGTGATTACCTCCGGGGCGAAAAGCTTCTTGATTTCCAGCCAAGATCCTTCATCGATGATCTCAGCGATCAGCTGCTGCATGTCGAACGGTTTGTTTTGGTCGGAAGGGATGATCTCTTCGATACGCTTCGCCGAGGTCTTCGCCGGCCGACCCGGCAAATCGGGTGCGGCCTCTGAGAAGTTTTCGGGCATGAAGCGAAAATACGCGCGGGCTGCCTCGATCGCCTCCGCTTCGGTTTTGACCAAGATGTCGCCGCAGCCGGAGACCGAGCAATGCATTCGCGCGCCGCCCATTTCCTCGAGGGTGACCTTTTCACCGATCACCATCTCGGCCATCCGCGGGCTGCCCAGATACATGGAGGCATTACCCTCCACCATGATCACCACATCGCAGAAGGCCGGAATATATGCACCGCCCGCGGCCGACGGGCCAAACAGCAAGCAGACCTGGGGCACTAAGCCAGACAGGTGAACTTGGTTGTAGAAAATCTTTCCGGCGCCCCTGCGGCCAGGGAACATTTCGACCTGGTCGGTGATCCGCGCACCCGCCGAATCGACGAGGTAGAAGAGCGGCCAGCGCTGCCGCTGAGCAACCTCCTGGATCCGAATGATTTTCTCTACCGTTCGGCGGCCCCAGCTGCCCGCCTTGACGGTGGAATCGTTGGCCATCACCGCCACCGGCCGGCCCTCAATTCGACCAAGGCCAGTAATCACTCCGTCGGACGGCAACTCGGGGTCAGCGTTGTTGGCCAGTTTTGCGTCTTCGAAGAAGGAGCCTTGGTCCAGCAAAAGCGAAATCCGCTCGCGCGCGAACAGCTTACCAAGCTCGCGGTTCTTGGTGTGATACTTGGCCGCGCCACCCTGCTCAACCTGCTCGAGCCGGGCCTTCAACCGTTCGTCGAATGACATGCGCGCCACATACCAGAGGGGACGGCTACGATCGAGCGCTCGGCAGCACGCAGGCAGATGCACGGGCGGTAACCCAGTCCTAGCTTTAGACAAAGAACGGAAAGGGGCGAGAATGATGATGGAGACGATCTTCAAGGCGTATGTGTACAAAAACATGCTTAAGGACTTGGCCAAATTCGTGAACAAGAATTTGAAGAAAATCGACCTTGATCGCGATGACCTGCTGCGCCGTGTGGGGCTATCTACCTACACCCCGGTCAAGAGCACAGTCGCCGGGGTATCACTGCTGTTGATCGGCGCGGCGGCGGGCGTCGTGGTCGGCCTGGCGTTGGCACCTAAACCGGGCGCCCAGTTGCGCGCGGAAGTCAAAGACAAAGCTCTCGACGTGCTCGATTCAATCACCAACGTGAAGCCCGAGCTCGAACAGCGGCCTCGCGCCTAGGGGTTGATCAATCAACGCCCCTTGAACTGAGGTGGCCGCTTCTCCGCAAAGGCCCGCAGGCCCTCTAACCTGTCCTCGCTCTTGAGCACCAGCTCATACTGCTGGTGCTCCAACGCCAGGGCTTGATCCAGCTCCAATCCGAATCCCCGATCGATGGCGTGCTTGGCGGCCGCCACGGCAATCGGCGCGTTCTGCAAAATGCTTTGTGCCAACTCGATCGCCACTCTGCGAAGTTCACCGGCCGGCGCAAGCCGGTGAATCAGACCTATCTGGAGTGCCTCCTCGGCTCTCACCCGGCGTCCGGTCAGAATCAAGTCTTTGGCGCGAGCAGGTCCAATCAACCTCGACAGTCGCTGAGTCCCGCCGCCCCCCGGGATGATGCCGAGGCGAACCTCGGGAAGGCCGATCTCCGCATCCGCCACCGCAACTCGAAAGTCGCAACACAGCGCAATTTCCGCCCCGCCCCCCAAAGCCAGTCCGTTGATCGCCGCGATGAAGACGCAGTCGCTGTTCTCTACTGCTCGCAGCAGGAGCCGCAGCTTGAGTAGGAAAGCGCGCACCTGATCCTCGGTCATCTCGGCGCGCTCTTTCAGATCGGCTCCGGCGCAAAAAGCTTTGTCGCCGGCACCAGTGAGGATCACCGCCCCGGTTCCAGCGTCGCCCGAGACGCGGGTCAACATCGCGTCCAATTCCGCTACCAGCGCGCGGTTGATCGAGTTTCTGCGGGCCTCTCCCTGTATCGTCCAGATCTCCAGGCGACCCACCTTCTCCACCGTGAATTCAGACATTTTTTGCACCTAGATCAGGTTTGCGCTCGACGGGCCCGCGTCTTTTCCCGCTCCCCCAAAGCCGCCTGCAAGTACTTGCCGGAAAGTTTGCGACCGATCATCTGCTGAGCCAACTCGCCTGCTTCAACCAGCTTTGCCAGATCAACGCCGCTGGCAATTCCCATTCCCTGGAGCATGAAAGCCAAGTCTTCCGTCGCGAGATTGCCCGCCGCTCCGGGCGCATAGGGGCAACCGCCCAGTCCTCCGATGCTCGCATCGAGGGTTGTCACGCCAGCCGACAACCCGACCAACGCATTGGCGAGGGCCGTCCCACGCGTGTCGTGGAAGTGAAGGGCCAATTGCTCTGGACGAAGGTAGCGCAGGATCGCCTCCAGGATGGCTGCCGTCTGCCTTGGATTGCCCACTCCAATCGTGTCGCCGAGGCTGAGTTGATACAGGCCCATCTCGGCCAGTCGCCGACAGATATCCACCACCCGCTCGATCGAGACCTGCCCTTCATAGGGGCAGCCCCATACCGTAGAAAGATATCCCCGTACCCGCATTCCCGCGCGCTCGGCGGCCTTGCTCACTTCGCGGGCAATCTCCATGGCTTCGGCGATCGTCTTATTGATGTTCTTCTTCGAGTGACTCTCGGTAGCCGAGAGGAAGACCGCCGCCTCCTGGAGTCCAGCATCCTGAGCGCGAGCCAAGCCGCGAAGGTTGGGCACCAGCGCGGAAAAGATTATTCCGGCCGGCCGTTCCAATTGGCGCAACAGCTGATCTGCGTCCGCGAGCTGAGGGATCCATTTGGGCGAAACGAACGAAGTCACTTCGATCCGTTTCTCACCGGCCGCAATCAACGCCTGAATCAGCTTTACCTTGTCGCGGGTCGGCAGCGTGCGCAGCTCGTTCTGCAGGCCATCGCGTGGACCCACCTCGTAGATCTCGACGGCAGCGGGTAGATGATTCAGCCAGGTCAGATGCGCGGCTGAATGTTCTTGCGAATCCACTGCACAATGTCCTGAGTCGAGCTGCCTGGCGTGAAGATCTCGCTGACCCCAATCTGCTTAAGCCTGGGGATATCCTCGTCCGGAATGATTCCACCCCCGAAGACGCGGATGTCCTCAGCGTTCTGGCCTTTCAACAGCTCGATCACTGCTGGAAAGAGCGTCATGTGCGCGCCCGACATGATCGACATCCCGATCGCGTCGACATCTTCTTGCACCGCGGCGTTGACGATCATCTCCGGGGTTTGATGCAAGCCGGTGTAGATAACCTCCATGCCCGCATCGCGCAGGGCGCGGGCGATGATTTTGGCGCCGCGGTCGTGCCCATCCAACCCTGGCTTGGCGACCAGAATTCTCAGTTTGCTGTCCGGCATCTACCCCTTCATTCCAAACGTCTTCCGGATTTTCCAAAGCAAGCCGAACACCGCCAGGCCCACCAAAATGGCGAGAACCAAAGCCAAAAGCGGGCTGGGCCCAAGCACTTCTGTTTTGCCGATCCCGACGGGAATCGGCGCGCCCAGCTCGGGCTGTTCAGCGGTCTGCTGGATCATTCAGAACGCCCCGCCCTCGCGATATTGCCCCCAGACTTTCCGAAATACATCGCAGATCTCGCCAAGCGTGGCGTAGGCATTCACCGCGGCCAGCACCGGCGGCATCAAATTCTCGGTTGAGCGAGCGGCCTGCTCGACCTCCCCGAGGCGGGCCCGGACCGCCTGTTCGTCGCGGTCGGCACGGACTTGCCGCAGTCGGGCCGTCTGCTCATGGGTCACCCGCTCCTCGATCTTCAGCAGATTTACTGACTCTTCCTGATCCGCCCTGAAGGCATTCACTCCCACGATCAGGCGTTCGCCCCGCTCCACTTCTCTTTGGAATCGGTAGGCGCTCTCGCCGATCTCTTTTTGGGGAAAATGCTGCTCCACGGCACGAATGATTCCCCCCATCTGGTCGATGCGACTGAGGTACTCCAGAGCCCTCTTTTCCATCTCGTCGGTCAGGTATTCGACGAAGTAGCTGCCCGCGAGCGGATCCACCACCCGGTCCACGCCCGACTCGTAGGCAAGGATCTGCTGGGTCCGCAGCGCCAAAGTGACCGTTTCCTCGGTGGGCAGCGCGTAGGTCTCGTCCAGAGAGTTGGTGTGCAGCGACTGGGTACCACCCAAAACTGCAGCCAGCGCTTGAACCGTGGTGCGGACCACGTTGTTGTACGGCTGCTGGGCGGTGAGTGATACGCCCGCTGTCTGAGCGTGGGTGCGAAGCTGCATCGAGCGCGGGTCTTTCGCTCCGAATCGATCGCGCATCGTCCGCGCCCAGATTCGCCGAGCCGCGCGAAACTTCGCGATCTCCTCGAAAAAGTCGTTGTGGACGTCCCAGAAAAAGGAGAGGCGCGGAGCGAAGTCATCGATGTTCATCCCGCGCTTGATGCACTCCTCGACGTAGCCAATCCCATCCGCGAGGGTGAAGGCTAGCTCCTGCACCGCAGTCGCCCCTGCTTCGCGGATGTGATAGCCGCTGATCGAGATCGGGTGCCATTTCGGCATGTTCTTGGCGCAGAACTCGATCATGTCGATCACGATCCGCACCGCCGGCCGGGGAGGAATGACCCACTCTTTTTGCGCGATGTACTCCTTGAGCATGTCGTTCTGGATGGTGCCACCGAGCTTCGCCATCGGAACGCCCTGCTTCTGTGCGACGGCGATGTACATGCACAGCGCGACGATCGCCGAGGCGTTGATCGTCATCGAGGTGGTCACCTGATCGAGTGGGATGCCCTCGAAGAGGATTTCGAAATCGCGCAACGACGATACCGCGACGCCCTCCTTGCCCACCTCACCTCGGCTCATCGCGTGGTCCGCGTCGTAACCCATCAACGCTGGCATGTCGAAAGCGGTGGACAGACCTGTCACGCCGTGGCTGATCAAATATTTGAACCGCTCGTTCGTGTCCGTTGGCGTGCCGAAACCGGCGAATTGCCTCATTGTCCAGAGGCGGCCTCGGTACATCGTTGGCTGAACTCCCCTGGTGAAAGGAAATCGCCCAGGCAACCCGATCTGCTCGATCGTTTCCTTCGAGCGCTGCGCCGGCGACAAGACGTCCGGGATCGGGATTCCAGAATCAGTCGCAAATTCCGGCCGCCTCAGCGGAGTTTTGTGTTTAGCTGGCTCTAGGTCTCGAGCCTGCCAATCGGCGACCTCGGAGGCGAGCTTTGCCAGGGTGTTGGGAGTGTAGGTTCGAGTCCCCTCAACCAGTCCTTCTCGGCCTACGCCGTTGCGTGAGCCGGCGCGCGCCTTCTCTTGAACTTTCGCTGGCTTAGATGTCTTGGAGGCAACTGGACGAGCTACTCTCGCGAGCTTTCGAGGGTGGGGACCAGCCATGCACGCGATGTAGCACTGCGATCCGAGTGCCGCAAGGCTGCGCTCCGGGTACGCTCGCCTTCACATGTGACGGATGGTGTGAGCAAAAATTGGCCATCGAATGAAGCGCCATACCAGGGATTGCTCGGCCCGTCCGTGCGCCAACCGTCGGGTTTCTCTGATGAATCAAAACTCGCAACACCCAAGGTGCCCTGCTAATAAGGAAGACAGTCAGGTAGAGCTTCTTACCTTCCATAGAGACTGTCCTTGAGGACGGCGTTGCTCCTTCTAACTCGCGCGGGTTTTCGGGCCCACCTCATGGAAGCCTGCACCGGAGGGACGAGGATTATCGGATGAGCGACATCTTCGATAAGTGCACGGCGTGGAAGGATTACAAAATCGCCAAGGCGACCGGGCTGTACCCCTATTTCCGCGCGATCGAAGCTTCCCACGGCGGGACGGAAGTCGAAATCGGGGGGCGACGGCTGATCATGGTTGGCTCCAACAACTACCTTGGGCTTTCCACTGATCCTCGCGTCAAGGAAGCGGCTCTCAATGCGGTGAAACGATTTGGGACGACCTGCTCTGGCTCGCGCCTGCTGAACGGCACCCTGACTCTGCACGAGGAGTTGGAGGCCAAGCTCGCGAAATTCCTTGATCGCCCGGCGGCGTTGGTGGTGTCGACCGGCTTTCAGACCAATACCGCGACCATGTCGGCTCTGCTCGGACGGCACGATCTCGTATTTTCGGACCGGCAGAATCACGCATCGCTGGTTGATGGAATCCGCCTCTCCTATGGCACCGACCGCCGCTACCGTCACAATGACGTTGAGCACCTCGAGCAGCTCTTGGAGAGCGCCGATCCCGAAGCTCCCAAGTTGATCGTCACCGACGGCGTTTTTTCGATGGAAGGCGACATCTGCAACCTGCCCAAGATTGCAGAGCTTGCCCAAGAGTACGGCGCGCGGGTGATGGTCGATGACGCGCACGGGATAGGAGTTCTGGGCGCGCAAGGCCGAGGGACGCCCGAGTACTTTGGGGTCGAACTTCAGACCGACCTCCAAATGGGGACCTTCTCCAAGAGTTTTGCTTCTCTGGGCGGGGTGATCGCTGGGCCTTTCGACGTCATCAATTACATCAAGCACAAAGCCCGCTCAGTCATCTTCTCCGCGTCGATGACTCCCGCTTCGGTGGCTGCGACCTTGAAGGCCCTGGAAATCATCGAGGCCGAGCCGCAGCGCCGAGCCCGACTGATGGATATCGCCGAACGGATGCACAATGGCCTTCGGGCGCTTGGATTCGATACCGGAGTCTCGGTGACCCCGATCGTTCCAGTTCTGGTCGGAGACCAGGTGAAGTGCTTCCGCTTCTGGAAAGCCCTCTTCGAGGCCGGCGTGTTCGCCAATCCGGTGATCCCACCCGCAGTGGAGCCAGGTCATGCGTTGCTGCGGACCAGCTACATGGCCACCCACACCGACGAGCAGCTCGACCGGGTTTTGGGAATCTTCGAGAAGGTTGGGCGAAAGTTGCGGATCATTCCCGAGACGCGCCCCACTCGATTCGATCCGGTGCAGATCGCTCGCCCGGGCACCTTCGTACGGGCCAATCAGGCCTCTCAGCAATGGGCCGCTGCCTCCTCCGGTCTGGCCGATTCAAAATTCTCGATCGACCAGCTGATGAAGCTCTCTTCGCGAGATGTTGCAAACCGGTTTTTCGAGGCGGTAGAGACGATTACCTGGCGAGCTGCCAATTTCCAAGCAACCGATCTCTGGCGATTTACCGATACGCCTCAGCGGCTGTGGAAGAACCGCGGGCAGCTGCCCGGGCTGATCCTCGAGAAAAGCGCCAGCCTTTTGCTCAAGAACGGCAAGCATCTCGAGAGCTAGAGAAGTCCAATGGCAATGATCGCAGAGCGGCTCGATCGCGGCGAGCTTCCGGAGGTTCCCGGCGACATCACCGTCACCACGGTGCAATCAGCGCAGGATAAAGAGGATTTCATCCAGTTTGTGTACTCGCACTACAGGGGCGATCCGAACTGGGTGCCTCCCTTGCTGATGGAGCGGCGCGACTTTCTGAACCCGAAGAAGAACCCTTGGTTTGAGTTCGGCCGGGTGGAGCTGCTGTTGGCGCGAAGGCACGGCAAAGTGGTGGGGCGAATCGCGGCGGTGAATGACCCGCGTTACAACGAATTTCACAACACCAAGCTGGGCTTTTTTGGGATGTTTGAATGCATCAACCACCCGGGAGTCGCTCGCGGGTTGTTCGATGCGGCAGCCAGTCGGAACCGCGCCCAGGGTTTTGAGCGGATGATCGGCCCGGTGAATTTTTCCACCAACTATGAATGTTCGGTCCTGATTGAGGGCTTCGATGCGCCGCCCGCAATGCTGATGGCCTACAACCCTCGCTATTACCCTGCTCTGTACCAGGCCTGCGGCTTCGAAAAAGCCAAGGACCTCCTGGCCTGGGATTTGTCGTCCTCGATCGCGGCTCCTCCTAGGATCGTCCGCGTCGCAGAGAAGATTCGAGAGCGCGAAGGAATCGTGGTTCGGCCGATCAACCTGCGGGACTTCGCCAACGAGGTGAACCGGGTTCGAGAAATCTATAATTCCGCGTGGGAGAAAAACTGGGGATTCGTTCCGCTGACCGACAAGGAGTTCAATCACGCCGCCAAGGATATGAAGCCGATCGTCGTTCCGGAGCTGGTGTTGATCGCCGAGGTTCGAGGCGAGCCGGTCGCCTTTGCGATGACGCTGCCGGACGCCAATGTTGCGTTGAAGGTGGTGAATGGTCGCCTGACGACCTTTGGCATACCGATCGGTCTGATCAAGTTGTTGCTCGCGTCGCGCAAGATTCAACGCCTGCGCTTGATCACGTTGGGAATCAAGCAAGGCTTTCGGCGGCGAGGTATTGACGCGGTGCTGTACCTCGACACGCTGCTGAACGCCCGTCGGTTGGGCTACACCGGCGGGGAGATTTCTTGGACGCTCGAGGACAATGACCTCGTCAACCGCGCAATCGAAACGATGGGCGGAACGCGCTACAAGACGTACCGAATCTACCAGCGGGCACTCTGAATGGAACGCATCCTCAACAGCACCGCCCCGCTGCAGTCGTCATCGGCCGCCGGCTTGCGCGTCGACGGCCTGCGCGTCGAGCCGGTCAGGAGCCTCGCCGACCGGGATCGATTCATCCAGTATCAGCTCGATCATTATCGAAATGATCCATACTTCGTGCCTCCGATCGTCGCCGAGCGACGAGACTTCCTCGACCCGGGCAAAAACCCATTTCTCTCGCACATCCAGCTCTCTTTGTTTTTGGCAGAGCGCAACGGCGAAGTTGTCGGTCGGATCGCCGCCACCAACGATCCTCAGTACAACCAGTTTCACAATACCGAGTGCGGCTTCTTCGGAATGTTCGAGTGCATCGATGACGAGTTAGTCGCCGGCGCCCTCTTGGATGTGGCAGCACAATGGGTGCGCGAGAAGGGGATGAAGCAACTGATGGGGCCGGTCAACCTATCGTTCAATCACGATTGCGGGGTCCTGATCGACTGCTTCGATCACGCGCCCACGATGATGATGGCTTACAACCCTCCATTCTATCCACGGCTTTTTGAAGCGAACGGACTCAGGAAAGCCAAGGATCTCTGGTCCTATGAGCTATCTACCGCGATGGCTCCGCCGGAAAAGGTGGTGCGGATCGCTGAGAAAGTTCGTGCACAAGTGGGCGTTCAGGTGCGCCCGATCCGAATGGATCGCCTCCAGGAGGAGATCCGCAGGATAAAGAACGTCTACAATGCAATGCTAGAACGCATTTGGGGCTTCGTTCCGATGACCGAGGAAGAGTTCGATTTCATCGCCGCCCGGCTTCGGCCCCTGGTGCAGATCCGTCCCGAGTTGTTTCTGATCGCCGAAGTCAAAGGCGAGCCGGTTGCGTTCTCGATCACCCTGCCCGACTCCAACATTGCGATCAAAGCAGCCCAAGGTCGCCTGACCCACTATGGTTTGCCGGTAGGGCTGCTGCGCATGCTGTGGGCGGCTCGAAGCATCGACCGACTTCGGGTGCTCCTATTTGGGATCAAACCGGGTTATCGACGGCGGGGTCTGGACGCGGTGCTCTACCTCGATACCCTGCATGCCGCGCGCAGCCTCGGGTATACCGTGGCGGAGATCGGCTGGACCGCAGAGGACAATCACCTGATCAATCGAGCGATTGAGTCGATGGGAGCCCGGCGTTACAAAACTTACCGATTGTACGAGCGACCGGTTTAGCAGGTGCAAAGGAACTCCTCGATGCGCTGGCCAAAGCAGTGGACGATCGGCTTCGCGCTGGGCTGCCTCGTCAGCACTCCTGCCCTATGCCGCGATGGCGGCACAAAGGAAAAGGCCCCTACGATTTCCCTGCCCTCCTTCGGGGAGATCCCAAAGGCCGACGGTCTCAAGCCGCCCCAAGTCGAGCGACTCGACCAGCGGCCCACGGCGAGCGAGGTGCACTTTTCGGTGGTCAAGATCGAGCATGCCAAGTCTTTTCGATCATCGAGCTCCGGCCGTCTACCGATCGGCGATCGATTGGCGGCGATCTCACTTTCGGGCAGCCCACCAGCCACAGAGAAATTCAGCACGTTGGTTCGGATTAAATCGCCTGACAGAATGGCCGCGCCGATCCAGATAACGATCCTCGATCCGCGTGGGAATGCGGCTTTATTCGCCAACGGCGAGCTTTCGTTTCGCGGTGTCAAGGGAGACGAGGTGGAGTACCTGGTGGAGTGGGACCCCACGCCCTGCCGCACTGGCGGCGCTTATCAAGTAGCTGTGCGAGTCGCTGGACAGGAACTCGGTTCGTGGCCACTGCGGGTACTGGAGCCAAAGGAACCATCAGCGCTACATTGAGCAAGCGAGGGAGGAGTTGGCGATGGCCTTTTCGGAGAGAGTGAAGCAAATCCTGTCATGGTACCCGTCAGACAATCCGGGGACCTTGACCAATTTGGCGCGACTGTTGAACCACGGAACTCTTGGGGGGACCGGCAAGTTGGTCATCCTCCCCGTGGATCAGGGTTTCGAGCATGGGCCTCATCGCTCGTTCGCGCCCAACCCACCTGCCTATGATCCGGATTACCATTTCCAGCTCGCGATCGACGCGGGCTGCAACGCATATGCGGCTCCGCTCGGCTTCCTCGAGGCGGGTGCCGCTCGGTTCGCGGGAGAAATTCCGCTGATCCTGAAGCTGAACAGCTCCGATTCGCTCTCCAAGCTCAGCGATCCGGCGCCTGCGATCACCGGCTCGGTAAAGGATGCCGTTCGCTTGGGGTGCGTGGCGGTCGGCTACACCATTTATCCCGCGTCGGGGGCCAGGAACACCATGTTTGAAGCGCTTCGGGAAATTGTGCTCGAAGCGAAATCCCATGGGCTGCCAACGGTGGTTTGGAGTTACCCGCGCGGCAGCGGTATCTCCAAAGAAGGAGAGCAGGCGGTGGACGTGGTCGCCTACGCCGCTCAATTGGCCGCTCAGATGGGGGCGCACCTGATCAAGGTGAAGCCTCCCAAGGAGAACATCGAGCAGCCTGAGGCAAAAAAAGTCTACGAGAAGTACAACATCCCAATAAAGACGCTCGCCGACCGCGTTCGGAACGTGGTGCAGTCCGCATTCAACGGGCATCGAATCGTTATCTTTTCGGGTGGAGAAGCGAAGGATAGCCAGGCAATCCTCGAAGAGATCAAATCGATCCGAGACGGCGGAGGATTCGGTTCGATCATCGGGCGCAACTCCTTCCAGCGCCCCAAAGAAGAGGCGCTCAAGCTGCTCAGGGATGTAATGAATGTGTACCGGCCGAAAGCCTAGTCGCCGGCGCTAACGGCGACGTCCAAGGCGCGGCGGCGGATGTAGCACCAGGAACGGATTGGACGGTCGCCCAGTTCGGAAACGGGGCTGCTTTTCATCCCGCGGCTTGGCTTCTGGGGCCTCAGCCGGCGGCTTATCCTCAATCGGCTTCGGCGGCACATCGCTTCGCTCCTTGTCCCCAGTCGGGGCGGTGGGGCTGGGTTCTTTGTCGCCAACCGGCCTGGTTGGGCTTGGCTCTTTGTCGCGGATCGGTCTTCGCGGAGCGCTTGCCAGCTTGTCCCCGGTGGGTTTAGGCGGCGGCGATGGCTTCCGAATCTCGTCCGGAGTTTTGCGCTTTTTTCGCGTTGGCCGCTTTTCGGCCTTCGCGGATTTTCCTTTCCTCACCATGACTCCTCCGAGGGCCCGGAAAGCGCACCTTAGCCGGGGTCGGTCACTAAACGTAAGCCCCCGCAGCGGATGCGGTTTTTCGTACTATTCTAGGCTTGCGTGCGGCGTTTTCTTGAGTCCGTTCTTTGGGTGAGTCTGGCCTTGGCGTGCCAACACCCTTCCCCAGCTCCCGTGCTCGTGCAGCAAACCGGGCACCTAAACCAGGGCGTCGCTCTCAAAGCCGAATCGGACTTGCGAACTGCGAGCGCTTGGCCCGCGCCACCGCTGCCGCCTGTCGCCCCCCAGGTGCTGGCCCACGGCCGGCGCGACCTCCCGCATCTGGCGTTGACTTTCGACGCCTGTTCGACGCGGGACGTCAGTCAATACGACCAACGGGTCACACGCGAGTTGATCGCCGCCAAAGTCCCCGCCACCATTTTTTTGGGCGGAAGCTGGGCGAGGGAGGAAGCGGCGCATGTGCGAGAGATTGCATCAGTTCCGTTGTTCGAGCTTGGCAATCATTCGTACACGCACCCGCATCTGACGGCGATCAAGAGCGAAGAACGAATCCGTCTTGAGATCGAGCGAACGCAGGCGGAGATCTATGATCTCACCGGCGTCGAACCCAAGCTTTTCCGTCCGCCGTACGGCGAATATGACCAGCGCGTGGTCCGGATCGCCGCCGAACTGGGACTCACCACAGTCGAATACGACGTCGCTTCGGGAGACCCGGACGCTCATGCCACAAAGGAGCGGCTAATCGACTGGGTATTGCGGAAGGCGCGGCCAGGATCGATCATCGTGATGCACATCAACCATCGCCGCTTTCACACTTCCGAAGCTCTGCCAGGAATCATTTCCGGATTGAGAGCAAAGGGATTTGAGCTGGTTACGGTTGGGCAGCTGTTTGCCGATTCGCACGGTTTAGCCCCTGTGGTTCTGCGCGAGCCATAAGCAGCAGACCTTCGGCTCGGACAGCCCTTGCGCAATTGGCTCCGCTGTCGCAAAAGAGCGCCACGGACGTGCTCTGCGGCCCACTGCGCGGGAAAGGCTCTTTCAAATGAATGGAATAAAATCCGAGGACATTCGAAATGTGGCTGTCGTTGGTCACAAGGGTGCGGGCAAGACCGCGTTGATCGAAGCGATGCTCTACCTGGCGAAGGTGGCACCCAAGCTCGGTAAGGTCGGCGAGCGGGCCTGTGGACTCGACGATTCGCCCGAAGAACGCGCCCACATGTCTACCCTCGAGTCGAGGCTGGTGAGCTTGATCTGGGGTGGCAAGAAGGTGAACCTGATCGACACTCCCGGTGAGACCAGCCTTTTCGCTGATACCCAGATGGCGCTCAACGCCGCGGATGCAGTACTGCTGGTGGTAAGCGCTCGCAGCGGAGTGGAAACCGGCACCGAACGGCTCAGTCGATGGATCCTTCAGAGCCGAACACCTTGCCTGGTGGTGCTGACGAAGGTGGACGATGAACATGCCCGCATCGAGGAGGTGATCAGCGAAGTACGCGCCCTCAAAGAGCCGATCACCGTAATGGAAGTCGCGACCGGTACCGGGCCGGCCTTTCGGGGAGTGGTGGATGAGCGCACCGGGAAAGCCTGGGTTGGCAAACCCGAGGCGCCTACCGCATTGGAGCCCTGTGAGGTACCCGCGGAAATGAAGAAGCAGGTCGATGAGGTCCATGCCAAGCTGGTGGATGACATCGCCGGAACGGATGATGCGCTGACCGACCGTTACCTCACCGAAGGCGATCTACCTCAGCAGGAAATCAATGAGGGTGCCCGCAAAGCGGTGCTCGCCGCCAAGCTGGTACCGGTTTATTGCGCGTCGAGCGCCATTCCAATCGGAATCGCGGCCCTGCTGGATGCGATTGTGGATCTGCTTCCGTCCCCGACGGACCGTCCAACCTGGAGGGGCACCAATTCGGAGAAGAATCCGACCGAGCGCCAGCCGAAAGTCGACGCTCCGGTCGCGGCCTTGGTGTTTAAAACCCATATCGATCCCCACGCCGGAAAGAGCTCCTACCTGAGAGTCCTCTCTGGAACCCTCAGCTCCGACGCGCAACTGGTTTGCCCGAAAGACGGTCACCGCGAGCGAGTTGCGCAGCTCCTGCATGGAGCAGGCAAAGATCTCAAACCGCTGCCCTTTGCGGTGGCGGGAGATCTGGTCTGCGCCACGAAGCTGAAGACGGTTCGAACCGGTGAGACGTTAAGCGATGAGAAGCAGGTGTTTACCTTGGCGCTTCCGAATCGGCCTGCCCCGCTCTTTTCTCGAGCAGTACTGACGTCCAAGGGAATGGAGGAAAAGGTGGCCGTCGCGATCCAACGCCTGGTGGAGGAGGATCCCGGGCTGAGCTTCTCCCACCGCGAGGAGAGTCGGGAGCTGATCGTCTCAGGCTTGGGCGCACTGCACCTGGAGATCACCCTTGAGCGGCTGCGCCGCCGCCTGGGCGTCGATTGCAAGTTGGGGCCTCCGCGGATTCCCTACCGCGAGACGATGGCCCGCAAGGTCGCCAACATCGAGGGAAAGCAGAAGAAGCAGACTGGAGGGCACGGTCAATTCGGGGTTTGCTATGTCGACCTCGAGCCGCTGCCCCGCGGAAGCGGATTCGTTTTCGAGGACGCAATTGTGGGGGGCGTGATTCCTCGCCAGTTCATTCCCTCGGTCGAAAAGGGCGTGGTGCGGGCGATGAATCAAGGCGTAATCGCCGGCTACCCGGTGGTTGATGTCAAAGTGCGGTTGGTGGACGGAAAGTATCATTCGGTCGACTCTTCCGATGCGGCATTCCAGGTCGCGGGCTATCGCGCGTTTCGGGCCGCAGCGGCAGCCGCGCATCCCGTACTGCTTGAACCAATCGCGAAGATCGAGGTTACCGTCCCGAGCGAATCGATGGGCGACGTCGTTGGCGATTTGAGCAGCCGGCACGGCAAGGTGGTGGGCACGGATGCCAACGACGAAACCACCACAATCACTGCGTTCGTGCCCTTGGCTCAGACCCTCGAGTATGAGCCAGTGCTGACCGGGATGACCCATGGCAAGGGGACCTTCGCGATCACCTTCGATCACTACGACTTCTGCCCCGCCCACACGCAGGAGCAGGTGATCAAGGAGAGTGGGTTCAAGCCGGTGGTGGACGAGGACTGACCGCCGTCTTGCCCTCTGCGTTCGCGATCCAATTGCGAGGTGGTCCGTGAGATACCCGCCGCGGCTCGCCCACCTCGCCACCCGCGCAGTAGTGGTCGCCAAGCTGTGGCCTACCTTCGCAGCCGCGCACGAAATGGACGAGGAAGAGGCCGAGGCTCGACTCACCAGCGCCCTGCAAGGCCAGCTGCTCGATGAGTTGTTGGCGCACGCGTGGGAGGCAATGCGGCAAAGCGCACCGCGTGCGGACGAAAGTGCGCTGTTGGAGAAGGTGGCTCAGACTCTTAGTGACCGTCCGCGGCGCGCAGGACGAACCGCAAAACTAAACTCGGCGTGGAGCGCTTTCCTGCTTTTGGCGGACCTGCAGGCGGGAACCGCGAGCGAAACGGCTCGCCGAGCGCTGGAAACCGAGCAAGGCAGGAAAACCGCTCTCGAGGGTTTGGCCGAGGCAGGCCGTCACTTGGCTGCCGAGCTCACCCGGGGAAAGTAGCGTTCGAATCCCGACGATTGGAGGGAGCGGCGTCATTTGCATTTGATGTTGCCGTGGTCCAGTGTAGCTTGGCTGCGCTCGTCGTGATCGGGCGAGCAATCAAAAGCCCGGGGGGAACAACATGACTAGAGTCTTTGCCGCGGCGCTGAGCCTGGTCGGAACGCTGTCTCTTGCGGATACTGCGCCGGACGCCACTGGCGCCAATCCCGCGACCAATGTCACCTCGGCAGAATACCGATTCTCGCCGGAGATCGATCCGGACGTGACGGCCGATCGCGCTACCGAGAAATGGGCCCGAGTGTATTGGCCGGATCCACTACCGGGAACTCCGCTGCCGCTGCTCGTTTTTTTGCACGGCAATCATTACACCTGCGGCCATGGCTCCAATCCGCGAATTGATGACAACTGCCAGTACACAACGTTTGGAACCTGCCCTCCGAGCTCGCCGATCGTCGTCCCCAATCACGAGGGCTACACGTACTTGGCCGAAGTCCTCGCCTCGTGGAACTACATCATCGTGTCGATCAATACCAACCGAGGCATCACCTGCGGCAGCGGCATCGTCGGAGATCCGGGGCTGAACTTGATGCGAGGTCGGATGGTCCTCAAGCACATGGCGATGCTCAGCTATTGGAACAATAACCCGGGCACCACGCCTCCGGAGTTAGGGATCGATTTGTTCGGTCAGCTCGACTTCAACAACTTCGGCCTGATGGGCCACTCGCGCGGGGGGGAGGGCATGCGGGCCGCCTACAACCTGTACCGCGATGTCGGCAGCCCCTGGCCAGATCGGATTGGGCCGGTCAACTTCGCCTCGATCTTCGAGATCGCGCCTGTGGATGGACAGACGTCGCGGATGCTCGACTCCGACGGCGTCGTCTGGAGTGTGCTACTGCCGATGTGCGACGGAGACGTGAACACCCTTCAGGGGATTATCCCCTTTGATCGCGACCTCCGGCGCTTTGCTGAAAGCCCCGCCACTCAAAAAGCGAGCTACACGGTCTGGGGAGCCAACCACAATTTCTACAATACCGAGTGGCAGATCTCGGATTCCGGAGGGTGTCTCGGCCATATGCCGATCTTTCCTCCGCTCATCGGCTCCCCCGAGCAGCGCATGACAAGCTTGGCGAGCGTGAATGCGCTCTTTCGCGGCAATGTCGGACCCGGTGCAGACGCTACGTTCAACCAGAATTTCAATCCTCAATACGACCTTCCTGGCGTCGTAACCTCGGTCACGCGCGTTGACCGCGGCTACACCGATTCCCCCAACTCCAGCATCACCACCGTGTTCGAGGACTTCGATCAGCCAACCGGGACCAACACCTACGGTTTTCCGAACAATGCCAGCAACATCAGTATCAATCATGGGAGCGTTCCCAACCATTCTCCGGTGCAGAGAGCCGGGCAGATCTCCTGGACTTCTTCGGGGGACGCCACGTACTTCCAAAGCAACTGGGCGGCTGCCGGCACCGGCAACGACATCAGCGGCTTCAAGACGCTGGATCTGCGTCTTTCCCGTCAGAACAGCGGCCTCAATCCGATGACTCCGACCAACTTCGCGGTTGCTTTGTCCCTGGACGACGACACGCTGTCGCCGGCGGTGAACATCAGCACCTATACGGACCTGCGGGGACCGGTGGGAGGGCCAGGAGGGTTGCACCCCATTTTGCAGACCGCCCGGATCCCGTTACCCGATTTCGCCACGGATTTGAGTCGAGTCCGAGGCGTGCGGCTGTCTTTCAACGACACGACGAGCGGAGCGATTTACGTGGCGAACCTTCGCCTATCGATGCTGAGTGGAAACCCGCCGGCGCGCGGCGCGGCCAATCGCGGCTCCCAAACGGTCCTCCAGCCAGGCTACAATGCCGAGCCGATCATTCCGCCGATCACCAGCTCCGCAACGGTTCAGTCAGTTCGCGCGGTCGCGGCGTCGGCGGCACTCAACGGCGACCCAGGCTTCGAGTTAGAGATTGGAAGTACCGGCCTTCCCTTCCTTGCTCAAAATGATTTGCCGAGACTGCGGACCGGTGACCGCACGATCGTGGCGCCAAGCTACTATCCAGCCGGCGATACCCGCTCGATCGTATTCGCGCTTACCCCCGAGCAGTACGATCAACTTCCGTCGGGGCCAGCAAGCGTCGAATACAGCAACAGGGTCTGGAATTTCACGATCAGTAAGCCTTAGTCGTGAGAGTGAGCGTCCTCGAGCTCCTGCTTGAGCTGCGCTCTCTGTTCTGCACTGAGGAGATCGTGGACCTTGACCGCATCGTCCGCGGCCTTGCTGGCGAAAGCTCGGAATGCTTCCACGCGCTCATTCACCAGCGCATGGATTTTCGCGGAATCCACCACGTCCGAGTCCCACTGCGCAATCAGCTCTTTTCGTAAAGCTCGGTTCGCCTGCTTGAGGGCCAAGCCGTCCTTAAACAGCTCATCCTTAATAGCGTTCACCTGAGCGCGCTGCGCATCGTTGGCCTTGATCTCATCCAGGATGGAATTCACCCGGTAGCTCAAAAACCCGTACGCCCGCTTGGGGCGCAGCTCGTGGTTTGCGGCAAAGCCGGCGAGCAGCGCCAAGGCCGCAACCAAGATGCCTCCGAACAAGATTCCCTTCTTCATTTTTCGTCTCCTTCGGCTATTGGGAGCCGTAGCCCGCCACCCTAGCTGAGTGGTCCTTGCAACCATGTGGGCCCGCTGTTGCGGGTGTTTTGAGCGGATCTAGAGAATTGTTAACCCCCGGTTGGGTTCCGGGGTTATGCACGCGTTCCGCGCCGGAGGAAGCCCGGAGCCGACGGCTGTCGTTACTCCCAGTCGTCTTTGATGCGCTGCTTGTGAGAGGGGATCTGAAAAGTGTTCGCTCCGTCAGCAGGAGTTTTCCCCCAACCAGCGGCAGCAGTGTGACCTTGGTGAAACCCGAAAGGGGGAGCACGTGAATAACGTTGGAACGTCGTACTCCGTCGCGCAGAGGCATTTGCAGTGGCTGGGCTGGTTGGGCCTGGTACTAGGCATTTCCTGCACGCCCGGTAGCGTCCTTCAAACCGGTCGCTCGCAAAAGGCGATCGCTAACTCGCACAACGATCTGGTCCGGTTCCTGGAGCAGGCTACCTATGGGCCCACGCAGGCGGACATCGCTCACCTCGAACAGGATCTTGGAGGGGACTTCGGCGCGTGGATCGACGAGCAGCTCGCGATCGGGGTTTCCGACTACCCGACCGTGTGTTGCGATGGCTCGCGAGGCGATACCACCTGCGCCGAACCAGTCACCGCCTGTGGTCCGGAAGACTTCTATGCGTTTCCAACCACGCCTCCGAGTGACTGCCCGGCGAATACGCCGTGCCGCCGCGACAACTACACGATGTGGAGGCTGCAACAGATTTTCTATCGAAACGCGCTTACCGCGCCTGATCAGCTCCGCCAGAGACTGTTCTTTACTCTGAATCAAATCCTGGTCACCTCGGCACAGGATGCGGCGATCAACTACGCAGACTACATGACCCAATACCTTCGAATGCTCGACGAAAACGCATTGGGCAACTACCGCGACATCCTCTACGCGCTATCGAAGAATCCGACGATGGGGCGATACCTCGACAACATCACCAATACGCGGACTCAGCCGAACGAGAATTACGCCCGGGAAATCATGCAGCTGTTCTCGATCGGCCTGCTGGTGCTCAATCCAGATGGGACGAGCGACGGAACTCCGTCTTACGGTCAAGACACGGTGGTGGATCTCACTCGAACGCTCAGCGGCTGGGTAAACGCTCCGATTCTCGGGCGTAACAACCAGACCAACCAGAACCTCGCCAACTATCGCGATGATTTGGTTGCCAACGCGGGACGGCACGACACCGGAACGAAAGTCCTCTTCGCCGGGTCACCCTTCGAGGCAACCATTCCAGCCGGACAGACCGTGGAGCAGGACCTGAACAGCGCGATCGACATCCTCTTCAACCATTCCAACGTCGGTCCGTTCATCGGCAGAGCGCTGATCCAGATGTTCGTCACCAGTAATCCCAGCCCTCAATACGTCGCCAACGTCAGCGCCGCATTCAACGACAACGGTCAAGGGGTGCGTGGAGACCTGGGGGCGGTGATCAGGGCAGTGCTGCTCGATCCCGAGGCCCGCAACGAATCGCCCGCGCCCGAGTTCGGCAAGCTGCGCGAGCCCGTTCTCGCCGTCACCAACCTGTTGCGCACGCTGGGCTACACGGTTCCGGACGCTTCGATCGATGCTGATCCGGTCTCGGACTTGGCCTTGACCAATCCCGGCGGAACTCCCACCGCTTACATGGCTCAGAGTGAGGACGTCTTCCGGGCACCGACGGTATTCAACTTCTTCTCGCCCTCTTTCCCACTACCCGGCAGCGTCGACTTGCAGGGCCCTGAATACAACATCTTCTCAACCTCGACCTCGCTCTCGCGCGACAATCTCTTCTATCAAATCCTCCGGGGGACGGTGGCAGCGCAAGCCCTCTACCGGCCCAACTTCGTGCGCTCGGATCTATCCGGCCTTCTACCTCTGGCGGACGATGCGGGCGTTCTGGTGGAGGCCCTCAATCAACAACTGTTGCACGGGCAGATGACCGATGACCTCAGAAGCATTGTGGTGAACGCGATCTCCGGCGTGAGCGGGGCCGAGAGAGTCGTTGAAGCCACGTTCCTCGTTAGCACCTCACCCGCCTATCAAATTCAGAGGTGATGCAATGAAACCTACCAGAAGAGAATTCCTCGCAGGGACTGGATGCATGGCGCTCAGCGGCGCCGCGTACGCCGCGAGCCTCAACAAACTCTCGCTGATGAACTTGTTCGCCACCGCGAACGCGCCAGACGACGCAAATTACAAGGCGCTCGTTTGCATCTTCCTCTTTGGCGGCAATGACGCGAACAACATGCTGATCCCGTACGACAACTACGCGGATTACGCTGCGGCTCGGGCCGGGGCGCCATTCGAAATCGCACAAGCGGATCTGCTGCAGATCAATGCGCCCAGCCAAGCTCAGACCTTCGGGCTTCCGAACCGGACCACCTACAACACGACGGGCATGTTCGACTTGTACCAGGCTGGGAATCTGGCGTTCGTGTGCAATGCCGGAACGCTGGTGACGCAAATGGACAAGCCGACCTACCTAGCGCATCCGGAGCTTCGTCCCGACCAGTTGTTCTCTCACTCCAACCAGCAGGACGAAAACCAGAGCGCGATCTATCAAGGATCGAATCAAACCGGCTGGGGCGGTCGCCTTGCGGAGCGGGTGTATGGAGGCGAGCTATTCCCGCTGCAAGTCTCGGTAGCGGGGGTAACGATCTACGAGACCGCGATCACCCAGCGGCCGCTGGTGGTTCCGCCCACCGGTGCCCTCAACCAGGCACTTCGGTATGATCCGATGCGTCAGGACACGCTTGCCGCGGTGAACGCGATCCTCGGTTTGGACGACGGCACGCGCTTGAGGCGGGCGGCCGCGGATGTCAAGGCGCAATCACTCAGTACTCGAGGCCAGCTTCAGACCGACCCGACGGTCGGCACCTTCCCCAACACCTCGCTCGGCAATCAACTGAAGCAGATCTCGAAGTTCATCTCGCTGCGCGACGTGCTGAGCGGCGGCGGGCCGATGGGACGGCAGATCTTCTTCGCCTCACTCGGCGGCTTCGACACCCACGCGAACCAAAACGCAAATCAGGGCTCCCTGTTGACCCAATTGTCGGCCGCGCTCGCTGCGTTTTATGACGAGCTCGTGCGGCAAAACATCGCGAACCAGGTCACCGCGTTCACGATGTCCGACTTCGCTCGGACGTTCAAGATTGGAGCCCAGGCGAGCGGCACCGATCACGCGTGGGGGAGCCATCACATCGTGCTGGGAGGCGCCGTCCGCGGCGCCGATTGCTACGGCACCTATCCCACGCTCGCGCTCGACGGCCCAGATGACACGGACACCGGTCCCAATGCCCGAGGACGCTGGCTACCTTCCACGTCGACCGCGCAGTACGGAGCGACGCTGGCAAGATGGTTCGGGGTCTCCGACGCGGACATGCTCATCGTTTTCCCGAACATCGGCCAGTTCGCCCAAACCGACCTGGGCTTCATGAACAACGGCTGATTGGATCGAAGCATCGACCGAGGTTAGTCTGCCGGTGCATGCACCAAACGGCAGCGGCAGACCCCTCGCGAAGCGCAGCAATTCACCGAGATCCCGCCACAACGAGAGGAACACAACAATGCGCATCGGCTGGAATTCGGTAGTGGTGTTTGCCGTTCTCGTCCTTCTGGGCGAGCGGCGCGCGGGAGCGGATACCGTCCTGCTGAATCCGATCAAGGACAATACCCTCTACCAGGACGACTTTGGCCAGTTGAGCAACGGTCAGGGGCAGCACTTCTTCGCCGGGCGGGTGGCCAACGGGCTAATTCGTCGGGGCCTGATCTCCTTCGACATCGCCGGCAACATCCCCGCAGGCTCCACAATTCACAGTGCCATCCTCACGCTGCACATGTCCCGCACTCTGACCGGGGTCGAAATTGAGGTGGACCTGCGGCAGGTGCTGACCGGCTGGGGCGAGGGTGCGTCGGTAGCACTAGGAAATGAGGGAATGGGCGCCCCGGCAGAGCCGGGAGACGCGACCTGGCTACATACGTTCTATGACACCGATTTTTGGGCTCAACCCGGCGGTGAATTCGCTACCGCTGTCAGCGGTAGCGCGGCGGTTTCAGAAGTCGGTTTTTACAGCTTCGACTCGACGTTTAATCCGGCGATGGTAGCAGACGTGCAGCAATGGCTTGATCAGCCGGACAGCAACCACGGCTGGGGAGTTTTCGCCGCCGATGAGTTTTTGCCGATATCCGCGAAACGCTTTGACACTCGGGAAAACGCCGAGCCTACCTTCCAGCCATTGCTGACCGTCGACTACACCACCTCGTGCCAGCAGACCATCTGGGACGGCAAGATCAAGGGGCTGGGCAGCGCCCAGTAGCTTGATCGCTGCGTCCTCTCTGTCCGCGCGACGAAGCCGACCGATCTCACCCCTTGACAGGCGCCGTCAACGCAGCGGTAGTCGCGCAACGATCTTCACGCCCAGAGGAGCCGCACAATGAATCTTCCAATCGCTTTGCTCGCAATCGCAACGCTGGGAATGACGGCCAGCAGTGCCGTTGCGGGAGTCATCCTCACTGCGAAAGGTGGCCAGCGCAAAGGCAACGAGGAGTCGACCCTTTATTTCGAAGGGAACAAGATGCGCATTGAGGGGGTGGGTTCAGATCAGGAGTCGATCCTCATCTATGACGGAGATAGCCAGAAGATGATCGCTATCGAGCCGAAGAAGAAAACGTTTACCGAAATGACCCCCGAAAGCCTCAAGGCAGTTACTTCCGATGCCCAGAAGAAGATGCAGGAATCGATGTCAAAAATGTCGCCCGAGCAGCGCAAGCAGATGGACGCAGCGATGGCACAAATGGATCCGGAGCAACGCAAGAGAATGCAAGAGATGATGTCGGGGCGAATGCCCTCCCAAGATCCAAAATCTGAGGCCGCCGGGCCGCCGGCGAAATGGGAGCGCACCGGCTCGACCCAGACGGTAGCGGGGTACCCCTGTGAGGGTTTCAAACAGGTAAAAAAAGACAAAGTGAAAGCCACGGGCTGCTACATTCCTTGGAATGCGGGCGCGCTGACCAAGGCGGATATCGCCCCGCTGACCAAGATGCAGGAATTCATGGCCCAGGCAGGTTGGGCCGGGATGACGCGACACGGAGTCTTGGAGGAGCTTCGTAACGCTCCCGGGTTCCCCGGCATTTGGGAGAACGTTGGAGACGACGGCAAGTCGTACGACATCCAAACGGTAACCAGCATCAAGCGCGGCAGCGTTTCAGCCGATAAGTTTCGGCCGCCGGCTGGTTTTTCGAAAGTCGATATGTCTCAGCTGACCCACTAAGGGCTAGATGCGGCTTGAGGCGTCCTACCTAAGTGCAGGCTCAGTCGTCCTGGCCGTCAGCGCCGCCGGCCGGATTGTCTCTTCGCTGCCCGATTTGTGAGCGAGCCACCGCGCGATCCCAGGCTGCGCGGCGTGAGCCGGGCTCCTCCGCAGGGGCCACGTCGTCCGGCTCCGCACGCCTGCGCTCTCGCTCTCGCTCTCGCTCTCGAGGCGCGGAAGGGGGAATGGGGGGGTGGGCCGGCTTGGCCAAAATGCCGTCGGTGCTTAGGGCGATCATCGAGACGATCCCAATCGCTTTGGGATAGTCGGTCGGAAAGATTCCGTCGGGATACACGATTTCCAGGACACGCCGAGTCATTTCATCGACCGCGTTTGCTTTGCTACTCATGGCCGTCCTCCTCGGTGACTCAAGGAGGGAGGAACCGGCCGCGAACCTGCGGACTGTGCCGGTTGGGTGAGCTCGGTAAAAAGATTCCGGTACCCCCATCCGATGTCATGACGTTCAGTCCTTGACAATAGGTCGGGAACTATACGCCCCTCGGATGACGTGCTCGCGCGATGCCGTCTGCAACTGGCGCCTCGCAGCCCTTTCCTCACCCAGCGCCGATCCCAGATTTATGTGATTTCCATGATTTATGCGATTTCCACGAAAGACGGTCTTATGCGAAAACTGGCAGATTTCAGAAGAACTATCATCGGTGTCGGCACGGGCGTGGTAGCGGCCAGCTCAAATTTCCGCGAAGCCTTTGCCCTTGCGTTCAAACTGCTTGGCATAGAGCTCCTTTAAGCGCTCGTAGGTATCCGCGTCGCTGGGTGCCTTGTCGTCCCGGATTCGGGTGATGCGAGCGAAGCGAAGCGCGAAGCCCGACTCGTAGCGCGGGCTGCGCTGGATTTCGTTGTAAGTCACCTCGACCACCACTTCCGGACGAACATGTACCACCCAAGACTCCTCCAGCGACTTCGCTTCCAAAAGCCTCTTCATCAGAGCCGCGCGCTGCTGATCGGTAAGCCCCTTGAACGTTTTTCCAATCATCTGCCAACCCGAGCCATCGCGGATTCCAAGCCAATAGTTGCTGAGGCTCCCGGTGCGCCTGCCGTGACCCCACTCGGCGGCGAGGATCACCAGATCCAACGTGTCCGCTGGCTTGATCTTGAACCAGTTTTTGCCACGCTTGCCCACCGCATATGCGGCGCCCAATCGCTTCGCCATCAGTCCCTCGTGGCCCGCCGCCAGGGCTTGCTCGAGAAACTGCTCGATTTCGGTTCGACTGGACGTCACCAGCCGAGGGACGAGCAAGGACGCAGGGACCAGCTTCTTCAAGGCCTCCCAGCGGTCGCGATAGGGAGCCGGCATCAGATTGATCCCATTGAGATGCAGCAGGTCGAAGCAAAAGAGTCTGAGAGGAAGCTTCTGTCGCAGCGCTTCGATCTCATGAATCCGTCGAAATCGACGCATCAGCTCCTGAAATGGCCGAGGACGTCCGGTCTCGTCGGTCGCAAGGACCTCGCCTTCGATGATAAACGACGACGCGGGTAGCTCGCGCGCAATCTCGACTACTTCAGGAACGCTGCGGGTAACGTCGCTCAGCCGCCGGCTGAATACTCGCACGCGATCGCCTACGCGATGGATTTGAATTCGCGCGCCATCGAGCTTGAATTCCACCGCGGTCAAGCCTTCATGTTCAGCCAGGACTTCATCCAAATCCGGCGCAAGCTCCGCCAACATCGGCTTAATCGGAAACAACAACTCGGCGCTCACCCCTTCCACGCCTTTGGCGCCCTCGAACAGCGCGATCGCCGCGACCTTGCCCAAGTCACCCAAGTACATGTTCGCGGTACGGATGGTGGCGACGTCGAGCTGGGCGGCATCGGCAATCGCCTCGATCATCACCCCCTCGTTCACCCCGATGCGCATTTCGCCGAAAATGCTCTTCAGCAGGACCTGTTGCTCTTTCTTCGAGGCTCGGCCGAAGAGCTCCTCGAGAAGTCGCTGTCGCACGCGCGTCGACTCCGGTCCGCGGACGGCCGCAATCTCCTCGAACCGCTTCTGAACCTCGAGAATGGTGAGCGGCTGTGCCCCCGCGGGCCTCTCGCCAGCCGTTTCCAGCGCTCTCTGCACGGTAGCAAAGCCTATGTTCAGCACCTTCGAATCGGACTCCGGGAAGATTCCCGCGACCATCAGCAGCACTGCCGGCGGGACCTCCGCGCGAGACAGGCGCCGCAAGAATTCTGCGATCAGCGTGCGCTTTTCCAGCCGCTTGGAGGTTTGCTCGAGCCTTGGAACCAGTTCAGCAATGGTTTCGAAAGGTGTAGACAACTCCTGCCGCCCGATCGGGTACATTCGACGCTTCAGGTAACATCGATCGGCCCCACAGCGGAAGCTCGATTGAAAAAACGGCTGGCCAGTGGCATGAGCCAACTGCAATGAACGTGAAATTACTTTCGGATTACCGAAGAACGTCGCCCGAGAAGTTGCTCAAACACAATCTGTTTCAAACCGACCGGTTCTTTCTCGACGTCTATTGCCTCAAAGCCGGTCAAGCACAATCGGCCCATGTGCACGCCGATGCAGACAAGGTGTACGTCGTGCTCGAGGGCCATTGTTCATTCACCGTGGGAACCGACACTGCCGAGCACGGCGTTGGCGCCGCAGTTCACTGCCCGGCCGGTGAGCCTCACGGCGTTTTGAACCCCGGCCCGGAGGATGCGCGGCTGCTGGTAGTCATGACTCCACCGCCGCGGAAGCTCCAATGATCATCATGCTGGAACCCGATTGCTCGGAATCCGTGGTGGAGGCGGTGTTGCAGCACGCGCACCGCATCCCGGGCATCACCGCTCAAAAGCATGTCGTCAAGGGCGTCAGCCACACGGTGACTGAAATCTATCTACTGGGACCTACCCAATCGATCGAGCTGAGAGAGTTCGAGGAGCTTCCTGGGGTGCGGCGCGTGGTTCGGGTCTCGGTGAAGTTTCGCCGGATTGGCAGGCACGCCGGCCATACCGAGATGCTGGGCTTTCAATACAACGGCCTGACCTTTGACGAGAGCTCGCTTTATGTCTTTGCAGGGCTCTGCGCGGTGGACACGCCATCGAACGTGGATGCGATGATGCGCGCGCTCCAGGCGAATGGGCTGGCGACTACTCGGATGGGGGCGTACAAGCCCCGCACCAGCCCCTATGACTTTCAGGGGCTCGGAGCGCAGTGCCTGCCATGGGTTTTCGAACTGGCGGGAAAGTACGGAATCAAAGTGATCGCAATGGAGGTCAGCGATCCTAGACACATCGACGAAATCAACCAGGCGGTACGCTCGTCTGGCAACGCCACGGGCGTGATGCTCCAAATCGGCACGCGGAACGCGCAGAACTTCGAGTTGCTCAAGCAGGTTGGTCAGCAGGCGCAGTTCCCCGTCCTTTTCAAGAGAGGAATGGGGATCACCCTGGAAGAGTCTTTGAACGCCTGCGAATACATTGCAAGCGAGGGAAATCCGAACATCCTGTTCTGCTTGCGAGGCGTCAAGACCCACTTGGGCGATCCTCATCGGAACCTGGTGGACTTTGCCCATGTGCCGGTGGTTCGGCGGCTAACTCGCTTGCCGGTGTGCGTCGATCCATCACACGCAGTCGGCCGAGCCGATCTCAGTCCCGACGGCCTGCTCGACATCTTTCACGTGGTGGGTCAGGGGTTGATCGCCGGGGCGTCCGCCGTGCTGGTCGACTTTCATCCAGACCCGGCAAATGCGCTCTGCGATGGGCCTCAGGCGCTTCGCCTCGAGCAACTTCCTCAATTTCTGCGGTATGCGCACCTCGTCCGCGGCGCGTACGAGCAAGCAAGAATGGAAGCTATCGGGCAGCGGGAAAACCGAGCGGCTTCCTAGCTCAACCCGCGTCAGTTCCCGCGTCCGGTTTGCCCGGTTTTTTCGTCATCTCTGAAATCTTGGCCGAGATCGGCTCGATCTGCGCCCTGAGTTCATCCATTTTGACCTGGGCTTTGGCCGCGCGTTCTTTGGCCTCGGCGACCGCGGGGGAACGTTTTTTGGCATACTGCGCATCACGCTCGGCGGCTTCCTTTTCCAGCCGCTCGTATTCCACGTACTTGAGGAGAGCAATCCGCTTGTTCACGTATGGCAGAAGAGCCTTTGGATTGAGCGCAATCGCCTGATCGTAGTACCCGATGGCTTTCTCCAGGTATTTCGGAACCGCTCCCGCTTTGGCCGAACGCGCGCCTCCCTGCTGTGACGCCACTTCCCCGAGCCAGGCCAGCGCATCCAGGTCCCTTGGATCTATTTTGAGCGCCTCGAGATAGTACTGCTCCACCTTCTCGGGCGGGCCTTTCTCCACGTAGATATTGGCGATGGTGTGAAGCAGCTCAACCCGCTCTTTAGGGTCCGTCTTGGATTCCATCGTCTTCAGCAGGATGGCAGCTGCCTGATCGGTATCCCCGGCTTTCATGTAGGCGTAGGCTTCTTTTTCCAGGAGCTTGTCAGCTTTTTTTTGGCGCGGATTTGCCTCCAACGAAAGCCGGTACTCCTCCGCCGCCGCCTTGAATTGATTCTTGACGAAGAGCTCGTCGCCCTTGTTCTGGTGGACCTCCGCGAGATCGGGCTTGTCGCAAGCCAGAAGAGCCAGAACAACGGCTGGAGCGATTTTTCGCGTCCTTCTCATAGTGGCGGGGCTTATAGACGCTTTTAGTTCTACCGACTACTTCCGGATCGCATAAGCGCGGCGCTCCCCTTGGCGCGTTGCGGCAGTAATTCACCCTTTGATGCATCGCGATCGGCCCAGCTCATCGCGGTCCTTCTCCTGTACCACCCTGAGCGGCGTTTGCTATATGCCAAGGGCAGCGCGCCCGGCGAAACCCGAGCGCCGGAGATGAGCATGCCGATCAAATCTTCAGGTGCTCGCTGGATGGCTTTGGCGGCCCTGGCGGTGGGAACCTTCGTCGCGCCGGTATTCGCGAAGGATACCGTCAAGATCGCATTCATCGGTCCGCTCACCGGTGGAAACTCGGCGATCGGAATCGGAGGGCGCAATTCCGCCGATCTTGCGGTCAGGTTGCGCAACGCTGATTCCAAGTCCCGCTACCACTACGAGCTCGTCGTTCTCGATGACGAATGCAAACCCGACGCAGGGGTGCAAGTGGCGACCAAGGCCGGCGCGGATAAGTCGATCGTCGCTGGAGTGACGCATTACTGCTCGGTCGTGGCGGTCGCGACTGTGGACACCTACCACAAGCTCGGGCTGCCCACGGTGGTTTGGGGCGCGGTGCTGCCCGACATCACCTATGGCCACAAGTTCCCCGAGATTCACCGCGTCAACGGGACGATGATCAACCAAAATGAGACGGCGGCCAATTTCATGTTCCAGCAGGGCTACCGAACTTGGTCGGTAATCCACGACACCACTGACTACGGAAAGGGCCACAATAAGTACTTCAGCGAAAACGTATCGAAGCTGGGCGGTCGAATTGTGGGCACGTTTGGAGTGACCGCTGACCAGCAAGATTTCACTGCCGAGCTGACCCAAATCAAGTCACAAAAGCCGCAGGCGCTCTACTTCGGGGGGCTCACCCCGATCGGGGTGCGAATTCGCCAGCAGATGGACAAGCTCGGGCTTGAAGCCCAGTTTCAGGGTACGTCCGGGATTCTTTCGGACGACTTCATCAGAGGCTTGGGCCCGTTGGCCGAGGGCTCACTCGCGTTTCGGGAGGGTGCACCGGTAGAGAAATTACCGGGTGGCAAGTTCTTCGGGGAAAAGTATGCGGAGCAGAAATATACCGGAGCACCGGAAGCCTATGGGCCGTTTGCGTTCGCTTCCGCGGAGCTGTTGATTGAGGTGATCGAAAGGACGGGTCCGGATCGCAAGAAGGTGATCGCCGAGCTGGGCAAAGTAAACAATCAGGATTCGATCGTGGGAAAAATCACCTTCGATGACCACGGGCAAAACACCGTCGCGGTGATCACCAAATACGTTGTCCAGGATGGTAAGTGGGTCCCGTGGGAAGACAGCGAATACTCCAATGGTAAGCGGAAGTTGCGGGGCAAGTAGACGCTTGCATGAACATCGGCCTGCTCGGGCAATACGTCATGAACGGCGTGATGCTGGGAATGATGTATGCGTTGGTAGCGGTCGGGTTTAGCCTTTTTTTCGGCGTGCTCGACGTGATCCAGTTCTCTCACGGCGATGTCGTCACAGGAGGAGCCTTTGCGGGCCTCGCGGTTTATCTTGCGTTCAGCAGGGCGGTGGAAAGTCCAATTCTGCTGGTGATGCTGACGTTGGTTGGCGCAGCCGCATCGATGGCCCTGCTCGGCGTAGCGATCGCTCGCGGCCTCGTGCTGCCGCTTCGATCTGCCCCTGCGCTGAATACTCTGTTGCTGACGCTGATGGCAGGCACCGTTCTGCGAGAGTCGATCAGGCTTTTCTTTCCCAACGGGTCCCAGCCGCAGCGCTTTCCCCCACTTCTAGGCGCCGGCGCGATTGGGCTCGGCAGTTTCACCTTGCGGGTGGACAACCTGCTGTTGCTCGCCTCGGGCGGGCTGCTGATCGGTGGACTGCACCTGTTCATTACCCGCAGCCGCCTGGGCCTGGCGATCCGAGCGGTGGCTCAGGACGAGGAAACGGCTCGAACCTCGGGGATTCCCTTTCGAAGTGTAGTGCTGCTCACCTTTGCGATTGGTTCTGCCCTCGCCGCCTTCGCCGGGGTGATGCACGGGCTGTATTACAATGAAATCAACTTCGCGATGGGCCTACTGCTGGGCGTGATCGGGTTCAGTGCCGCGGTTCTGGGCGGACTGGGAAACGTCTACGGAGCAATTCTGGGCGGCTTCCTTTTCGCCGGATTGCAGACCATCGGCGCCGTAGCGCTCCCGCTGGCCAGCGCCTACAAGGACGTCTTTGCATTCGCGGTGGTGATCCTCTTGATGGCCTGGCGGCCGACCGGACTGATCGGCGAGCGCGCCAGCGAACGGGTGTGATGGAAGGACGTTCCGGACTGGTTGGGCGGCTGGCCGCGATCGGACTGGTCGCCGCCACGATGATCGGTGCAATCGCCTTTCTCTCGATCGAGTCCGATCGCGGAATCCTTCTGCTACTTCTGGCGATTAGCATCGGCGCGTTCGCGGCCGGCCGAGTCGGCATCCTGCGCCCGCTGCTACAACGGGCCCTGGGGCACCGAGCGACGATCGGCGTCAGCGCGTGGATCAGCACGCTCGTTCTTTGCGGGGTGTTTCGCGAGGATCACTTTTCACTCTTTTTGATTGGCCGAGTGATCCTGATCACACTGGCTTGCCTCGGCCTGCACCTCGAATTTGGCGCCGCGGGAGTCGTCAATTTCGCTAGCGCCGCCTTCTTTGGAGTGGGTGGTTACACCGCTGCGGTGTTGAGTGCTCACACGCGCATTCCCCATCTGTTGGTGCTGGTGGCGGGCGGGGTTGCTTCCGCGCTGATCGGTTCATTGTTGCTTTTGCCCTTGTTGCGCACCCGTGGCCACTATGCCGCGCTGATCACGATTGCGTTTGGACTTCTCTTCCGCACCTTCGTGGAGGTGAACGATTCGCTCGGTGGCCCGCAGGGGCTGAAGCTCGGTGGGCTGCAAATCCTTCGGTTCCAATTCAACGATGAGCTGGCGGTGGGTCCGCTGCACGCTTCGTTCTATTTCAATTACGTGCTGCTCGCCTCCGCCTTGCTTGCGCTCGCGTTCGTTCTGGTGCAGCGGCTGGAAGCCTCCTGGCTCGGCCTGGCTCTGGATGCCATTCGGTTGGACGAGATCGGCGCCGCCACCTTCGGCTTCGAGATTGCACGATGGAAGATCCTCGCTTTCACACTCGGCAATTTTCTGATCGGCGTGGCCGGCGCACTGTCCGCATTCATGGTGGGCTTTCTGGCTCCCAACAACTTCACCTTTCCCGAGTCGCTCACCCTGGTCTCGATCGTGCTACTGGGCGGAATCGGAAACCCGTGGGGTTTGGCGTTGGCCGCCTTTCTCGTCGTTCTTTTGCCGGAAAAGCTTCAAATTCTCCAAGAGTACCGATACCTGCTGTACGCCACCCTGGTAATCCTGATTCTTCGGTTCCGTCCGTCCGGCCTGATTCCGAGGCCGATGCGGCGCTACTTCGGCCAGCCGGCGTGAACGCCACCACCTCGCCCTTGTTGTCTTGCCGCGATCTGACGCGTCGCTTCGGCGGTCTGTTGGCCTTGGACCGTCTCAGCTTCGATTTGTTCGAGGGCGAGATCCTCGGCCTGATCGGTCCCAACGGCTCAGGAAAGACCACTTTCTTCAACGTGCTCACCGGGTTGTACAAGGCGACCGCGGGCGAAGTTGAATTTGCGGCTCAGCCGATCACCAACCTGAGCCCGCAGGAGGTCTATCGCGCTGGAATCAGCAGGACTTTCCAGCGTTCTCGCCTCTGTCTGACGCTGTCGCTCTTCGACAACATCATGATTGGCAATCACAAACGCCTGGATCACGGACCGTGGGCCAACCTCGTTCGACGCTCCCTCTTCCGCCGACAGCTCGAGCAAAGCTTGGCCGAAGCGCGCGAACTGCTGCGGGTATTTGACCCCGAGCTGTGCGAACGGATGGATGCTCCAGCAGCCGGCATTTCGCTGATCGAGCGGCGGCGAATCGAGATCTGCCGCGCGCTGATCAGCCGACCGCGCCTGTTACTTTTGGACGAACCGTCTGCTGGGATGACGAGCGATGAGACGACGCGGCTGATGGACGACATCCTGGAAGTGAAGCGGCGCTTCGGTCGACTCACGATCATTCTGATTGAACACCAGATGTCGGTGATCGAACGGTGCACCGGTCGCTGCATCGCCCTGGATTACGGTCGCAAGGTATGCGAGGGGACCTACGCCACGGTGGCGACGAACCCGTTGGTACGACAGGCTTACCTGGGGATCTCGTGAGCAATTCGAGTCAGGGCGAGCTGAGGGTGGAAGGCTTGGGGGTCAGCTACGACCGGGCGGATGTCCTCGAGGATGTCTCACTCACCGTCGCTCCCCGCAGCATCACTTGCCTTCTCGGCTCCAACGGCTCCGGCAAAACAACGCTGATCCGAGCCATTCTCGGACTGACTCGTCCTCGCCGCGGACACGTTTTCTTCGACGGCGTAGACCTCACCAGTCGGCCGACTCACGAGATCGTCGCCAGCGGTATTGCCTGCATTCCCGAGGGGCGAAAGGTTTTCCCCAAGCTGACGGTGCTCGAGAATTTGCGGGTGGGCGGCTATCTGGAAACTCGGCGGGAGGTGTTGCTCAACCGGCTGCAACAAGTCTTCGCATGGTTTCCGCGGCTTTCGGAAAGGCGCGATCAGCTCGGCGGAACGCTTTCTGGCGGCGAGCAGGCGATGCTTTCAATTGGCCGTGGGTTGATGGGGGCTCCGCGCATCATGCTGGTCGACGAACCTTCGCTAGGTCTTTCCCCATTGCTGGTGAAGGAGAACTTCGCAATCCTGCAGCGCATCAACCAACAGGGGGTGACGGTTTTCCTGGTCGAGCAAAATGTGCATCAGACCTTGGAGATCGCCCACCATGGATACGTTTTGTCCAAAGGGAGGGTGGTGGCCTCCGGGACCCCGGTTGAGCTATTGGCGGACGAACGAGTGAAGCAGGCGTATTTTGGAACCGCGGGAGCCGAGACATGAGCAGCAATTCATTCCAGCGGGCGATCTCTCTCACTCAGGAGCTGTTGCGATTCCAGACGATCAATCCCACCAGTCCGGAGCGCCCGTGTGCCGAGTACCTAGCGGGAATTCTCGAGCAGGCTGGCTTCTCAATCCGCATGCATGAATTTGCGCCCAATCGGACGAGCGTGGTCGCACGGATTGGAGGTCATCCCGATCGGCGCCCGCTCGTTTTCGTAGGGCACACCGATACCGTACCGCTGGGCGCACGGTCCTGGTCGCGCGACCCCTTCGCCGGTGAAATATCCGATGGAAAGCTCTATGGACGCGGCTCGAGCGACATGAAGAGCGGGGTGGCGGCTTTCGTGGTCGCCTCGCTTGAGCTGGCCTCTGGCGCGGCCGCTACTGCTGGGCTCACCCTGCTGATTGTCGCGGGCGAGGAGACCGGTTGCGAAGGCTCTTTTCACCTGGCGCGGCACGCGGATATCGGCGCAGCCGGCGCAATGGTGATTGGAGAGCCCAGCTCGAACCACCCTTTGGTTGGTCACAAGGGTGCTCTGTGGCTGCGCGCGCGAACGCGCGGCGTGACCGCGCACGGCTCGATGCCTGAGAAGGGCTTGAATGCCATCTACGCTGCCGCGCGGGCGGTTGCCGCGCTCGAAAGTTTTCGCTTCGACGTCGTACCGGATGGCCTTCTGGGTTCGCCTACTCTCAACGTCGGTACTATCCGCGGAGGCCTCAATCTCAATTCAGTGCCCGACCAGGCAGAGATTGGAATCGATATCCGGACCATCCCGGGTCAGCGCCATTCGGAGCTTCGCGCCGCGCTCCAGGCCGCGCTCGGCAGAGAAGTGGAACTGGAGCCAGTGGTGGACGTCCCATCGATACGGACTCCAGTGGAGAATCCGTGGGTCCAGGAGGTTTTTGAACTGATGACCCCGATACTCGGCGAGCGTCCCAAGGCGCGAGCCGCGACCTACTTCACCGATGCCAGCGCGCTCACCCCCGCCTTTGGAGGTGTCGCCACCATCGTCCTTGGACCGGGCGAGCCATCGGTTGCGCACCAGACCGATGAATGGTGCGAAGTCGACCGGATCGGCCAGGCCGTAGAGGCCTACGTCGAAATTGCACGCCGCTGGTGCACGCTGTGAGGCAACTCACTCAGCTCAGCGCAAGCCAAGCGGCGGCGCTGCTCTCGCGCCGGGAGATTTCCGCCGAGGAGCTGACCCGTGCCTGCCTGCACCGAATCGCCGACCGCGACGCACGTGTCCAGGCCTGGCAGTTCATCGACGAAAAAATCGCGCTGGATCAAGCTCGCCAACTCGACCTTGCCCCGATTGCGCCGTTGTACGGCGTTCCGATCGGGATCAAGGACATCATCGACACGGCGGACATGCCCACTGAATACGGAAGCTCAATCTTCTCAGGACACCGCCCCGCTGCTGATGCGGCCTGCGTCGCTGCTCTCCGTCGATCGGGCGCCGTGATTCTCGGCAAGACCGTCACCACCGAGTTCGCCTACTTCACGCCTGGAAAGACGCGAAACCCTCACCGGCTGGATCACACGCCAGGAGGCTCGTCCAGCGGATCAGCGGCGGCAGTCGCTGACCAGATGGTCCCGATCGCACTCGGAACCCAGACTGCTGGCTCGGTTATACGGCCGGCCTCGTTCTGCGGCGTGATCGGCTTCAAGCCGACGTTCGGGCAATTCCCAACCAGTGGAATCAAGCAACTGGCGCTCTCTCTAGACACCCTCGGCGTGTTCACAAGAGATCTCACGGACCTGCCGCTCGTTTGGAAGGTTTTTGGCGGCAATGCCTGGTCGTTGCCGGCGGCGGATCTTCCACCGAGGATCGCCTTTTGCCGCACTGAGCAATGGCCGCTCGCAACCCCGGATGCGCAGCGGGTGCTCGTCGAGTCCGCAGAGGCGCTTCGAACCGCCGGCGCGCGCATCGAGGAGATCGAGCTGAGCGCCGCCTTTCACGGCCTGCACGACGTACAAAAATTGGTGATGGCGGTCGAGATGACAGAGGCCCTGCGTGACGAGCGCGAACGACATGCGGATCAGCTGGGAACCGAGCTCCTGCAAATCTTTAAGGAAGGCAAGGCCTGCTCGGCCGAGCGCTACCAGCTCGCGCTAGGCAGGGCGTTGGAGTGCCGGCAGCAGATCGAGGCGATTTTCGCGCGCTTTGACGTTCTGCTTACCCCCAGCGCCCGCGGTGAAGCGCCCGTGGGGCTTCTCTCCACTGGAGATCCAGCCTTCAACCGGGTCTGGACATTGCTTCATTTGCCTTGCATCAATTTGCCAATTGGACGGGGCGATCGCGGACTGCCGATCGGAATCCAGCTCGTCGGGCCAGCGAGAGGAGACGCGCGCCTCTACCATGCCGCGGGCTGGACGTTGCGCGCGCTCAGGGCTGAGGGCTAGGTCCCGATCTCTCGGCGGCAGATCGTTTCGACGTCTGTTACGGAGTAATCGGCTGCCAGCCTTCGGAAATGCTGAGCTGGCCCAGATTGCCGAACGATCCGAATGTCTTGGGGAGAATTTTCCCCTTCACGATTGCGGTACCGACCTGGCGAGTCCTATCCGCTAGCCCCTGGGTGTCGGAATTAATCTCCACGACGTAGCAACCCGTAGTCTGCGTCGCCACGGTCCCGTCTGCGCAATGGGTTTCAGATTGATTCAGTTCGGACACCCAAAAGCCACCGCAGGTCGGCGACGGACATAAGCGCCCATCGGCTCGAATTGCGAAGTAGGCTTGATCCGCAAGCAGTGCTGAATTGGACGAGGTTGCCGTTCCGCCGCAATTCACTAGGACGCAACCGAAAAGCACCGGAAAACAACGCATTGCAATCGCGCCTGCTCTGTTGGACATCGCTTCCTCCATCCGGCCCTGCCAGGGGTCGATTGAGCAAAGGACGTGCCACACCTCTGCTCAGATTTTCGCATGGTTATGAGCGTAGGCCTCGCGATTGCGGGGTGCGGGCCGCGAAAAATCGGCGCTGGCTATCGCGCCGCGCCGACCACGAATACCTTTCCGTTGTTCAGCGCGTACACCGTGCCATCGGGACCCAACGAGACAGGCGTGTACGCGGCGGAAATGGCCCGATCGAGGAAAACGCGGGTTACATCCTGGGCTCCCCACGCGATCCGATAGAGATATCCGTCCTCACCCAGGACATAAACCGTACCGGTTTGATCGACCGCGGAGGCGTTGATGCAGAACTCGTTCCCCACCAATTCCCACTGCCAAACGATGGTCATCGGGTTGGTGTTCGGGTCGAGCGCGGTCACCCAGTAGCGTCCGTCGCCATACCGATTGTATTTCTGAACCAGGTAGTAGTGCGTCGGGTCGCCATCGGGATCGGGAAAGATCGCGGGCGTGGTATCCCAGCCAAAGTCGAAGTAGGCTAAAAATTGACCGTCCGGGGAGAACTCATACAGGTAGCCTTGGCTCAGCCCATTGCCGTTGTGTCCGCCATAGTAGATGCGGCCGTCCGGCGCGACCATTGGAGATGAAGTTGAAAGGTCGATCAAGTTTGCCTGGTGATTCGGATCCGAGGCCGTTGAGGCCATCCACTTCAGCGAGAGATTGGGGTTCACGGCGACCAGCCACCCCGCCGCATTCCCCCGAGTACTTCCTATGTAGACCGTTCCATCAGGCGCCACTGCGGCCGCGGCATTCAACGGGGGCCGCTGTTGGCTGTCGCCGGTGAGAGCGGCATAGCTCACCGAGGAAATGGTTCCATCGACAGTCACTTGAACGAGGTGGCTGACTAGCCCCAGCGGGTTACTGGGGAGCGCGTATACCGAGTAATACAGGGTGCCGTCATCGGCGATCGTCGGAACGCCCGAGACGAACACCGTGGTGCGCAGCTGATTGCGAATGTTTGGATCCGGCGGGATGTCGTACGAGGCGATATCGAACAGCAGCGAGCCATCGTTGGGGCTCAAAACATGGATCGCGCCGTACGCGCCGGGCGCATACACATATCCGTTTCCAATCACCGGATGAAACACCGGCTCCCACCCAGAGGGCGGCGGAACCCAGTCGCTCGGGTACGTCCAATGGACTGCCCCACTCTCATCAATCTGTTTGACGCTCAAGTGGACCCCGGGTTCTCGGAAGCTGATGTAGATGTTGCCAGCAGCGTCCGGCATTGGGACCGCGTAGTGGATGTCGATGAAGCTATGAGGCTGGGTATCGTTGGTCATCACCAGTCGAATGGCATCGAGCGGCTGACCGACGACGTTCGGTTGATAGCCGTTGTGCTGTGCGTTGTGACCAAACTGCAGCCACTCGGACTGCGCATACGATGGAGTGGCAATGAGAGCCACGAGGCAGATCGCGAGTAAGCATTTAGGCAATATCGAGCGTCGCATGATGCTGTTCTCCCCTTGTTGAATGAAGAAGAAGTCCCCGACCGCGTGCCGCAAACTAGCGGCTGTGCGTGGCCCGGTCAAAGGCCAAGTTTCATCTCAGTCGGCGAACGGATAAGGTGTGCGCCCGATCCGTTCTGTTTGACACCATTGTGCGAGTCTTCCGGTACAGCCCGCAAACGACGCAAGCCAGGCAAGACCCGTCCTGGCTGATGAGCTTCGTCGCGTCGGCCATCTACCTCGGTTGCTCACCTGGATTCGGACCCCCGGTTCTTTCCACCAATTCGCACCGGACCCAAGCGCTGCGGAGTGTGGACCCAGAGAAAGAGCTCTTGATTCGCGATCTGTCGGTCGTAGAGGATCCCGAGCGAACCCTCGATCCTTGCGAGCAACCTGTTTCCAAGCCAGGGCCGTGGACCTTCGCAGCGCAGATCGGTCGCGTAGCGCGCCAGGCAGGTTCAGACGATCCGCCCGCGTTCGCCTTACAATGGTTGCGCAGCTGGGAGCAAGACCAGCAGGTCAATGGATTCCCGGTACCCAGTCGACCGCGAATGGAGGGCGCGCTGATCGGCCCCTGGCTTCAGGCCAGCGGCGGAGATCAATTGGATCTCGCACGGGCACCGTTTCGGTTGTTGGCGATCGTGAATCGGATGGATTTGCGGGCGAGCGAGGACGGGGTTCCACTCGATGCTGGAGAAGCACGCTTCTTGTACAGCGCCGTGGATCTCAACTGCCGGGCGTCCGGCTTCTCGGTGGCATTCGAATATACGCTGCCGGCAATCAGCATCGAGGAGGTGGTGGCCTGGGCGGAACGCTGGCACCACCTCGGGGATCTGGAGTTCGGCCCTGAACTCAATGCGGCGTTACAGCAAATCACGGACGACTTGGACGGCCAGTTGGGTGACATCCGAACCAACGAGATCCAGGTGACCTTCGTGGATTGGGAAATGCGAGCATTCACCATCTCGAACGGAGGCTTGAACCTAAGTTCGCTCTCCCAAACGCCCGACGGCTCGTTTCAGAGCTCGCCGGCGCTAGCCACGTACATCAATGAGCACCAGGAGGAGATTCTGGCCGGCACGAATCAGGTCCCCCAGGAGATGCTCGGCGGGTACGCGACGCTGAACTACTTCTGGAATGCGACCGGAATCGAGGACCCATTTGAGGTGCGCCACCAGTTCGCGCTTCAGTCGTGCAACGGTTGCCATTTCGCTGAAACCGCAACCCAGTTTGTCCACGTCCTCCCTCGCGGGCAACACCAGCCGGCCGCCCTCTCCGATTATCTGACCGGAGAAAACATGCCGATTCTCGACGGGCTTTCTCGGCCGCGCTGGTTCGACGAGCTGGGCGCTCGCGCGGACGGCTTGCTACAGCTGTTGGGCGGGCAGTCGGTGCGTCGCGATCAGAAAAAGTAGCCGATCCGAAAGTTCAGCACCGGAAGCAGGCTTTTCCCCACTCGGTCGGCTGCGTCGCGAAGTGGCTTGAAGTTCTGGAACTGAGGCGGTTCGAAATGGATCTGTGGGTTGCCAATCGGAATCTGGACGCCCGCATCGGTGCCAAGCGCGAATCCCGAGTTCCAAATCCACAACCCACCCAACCGAGGCGCGACGAACGGAGCGGTGACGTCTGCCGTTGCCGCCTGTTGGCTGCCGGTTGTCGTCGCGTTCACGTTCCCGACTCCCAGATTCGCTCCGAGGAAAAAGCTTCCGTGGAACGGGTAAACGCGTAGACCCACCTCCCAGGAGGAGGAGGTAACCGACACGTCATTGATGTTGTAGAGCTTGAGCAACCAGTCCGAGATAAAGCTCGGCAAATAGGTGTAGCTCACTCCAAGCCCGACCCAGTCCCACAGCTTGGCCTGCAGCTCAACGTTAACCGGCCGGGGAACGCTAACCACGCCGAGCAGCAATCCCACCCGAAGCGTAGGGTGAGCGTCTTCGGTCGGCGGAGGCGGGGTAGTCGAGGCGGACGCAGGATCGGAGGACTGGGACGGAGGCGAGCTGCTCGGTGCGCCCTGAGCGAGTGCTGTGCTAGCGCTGAACGACAGCACCGCCAACGTACGGATCAACATTGTTCGAGAGGTTGCGAGAGGGAGGCAACAGCGGGATGGCCCGGGCTCGGGTGAGTGTCGATGCATTGGAGAGCTCCCACCTTCCACTTATCACAGTTCGCTCGCGGAGCCGATCCCCATCAACCTTCCAGTACTGGGGTCTGGAATCAAACTGAGAAGCAAGTCATGCTCTCGGGCCTCGAAGCCAACCGACGGCGCGGTACCAGGTGAGTGTTTGCGCGACACCTGCGGGCCAGCGCGTGGCGGGTGACCAGCCCAGTTCCCGCCGAGCATTGGCGCCGGAGCAGACCCAGTGTCGTTGCCGAAACTCCTTGATCTTGTCGAGGGTGAGCATCTGAGCGGTATTGGTGAGCGAGCCCCACAGCTGGCTTCCCGCCGCGGCGAGGAAGACGATCGGAAGCGGCAGGCCGGAGCGAAGCCAGGCCCGCTTACCAAGGGCCTTCTCGATTTCCGCGAGCGCCTCGCGCCAGACGTAGATTTCTCCATCATCGATCAGGTAATTCCGCCCGCTGGGAGTATCCGCAGTCAGCGCTTGAATGCACGCCCGCGCACAATCGGGAGCGGTAATCAGGCTCAACGTGTTCCGTCCGTCGCCCAAAATGGGCAGAACGCCTCGTTGGATGGAGGTAAAGAACGCCAGGCACTCTTTGTCTCTCGGCCCGTAGATGAGGGGCGGTCGAATCACGGTCACTGGCATCCGATCGCTTGCCGACAGGACAGCATATTCGCCCTCGAGCTTGCTGCGCCCATAGCGCGATACCGGCTTCGGTTCCGTGCCGTCGACAATTGGCCTTCCATCAGGGGACGGACCCACCGCTGCCAACGAGCTCACCTGCACGAAGCGGCGCAGCTTGGACGCCCGGCGGACGGCGGCAGCGACGATGTTCCGGGTCCCCTGCACGTTGACTTGATCGAAGTCCACCAGCCGCCGAGCTTTCACTATCCCTGCCGCGTGAACCACTGCGTCCACGCCTTCCACCGCTCGCTCCAGAGAGGGAACGTCCTCGACCGCGCCGAGGGCGAACTCGATCGACGGAAGGGTTTCAAGAAATTGTCGATTGCTGGTTGCTCGCACCAGCGCACGGACCTGAAAGCCATTCAGCGCTGCCTGTTCGGCGACGTGCGATCCGAGAAAGCCAGAAGCTCCTGTCACTAAAATGCGCATGCCCATGTGCCAAGTCTTATTTCTCTCGCTCCTTGGCCTGACCCGCAGCTACCGGAGGGGCTTCCTTTGGAGCGCTGAACCGAACGCCTGAGGGGAACGATCCAGGTCCGCCATCTTGCAGTTCTTCCGGAACTGCTACCGGCGCTTCGATCAAAAAAGCCTGCTTGCTAAAAGCTTCAAAGGCGGCAGCGCAGGACATCGCCAGTCCGCTGCCCCCGTACCGCCAGCCGCCGTAGATGAAGTAGAACTTCAAGAAGCGACCGAAGGTGCTCAGAAGAAGCCGAGCGCCGCTGGCGCGCACGCCGCGCGCCCGCTCCTGCGTAGCCATGATCGCGCTCTTGTTGATGTACTTGCGCAGAAGCGCGGCCAGGTTGGGAAGCGGCTCGTGGTCCACGTGACCGCCCGTCAGAAGCCCCATCCGGATTCCCGCAAAGTCCAAGGGCGAATGCAAATGGTCTGACTGCACCCATCTCGCCCTACCCGCTCGCATCAATCGGGGATGCTTGCCCCAGACCTCGCCGCGCAAGGTGGGGGGATAAGGGTTGCGCCACAAGAGGTAAAAACCATCCGGAGCTTCAGATTGGCTGATCGCCTTGCGGATCGTGTCCGCGAGCCGGGAGGTCACGTACTCATCGGAGTCAATGGTCAGAATCCAGCGCCCCCGTGCCAGCGAAGTCACGTACTCGCGCTGTCCCGCCATCGTGGTGTGCCGCCGCTGGTAGAGGCGCAGATTCTTGCGAGTCTGCAGGTACTCCCAAGTCCCGTCGGTCGAGCAGTCATCGAGCACCACGATCTCGTCGCAGAACGACACCGAGTCCAAAGCACGACCGACCGTCCGGATCCCGTTGTAGACGATCATCACCGCACTGAGCTCACAGTCGCCGGAAGACATCGGGGGCGGAGGGGAATCCATCCTTATTCGAAGAGGGAGAGCGCGTTTTGCCCGAGGATCTTCGCTTCTGCGTCCGCGGGCAGCCGAAGCTCGGTCAGCCGCCTCAGCTCCCGATCCCAGGCATAGGGGAGGTTGGGAAAGTCGGTGCCATAAAGAATTCGCTCTGGCCGAGCGCGAATCAGGTCGATCGGAACGGGCGCAGGGAAATAGTCGGCAATTGCCATCGTGGTGTCGAGCCAGAGGTTGTCATAGCGCTCGATCAATCGCTGGTAGGTGTCGAATTCATCCGCGCCCAGATGGGGCACGCAGAGCTTGAGGCGCGGGTGACTCCGCACGACCCGCTCAATCCGTTCGGCCGAACAGAGCCGGTGCGTGTCGCAATAATAATGTTGGCTGGACGGCTCCCGGCCCGCATGGATTATCACCGCAAGCCCGGCGTCCTCGCAGGCTCGGTAGATGGGCTCCAACCGTTCTTCATCGGGGCTGAAGCATTGAACGTGACAATGAAGCTTCACCCCTTTAAGGCCGGATGCGAAAGCCTCTTTCAGGATCTCCGCGGCGCCGGGCTCGCCGGGCATCACCGTCGCCAGTCCGATGATCCGCGGCTCCGCGCGGCATAACTCGGCGACGTACTGATTCAGTGCGCGAGCCATGCCCGGCTTGTGCGCATAATGCAGCGCGACAAAGCGGGACACCCCTCGCTGAAATAGAAAGTCGATTACTTGCTGCGACTGGAGTTTATAGCGAATCGGCCAGGCGTGATTTTCAAACCAGCGCCAGATCGCGGCGAAGACTCTCGGCGGGAAGAGGTGCACATGCGCGTCCACCACCGGGGGCAGCTGCGTGGGCAGATGAGTGCCCTCGGCATCCTCCAGGGCAGGCAGGGGCGCAAGCTCTGCGTCCAACCACCGCCGCTGAGGCTCTGAGGCGATCGCCTTGCGCTCGGATTCGGGCACCGGTTCTGCCTTGGGCGTAGTCATCGCCGCGGAGGGTTCAGTTCCCCGCTCACCTGTTCGACTCTCTTGAAGACCCGCAGAAAGTTTCCGCCGAGAATCTTGTGAATCTCCTCGCCCGAGTAGCCGCGGGTCACCAACGCCTCGGTTATTTTGGGAAGGTCTGCGGCCGAATCCATTCCTTTCGGGGTTGAGGGAATGCCGTCGAAGTCGGATCCGAGCCCCACGTGATCGATCCCGGCGACCTTGACCACATGATCGATGTGGTTGATCAGCGCTTCGAAAGGCGGTCGCTCGATCTTCGCCGCCCATTCCCGCTCTACCTGCCGGCGCGCCCGCAACCTGGCTCCCGGGTCGAGCCTGAGGTTGGCGGTCGCGGCGTTGATCGCCGCGATCCGGTTCGCCCGTTGCGCCTGCTCGGCCTTGCGGTAATTGTCGTCGATGAACGCCGCAAAGAAATTCACCATCGCCACGCCACCGTTTGCCGCAAGCGCGCGCAGCATTTCGTCGGTCATGTTTCGCGGACTGTTGGCGAGCGCGCGGGCGGATGAATGCGAAGCAATTACCGGCGTTCGAGTGACTTTAAGAACATCGTAGAAGGTTTTGTCCGAGACGTGCGAGATATCGACGATCATTCCGAGTCGGTTCATTTCGTGAACCACCTGTTGACCGAAATCGGTAAGGCCGTCGTGATGCTTGACCTTGGGATCGTGCAGATCGCCCGAGGAATCGGCCCAATCGTTGGTGTTCGACCAAGTCAGAGTCATGTACCGCACCCCGAGCCGATAGAAGTCGCGCAGCACCCCCAGGTCGTTTTCAATCGCGTGTCCGCCCTCGAGGCCCATCAGGCAGGCCAGTTTTTTGCTCGCACCCATGCGCGCCGCAAGGATGTCTTGGGTGCTGGTCGCCAAGGCCAGTTGGTCAGGATGCCTTGAAATCTGGAGAAGGACCGAGTCAATCAACTGGAGTGCGCGCACTGCAAATCGGCCCACATGCGGCTTGGGGTCCACCCAGATCGAGAAGAACTCCGCTCCGAGATTGCCTGCGCGAGCCTTTCCCAGGTCCAGATGACCCTCGGACACCGGCGTATCGGTGGCGATGTCAAATCCTTCGTCGAGAAAGCGCTGTGGGGTGTCGGCGTGTCCATCAATCACCAGCGCCGAGTCATGAATTGGCCTCGGATCCGGCTTGGGCGCTGCACCGGCTGACCAGACGGTGAGAACCAGAATGCCGATCCCAATCTCGACTGAAGGAAGCCTGCTCATCTAGATGTGAACGGTGAAGCTCGAGAGCTTGTCGATTCCTAGGCCCCTTTCGAGCTGCACCACCTCTCCGAGAATCCCCTGGAATCCTGCCGGTCCAAGCACCTGATGTTCCGTTTCTTCGAAAACCTCTCCTAGTTTTTCAAATTCTCGTTCGGTCAAGAGCTGGTGGAAGGCAGGGAACAGCACTGTGTCCTCCCAAGCAGTGTGGGGTCGCAACATCCGATTGAGGGACCGCAATCCATCCACCAGAGCGGTTCGCCGCTCGCTGCTTCCGAGCCCCGACGGTGTGGCATTTTTTAGAAGTTGCGCGGTCAACTTTCGCTCTGCATCGTGCTGGCCTCGAAGCACCCGGGTCAATTCGGTAAGCTTGCCGGCGACTTCCATCTTCGAGAACACGTGATCCTCTTCGAGCTTCTGGTGATAGCCCTCCGAAAAACGCTGATTGAGCCGTAGTGTCGAAGCAAAAATCTCGGCTGAAATAGTCGAGCCCTCCTCTAGCCGCCGCACCCCCTCCTCATAGATCAGCAGCATCCGGAGCAAAATGCCATGTTCGCGCATCAGGTCTTCGGTCGGATTGACCGTGGCTGCCAGTGGCGGAGGCGCGGCCTTGGGAGCCGTCTTGGATTTGCGCTTCGTCTCTGCCCTCGATGGAAGAGCAGCGAGTGCGAAACCACTTCCCGCAATCACTGCCAAACCGAGAAATCTTCGCCGATCATTCATGTCTTGCCCGCTTCGAACCCTGGCCAACGCTCCCCACCCTGCTCCTCATTTTCCTGCAATGGAAATGTTCTTTAGCGCGCATCGTTCAAGGCGAGCCATAGTAAACGGAAGGTCTTGGCGTGAGGGTCCGTATGTCCACTTCCCGAAGAAACTTTCTCAAACTCTCCGGACTGGCAGTTGGCACGCTTCATTTCGCCGGAAGGGCTGGCGAGGCCGGACCGACGACCAAGGCGGCGAAGTCGCTTCGGATTTTGATTTTGGGCGGGACTGGCTTCATCGGTCCGCACGAAGTGCGTTACGCCATCGCGCGAGGGCACAAAGTAACGCTTTTCAACCGTGGCAAGACCAACCCGGGACTCTTTCCAGAAGTCGAGAAGCTCCAGGGCGACCGCTCCGCCGGCGATTACCGGACGCTAAAAGGCGTGCAATGGGACGCGGTGATCGACAATCCGACGACGATTCCGCGTTGGGTCCGGGAAGCAGCTGCTGCTTTGAAGGGGCGCGTCAAGCAGTACGTGTTCGTCTCGACCATCTCGGTGTACGCGAAAAACGACGCGCCCGATGCCGATGAGAGCGCCGCGGTCCTCGACGCCCCTGAGCCCGAGAGCGAAGACGCGCGCAGGTACTATGGCCCTCTGAAGGCCCTTTCGGAAAAGGAGGCTGAAAAGGCGTTTCGGGGGAATGCGACGATCATCCGCCCCGGGCTGATCGTCGGCCCCGGAGACCTCAGTGATCGGTTCACCTACTGGCCCGCTCGGCTGTCCAGAGGAGGAGAAGTGCTCGCTCCGGGAGACCCGACCGACCCGGTCCAGATCATCGATGCGCGCGACCTGGCCGAGTTCGTGATCCGGGTTTGCGAGGACCACACCACCGGGGTGTACAACTGCACCGGACCCCGGTCCAAGCTCACGATGGCTGAGATGCTCGGGGGAATTCGCTCGGTGATGAGCTCGGACGCCTATCTCACTTGGGTGGATGCCACCTTCCTTGGAAGACAAAATGTCGGCCCCTGGATCGACATGCCCGTATGGGTGCCGCCTTCCGGTGAAACGGCAGGATTTACCCGGCGCAATATCAGCCGCGCGCTTTCGAAAGGATTGACCTTCCGCCCGCTTGCAATCACCGCCCAGGACACCTTGGACTTCTATCAATCCGAGCCGGAGGAGCGCAAAGCGAAGCTGCGCGCCGGCCTGGCCCCGGACCGCGAGAAGGCGGTGCTCGCCGCGTGGCATGGTCGGAGCACGAGGTGAGTGTCGAACAGCCTGGCGCGCAACCGGAGACCCGGCCACTGAGCCAGCTGTTGCGCACGGTGGTCGAGGTCAAGCCTTCGGAGCTAAAGGCGATGGTGCTCGCTGCCTTGTACTTTTTCTTTTTGCTCGCGAGCTATTTCATCCTTCGGCCGATTCGGGACGAAATGGCGGTGGCGGCCGGCGTCTCAAAGTTGCCTTGGCTTTTCGCTGGCACACTGGCGGCCATGCTCTTGTGCAACCCGCTATTCTCGGTGCTGGTTGCCCGTTTTCGCGTCAAGCAATTCATCGGCATCACCTACCAGTTCTTCGTTCTCAACCTCCTGCTCTTTTACGTGCTCTCTCGCGCCCTCTCCACCGCCGAAGAGCCCTGGCTGGGGCGTGCGTTCTTCATCTGGACCAGCGTCTACAACCTGTTCGTCGTTTCCGTCTTTTGGTGCTTCATCGCGGATAACTTCCGCAGCGAGCAAGGCAAGCGGCTGTTTGGGTTCATCGGGATGGGTGGGACAGTGGGATCGATCTGCGGATCGGCGTTGACCGCCTTGCTCGCGGTTAGGATTGGAACCACCCGACTGTTGCTCGTTTCCGCTGCGCTGCTGGAAGTAACCTTCCTGATTGTGCTCAGCTTTCCCAAGCCGAGCGCCGTCCAACCGGCCAGCGAGTCTGAGCCGCCATCGTCGATCATCGGCGGATCGGCCTGGGCCGGGATCTCTCGAGTCACGAAGTCGCCTTACCTGCTCGGCATCTGCGCCTTTCTGCTCCTCTACACCCTCGGATCGACCTTCCTCTACTTCGAGCAGACGGAGGTGGTGGGGCGATATTTCTCGAGCCGAAATGCGAGGACCGAAATGCTCGCCAAGCTCGAGTTCGGGTCCCAGCTGCTCACCGTATTAATTCAATTCTTCTTGACAGGGCGGGTGATCCGCTGGATCGGCCTCGCGGCTACCCTGGCGGTGATGCCAGTGATCAGCGCAATCGGCTTCAGCGCGATCGGCCTGAGCGCGTTGCAAGCCACAGCGCTGCTGCCATGCTTCGTCGCCTTTGCGATTCTGCGGCGCGGCACCAACTTCGGGCTAATGAACCCCGCGAAGGAAGTGCTGTTCACCGTGGTCAAGCGCGAAGACAAGTTCAAAGCCAAGAGCTTTATTGACACATTCGTCTATCGGGCGGGCGACCAGATCGCCGCATGGACCTACGCAGCACTGTCTGCCCTGGGACTGGGACTTTCCGGAATTGCGTGGGTGGCCGTGCCTCTGTCTGCGATCTTCGTCGCGCTGGCGATCTGGCTCGGACGCACGGAGGAGAAACTGGCGGTCGCCAGCCGAGGAAGCCCGGAGACTCCATCCAGCAGTCTGTAAAACTGCTTGCTAGTTGAAGCGCACGTGGAATAGGCCATCGGGGAAGGAGGCAACATGAGGCTCGTGAGCAGACTGGCTGGGTTGTTTGTCCTTGGGCTGGGAACGGCCCCGCTGATTTCTCAAACAGCCATTGCGGCGGACACCATCGTCTTCGGAGCCGCGATTTCGGTTACCGGCAAGACCGCCAAAGAGGGCGAATACACCCGTGACGGGTATCAATTCGCGATTGATACGATCAACCAACAGGGCGGAATCAAAGTTGGAGACAAAACCTACAAGGCCGCCCTCAAATATTACGACGACGAGTCCAAATCCGAACGAACCGCTCAGCTGGTCGAAAAATTGGTGAACGCGGACAAGGTCCAATTCCTGCTTGGGCCCTACGCCTCAGCGCCGACCGCGACCGCGGCGCCGATCGCCGAGAAATACAAGATCCCGATGGTCGAGGCGAACGGCTCGGCGGAAAGCATCTTCAATAAGGGGTACCGCTACTCCTTCATGGTGCTCAGTCCGGCGAAGCTGTACCTTCGCGGCGTACTTGATCTGGTGAAGAGTCTGGATCCGAACGCGAAAACGGTGGCGATCCTGGGCGAAAACGAGCCGTTCTCGAAGGAAGTGGCCGGAGGCGCGGCGGAGTACGCCAAACAACTTGGGCTGGAGGTCGTCTATCACGAGCTCTATCCATCGAATACCCAGGACGTCAGCTCGCTCCTCACCAACGTCAAGGCGAAAAACCCGCACATCCTGCTTGGCGCCGGTCACCTCCAAGACTCACTCTTGGTGGTGAAACAATCCAAAGATCTCGGAGTGTCGCCACGGGCGATGGGGTTCAGCGTGGGACCCTCCTCTCCGGAGTTTCGCGCAAACCTGAAATCCGACGGCGACTACATTTTTGGCGCAACCCAATGGACGAGCGCCCTCAAGTACAACGGCGACGATCCGTGGAAGACGCCGCAGGCCTACGCCCAAGCATTCAAAGCCAAATATCCGGCGTACGGAGTCATCCCGTACCAGGTCGCGGAGTCGAGCGCCGCAGTGGTCGTGTATCAGCGCGCAATTGAACAGGCTGGCACTCTCGATCCAGCGAAGGTGAGGGATGCGATTGCCGCTCTCGACATGATGACCTTCTACGGTCGGATCAAGTTCGACAAACGCGGGGTCAACGTCTACAAGCCGATGGCGATTGAGCAGCTGCAGCCGGACGGCAACAAGTACACGGTGTTCCCGATCGATGTCGCGGAAAAGACGGCAATCTACCCGATGGCACCTTGGGACCGACGAGCTAAGCGCTAACGAATGAACCCGACCGAATTCGGCCAGATCGCGGTCAACGCCGTCCTGCTCAGCGGCATCCTGGCCCTGGTCGCGCTGGGGTTCTCCCTCGTCTGGGGAATCATGAACATCGTCAACCTGTCGCACGGCGCATTCGTCGTGCTCGGGGCGTATCTGACCTTCTTCCTCCACGAGTTGGTGGGTTTGGATCCCTTTGTCACGATTCCGATCGTGATGTTTGCGCTATTTCTCCTCGGATTTGGGGTGCAGCAGGTGTTGATCAATCAGGTCATTCGAGCGCCGCTACTCGCGACCTTTTTGCTCACCTTCGGCCTTGAGATCCTGATCGTCAACTTGGTCAATTACTTCTTCAAAGCGGATTTGCGCTCGGTGACCACTCGGTACACCGGAACCGGGATGAGCTTGGGGCCGCTGCGCATACCTTATATTCGCTTGGCCGCGCTGGGCATCTCGCTGCTCTTGGTGGCGGTGACCGCGGCATTCCTCAAGTCTACCCGGCAGGGCAGAGCGATTCGCGCGACGGGGATGGACATCGACGCGGCTCGCCTCACCGGGGTCAAAGTTGCACAGATCTACGCGCTGACCTTTGCAATCGGGGCATCGCTCGCTGGCGGAGCCGGGTCGCTGCTTTCGATGATCGTCCCCTTTGATCCCAACCTGGGCGAGACTTACACCCAAAGGGCCTTCGTCATTTGCGTGTTGGGGGGCTTGGGGGACGTGGGCAATGTCATTTTGGGCGCGATTCTGTACGCCTTCGTGGACGTATTCGTCGGCGCTCGGTTGCCGGAGATGTCCCAGGCCTTCACCTTCGGCGTCCTGGTACTCTTGTTGGTGCTACGACCCCAGGGCATCGCGGGAAAGAAGTTGTATGCCTGAGCGCCGTGGGTTGCGCGTCGGGCAATGGATCGGACTGGCGGCGACCGCGGTCCTGTTGGTGGGTTTGCTGATTCTTCCGAAATTCCAGAGTCAATACGATCTGCTGACGTACACCCGCTTCTTGGTCCTCGCGCTGATGGCGCAAGGCTGGAATCTGATCGGCGGTTACACTGGCTACGCCGCCTTTGGCAACGTGGCCTTCTTCGGATTGGGGGCCTACACGACCGGCCTTTTGATGCTCTCGAAATTGCAGGTGCCCTTTTTTCCGGCCCTGTTCTGCGGCGCGCTCTTGGCCGGGTTGATCGCGGCGTTGATTGGCCTTCCCGTACTGCGGCTCAAGGGCCATTACTTTGCGATTGCGACGTTGGGCGTGGCGGAAGCCTTCCGTCAAATCGCCGATACCTGGGATAGCGTCACCCAAGGATCCACCGGGATTGATCTTCCAGTGCGCACCGAGGGCGAATTCTTCTATTACAGCGCCCTGGCCTTCGTGGTGTTGGGGGTGCTCGTCACCATCGCTCTGAGGAGGTCCAAAATCGGTTACGCTTGGGTGGCGATCCGAGGAGACCAGGACGCGGCGCGGATGCTGGGGATCAACACCACGGCAATGAAGGTGCTCGCCTTCGCGTTTTCCGCGATGTTTGCAGCGATCGCCGGCGGCCTGACCGCCTACCAGAACATTCATGTCACACCGGGGGACTTCTTCAAGATCGAGTACACGCTACAAATGATCATCGCCACGATCATCGGCGGTACCGGAACGATCCTGGGTCCGGTGCTGGGAGCCGGCGTCTACCAGCTACTTTCGAACTACGTTTGGACGAGATTTCTGGAGCTGCACCCCACCGTGCTCGGTTTGATCATCATTCTGTTCATCATCTTTCTTCCGCGTGGGCTGATGCCCGTGTTGACCGGCTCGATCGAGGTCGCGCGAGGGCGGCGGCGCTTTCGCTTGCAAGCATTGCTCGCCAACGTTCGAGCGCATCGGGTGACCTGATGGAAGCGCCTGCCGTCGCCCAATCGGCCGAGGTGTTGCTTCAGGCGCGTTCGGTCACCAAGCACTTCGGCGGCGTCGCGGCTCTCCAGGGAGTGGACCTCGAGATTCGCCGAGGCGAAATCCTTGGCGTGATTGGTCCCAACGGCGCCGGCAAGACGACCTTCGTCAATTGCATCAGCGGGATGGACAAGCCAACCTCGGGCACGATCCTGTTCAAAGGAGTCGACATCACCCACATGCCCGGCTACGCGATTGGCCGGCTCGGATTGGCGCGGACCTTCCAGGTGGTCAAGCCTCTTCGACAGCTCAACGTGATCGACAACGTTGCGGTGGGAGCGATGTTTGGCGCGGGGGGAAGCAAGCGAAACACCTCGCAGGCTCGGGCCCGCGCTGAACAGGTTCTCGAACAGGTTGGCTTAAAGCACCGCAGCACACATTTGGCGGCGGACCTTACGCTGCCGGATTTAAAGCGGCTGGAGCTTGCCAAGGCGTTGGCAATGGATCCCGAGCTGCTGTTTTTGGACGAGGTGATGGCCGGGCTCAATCCGACGGAAGTTGAGCGCGCGATGCAGATGCTCCAAACCATCAACAGCTCGGGAATCACCCTGTTCGTGATCGAGCATGTGATGAAGGCAATCATGGGCATTTCGGATCGGATCGTGGTGCTCCATTTCGGCAAAAAGATTGCTGAGGGGGACCCGAGCAAGGTGATCGAAAACCCGCAAGTGATTGAGGCATACCTTGGGGAGCGCTTCGCGAAACGCGCGCGAGGCGAGCGGCAGAAGCGGTGAGCCCCGAAGTCGCGCCATCGTTGTCTCCGGCCAAGCCGCTGCTCGAGGTAAGCAACCTCTCTTCCGGCTACGGCGAAGTGCAGGTTCTCTGGGATGTATCGCTCGAGGTTCGACTGGGCGAGGTGGTGGCTCTGATCGGCGCGAATGGAGCCGGCAAGACGACCCTACTGTGGACCGTCTCGAAGCTGATCCGCCCGTGGTCCGGATCGATCCATTTCGATGGGAAGAATCTCACCCACGCCTCCTCGGACCAGATGGTGGGTGCGGGAATGGTCCAAGTTCCCCAGGATCGACGGCTTTTCCCCGGTCTCTCGGTAAAGGACAACCTCCTCCAAGGCGCTTACCTCCGCCAGGAGAAGCGCGAAATCCAATCCACCCTCGATTGGGTGCTGGAGATATTGCCTCGGCTAAAGGAGCGACTCTATCAGGACGCGGGCCTTCTCTCCGGAGGCGAGCAGCAGATGTGCGCGATCGGCCGCGGCTTGATGAGCAAGCCTCGCCTGCTGGCGATCGATGAATTGTCGTTGGGGCTGGCGCCGCTGGTGGTGGACAACCTGTTAAGGCTGATCATCGACATCAACAAGCAGGGAGTAACCGTGCTGCTGGTGGAGCAGGACGTGGAGGTCGCGCTCGAACAGGCGCATCGCGGTTACGTGTTGGAAACGGGTCGAGTGGTGCAGGCTAGCAAGGCGAGTGAGCTACTCGAGGATCCGCGAATCCGCCAGGCCTATCTGGGCCTCTGAGCCGCCAGAGGGTCGATGAGGAAAGCTTGCCCTTTGCGGTAGGTGAGCTGTCACGCGGCCGAGACTTCGGTGTGACACTCAGCACGCCATTGGTAGAGCAGGACATGGAGGTCTACTTTTGGCCGTAGAGATCGGGACCCTGCCGCAGCCGGCGCCGCACCCTGAGCCGATATCTCGCTCGATGGTGGCGGCGCTGAACTTTGCAGCGATCGTGGTCTTCGCGGACCTCTATACCACCCAGCCGATTCTCCCGATTCTGTCGCGCCAGTTTGGAGTATCTCCGGCGACCGCTGGGCTCACCATCTCCATCCTGGTGCTGATGATCGCCTTGGTCTCAGCGCCTTATGGCTTTCTCAGCGACATTCTAGGGCGAAAGCCGGTGATGGTGACCAGCTGCCTTCTGCTCGTGATTCCCACCGTATTGTGCGCGATTGCGCCCTCGTTCCGCGCGCTGATGTTGTTGCGAGCGCTCCAGGGCCTGCTGATGCCGGGAGTGACAGCCGTCGCGGTCGCTTACCTGGGAGACTACTACGCGGGAGCCGATCTGGGTCCCAAGGTCGGGGGCTGGATCGCTTCCTCAGTAGCCGGAGGGCTCTGCGGCCGAGTTCTGAGCGGACTGATTGCCGATTGGATTCACTGGAGGGCGCCGTTCGTCTTCTTTGGACTGTGGACCCTGGTGGCCGCGATTGTAATGGCGCGCGCTCTTCCGCCGCGCAGAAGAGGCCAGACCGTCGAACTGCGCCTCGCGTATCGTGGAATGTTTGGCCACTTCAAAGATCCCACGCTGGTAGGCTCGTTCTTGATTGGCGCGGGGGTCTTCTTTTCGGTGATCGGAACCTTTACCTACCTCCCCTTTTATTTGACCGCGCCGCCGTTTCGGCTCTCGGTGGCCGCTGTCTCGAGCATCTACCTGGTGTATCTGGCAGGCGTTTTTACGTCGCTTATTTCGGGTCGGCTGGCGTGGCGCTTTGGTGGTCGAGAAGTAATGGGGATGGGGATCGCGATTGCTGCCGTGGGAGTGCTTACGACCAGGGTGCCCACGGTGCCGATGGTGCTGCTTGGATTGGTGATCCTCTGCGTTGGAATGTTTACTGTCCAAGCGACTGCGCCCGCCTTCGTGAACGCTCATGCGATGGTCGCCAAAGGCGCGGCTGGATCTCTGTACGTCTCGTTCTATTACCTGGGGGCCAGCTTCGGCTCGGCGATTCCCGGGTACGCCTGGCAGATCTGGGGTTGGTGGGGAGTGGTTGGGACCTGCCTGGGCGCGCTGTCAATCAGCCTCCTGGCTGACATTTTCCTCTGCGGACGCGAAAAGAGCGCGCGGTTACCCTCGCGCGCTCCCTTGGAACCGTTGCCCTGAATTTACTCTAGAAGAACAACTGCCACTGGATCGTTGCGCTCCGAATGGCCGTATTGCTGTTCAGAAGATAGCCGGTTCTGGTGACTTCGAACTCGAACTTGAGGGAGTTGATTCGTCGGAACCACCAGTTGATGCCCGCCCACCAGATACGCGCATCGGCGCCCTTGTTGTTTTCGCTCCCCCAGAAGGCTTCGTAGGCAACGAACGGCTGGAACTGCTCGAACCGATATCCAAGCTCGGCGAAGCCGCCATTGCCGGTGTTGGCATTGTTCGGACCGAAATCGTAATTGTAGAAAGCGACTTGAGCGATCAGCTCGTGATCCGGGAAGAGCGGCCACGCGGTGTAGACATCGGCCGCGACGGCGCGCCAGTCCTGAGGACCGAGGGGCACGGTGGTCCCCGGACCACAGAGTGCGTTGCACCCACGAATGGCTTTCGCCTGCCATCCAGCACCAACTCCAACCCCGAGGATCGGCTTGTTATTGAAGTAGACGCCCTGGTACAGCCAACCCCGCTCTTCGGTGTCTAGGAAGTTGTAGTGCAGATACGCTCCAAGCTGCGGAGCACCAGACGGGTTCACGCCTGCGTTCGAATTCGGATCGCCTGGATTGTAACCTCCGGGATTAATACCGGTCCCTAAAGGCCCTGAAGTCCCGCGCACCCCATTGTAGGCGCCAAGTCGAAATCCCAATCTCTTGTCCAAGATCCAACCGCGGACCTGGATACCAGGCTCTCGCAAGCCAGTCGTCGCAGTATTGGCCGCACCCACAGCGCCCGAAGCGACAGTTGCCGTGTTGACCCCCGCATTAAATCCCGGGAAGCGAATCGTGTTGGCGTGGAGATCGAGGGTAACGAAGCTCGTCGTACTCTGAACTTGAGTGTGCGAGATCGGTAGCAGCAGCAAGCCCATTTCGATGAAGATACCCGGAATGGGTTCATAAATGAGCTGTGCGTCCTGCAGGAGGACTCGCCCGTTGGTAACGCCGGTGCCACCGGTCAACCCGGTGGGATCACCAGCAGCTGGCCTTCCGAAGTTCGGGCTGTCGATCTGGATGAAGAAGTGAAACTGTTTCGTGATGTCTCCGCTCGTGATCAAGCGGATCCGCCGCATGAACACTTGGGTGTTGATACCCCGTTGGGGAGACTGATTTTCCGTTGCCATGATCCACGCTTGCAGCTGAGCATTGATGTTCAGGCTCGCGTCTTCGAGCCCCGGGATCGCGGGGAGCTGAACTTTACCGGCCCACGCCCCAGTGCCAACCATCAGTGGGACGACGCAAACCCACCACTTCGCACGTTTCATGAACCCCTCCTGACCAAGGTCTGCCGCCGATAATGCCTATTTCCCGAGGAATGAAAAGAATTAGTTCATTCGTGGTCTTGGGTGGCGGGCCGCACTTAAGGCCCGTTGCAAATACGAAACAACATCAAGCAACAGGCCGGTAGCAACCAGTGCGATGTGCTGCCGCCAGACCAGGTCTCTCCGTCCGAGTGTCCGGATTCCGCAAAAATGGCGAGACGCTCGATGTGAAACTCATCGATGAGTTCTCCACTCATCGGTTGAGCCTGTTCAGGGCTACGGCCCCGGCTCCATGCCCCAACATGCCGAGACAAATTCCCGACGTCGGGAATTTGTCTCGGCAATCTTCTTGGCACGAGTCAATCGTCGTTAGAAAATAACGCAGTGCGGCCCGGCGTAGGGCTGGGGAAGGCAAGTTCCTTGCGGCAAGCCCTTCTTGGATGCTCAATCCTCGTGGTAGCCCTGAGCGGAGTTGAGTGCGGAAGCAATAGTGGCGGAAGCAGTCTTCTGCCCGGCATCAACGGTTGTACGACCTTCACCAATGCCACCTCGGCCAGCGCGTCGCGGACCATCAACTTCGGTGGAAGCTTCGGCAACGCCTACGATCAGAAATGTCTAGCGGTGGCCGCTGGACAGTCGGTGACTTGGAACGGCAGTTTCAGCGCTCATCCCCTCCAGCCGGGCTTGGCGCCCAGCCAACGGGGCGGCGCGGATGCTGGAAGTCCAAACAATCCGATTCAGGGTACGAACAGCGGCGGCAGCGTGACCTTCACCTTCGCTACCCCGGGTGTCTATCCCTACTACTGCTCTGCGCATCAGGCTCAGGGGATGTTCGGGACCGTTAACGTGCTCGGCCCCTAAACCGGGCAGGTCTGGGCACACCTCGTCGCTTGGGTAATCTCAGCCGGCTGCGGGTGGCAAACGTCGATCACGCTGTTGAGATAGCACCGAGTCGAACAAACTTCGGGCGCGCCGCACGGCGCCGGCGGGATGGTTGGATCGGGCGGCATATACCCCGGGCACTGTGCCAATCGACTCGCGAGCTCGCCGCAGGCGTTCATCGATCGCCCCTGGGCAAGGCACGCATTGAGCGCGTCGAATTTGCCTTCACATCCGGGAAAGCTGGGAACGTTACCATTGCACTGATAGTGGCTGTCGGCGCACGAGAAATACGCCTCGAACTGTCCCGAGCAGCCGGATGTCGATGCCTCATTCTTCAACGCCCCACCCTGGGCCTCGCATGCCTGCTCCTGATCGCTGCTAAGCGTGGTGCAATAGGCAATGTCGAAGCAAACCGAATCTGCATGGGTGGCGCAGCCGGAAGCGCCGAGGACTAGCATGAGGAGAATTCGCTTTGGCATCATGGCTTCTTAGAACTCCACGTGAACGCGGCCTGAGAAAATGTGGATCGGGCCGCGGTCGCGGTTGTAGGCAGGATTGAAGACCGGCTGGTAATTGATGCCAATCGAGAGCTCCTTACGCACCAAGGCGCGATAGTAGACTTCGCCAAGGATCTCCGGCCCGGACCGGTCAAGCCGTCCATCGCCGATAATGAAACCGAAACCTCCGGCGGCGAGATATTGGCGGTGGATGCTGGCGAGGCCGCTCACCACCAACGCGGCACCGAGCTCATCCCCGTCCCTTCCCCATCTTGAACCCGATTGGACTATGCCGACCGCGGCGGAGCGGTCGACCTCGGTAAAGGCCCAGGTTTCGTTTGCGCCATCGTCGTAGCTGATCCGCATGAAAGCGCCCAGCCCTCCACCAAGCTCCTGGTTGGCGCTCGCCGCAAAGCCGGCTTTGGTGCGTCCAAACGCGCGCGAGGCGGTGACATCGGGACCATTGGGCCCGGGATGCTCGATCGCCAGCCGGTAACTGCCCATGCGAGCGTCGTTGTAAAATCCCAGCGCGCGGACAGCGCCCTTGAGGCCCGCAACGGTGTAGCGGGCTTCGACCTCGAACGCGAGCCCGCGGGCTTTGTCAATGCGCCATTCCATCGGCATCAGGTTCGAGTACTGCGGCTCGAGAAACATCCCGGCGCGCACCGACCACCAATCGATCGATAAGTCCGCTGCAACGCCCCAGGTGTAACCTCGCGTGTCGGCGGGGTAATCGTACGCCGCGGACGCCCAGAGGCCCCAGCTTAAGAATTGAGTGTGCGGATCATACGAGTAGGGATTCCTGTCCACGAAATCAGGCGTGGAGACCTTGCCAACCGTGAGCGTCAGAGCGTTTCGGTCCCGTGTCGTTCGAAGCTGACTTGGCCCCGGTTCTACGACCACTGCGCCGCCCCCGAGGCCAATCACTTGTCTAAGAAAGAGGCGCGCCGGAATGATTACCGGCTTCGGATCGCCCACCCGGTAAACCTCGCCACTCGGAAAATCGGCAACCCCGAGGGTCGTGGACAGGCCCAACCCAGCCGCCAACTCCGGTTGGAAGTACAGCTCCGCTCCCTTCCAAAGGCGAAGGCCGGTGAAGATATCCATCACGACAGAAGTCTTTGACTCCGCGTCGGGCCGCATGCTGTTTCTTCCTGAATAGAGCGCTGAGAATGCGGGGTGATATTGGCTCACCACGGTAGCCTGGAAATGAATGTTGAAGCGCTCGTCCTCGACCGGAGACTTCTCATCCGCCGCAGTGATTTGGGGCGGCGGTAGCGCAGTCGGAGGCCCGACCGCGCCCGCCCGACCTGCGCTTGCCGCGATCGCGCATACCCAAAGCGCAGCCTCCCATTTTGCCCGCGGCCTGGGTCCGCGGCGGATGCGTCCCGAGGCGAACGATCGATTGGTCAAACAAGAATTCACATTCAACCCACTTTGCCGGCTCAGCCGAGACACAAGATCAGCCCCGCGAGGATCACCAGACAAACATAGAATGGGAGCACGCTCCACACAGTTGCGTGCTGCTTCAGCAGATAAGTGTTCTGCATCTCGACTCCCTCCGCCGAACTCTGGTTCGGGAGCCCTCGTATGAAGAAACCAACTGCCGAGGCACGACCACCGTGCTCGTCCAGCTCGCTCTCCACGTTGAGCTTCAGCACCGCGCGACGTAGAGGAGGCGACCGCCACTCCCCTCAGCCACGTTAGAGCAAGCCTTAAGCCGGCAAGCCCTGGTCTACCCCTTGGCGACTCTGGTCGTTTCGGGACAGTGGCCTATGTTCGCGCGGACGCCTGGCCTAACAAGAGCAATCCGCCAAAATTCGGCGCGGGAGTAACCCCGGCGCGCGAGAGTGTCAAGCTTTATCAACATACCCTGGGGAGTATATCGAGCCTTTGGGTTCAACGATGGCGAATTGGTTACAGCTCGCCCAACCGAACCCTTGGATCGAGAACAAGTTGTCCCACCGACGCTCGTATGGTAACGGGCTAGGCCTGAGCCCTCCCCTGAGCGCTCCTCAGGCAGTAATTTCGGTAGGCAGTAATTTCGGTGACCCATGTCGAATAAGGAGCAACCGATATGACTCACTCCCGCAGAAAATTCCTCAAGGGTGCAGGCGCGGCGGGTATCGCCGTAATCGCCGGCACCTCCGTTCAATCCGGCGCTGCCAAGACACTGGCCAAGGCTCCCGATGGAGCGAAGAAATCCGCCAATGGAGAGCTTCCCAAGCAAATGAGTTTCTGCACTCTTCGCAGGGGGAGTGAATTTACCCTGGGAATCAAGACGAACCAGGGGGTTCTGGATGTGAAGAGGGCGGCCGCGGCATTGCGTCGAAACGTTCCCACGACCATTGAGCAAGTGCTGCAGGGCGAAACGCAAGGACTGAGGGCGCTGGTGGATGAGGCGGCGAAGGACAAGTCGAAGGCCATTTTTGTTCCTGAAGACCAGGCTCAGTTTGGCCCCTGCGTCACCAATCCCGAGAAGATCATCATGCTCGGTCACAACTACATGAAGCACGTGATGGAGGTAAAAGCCCCGGTGCCGAGCTCGCCCGTCTTCTTTAACAAGTACAACAATGCGTTGAACGCGCACAACGGAACCATCGCCCTGCCGACGGTCGCAAAAAAGTTCGACTACGAAGTGGAGCTGGTGGTGGTGATGGGCAAGCTCGCCAAAAACGTCAGCGAAGCGGACGCGCTTTCGTACGTGTTTGGCTACTGCGTCGGCAACGACTTCACCGCACGGGACTTGCAGTATAAAACGAGCCAGTACCTGCTCGGAAAGACTCCCGACGGATTTGGTCCGATTGGCCCCTACCTGGTGACCGCGGACCAGATTCCGAATCCGAACAATCTCACTCTCGAGTGCCGGGTGAACGGCGAGGTCCGGCAGTCCGCGAACACGAGCGATATGATTTTCAACGTTCCGAAGATCATCAGCTACGCTTCACAGCACTTTACCCTCAAGCCGGGGGACATCTTCTTCACCGGAACCCCGAGCGGAGTGATCCAGGGCTATCCCCCAGAAAAGCAAGTGTGGCTCAAAGCTGGCGATGAGGTGATCACCACCATCGAGAAGTTAGGGCGGCAGCGATTCACACTGACTCAGGGGCAGGCCTGAGCACCAAACAGATCGAACCTCGCCATCAATCCCGCGTTGAAGAACGCGGTGATTTGGGGACTCGGGATGCTTGAATAGGAATTCTCGAGCGGGCCTTGCCGGGTCAAAAAGAGGCTAAGCGCTCCACCGACGAAGGCGGCAATCGCAATCTGCCTGGTGAGGGGCGTATCTACGCCCAGCTGGATACGCACGACATCGAGGCCGTGGCGATAGTCGGTACCTTCCGGCTGGGCGATCCAATACACTCGATAACCCCCGCCGAACTCGATCCAGGGATCCACCGGTTTCCCAGGCAAGAAGTGCCAGTTCGCATGAAGTCCGGCGGCAAAGGACCAAACGTCGGCGCCCGCGAACGCCATGCGCGGGTTCAACTTGGCTCCATTGCCGTAGGCGCCGAACAAAAGGTTTGGGTTTAGTCGCCAGCCGACATCCAGCTCCAGCAACTCGCCTCCGCCCGCGGTGGCGGTCAAGGAAGGGATATCGCCTCCTCCGACGCTGCCAACGCCTTGGCTGTAGGCCACGCCGATCCCGAGCTCCAGTGCGCCATGAAGGCAGCCAAGCTCCCCGTCCGTGTCGAGGATGCCGACGGAACCCTGCCCAAACGAGTGGCTGGCGAGGAAAACCATGGCACCGGCCAACACCAGGGTCTGACTTCTTGGCCGCGCGTCAAACGGGTTGCTCATGGATTCCACCGCAAACCGGCGCCCCACTCGTAAACAACCTTTTCGCGACTGATGCCGACGTCGTTGCCGATGAAGCCGAGCACGAAGATCTGCCACGCCCCTACCCATCCGCGATGCCACAAGCCGACATGGGAAACGACTCGCGATTCGCGCATCACCCGGCCCGCCGGGACGATCCAGGACAGCGACAGCGAAGCAAAAGCGCGCCACGTTTGCTCCGAGCCAAGCCGATGCTGCAGGACCAAATCCAAGGACCCTCCGTAGGAGGTGTCCCAATGTAGCAAACAGTCGACTCGCGGCTGGGTGCAGGAGGCGAGAAACAGGAGCGAGGTCAGTTCGCCCGAAGCAATCAACCGCCGGTTAGGCGCGGTGCTGACCGTGGCCCGAAAGGAAATGTCGTTGAGTTGCCGAAAGCTGAAAGGAGGAACGGGAACCTCCCGGCGAACCGAACCGTGGTCGCTCTCATGATCGAAGCCCACTCCGAGTCGAAGCCAGGGCGCAACGGCGGGGTCGCTGCCTCTGACCCAGCTTCGCCACAGTTCGAAGGACGCCCTACCCCGCCACTCTTCATTGGAGACAAGGGAGAATGATCCCGGAGTGTTGTGAAGCTCAACGAAGGGCGTCAAGTGCAGGCCCCATTGCGCGCTCGAGGAACCGCCGAGGACCGGAATCGCTAAACCCAGAACGATGCGAGACCCCCGGCGCCAGATGTAGCCGAAAGCAGGGGTGTTGGGGCTTGCCGACAGCGTTTCGGGCAAGCGAAGGGCCTCGGATTCGCCTCGAGCCGATGCCGCGCCAACCGCTGCCAAGACAAACAATCCCCAGAGCGTCAGGTGGCGAGGTCCAAACATGAAGTGAAAGGGCTGTTGAGAAGAAGGGCGGAGAGAAACAGCAGATCCGTAACTTGTAAAGAAATGTCCCATCGTGGGCCGAGTCGTGGCCGGAGGCGTCGATAGCGCAGAAAGGAGCGCGACTTCGGAGACCCAAGGGGATTAAGGTTCGCCGCTAATGAAACCACTGTTGACAGTCAAGGATCTGACAGTCGTCCTTGATGGGAAAACCGTCGTCAGTAGCCTCTCGTTCCAGCTCGAGCGCGGCGATAATTTGGCAATCATCGGCCCCAACGGTTCAGGCAAGACCGTTCTGGTTCGGGCCCTGTTGGGAATCGTTCCGCATCGGGGACAAATCGTGTGGGTCCCGGGCGCAAAGCTTGGGTACGTCCCTCAAAAGATTGATGCCGACCGCCACCTTCCGCTCAGCTTCGGCGACCTGCTGCAGGCCAAGGAGCGCGTCCTTCACCTGCCACCCACGGAGGTGCGATCGGTCTCTGAGATCATCGGCCTGTCCAAGGAAGTTCTCGAGACACCGGTGGGCCGCCTCTCGGGAGGTCAGTTTCAAAAGGCGCTGATCGCCTATGCTCTGCTTGGAAGCCCGGACGTTTTGATCATGGATGAGCCCACCGCCAGTCTCGACCAGCTCACCGAAGAACGGGTCTATGAATTGATGCGGCGGCTGCAGGAGAAGTTAGGGCTGAGCTTCATCGTCGTGTCGCACGACTTGAGCATGGTGTATCGCTACGCAAACAAAGTGCTCTGCTTAAACCAACAGGGCCTGTGCTTCGGGCCTCCGCACGAGGTGCTGACCCCGCAGGCGCTGCAAGCTCTATACGGGGAGCATCATCAGCTTTACCAACACCACCATCTGCCGTAGCGATGAGCGTCGAAAGCGTCTACCCAAGCGTCCTCGCCCTTTCCGCGTCACTAGCCGCCGGCTTGGTCGGAGGCTTTGCGCTGATGCGGCGGATGAGCCTGGCGGGCGACGCGGTCTCCCACATCGCCTTGCCGGGACTTGGCATCGCGCTGTTGCTCGGCATTCATCCCCTGGTCGGCGCCGCGATAACCCTGCTCTTGGGTGCGGTCCTGATTTGGCGACTGGAGCGCCAAACCGGACTCGATACCCAGACCGTCGTAGGGGTGGTGTTCACCGCCTCTTTGGCTCTGGGTGGGTTGCTCACACCCAGCGAGGATCTGATCGCGGCACTTTTCGGAGGCTTTCGAGGCCTGTCGACGCTCGAATTTGTGCTTGCGCTCGGCCTGACGGTCGCAATCCTGATCGCGCTTCGTCACTGGAAGGACCAATTCATCCTCAATCTCTTCTCGTCCGAGTTGGCTTCGGCGACCGGTCTGAATCGCAGCCGAATCGATCTTGTTTTCTCGCTGATCTTCACGATGACCATTTTGGTGGGGCTGCGATTTCTGGGCACTCTGTTGGCAGGTGCGCTGGTGGTGATTCCGGCCGCGGTCGCGCGCCAGTGGACATCCCGGCTTTCGCCGTTTCTCGGTATCTCCGCTCTGATCAGCATTGGGTCGGTCGCGTTCGGAATGGCACTGGCTGCGAATCTTCGCCTCAGTCAGGGCCCCGCCGTGGTGGCCGTCGCGGCCGGCGCATTCGTGTTTAGCCTGCTAGTTCGCGGCCGCCTTCAGACCTTGCCGACGCCGTAGCATCTTCTTCGTGCATTTTCGGATCGAATCGAACCGTGTCGGAGAACGCAATGAAAGACCGAAGCTGTGACACTGTCGCGTATCTGGACCAGAGCTTTCTGGATAGTGAGGACGCACGGCCGCTCCGAATTTTGGCCGAATACCTCAAGCCGCTTCAGATCTTTCGGCGAGAGCGAATCCGCGACACGATCGTTTTCTTTGGCTCCGCCAGACTGCGCGAGGATGGTCCACTGGGTCGTTATTATGCGGAAGCACGCGAGTTGGCGCGGCTGGTCACCGAGTGGTCCAAGGGATTGCCCGCCAAATCTCGTCGTTTCATTGTCTGCTCCGGTGGGGGGCCCGGGATCATGGAGGCTGCCAATCGCGGCGCCTCGGACGCCCGAGGCCTCACGATTGGACTGAACATCGGTCTGCCGCATGAGCAGCGACCGAACCAGTACATCACCCGGGAGCTGTGCATCGAGTTCCGCTATTTCTTCATGCGTAAGCTTTGGTTTGCCTATCCAGCCCGGGCCTTCATCGCGTTCCCAGGCGGCTTTGGTACCCTCGATGAGTTGATGGAGGTACTCACCCTGTCCCAGACCCACAAACTCGACAAAAAAATTCCGGTAATTCTCTATGGGTCAAGCTACTGGAACGATGTCATCAACTTTGAAGCGCTGGTACGTTACGGAACGATCGCGCCGGAGGACCGCGAACTCTTCCATTACGTGGATGATCCCCAGAGCGCTCTGACCCTGTTGCAGCGGGAGCTCGTCCCCGAGCCGGGAGGCGCAACGCCGACGTTGGCGAAGTCCGTCATCCCGCCCCAACCGCAAACCTCGTCGGCGTCAGAGTAGCGCTCCCACGCTCGGCCAGGCGCTCAATCGCCGCGCAACGACTCGCCGCGGTGGCGCGCCTCGATTTGCTCGCGCGCCGCTCTCAAGCGCGAGCTGATTTCGACCGGGTACGGAGGTTCGGCGGCCTTCAGCGAGCGAATCCGCTCGGGTAACCGGTTCACCTCTTCCTGCGCTCGAAGCCGAGCCGTCTCCAGTTGCGTGGAGTCAAGCGAAATCCTCGCCCCGTCGCGCATCACGTCTACGAGCATTGGGCGGCCGGGCTGCAACTCCCCGCGTTCCGCAAGGATGTCCCGTTCCGCGAACCCGTTGCGCTCGACCCGAAATACCTGTTTGCGCCCGGGGAGAAGCTCCTTTCCTGGGGAAAGCTTGATTCGCCCTTCTCCCGCGTACCAGACCAGTTTGTACGCCAGATCCAGGTGCGAGGAGTCGTCTGTGCCATCGATTGCGCTGCCGACGCCAAAGCCGGTGATCGGGGCCCGCGCGCGGACCAATGCCTCCAAATGATCTTCGTCGAGGCCGCCACTGGCGAAGATTTCAACGCCCCGCAACCCGGCCTGATCCAGCATTTGCCGAGCCTGGCGCGAGAGGCTGATCAAGTCTCCTGAGTCCAAGCGGATGCCGCTGATCTGAAAAGCGGGTCCAAGTTGCCGGGCGAGACGAATGACGTCTCGGACCCCCTCCAGGGTGTCGTAGGTGTCGACGAGCAGCATGCTGTGCGGGTAGCTGCGGGCGAAGGCTTGAAAGGCGGAAAGTTAATCGGGATGAGCCTGGATATAGCTATGGCCCATCGTGCCTGCGAGGGGAATGCCATACATGCAGCCAGCGAGCACATTGGACGTGGACTGAACTCCAGCCACGTAGGCCGCTCGGGCTACTTTGATCCCGGCATCCACGCCATGGGCCCGCCGCAAACCGAAGTCCACAACGGTTCGACCTTGCGCCGCAGCAACGAGCCGAACCGACTTGGATGCGGCCATCGTCTGGACGTGAATTTGATTCATCAGGCATGTCTCGACGAGCTGCGCCTGAGGAAGCGGCGCGACAACTTCCAATATTGGTTCTTCGGCGAACAGGGGCGTTCCTTCCGGAAGCGCGGCGACCGAACCGGTAAACCGAAAGCCCCTCAGGTAACGCAGAAGTCGATTGGAGAAACGACCGAGCGAGCCAAGACACTCAAGGGAGGATTCCGTGAAACGCAAGTTCTCCAAATAGCCGAAGACCGCGTCCAATCCGCAGGCGACCAGGAAGTTTCGCCGCGGAGGAAGCCTGCGAACGAACAGCGTGAATGCCGCCTCTTCCTGCAATCCCTCCTCCAAATAGGCTTCGAGCATCGTGAATTGATAGAGATCGGCCAGCAGGGCGACATTCGTGTCATCTACCCACGGTCCACTCACCCGCAGCGCTATAACGCTCTTCCTCGGGGCTGCGCCATGGTGGGGTTGAGAAGGGAACACAAAAGCCAGTCGCCCGGGAGTGATTCCAGCCTGTGGACGCTCGCGCTGGTGTTTCTGCGGCTCGGCGCGACGGCGTTCGGAGGCCCGGCGGCTCATATCGCAATGATGGAGCAGGAGTTCGTCCGCAAGCGAAGGTGGTTGAGCCGAGAGAAGTTTCTCGACCTGCTCGGTGCAGCCAACCTGATCCCCGGGCCAACGTCGACCGAAGTGGGCATTTACATCGGCCATTTGCACGCGGGCTGGCCGGGCCTTCTGCTCGCCGGGATTTGCTTTATCGGGCCAGCGGCGGTGCTCAGTTTGGCGCTCGCCTGGGCGTACACGCGCCTCGGCGCGCTGCCCTCTGGAAACGCCGTGCTCTATGGAATCAAGCCGGTGATCATCGCGATCGTTGCGCTGGCACTTTGGTCTCTGGCCCGTACCGCGGTGCGCAGTTGGACACATGGGGCGATTGCGCTCGCGGGATTGGTGGCGGCCGCACTGGGTGCCAACTTGCTGCTGGTACTCTTTGGGGCCGGTGTGCTGAGCGTCGCGATGCGCCGGACCGCTCGCGAGACGGCGCGCTCAAGCGTGGTGCTGGTGAATCTCGGGCTTCCGGGCGGGATCGCCTCGGCCGCCCCGTTTAGCCTCACCACGCTCTTTCTCGTCTTCCTCAAGATTGGGACGGTGCTATTTGGCAGCGGCTATCTCTTGCTGGCGTTTCTGCGCGCTGACTTTGTGGACACCCGCCACTGGCTGACCGAGGCGCAGCTGTTGGATGCGGTAGCGGCCGGCCAGGTAACCCCAGGTCCGGTGAGCAGCACCGCCACCTTTATTGGCTACCTGCTCGGAGGCGTGCCCGGGGCGGCGGTCGCCACCCTGGGCGTCTTTCTGCCTTCGTTTGTGTTCGTCGCGGCGAGCGGCCGGTTGATTCCGCGGCTTCGACAGTCGCCAATCATCGGGGCGTTTCTCGATGGGGTAAACGTCGCGTCGGTGGCCTTGATGACCCTCGTATCCTGGCAACTCGGCCGCGCCGCGATCATCGATGTTCCGACGGCGCTGCTGGCCATTATCAGCGCTGTCGCGTTGATTCGCTTCGAGATCAATTCCGTCTGGTTGATTCTAGCTGGAGCCTTCGCCGGACTCGTTCTCGGGTTGCGATGAGCCACGCTCAGACAAAGCCGAGCGATAGAGTGGAGCGGCGGCGGGCAGCTCGGTCGTTCCCCCATCGATCACGATCTCCGAACCGAGCATGAAGCGCGAGTCGTCGGAAGCCAGGAACAGCACCACCTGCGCGACCTCCTCCGGAGCACCCAATCTATCTGCCGGTACCGTGCGCTGTAAACGCTGCTCGAGCGCCTTGTCCCATTTCGCGTCGGCTCGATCGCGCGTCCAAATCGGAGTCGCGATCATCCCAGGGCTGACCGCGTTCACTCTGATCCCCAGAGGCGCCAGATCGGCGGAAAAATTCCGGGCGAAGGTACGAACCGCCGCCTTGCTGGCCGCATAGGCGGCGGCGCCGGGTCGGCCCACCCGCGCTCCGATCGATGCGTCCAGAATGATCGACGCGCCAGGTCTGAGAAGGGGTATCGCCTTCTGCACTGTGAAGAATACGCCCTTCACGTTGATGTCGAAGATTTGATCGAAAGTCTCTTCGGTGGTGTCAGCGAGAGATTTGAATCTCCCGATGCCCGCATTGGCGAAGAGAATATCGAGCGCGCCAAAATGCTTCTTGAGCTGGGTAAAGAGTTCGTCGATTTGTTTGAGATCCGTTACATCGCTCTGCAAGACCAACGCATCTCGTCCGAGTTCTTTCTGCGCCGCTTGCAGCGTCCTCGGATCCCGCCCGGTAATTGCCACCCGCGCACCTTCCGCCACGAAGGCCCTGGCGGTTGCCAACCCAATGCCGCTGTTGCCACCGGTGATGAGCGCGAACTTTCCTTCGAGCTTGGGCATCGTTGCCTCCACGATCCTGCGCGAGGTTACCTTTCGTCCGGCAGACGTCTATAAGGTCAAGCATGACCACGCTCAAGGGGAAGACCCTGTTCATCACCGGCGCCAGCCGCGGCATTGGCAAAGCGATCGCGCTTCGCGCCGCCCGCGATGGCGCCAATATCGCAATCGCAGCCAAAACCACCCAGCCGCACCCCAAGCTCCCCGGTACGATCTACACCGCGGCCGAAGAGATCGAAAAAGCAGGTGGGAAAGCGCTGGCCTGCGTGGTCGACATCCGGGACGAAGCGCAGATCGCCGCGAGCGTAGCAAAGACCGTCGAGACATTCGGGGGGATCGACATTCTGGTGAACAATGCCAGCGCGATCAGTCTCACCGGGACGCTCGAAACGGCGATGAAGCGCTACGACTTGATGCAGTCGGTCAACACCCGCGGGAGCTTCGCCTGCGCCCAGGCATGCATCCCCCATCTCAAGAAGTCGAGCAACCCGCACATCCTCAACAACTCGCCGCCTCTCAACATCGACGCGCGCTGGTTCGGGCCTCATGTCGCTTACACGATATCTAAATACGGGATGAGCCTGTGCGTGCTCGGAATGGCGGAGGAGCTCAGAGAGGATGGAATCGCGGTCAATGCGCTTTGGCCGCGCACGGTGATCGCGACCGCCGCGGTGCAGAACCTGCTGGGCGGCGACGAGACGATTCGGGGAAGTCGCAAGCCAGAGATCATGGCTGACGCGGCCTATGCGATCGTGACCAAGCCAAGTCGAAAATTTACCGGCAACTTCTGCATCGATGAAGAGCTTCTCCGAAGCGAAGGCGTGAAGGATTTCTCCAAGTACCAGGTGGTGCCTGGGGCGGAGCTGCTTCCGGACTTCTTTCTCTAGCGGTCGCTTACCCCGCCATCGAGTCGATACGGACGGTGGTCGAACCGACGGAACGCGATCTCCTCGTCGCGTTGCGCAACAGGCGTTCCCAGGCTTTTCGCTCCCGCTCGGGGCGTATGTACCGAGCCCGCTGCTTGCACTGACTGCGCAGTCGTCCGAGAAATTTGGCGTCACGCTCTGCTCGCAACAAAAGCCGGGCCAGTCCTCTCGAATCGCCCACCGCGAAATACCCGGGATACTTCGGCCCGAGCAAACCGACCGATCCGTCAATCCGAGAAGAAAGTACTGGCACTCCGCACGCCAAGGCCTCGCCAATCACATTGGCGCCACCCTCCAACTTGGAAGTAAGCACGAGCAACCGAGACTGGGCGAGAATCCGCAGCGCTTTCGAGTGGCTGACTTCGCCCAACCAGCGATAGCGCCGGCCGGACCGAGACTCGCGGCGGGCGCGCTTCGCGAGGGCAGTGTTTAGGGCGCCTCCGACGTGAAGAATCTGGATTCGTGAGCTCGCCGGCAAGAGTCTCGCCGCAACAGCGGCCCGCAGTGGGTCCTTCACCGGGCGAAGATGCCCAATCACAGAGACCTGAAAGCGGTCGGTTCGCGGACGCGGGGAAGTCTTGGGACATACTGCGGACTGAAAGATGGCCATCGCCTTGGAGCGAAGTGACTTAGGTAGTCTTCGGATGCCCAACGGTTGGAGTGTCACCAGCCAATTCGCCAGTTTCAATGAGCGCTGAGCTGATCGGCTCGAGCCCAGGTCGCGGTAGAGGTCGGTTCCGGTGAGAGCAAGGATGAGCGGACGCGTCGGGTATCTCCGTCGGAAGCGACGAACCGATGGATGGCTCCGGCGAGCATGAAGGGCGATCATCAGGTCGCATTGTTGACCACGATATTGGGGCTCGATCCTCACTCGGTGGCCGAGCGCCCGAAGGATCCGCGACCACCGCAGTGCCGTCACTCGATTCCCCGTCCTGGATTTCGCGGACGTGGTGCTGACGATGCAGATTTTCAGAGGGCGCACGTCCGGAAACCGGCAAGAATGTCGCGCCGTTCAGGGGTATAGAAATTTCTCCAGGTGTTGCGAATCAGACGAGAACGCGTCGCCCAACAACCTCCGCGCAACACCTTGTGCGTGCCAAACCAGGGCTGCGAATAGTCCTTGTACGGATCCGCGGAGAACCCAGGGTATGGATGGAAGGTGCTTTGCGTCCACTCCCACACGTTGCCGATCATCTGCCTGCAGCCGAAGGCGCTGTCCCCCGCGGAAAGCGCAGCCACGGCTACACACTCGCCTGCTCGGGCATCCAGGTTCGCCCGGTCGGGTGTCGGCGGCTCGTTGCCCCATGGGTAGCGCCGCTTACCCGGCGCGAGTCCCCCGCGCCCATCCGGCATCGCCGCAGCCGATACCTCCCAGTCCAGCTCGGTCGGAAGGCGGCGGCGCGAAAAGCGACAGTACGCGTTTGCCTCGTACCAATTCACGTGGACCATCGGCCAGTCCGGTTCTAGCGGCACCCAGGTGCCGAAGTGACGTCGTTCCCATCCGTGCTTGGAACCACGCCAATAGAGGGGTTGTTCGGCTGCCGCGCCGACTCGCCATTGCCATCCCTCGTCCGTCCAAAAGCTGCGCTGTTGATATCCCCCTTCGTCCACGAACCGGGCGAACTCCCGCTGAGTAACCGGCAGCTTTGCAATTCGAAATGGCCGCACCTCCACAGAATGAGCCCACTTTTCATTGTCATGAATGAAAGGCTCCACGTCCGGGGCAGCGCCCAAAGAAAACCCGCCGCCCGGCACTTCTGCGTCGTGGCTTTCAATGCTTGCGCACGCGACACCACCGGTCGGCATGGCCGGCTTCAGTGCAGCATAGCCGAGCGTTTGTCGAGTGAGGATGAATGCTTCGTCGTGCATGTCCTCATGCGCGATGACCAACCGGACGAAGTACTCCGTATCTTTCGAGTAGCGTTCGGCTCTCAATTGCTCCCGGACCTGGTCGCGAACCTGAAGAAGATAGCGGAGCGTCTGTTCCCTCGAGGGAAGCGGCAGGTCCCAGCGCACGTCATGAGGGATTGCCGAAGAGTCGTAGAGCTCATCCCCATTCTCGAGCATCGGTCGATGCCCAAGCGCCTCTCGGAGCGCCCAACGTTCTTGAAACCAGGCAACGTGTCCAATCTCCCAAAGCAATGGGTTGACGATGTTCAGCCGCGGGCCGAAGAGCTGCTCGTCAGAGAGATCCTCAACGAGTGCGAGGGTGCGCCTGCGCGCATCCCAGACCGCCGGTGAGAGCTCTTCGTGCTGCATCGAGCCATAACTGCTAGCAACCTCCGGGCCGGAAGCCAATCTCCTTCCGGCTAACTCTGGGCGGAAACCTCGGTAACCGCTAAATTGGCCCTGAGAGGTGGTCGCATGGACAAAAGCGCGTTTAATGAAATGACGGTGGAACAAGTTGCCAAGCGGCTCGGACAAAAGAACTTCTTCGTTATCGACAACAACAATCGAGGACGGTGGGCCACTGGGCACGTTCCCGGAGCCAAGAACTTGAACGCAGGAGAATTCACCCAGGCAGACCTGCCCCCGGACAAGAACGCCACGCTCGTATTCTATTGCGCAGGTCCCGGTTGACACGCATGTCATGCGGGCGCCGGGCGCGCCCTCGAAATGGGATATTCAAATGTCTTCGTGATGCCAGCGGGTATTGCTGGGTGGGAAAAAGAAGGCAAGCCAGTTGAACACGGATAGTCCTCTGGCGGCGGGGCCCGGAGGTACCTGATGAATCCGCAACTCAGTTTTGAACCGTTAACGCCCACTGCGTTCCTGAGGCGAGCCGGTCACGTCTTCGCCGACCGGATCGCGGTGATTGATGGCGAACGCCGCTTTACCTACGGGGAGCTCTGGTCCAGGGCGCAGCGCATGGCAGGAGCTTTGCGCGATCTGGGGCTGGCGGCAGGCGATCGCGTGGCCGTGCTCGCCAGCAACTCGCATCAGATGCTCGAAGCACACTATGGCGTGCCGCTCTCGCGCACCGTGCTCAGCACCCTGAACACCCGGCTGACCCCGGAGGAGCTCGCGTACATTGTCGAGCACGCCGGCGCGCGCGTGCTGCTGCACGACCAACAGCTGGAAGCATCCGCACGGGCGGTCGCGGACAGGGTCGGCGGATTGAGACGGATCGGGCCCGAGAAGTACGAGAAACTCCTGGAGCGCTCCTCCCCACTCGCTGAGCCGGTCACGGATGAGCGTGGGCTCCTGGCGCTGAACTATACGAGCGGCACCACCGCCCGACCCAAAGGAGTGATGTACCACCACCGTGGCGCGTATCTGCAGGCGCTAGCGATGGCGCTGCAGATGCGATTGGATTCGGATTCGAAGTACCTCTGGACGTTGCCGATGTTCCATTGCAATGGGTGGTCGTTCCCCTGGGCGGTCACCGCCACGGGCGGAACCCATCTTTGTTTGCGAACGGTCGACCCAGAGCAAATCTGGAATCACCTGCGCGATTCGGGCGTCACCCATCTGTGCGGCGCGCCCACCGTGCTGACGATGCTGCTTTGGCACCGCGCGGCCAGGCGAGGCACGGTGGTCCGATTCGGAACCGGCGGCGCCGCCCCAACCCCGGCCATCCTCGCCAGGGCCGCTGAACTGGGGATTGAGGTGACCCACTTATACGGACTCACCGAGAGTTTCGGACCGGTGATGATCTGCGATTGGCGCAGCGAATGGAGTGCACTACCGCCCGCTGAACAGGCGCAGCTCAAGGCTCGGCAAGGGGTGGGAAACGTCATCAGCCAGGCGCCGCGGGTTATTACCCCAGAGGGGGTCGATGTCCCGGCTGACGGGCGCACCTTGGGCGAGATCGCGCTTCGCGGCAACAACGTGATGCTCGGATACTACCGAGATGAGGAGGCGACTCGGCGTGCGGCTCCCGACGGATGGTTTCGCACCGGAGACCTCGGTGTCCTCCATCCGGATGGCTACCTCGAGCTGAAGGACCGTTCCAAGGACATCATCATTTCGGGTGGAGAAAACATTTCCTCGCTCGAGGTGGAACGCGTGCTCGCCTCCCATCCCGCAGTCATGGAAGTGGCGGTGGTTGCAGCTCCCGACCCGAAGTGGGGAGAAGTTCCGGTCGCTTTTGTGGTCCTTGCTCCGGGAACCGCCGCCACCGAGCGTGCGCTGATCGATCACGCGCGCGCGCACCTCGCGCACTTCAAGGCTCCCAAGGCAGTCATCTTTGGTGAGCTGCCCAAGACGGCGAGCGGCAAAATTCAAAAATTCGTACTCAGGGACAGGGCGCGACAACTTCGCCGGGAGGATGGTACTCGATGATCGACTTTGAACTTGGAGCCGAGCTCACTGCCTTGCGCGACCGGGTGCGGGGATTCGTGACCTCCGAAGTGATCCCTCGCGAGCCGGAAGCGGGCGCCAATCCATCGATTGTGGATCGGGTACGCGGGGAACTGCAGGCACAAGCGAAAAAAGCCGGCCTCTTTCTTCCCACTGGGTCCAGGGATCTTGGCGGGCTGGGACTCGGCTGGCGCGAGATCGCGGTCGTCCTCGAGGAAGCCGGACGCAGCCTGTTGGGTCCCATGGCCTTGAACGCTTCGGCGCCCGACGAAGGAAACATCCATTTGCTTTCGCATCTGTGCAACGCGGCCCAGCGCAAACGCTACCTCTTGCCCCTCGCAGCGGGCGAAGTGCGTTCCGCGTTCGCGATGACCGAGCCCATGCCGGGAGCGGGATCGGATCCCAGCCTCCTCAATACCCGGGCTCAGCGGCGTGGAAAAATCTGGGTGCTCGACGGAGAGAAGTGGTTCTGCACCGGATTTGCCGGAGCTGCGTTCATCATCACGCTGGCGCGAGCACCGGAAGGGCCGACGATGTTCTTGATCGAAAAGGGCAACCCGGGCGTAAAGCCGCTGCGGTCCACCATTCCAAGCTTGGACCATCTCACGCCCGGCGGCCACGGGCATTTCGCGTTTTCCGGCTGCGAGGTGGCTGAGGACGCAGTGCTCGGCGAGCCGGGCAAGGGCTTTGAATACGCTCAGCTGCGGCTGGTTCCCGCCCGCCTCACTCACTGCATGCGATGGTTGGGGGTAGCGGTTCGCTCGATGGAGATCGCCACTGCCTACGCCGCGCGACGGATCTCGTTCGGTCAGCCGCTCTCGCAGCATCAATCTGTCCAGAACTTCGTCGCGGATTCGCAGATCGACATCCACGCGTCGCGGTTGATGATCTGGAATGCCGCATGGAAGCTGGATCGCGGCGAGCAGCCGCGCGAAGAATCGTCGATGGCCAAGGTATTCGTGGCCGAGGGGGTCAATCGGGTCGTCGACCGAGCGGTCCAGATCTGCGGTGCATTGGGAATTTCCGAAGATACCCCGCTCGCTCTGTTCTACCGGGAGGTCAGACCGTTTCGCATCTACGACGGTCCAAGCGAGGTGCACCGAGCGTCGATCGCGCGGCGAGTCTTTCGAAGGCTGGGGGAATCGTGAGCGAAGAGCTCCGCGCGGCGCTGAACGAGCAGCAAATCTCCAGTCCGCGATATCGGGGCCGGTCGCCTTGAGAAGGAGAATCTACCTGCTGCGTCATGCCGACGTCTCGTACGTCGACCCGGCTGGCCAGCTGATCCCACCTCACCAAGCCGCGCTGACTCCCGCGGGCGAGGACCAGGCCCGGGTCCTCGCGGACGCATTTCGTTCCGTGCGATTCGAGCGCGCGATTACCAGCGGCCTGGCGCGCACTCTGCACACCGCGCGTCTGATTCTCGGAGGAAGATCAGATGCGCCGGCGATCGAGGGCTGGAGCGATTTCGCCGAGATGCGCGGCGGAAGGCTAAGAGATTTTGCTCCTGATCAGCTCGAGGCGGAGTTTTTGGGGGCTTTTCGCGGCGCGGCACCGGAATCCGCCCGCTTTCTTGGGGGCGAGAGCATCGGGGAGTTGTTCGACCGAGTCCTGCCGGCGCTACAACGACTGATCGACGATCCGGGTTGGGATTGCGCATTGCTCGTGCTGCACGGTGGTGTGAACCGAGCAATCCTGAGCTACGCGGTCACCGGCGAGCGAACCTTTCTCGGGCACCTCGAACAGTCACCTGCTTGCGTCAACGTGCTCGATATCGGCGAGGAATGGGTTGTTCGCGCGGTGAATCTTTGCCTTGACGACCTCCTGCACGTCTCGGGCCGTGAGACAACGATGGAGAAACTGCTCGCGCAGATCCGCGATCATTTGCCGCGTGACGAACGACCGTAGACCGGGAGAGGTTTAACCCTCTCGATCCGCGGTTTGCCTTCCTCCTCTACCGCCTCAAGGGGATCCTGAATCTTCGCCAATTCTTCTTGCCGCGCGATCTGCTCAAGGTCGTCCTTCAATTCGATCGGGCCCGGTTCCTCGAGGTGGTCCGGCTGAATGTCGTAGGGGTCCGCGGGCTCTGCCTCGAGCGGTTCCAGGAATTCATCCTCCTCGTAAGAGCTGACAAATCCGGTGCGGTCTGCGCCCCACATCGAAGCGCCGTCGCCGGCATTTCCGATTTCGGCCTCCGCTGGACTCCCCTCGAGACCGGTCAGCTCTGGAGTCACATCCGCTGGTTTTACCCGGCGAGCCCGCCTTCGCTTCGCCGCCGGCGTTTTGCGCGTGCGCTCGGCGGCCTTCGACGGGTTGCGCTTTGAGTCCGATTTGGCCATGAGACGAATCTAACCAGGATGGCAGCCGCTACCCGATAAAGCGGTCGCCCTACCGCCCGCCTGGGCGCGCAGCTTGCGGGCAACCTGGCGTCCCGGGTTTCTAGATCAGCCGACGCAGTTGAATCTTGAACTGTAAAGACCTGTCCCCACGCCTGACCCGGAGCAGATACTCTTTCCCTTCCCGCTCTTTGAACATTCTGCGTACCCGATCAAGGCCCAGTTGAGCCGCCGGCCGATCGTCCACGGCCGCAATCACGTCTCCTGGCCTGATTCCGGCGTCGAATGCGGGCGATGCTTGCAACACTTCCCTCACCTGGATCAGGTCCAAACGCTCCGCGTCGGTCATCACGAACATCCCACTCATGTCGAACTCATAAGGCTCGGAGAAATTGGCGTTGGGTTCGAGGATCATCTGTTTGCGCGAGTAGTCGAATACCACCTTGAACCTGCGCAAGACCTCGGCGCCAATGATTCCCGCGAAGCCATCTTCGGAGGAAACCCCGGCTTGGGCTTTGGAGAGACCCGTGACCGGGTGGCTCATCAGATACCGGCCCAGCTTTAGGCTGTTGATCCTTCCGAGTGTGTCTTTGGTCGGGCCGCCCAACCCCATTCCCGTGGCCGCGTCAATCGTTTTGTCCAGACTCGCCAAAATCCGCTGGACCTTCGAAAACGGCCCATTCAAAGTCAGGGCCGAGCGCCATCCGGTATCGACGATGAAGTCGCCAGGAACGCGGCGTCCGTCCGAAAGGATCAATGTCGCGGTGACTAAGGCGTGCTCTCGGAGAACTCGAAGTGGAATGCGTTCGCCGTCTCCGGAATAGGCGTACGACCGCGGCTCATACAAGTTGACGATTCCTTTCCAATAATCGATTTCAACCACAAATTGTTTGAACAAGTCGTATCCGAGCAAGCCATCGACGATCCGCCCCTCGGCCTGAGAGATGGCTGCGTTCACCGCAAGCACCCTGATTTCCCGGCTGGGAATCGACAGCCCCGAAAGCGCTAAGGTCACGCCGTTTGCAACTCCACTGGTCAGGGTACCCTCTCCCGCACCCGACTCCTGTCTTCTGCCGCTGGCTGAAATTCCAAGCGCCGTCGCGCGATCTTTGTCCAATACATTGAACGAGGCGCCGCTATCGAGCAGGAACCAGTAGGGCCCACGGCCGTTGACCTGAACCCGCGCATACGGCTTGTTCGCAGTGAGCTCGATCGGAATATTTCTTCCGAAATGAGCTTGCGGGACGGCTGCTGCGAATGGCACGAACCAGAGAGCTGCGAGCCGGAAAAACATGTGGGCCGATTTACCACACCTGGTTTCAGTCCAAAGCTCAAATCTCGTATCGTTGACCCGTGGAGAAGGCGGCGGAGCTTAGGTTTCACGTTGAGAGAAGCATTCGCGCTTATTTGGAGCAGCGACGCCAGACCCTCGATGGGTTTCTCGACGCCAATTTTGGGTTCAGCGGAACGCTCCGAATCTTTTGGCAGACCGCGAGAACAGACGTGTTGCGCCACACGTTGAACTTCGTTTTGGCAATACCATTTCTCTTGGTGGGCAAAATCGCGGGGTGGCTGGACAAGTTCGGGCTCTATGGCGCAGGAAAAGCGGCGCAGAAGCTGCCCACCCGAATTCCGACCCGTTTTGAGAGGAGACGCGAGCAGCAGATCGTATCGGGACTGCTCGGTCTGGCAGCCGAGCGCGACGGAAATGGGCTCCTGCATCGGTTGGAGGGGGATGGCCTGCGAGAGGCGTTGAACCGCTCCCCTGGGCTTCGCTCTTGCTTTCAAGCAGAAGCGATCCATCAGGTGATTGCCGCTCCCCTCGAGGATTTCTCGTCAACCAGATTCTCGATTCTGGACCTCGCCAGTTCCGGGCTGACCCTCGCAGTCGCCTATCTGCTGTTCGGAAACCTCGCGTTGAGCCCGTTGGAGATCGGACGACGGCTCGCCGATTCGGAAGCCCGATCGAACGCGAGGTCTCATTTTTTCCTCGGTCCCGGAGCCGGCAGCCTTTTCTATGACCTCTTTCCGCCACACCCCACCGCACTTCAGATCGCTATCTGGAGCGCTGCGGTAATCCTCCTCCTGGGTGTGCTGACCATGTCGATCAACCTGCTCGGCGACCCGCTTCAACACTGGCTTGGAATTCATCGCCGGCATTTGGGCAAGTTGCTCGACGAATGCGGGGACCGCCTCGTTCTATACACCTTGAAAGAGCTGAACCCGTTCGAGACCCTGCCCTCGTTCGAACTTCAGGTCGCCCCTCTCGCGCAGGTCGCCGCGGGCCGGCGAAAAGCAGTGGAGGCGCCGCCCTCAGCAGCAAAGGGCCTTGCGCATGTTAGGCAGCGGGCTTGGACGCTCGCATCGACGTCTGGAGGAAAGGTAATGTTTTTGCGAACACAGTTGATGGATACGGTTGCCACGCTCGCTTCCCGGGTAGAAGCGCGACTTGGTCGCAGGGGCCTCCTGCTCTCGGGTGCGGCGCTGTTGATTTTGCTGTTGGTTGTCGGATTTTGGCTCCATCGCCGTTCCGGCATCTACTTCGAGGTGCAGCAACTGGTTGAGCGGAAGGCGTATGTCACCGCGCTCGCACGCCTGGATTCGATTGGGAAGAAAAGCAGGCACGAAAAGGAGGCTGAGTATTGGTACTGGAGAGGTCAGGCGCTGATTGGGAACAAGGCGTTTGATCCGGGAATCGACGCCTATCGCTCCGCGATCAACCGAAGTCCAGATTATCGCAAAGAACCGATTGTCCTCCGAGACGCGATCGATGCGGTCGCGGCCAAGAATCACGAGAAAGCCAAGCAGCTTATTCTTCAGGAAATCGGCCCGCCCGCGGTCGACGCTCTGCTCGAAAAGGCGACGAGCCGAGAGGATATTCAACGCTGGATCCTCGTCGATCTGATTAAAAAGCTCGGAGCCGAGGACAAAATTCGATTCGAGCAAGTAGCGATCGCCGATTTGGCCGCGACATCGTCTTGCCCAGCGAAGAAGCGAGCGGTGGAAAAAATCGTGGAGTATCAAGTCAAGGGAGCCACCGACGCCTTGCACGAGCTCGATGGCCAGCCGCAGTTCAAATGCCTGCAAAGCACGCTTAAGGTCGCGCTCGCGCGATTGGAATCCGCTCCGGGAGGTCGTTGATCAGCAGTTTTCGGGAGCGAGCGGCGGCAATCGGGTGATCCCGATTAGGGAGTGTGCGCGGACTGCTTTGGCGCGTCCAATTTTGGGCGCAGCGCAAAGATGCGGTTCACGTCGTCGTCATGTCGCGCTGAAACGCCGAACCAATCCACGTCGATGCTTCCTCGATTTGATTCACCGACGAGGCGAACGCTTACCTCAAGGGCGTCACCTCCTGTGCATTTGCCCAGCGAGATGTTTGGCATCTCAATCCAGCCAGAAAAGGCGGCGACTCGCGCCCAGGGTCCGGTCACCATCGATTTGGCTAGCTCGATCGACCAGCTGGCGGCGCAGCTTTTAGCCCGCCCATCGATCACCACGGTTGCCGTGGAAACGTAATCTCCGATACTCGAGCCACGGCTGACGATCCGGCCCCATGCTCCCAGACCAAAGCCGGACGGGGCGATTTCGTACTGACCGTCCTTCGGAATCACCACCCGCCAGCGCAGCTCCAGGGCCGCGGGACTAATACCATCGTCCAGAGTGTCGTGGACGCATACTGGATCTTGATCCTTGGATTGCCACCCGATCAGGTCGTCGCGGACGCGGCCTGGCGTCGGCGGGCAGATCAAGCCGCTCATATCTCTGAAGCCTTTCACCCGCGACGAGGCGTAAGGCATCATGACGATTCCGGGGCCCTCCACCATTCGCTCCGGATGGATAGAGACGTCGCGCTGCTTCACGCAGCACAACAGCGAAGTGGCGGATACGGCAACGATCCAAACGTATCGAGACGATCGGCGCCGCACGCGGCCTTTCATACATGAAAACAAAGGGCATAGGCGATGCGTGAGAGAAAGCCAAATGTAAGCGCGGGCCAGAATCTTCAGGTCCAGCAGCAATGACCAGTGCTCGATGTAGTAGTAGAGGTCGTACTCGACTCGCTTGGCAATGTTGGTGCGGCCGCGCAGGCCATGGATTTGCGCTCATCCGGTCATTCCCGCTTTGACCACGTGGCGGAGCTGATAGCGGGGGATCCGACGCCCTAATTTCGCGATGAAGACCGGCCGCTCTCGACGCGGCCCGACCAGGATCATCTCGCCGATAGAGACATTCTACAGCTGTGGCAACTCATCCAAGCTCAGCCTGCGAAGGATGGCGCCCAGCGGAGTGGTCCGCGGGTCCTGGGCGTGAGCGACAGTCGGTCCCTCGGCCTTAGCACCGCGATGCGGCTAAGCGACGCATGGTGACTCTTCGTACGCTCGTGCACGCGTTGCAGTCAGCTGTAACACCATGTTACAGAAACCGACCCGATGAACACTCCTATCAGTCGCAACGGTATTTCCTCGCGAAGCGATCTCACGATCGATTGGTTGATGCAAACAATGAAGACGTTTATCCCCCAGCCCCTCAAACGCACTTTAAGATCGCTGGGCAACAGGGCCAACCCGTATGTCGCCAGGCTGCGACAGCGGACCGCTCGGCCTAGCTTTCAGCAGATCAGAAGCCACGCCCGGATTGGGATGATCTACACCTGCCCAACGGAGATGAGCATTGACGAGCGCCTCTTTCTCTATGCGTTCATCCGAGGGATTCGTCCGGAGCGTGTGCTCGAAATTGGAACTCACCATGGTGGCTCGGCCACGATCATGGCATGTGCGATGGAAGACGTTAGCATTGGCAAGATCGTTTGCGTAGACCCCGCGCCAGATATTACAGTAAGCCGTCGCCTCTTCCACGGTCGCGTTCATCTCCTGGAGAAACCATCTCCTGAAGCGATCCCTGAAGCCGCGCGCATCGCCGGAGGGCCGTTTGACTTGGCGCTGATTGATGGCATCCACGTCTATGATCAGGCGAAGAGCGATTTCGAGGCCGCTCTCAGGCACATGACGTCAAAGGGGTATTTGTTGTTCCATGATGGATTTAACTTTGGAGTCAACGAGGCAATCAAGGAAACGATCGAAGCGAACAGCCGCCTTCACGATTGCGGGTATGTCTGTGCAACTCCAACTACGGCCTTCGATTTTAGCGGATATGGAGGCTTTCGATTGGTGCGTCTCGACTCCGCGCCAGTCGCCGATCCTAGGCCGGCCCTCGAGCGAGGGTATCGCGCGGTGAACAAGCCGGTTCCACAGTGGGACGCGGAATTGCTGAACCACGATGCTTGGTACTGCCGTGCGATTAAGCCGTGCCCGCGCTGTCAGCGGATGCAGGCAAACTCGTGCGGTGAAAATACTCGGTCGCGGTGACCCGGTGCGGCCGCGCGCTTCAACGGAAGACGCCTCGCTTCGCATACAGTACGAGCATCCTGTTGCTCCGAATGGGCTCGTATTCGGATAACGCGGCAGTAAGCCCATCTGGCAACCTCGGAAGGTCGCGCTCGGTGTCTAGCGCCATGATGATGAAGTCCACACGCGCACCTGTTGCCGGATTCCACCAGTCGAGTGACTCGTCTGAGTTGATGGCACAACCCTTCACGTCCCAAGGCGTGCGGTAAACAAGCGGAAACGACCCCGTCTGCATCTCGTAGTTAGAGAGATTCACGACGTGGCGGTCCGAAAGAACGTAGAGCAATGCGTCCCACGGCAGCGGTGCACGCGACGGAGACTTGAGGTGGCTGATGGCCCGCGGCACGTCAGCCTCTCCCAATATTGCAAGCGTGCTTCCCTCGGGGACTTCAGCCACGATTTCCGCAGACAAAGCGGACACGCGGTCGGCGGCGGCATGGATGGGCAGCCGCAAATATGTCAGCACGATGACCGCCCCGAGGCCCGCCACACGCCCTGCGGCGCGTATCTTGGGCGTCGCGCGGATCGCAAGCCACAATGCGAGACATAAAAACGGGAAGAGGTTGAGACGATGACTAACGTAGTACCCACCGCCCATAGCCTCGGGCGCACGGAGGAACAAGACGCAGAGCAACAGCGCCGCAACGAGTAGCCCATCGCCAGCCCTGACCGATCGACGTGCTCCTCGCGAAGCGAAAACGGCTGCGATAGCGAGAAACAAGAGAACGACGAGTACCACGCCCACCACGCGCTCAAAAGGGGAATAGGCGACGAGGACGTCAATAGAGGCAAGACGCAACAAACGGTCGAGGAGCGATGTTCGCCCACCAGAGGCCAGGCTCGTCCGAAACAAGAAGCTCCATGTCAGGAACACGCCCGGCAGGAGCGCCAGCACGACCGGGATCAGTGCCGCTGCCAGGATTCTCGATGCCTGTCGTCGATGCCGCTTGGCGTTGGCAAGAGCATCAACCAGTGCGATGGAGCATAGGACAATCGAAGCGACAATGAACGTGCTCACGTGAAGAAAGAACGTCACCAGTGCAGCCGCCGTAAGCGTGAGCAGGCGAGCGCCGCGGAGCTTACGCTGATGGCGAAGCGCGTACGCAACCATCCACAGTAGCACCGGAACACTCAGGCAGAAGTTAAGGAACCCGAAATAGAACAGGTAATTGCAGATGAAGGGTGCGACGATGGCGACAATCCAGGTGCCGTGACCTCCCCCCAGCGCGCGTCCCGACCACCACGCTGCGGCCACCATGAGCACGATATACAGGGTAAGAACCAACTTCACCGCTACGTGCGCCGGCGTGAAGCGCATCAATGCGATCAGCAGCAGGTGGTCGGGGAAATTCGCATTGATTTGACGATTGAGGGCGAAATAGTCGCGGAAGATCGGAAAATGAGTGCCTATTGCGCTCCAACGGCCAAGTGTCTTGCCGGTCAGCAAGAAGTCCCACAAAGCCGCGGCCCCGGACGCGTGAGAAGGTCCGTCAGAGACCGGTGGATACGTATGGAACCACAACGGCCCGGCAAGGATGAGGGCGACCGCGATCCCGACGATGACGTCCAGGCGTACCGACCGGGTCTTCGCGAATGGAGTGAGCCTCGTCAGTACGGGCCAACCCGACGCGCCAAGTCTCGCGTGCTGCAGAGACATTTGCCCTCATCTCTGTCTACGCTGGAGTGTAAACGCAGTGCTCGACCGCTGAGCTATACGCCCCTATTCAATTTGGGAACGCAAGCTGCCATCCGAACACGCTAACTGTCAATCGAGGATGCGTCGTTCCGGTTAGCTGCTAGCGAGGTCCTTCTGAGCCTCTGGCAAGCCGGATCGGGTTCACGACGGTCCTAACGAGTCAGGTGTTCCTCGTCTCCTCTGGTTCTCCTCTCTCGCCAACCACTTGTACTCATGCAATGAGAAAGTTGAACTCGAGGAACGGCCAGCATCTAAAGAGCCAGACGCGGTGAGCGCCCGCCATTTGTACACCTTGCTCATCGAGCCGGAGTCTGGCAAGAATTAACCGCGATCAGTTCATGCTTTGGCCCCATCAGCGCGGAATTGGGGACCGGCTTCGACTTCAACGCCGGCAGTGAAAATCCTCCTGAGAGAATTCTCGGCGGCACGGAGGATCAAAGTAACATGGGTCACATCATCTGAGCCGGAGAGCAAGTTTGGAGCCGAGGATTGCCAAACCAGTGATCGAGGTCGAAAATCTGGGAAAACGCTACGTGTTGACGCACGAGCGGGAAATGTTTGTCACGCTGCGGGACAGACTGGCAGGGATCGCCGCCAATCTTCGTCGTAGGTTGCTGGCTCGATCCCGTTCGGGATCGGGTGAATTTGCCCGCCGCGAGGAGTTTTGGGCGCTCCGCGAGGTCTCTTTCGCCATTAACCAGGGCGAGCGAATTGGAATCATCGGACGAAATGGAGCGGGCAAGTCCACTTTGTTGAAAATCCTAAGTCGGATCACCGAACCTACTACCGGCCGAGCAGCGATCACCGGTCGCGTGGCGAGTCTCTTGGAAGTAGGGACTGGGTTTCATATGGACTTAAGCGGAAAGGAGAATGTCTTCCTCAATGGCGCCGTTCTCGGGATGACGCGAGCCGAGATCCGCCGCAGGTTTGACGAAATCGTAGCTTTTGCCGATGTGGAGAAGTTCCTTGACACTCCGGTCAAACGCTATTCCTCCGGAATGTTTGTTCGTCTCGCTTTTTCGGTGGCCGCACACCTGACTCCCGACATTCTCCTCGTGGACGAAGTTCTGGCCGTGGGTGATGCGGAGTTCCAGAAGAAGTGTCTAGGGATGATGCAGCAAGCGTCCACTTCAGAAGGGCGCACCGTGCTTTTTGTCAGTCACAACATTGCCGCGATCCAAGCGCTCTGTCCGCGAGCGATACTCTTGGCCAATGGCCGGCTCATTTCGATTGGCCCGACAAGCGAGGTGATCGAGAGCTACCTTGGACAGGGTGGTTCCTCCGACCTTTCCGACGCTGCGATCGCAGGAAATGACTTTGAGCTCTGCAAGCTGAAGGTCGGCACGCCCGAGGGCGCCCCTTTGACCACTTTTAAGCCGGGGCTTGTCCAGGTCACCTATCGACCGGCTAGAGATCTGATTGATGCCGGAGCGTTCATTACCTTTGAGGATTTGAACGGCTCGCCGGTGATGGGGATCAACAGCAGCGACTTCCGCGAGAAGGTCCGGGCTCGCACTGGTCAGAAAGTAATCTGTACCTTCCACATCGAATCGCTGCCGCTCAATCCTGGCCCTTTTCGGCTGCGCTTATGGCTTTCAAGTCGAGCCGAGAACCTCTATTGGGAAGTGCCGAAGTCGTTCGATGTCAGCGTTGAAGAGACCCTTATTTACGGGACTCGCAAACTGCTCAGAGAATACCATGGCGTCACAGCGGCTCGAGCGAACGTGACTGTCGAGACCGCCTAAGTATCCTATCGCCTCGCTATTTACGTGCGCTTTGGATCCCCCTGACGGCTCGTACGGGATACCAAATCAGAGCGTCACTTTCGCAGAGGAAGAAGCATTCGCGGTGGCTCGAGTTTGCTCCTTTCTTGGAGGTCCATTGATAGGCGCACTTTCTTTCGGAACATGTTTTTCGAAGATTGCTACCCCGCCCGCTGAGGTGATCCGATGTGAAAGACGGCGTTCCCCCAAAAACTCGTGCACTGCTACGGCGCAGCCGTCGTAAATGTAGTAATCATCCAGAATTATCGAGCCCCCATCAGTTACTTGATCGTAAAGGTTGTCCAGACAAGCACGCACGCTGGCGTGCCAATCGGCGTCGATTCTGAGAAGCGCAATGGGACCAATTCGATCCCGTGCGATTGGCAGGCTCTCGTTAAACCATCCCTTCACGAATTCCACATAACCCGCTAACCCGAGAGCTTTGGCTGAGGCTTGCACCTCTTCGAGTGACGCTGAGCAATTGTCCAAGTACCAGGGACTATTTGGGGATTGAGCATAGCGCAGCGCAAGCGGGCCATCGATCGGCTCTGGCGGCGGCAGACCCTCGAACGAATCGCATAGCCAGACCTTGCGGTGTTTGACTCCAGCCCTTCGAAGAAGATCGGCCATCAAAAACGACGCGCCGCCGCGCCAAACGCCGCATTCCACAAAATCACCTTGGATCCCCTCTCGGAGAACATCCTGAAGCTGCTGGGCCAGCCCGCGGAGAGCGGGCTCAGGGACCATCGAGAGCAGGCGTACCTTTTCCAACGTCGGCTTCAAAGCGCGATATTCTCGCAAAGCGCGAAACTCAGCCAGGCAAGCATCCCGCAAACTGGCGCGCACGCGGTTAAACAGGCTCGGTGACGTAAGTCCGGGTGGAACACCTGTCTGCACAGTCGCTGCGGAAATCATTCCCGCCTTTAGTTACTGGGTTCTAAGGGTGACCTTCTCTGCGCCACGTAACACAGCAGGCCAGCTTCCGTCCATCGACGTTCGGGTCGCCTAAATCAGAATTTGACTTAGATGCGGTGGCGAGCAAAGCGACGTTTGGAGCCGGCGAAGGATGAACTGAATGTTGTTGCTCATAATAGGCTGTTTGATGTAGCCCGCGCTTGAATCGGACAGGTTGGCTCTGCGAATTGGGGACCAACCGATGGACGAGAAGAGAGCAGAAGAAGAGGGTGCAAGGATGTCTTGATTTGAAATATCGCATTTAGCTAGGCGCGTTGCGAGGGGACCTAAGATGAGGATCACGTTTGTTATACCCGGCGCAAATCTCAGTGGTGGGATTCGAGTGGTCTCAATCTATGCCGAACATCTTAAGCGACGCGGGCATCGAGTCCTGGCCTTATCCCGACGATTCCCCCCCAATCTTCGCCAGTGCGTGCGTCTTCTCCTCCGTAGCCGAGTGCCGATTCACCGTAAACTCCCGCCATCGCACCTCGACGGCGCAGACGTTGAGCATAGAATCGTAGAGGGCTGTCATCCCCTGGCCGACGCTGACGTCCCGGATGCGGACGTCATCGTCGCTACCTGGTGGGAGACGGCTGAGTGGGTTGTCCAACTGTCAGCTCGGAAGGGAGCGAAGGCGTACCTCATTCAGCATCACGAGGTTCATGTCGGTCAGCCGGTGGAACGAGTGGAAGCCACGTGGCGCTTGCCATTTCACAAGATTACCGTCTCCAAATGGTTGGCAGACCTCGCGCGAGAGCGTTATGGGGACCATGAGGTTTCGATCGTACCTAACGCGGTCGATCACGAGCAATTCGATGCACCCCCGCGCGGAAAACAGTCGCAGCCCACAGTCGGCATGATCTACTCCGCCACTCCTTTTAAGCGTTGCGACCTAATCCTCCGGGGTTTCGAAAAGGCTTCGCGCCGTTTGCGCGGCTTGCGACTGATTGCCTTCGGTGAAGAAGCTCCATCGAAAGATCTTCCTCTTCCTCCCGGCACCCATTACGTCAAGCGCCCACTCCAGAGCCAGCTCAGGGATCTCTATTCCCAGTGTGACGTCTGGCTGGTGTGCAGCCGATCCGAGGGATTTGGGCTACCAATTCTCGAGTCGATGGCCTGCCGGACCCCTGTCATTGCCACACCAACAGGAATTGCTCCCGAGGTAGTTCCCAATGGCGGTGGAGTGCTAGTGAGACACGATGATCCGAGTGATATCGCGGACGCGATCGAAGCGTTCGCTACGATCCCCGTGCAACAATGGCGAGGGATGTCAGACGCAGCGTACGCGACCGCTTCTCGCTACTCCTGGCAGGACTCAACAACCCGATTCGAGAGCGCTCTGCGCCGCGCGATTGAACGGTCTGCAGGCGGCGACTTGTTCTCAGAAGTTCCGGTGCCTAGTGGCCGCGAATAGCACAAAGCAGTACCCGCCAAGATTCTGGAGACAGAGGCGCCTGGCGGAAAGCGGCAAAGGCATGCTTGCGCGCGGTGTACACGTTTCCCGCGCCGAGGGCCCACCAAGCCCACTTACGGTGGCAGGTCTCCATCTGTTCCTGACTGTGAATGCGAGCCAGTTCTTTCATCGTCGATGAGTCAGAATCTGCCGTGCCCGGCAGGCCGCGCCGAACCATCGCATCCTGCACCGCAGCCATGTTCGCAAGCCACATCTTTCGGGACCGTGCATACCCCGAACTCCCGGGATGCTGGCGATAGTGGAACAACACCTCGGCCATGTTTGCCAGGCGTCCCTTTTCTGCCAATCGTAGAAGCAAGTCCACGTCTTCGGCCAGCTCGAAATCGGGACGGTATGCGCCGATCCCGATCAGCACTGTTCGCCGCATCATTAGCGTTGGATGCGCCAAAGCAGTGCCACGTTTATCTTCGAGATCGAACCGGTCGATGTCTTCATGGTTCTCCAAGGTACACAGTTCCCGAATCGGCAATCCCTCTGGGTCGATCAACAAAACGCGACAGCCGACGGCGACGCACTCCGCGTGCTCGTCAAGGAAATGGACTTGTCGCTCAAATCGATCGGGCAAGGAGATGTCATCTTGATCCATCCGGCCGATGTATTCGCCACTCGCTAGTGATAGCGCTTCGTTCAACGCGCGGGCGTGTCCTGCGTTCGCCCAACTTCGCACGCGGATACGAGAATCCAGTTCCGCATAGCGGCGCAACGTTTGGAGGCTCGAGTCCGTTGAGCCATCGTCGACAACGATGAACTCAAAGTCACGAAAGGTTTGCCCTAAAATGCTCTCAATCGCCGCGGCAAGGTAGGGCTCGGCGTTGTAAACACCCATGATCACCGAGACTCGGGGATTGCTCGAATCGGTCACGTCGCGAAGCTCCTAAACAGTTCCACCGTCAATGACTGGTTACCTTCGTCCTTTTGGGCTCTTGATCGGGGCCGAGTTATTGATCGATTCACAATATTATCCGCATATTTCCGCGCCAGCCACCTGGGTTGAACGAGACCTCTACATTCGTGCGGCCTTGCCCGAGCGCAGGCAATATGGCATGGCGAGCCGCATGCAAACTGCTTCAGCTGCTCAGCCCCAACTGATATCGCCGCGACTCCTCGGCCCGTTGCGCCTCGCACGTCGTATTGCCGCGGGAATTGCGCGAAGACTGGAGACGCTCGAACGGCGAATCGATCCGGACGTCGCACGCTCCTCTCACCGGGAGGCTGTGGTCCACATCATGAACGAGTACAACATGGTGACGAAGCCAGACGAGCCGTACTACGCGCAACAATATCTTCACTTTATCCTGCCTATGCTCGAGCGTCGGTTTCCTCATCGGGGGGTTACAATCTTGGATCTCGGCTGCGGGCAAGGCCGGCTCTCTCTTCCGCTCGCACAGTGGTGCGCGAGAGGCGGTGGAACCGTAACCGGCGTTGACCTAACGTCTGGCGCGGTTGTGCAAGCAGAGCAGTACGCCTCGGCTCAAGCGGTGCACAACGTCACCTTTGTGAACCGCGATGCGGTCGAATTCGTGCGCGAGGCGCCCGACAGCTCGGCAGACGCGATCGTGTTTACAGAGGTTACGTTCTTCATGCCTGCGTACCGAGAGGCTTTAAAGGACTTCAAGCGCCTTCTGAAGCCAGGCGGGGTATCCTTTGTGGCCTTCCGCTCGCAGTATTACGACTTGTTGCAGCTCGCTTCAACGCACAGCTGGGAAAATGCAAAGCGCTGCCTGGCGGAACGGGAAGGGAACATCTACGGCGGGCCATTGGGCTTCGCTTGGCAGACAGTGGAAGATATCCATCGTCAACTCGACGACGTCGGTCTTCGTGTTCTCCAGCTGTTTGGAATCGGCGTCCTTTCTGGAATCGAGTGTGACGCGCGCTCCGCAATCATCCAGCCATCCCGGCTCTCTCCGCAGGACCAGCGCGGGCTGATGGAGGTGGAGTGCGCGGCAGCGGAGAAGTACGCCGAGTGCGGGCGCTACATCCTCACGATAGCGGAGCGGAAGAACGGGTAGCCCTGCCAAACTCCAGCGCGCCTCAATAGGCGTTGCGCGAGAGAAAGCCAAATGCCAGCGTGCGGGCCAGGATCTTCAGATCCAGCAGCAACGACCAATGCTCGATGTAGTAGAGATCGTATTCAACTCGCTTGGCGATGTTGGTTCTGCCGCGCAGGCCGTGGATCTGCGCCCACCCGGTCATTCCGGCTTTGACCATATGCCGCAGCTGGTATCGCGGAATGCGGCGCCGGAATTTAGCGATGAACACCGGCCGTTCGGGCCGCGGCCCCACCAGGCTCATCTCGCCGATCAGCACATTCCACAGTTGCGGTAGCTCGTCCAGGCTCAGCCTGCGAAGGATGGCGCCTAGTTGAGTGGCACGCGGGTCCTGGGTGCGAGCGAAAGTCGGCCCCCCGTCCTCCGCCCCCACTCGCATCGTGCGAAATTTCAACATTCCAAATGGCTTCCCGTCGAGGCCCACCCGTTCCTGGCGATAAAGGATGGGTCCAGGTGAGGTCAGCCAGACCGCGATGGCCACAATCACAAGCAGTGGCGACAGCAGCAGCAGGAAAAGAGAGGAGAAGAGAATGTCGAACAGCCGTTTGATCATCGCGTTGACGCCGGTGACACCCACCGACTGCAGGTTGACGACGGGTAGACCGCCAAACTCCTCGAGTCCACCGAACAGGGTCGCGTACTGGTAGATGTCGGGTACCAGTTTCACATCGGCCGTGGTGTCGGACAGAACCTCCATGATCTGTCGCAGCCGCTGCGCGGACGGCGATGGAAGAGCCACCAGCACCTGATCGACCCCGCGGGCGACGATCGTCCGGCGCAAATCCCGCAACGTTCCAATCACCTCTACGCCGGCCACCTGTTTGCCCACCCGTTTTCTCGAGAGCGATAGGCAGCCGATCGGCCGGAACCCGAGCTCTTTGTTCATCTCGAACACTTCCAGCAGTTGCCGGGCGAGCCGCCCCGATCCGAGCACCAACACCCAGCGCAGGTTGTAGCCTCGCCGGCGCAGCTCCTGCAGACCTTCCTTGAATGCGAACCGAACCAGCGATACCCAGACAAAGGCCAGCCCAGCGAAGATCAGCAACGCTAAACGCGAGTAGCGGCTCTCGCGAAAGAAGTAGGTGATCGACACCAGCAGCAAAGCGCCGATCAACGTGGCCTTGAAAACTCCGAAGATTTCATCAAGCGCGCTTTTTTGTCGCTGCGGCCGGTATAGGCCCACGGTGCGAAGACAGAGCGGCCAGAGAATGCAGGCCATCGCGCCTACGATCAGCGTCTCCCGGAGAGGGGGTAAACCGCCTGGATACGGAAACTTTTTCGGAGAGCCGAACCGGATGGCGTAGGCAGCCCCAAACGCCGCCGCTACCGTGACGGTGTCGAGCACCACGCGCAGAAAACTGAACAGCTGGTGATGGCGCTTGAACATCCCTCGGTATCGCGGCCTTACCGCTTTGGCCTAGTAGCAAGAACGGCGGCGCGGCACAAGGAAACAGCCCCGAAACTGCTCGTCAGCGTTCTAGCCGCCGCATCAACTTTCGAGCCAATAAAAGGAGTTGGGGCCTGTTTGACAGCACCCTCCGGATCGGACGCTTTGCCGCCTTGGCCAACCGAACGGTGAGCGGTGCACTGCCGAGTGGGCCAATCACCCGGTTGTGGGTTGCGTAGAACCACTTGTACTCCTGGTCACCGATCAAGAAGTTAAATTCCACGTCTTTGCGCCGCCAACTCTCAAACAGAAGCGCTTCGAGCAGGAGCGCGCCCGGCGAGTACGTCGAGTCCTGCGGATCGTATGCCGCCACCCAGGAGTAAAACGTGCGATCCGCCAGCGCTCCGAAATGCACCGCGAGCAGTCTGCCACCGGCGGAGATCGACGAGACGATGACCAGCTCCTTGCGATGCAACTCTCGAAAGAAGCGAACGTGGTCGGGATTGGCGAACCTGTCTCTCAAACCCGTACGCAGATACTGAGCCGATTTCCATTGAATGCACTGATCGAAGACCTCGGGACGGGGATCGCTCAAAACGATCGACAGGGCGCCCAAGGTGTTCTGCAGGCCTCGTTGTTTGCGCAACGACTCGCGTTTCAGATTCTTTCTGTGACTGGCGACCAACGCCTCAAAGGCGGACCAGTCTGAGAACTGACCCCAATTGATAAACGGCGCGGGTTCAAGATCTGCCCTGCCGCCCCCGAGCGGCCGACCGTCCGCCGGGACAATCTCGAGCACCGTATTCGGAATGTACGCCAGCTCTTTGGATATCTCCCCAGGTGGCTTTTCCGCTGGCTCGAGAAAGTCGAGAAATGGCCAGCTGGTGATCACCTCCCTGTTGTCGAGCACCAGCAGGCGAAAGTATTTGCCACCGGTTCGAAAAATCTCGATCGCACGCGCGCGGCCGGGGAAATAGATATCCGCGACCGTGCTCAGATAGACGTCGCTCGAAAAAAGATTCATTCGGCGGTTTTCGTTCTGACTTGCCGGTGGCAGGCCTTCTAGCTGCTTAGGCGGTCGATTTCACTGAGTTCTTCGGGACCCGTCCCAGTAGGCGATCGGATTGCCCGCTGACGCCCTGTGCCAATGCAGTGCCAGTGGCGTGACGTCGACTTAACTGGTAAAGCGAAGTCGCTGTTTTTCTTGGGGATAGCGTCCGATGGGGGGTCTGCCTGAACGTCCACACCAATGCTCGATAGGACTCCGAATGAACAACGACGTTTCTGCGCCATACCAACAATTTCTCCGGGGTAAATACTTCGCATCTCTCGACGGGCTCCGCTGCTTCAGCATCATTGCAGTGATCTGGCACCGAACCGCGCCGCACGGAAAAGAGGGACTGCTTGCGAATGGCTATCTGGGCGTGGAGCTGTTCTTTACGATCAGCGGGTTTTTGATTACCACGCTGCTGCTCCGTGAGCTTCGTGAAAACGGCCGAATCTCGCTACCCAACTTCTATGCTCGAAGGACGCTGCGGATTTTCCCACTCTATTACACGGTGCTTGCGCTCTACGTGCTGCTGGTTTGGCGGCTCGAGCCGAACTCTCCGGCTGGGCAGCAGTTCTTTAGGAACTTGCCCGCTTTTCTGACCTACACGTACAACTGGATTCACACCGAAGACCTGCACGGCCCGAATCGAATCATTTTCTTTTTCGCTTGGTCTTTGGCGACCGAGGAGCAGTTCTACCTGCTTTGGCCATGGGTGGTCCGGTTCGCCCGTAAGTGGCAAACACCGGTTCTGATTCTGATCGCTGTGCTTCTTATTCACGCAGGAGCGGTTTGGGGGATCTCGGAGGGCTATCTCAACGCACGGCAGCTGTGGGTTCGAATTCTGCTGGAGATTGCGACGCCAATCGTGTTTGGATGTTTGGCAGCGTACGCACTCGATCGACCTGCTGGATTCCGAACTGCCTCTTTGTTCGCAGGGCAATGGTGGAGCGCCCCACTATCTGCGGTGCTGTTGATTCTCGGCTTGGCGTTGCCCGGCACTCCGATGATTCTGGTTTACTTGGCCATGGCATACCTGGTCACGGCGTGTTGCATCCGGTCGGACCATCCGCTGCGCGCAATCCTCGCAAACCCGGTGGTGCGCTACATTGGTGGGATCAGCTACGGCATGTACCTTCTGCACATGTTGGCGAACAACGCGGCGCGAAAAATTGCTCCCGGACTAGGTGGGATCGCAACCTTCGTGATTACCGTGGTGGTCGCGATTGGACTGGCGGGGGCCAGTTACCAACTGTACGAGCGTCGTTTCTTGAAGCTGAAGGAGCGCTTTGGCGGTCGTGTGAGATCACCTGGGTCGCTCTCCACCCTTCTGCGCACAGGCCAAGTCGCCGCCAGCTAGCTCCCCCAGCGATGGAAACTAGGCACGCGGCCCTTTCCGGTCTGTTCCGTTTTTCCCAATCCGAATGCTGGGACAGGCGGCCGGATGTTCACCAGCTCTGACCTGCTTAACAGTCCCGATGAGTCGGGCTCCCTTGTTTGGGCGCTTTTGCCTAGGATGGCGGGCCGATGAGGCTTTCCAACCACGATCTCTCCTACCCGCTTCGGTGCGCGGCATGAACCTTCTGATTCTCTGGGCGACTATATTGCTCACCTGCGCAGTGGCGGCGTTCAGCCTGTATTTGCTCATCGTTACCGCTGCCGCAGTGCATTTCCGATCTAGACGCAACCACCAACCCAGCCCGGAATGGGGCGGCAAGTTCTTCATCGTGATCCCCGCCCACGATGAGGCGGCCCTGATTGCGGACACGGTGAGTTCTCTTCGATCTACCTTGGCCGAGAGCTCTTTCCCATTCTCCATCTGGGTCGTCGCCGACAACTGCTCCGACAATACCGCCGAGCTGGCGGCTGGGCACGGCGCCCGAGTGCTGAGGCGAACGGATCCATTGCGCGCGGGTAAGGGATATGCCCTCGCATTCTTCTTTGATCACCTGCTTGCAATGCCCGACGTCAACGAGGGGGACGCGGCAGTCGTGATCGATGCGGACACGCGAGTGGACCCGCAGCTGCTGAGGGCCTTTGCCCATCGCCTGGGCGACGGCTGGGATTGGCTGCAAGGAGTGAGCGGGATCGCCAACCGTCAAGCGTCGTGGAGAACGCGGTTGATGTCGTGTGCATTCGCTTTGATCAACGGCACCTGGCTGATGGGACAGGATGCCCTGGGACACAGTGTCTCGTTGCGCGGCAATGGGATGTGCTTCACGGTCCGCGGTTTGCGGAAGGCTCCATGGCAAGCCTTCGGCTTGGCTGAGGACATCGAGTACAGTTGGACCCTGAGGCTTGGGAGCAAACGGGTTCGCTTCGTTTCTGATGCCAAGGTCTTTTCGGAGATCGCATTCACCAATCCCAGCGCGGTGCGAATGCAGCGACAGCGATGGGAGAGCGGACGTAAGAGCGTCCGTTACAAATTCACTCAACGCGTCCTGGAGACCGGATCGCTAGGGCTTGGGGAGAAGATCCTGTGCCTGCTCGAATTGTACATGCCGACCCTCACGAAGCTTGCATCGTTCGTCGGAATTGCAGCAGCGTTGAGCTGGTTGACGATTTCGCCGAATCAGCCCGGCTTTCTGATCCTCGGCGCCACCCATCTGGCGATCCTCGCGATTCTCGTCTCGTATCTGTTGAGCCCCTATTGGCTCGGGTTGTTGCCTTGGCAGTACGCGCTCTACTTGCTCTACTCGCCGATGTACATGCTCTGGAAGGTTGATCTGCTGTTTCGCAAGCCTCCCACCGTTTGGATTCGAACGGCTCGGGAGAGCAGGGTTCAGTGAAACGCGAACTGCGGAAGCTGTTCACTATCGCTGCCGCATTTGTTCCAACGGGCTTGCTGCGCCGGTGGCTGGTCTGGGCAATTCGAGATCTGTGCATTGCTCTGTGCTTTCATCGGGTCAGTGCGAAAAAGCGAGCCACGGACCCGCAGCCCGAGCTGACCGTGGCCCCCGCCCTCCTCGATGAATTGCTTACTTTCTTGACCGGATCGATGCCGGCAGCGCCCACGCAGCTGTTCTTCTGTTTCGACGACGGCTACGCCGATGCCGCGCGGTACGTTGCGGCCCGAGCGCCCGTTCACCCCTCCGTGCAATGGCTCTTTTTCGTTTGCCCGGAGAAGATCGAAAAGAGGGCGGGGTTTCGGTGGGACCTTTTTGAAGCAACGCAAAACGGGCAAAAGCGCCGCGGTGATCTTGACTCTTTCTTGGACGCGGACCTCGACATCAACGCTGAAAATGGTCGGCCTGAGCTTCGCCGGCTCGCACAAGGCGACACCTTCCCCCTGGCGACTGTGAGCGAGTGCGCCCAGCTCGGGTGCTTGAGAAATGTGAGCCTCGGAAATCACACCAACTGCCATTTTCGGCTCACCGTTCTGCCCAAGGATCAAGCCGAAAAAGAGCTTAGATGCTCGACGACGGACTTCGAACGGCTGTGGGGTATCTGCCGGCACTTTGCGTTTCCTTTTGGAGCGCCCCTTGAGGACTTCACTACGGACCACGTGCGGATGATCAACGAAGCTCGATCTCTGCTGATCTGGAGCACGGAACAGCGACCTTTCAGACCTGAGGAGATGGCTCCGGGCGCCGTCCTTCCGCGGTTGACCGTGTACCAATTTGGAAACGTCAAGGCGATGGTGCTGAAGATTTGTCTTCGTTCTACGCTGTTTCGCCGCAAGATGCGGTTCAGCCCGCCAAAGACCGCACTCGATGTCGCGGGATCTTCCCGGCGGTTACGAGCTCTCTAGCAGCGGGGCAAACATGCGCCCTCCCTCCTGGACGGCGTCCGTCAAAATTGCTTCCAACTTTTTGGAAAGTACGGGGTGTAAAGCGTACGCGCGCGACACCTGACGGCGGTTTTATTGATTAAACCCATAATTCTGGTTTTTTGTAATTGCTGCCATGCCTGTTCCAACTCGATTTGGAGATCGCTGTAGCAACCCACTGCGGAGGCAGTTTGAAAATTCCTTGCTCCCTCGAGCGCAAAACATGCTTAAGCTCGGATGATCGAGTCGTAAGCTTGAATGATGCGGCGCGACGCCGTGTCTACTCAAGCAGCGGCGCGGAGTGGACGTACGAACAAAGATATCGCTCTCGGGGTGCGGTTTCTCCTCGGAATTGTGACAGAACGATCCATCAGGAGATGGTAGTTCGGGCAATCAGGTGCAGAAACGATGATCGGCCAGCGTCGAGGGTGGTAGCTTGCCCGCATTAAACGCCATGAACCTCATCCTGTGCTCGGTCCTCGGCGTGCTGTTGGTGCCTGTGACCTTCCTCCTGGTCGAGGTTTTGAGCGCCCTGAGAAAGGGAAGGGAGCGAGATAAAGAGTTGCCGAAGCGGCGCCCCAGCATCGTGGTGCTCGTTCCAGCGCACGATGAGGAAAAGGTTCTTGGGCACGCGCTGCGCGCGATTTTGCCACAGCTGGAGCCCTCCGATCGGCTGGTGGTGGTTGCCGACAATTGCAGCGATTCCACTTCGGAGGTCGCCCGCAGTCATGGAGCAACAGTGGTCGAGCGGCAGGATCCCGTCCGGATCGGCAAGGGCTATGCCCTGGATTTCGGCGCTCGGTACCTCGAGGCGGATCCGCCAGAAGTAGTGGTGGTCATTGACGCGGATTGCATTCCCGAGGACGGTGCAATTTCGCAGCTCGCCCGGGCCGCGGCGTCCAGCGGCGGCCCTGTCCAGGCCGCTTATCTGATGACCGCGCCCGCCGGCAGTCAGGAAGAAACACAGCTCAGAGAGGGGATGGTCCTGTTGAAGAACCTTGTTCGACCCCTCGGACTAGAGCGTCTGAATCTGCCTTGTCTGCTGACTGGCTCCGGAATGGCATTTCCTTGGCCACTCTTTCGCAAGGCGCCGCTCGCGAATGGAAATCGCGTCGATGACATGCAGCTGGCGGTGGACATGGCAATCGCCGGAGCACCTCCGCGCTTTTGCCCCGGAGCTCATGTCTTGAACCTCCTTCCCGCGGAGCCCGGCGCCTCGCGAGTGCAGAGATCTGGATGGATGCAGGGGCACCTACGCACCTTGGTGGCGCAAGTGCCCCGCTTACTCAGTTCGGCCTTCCGCCTGCGCAGGCCGGACCTTGCGATCTTGGCGCTCGAGCTCAGCGTTCCCCCCCTTTCGATGCTGATTCTCCTGTGGACCCTCGCGTCCGTCTTCACGCTGCTCGTCTGTTGGGGCCGCGGGATCCGTTGGCCGTTGGTCGCCGTGGCGTATGGCACGGTCGCGCTCGCCGTCGCGGGTGGCCTGTTTTGGACGAAATTTGGTCGGGCCCGAGTGCCGGCAAAGGCATTGTTGGCGATGCCACTTTTGTTCCGGCAATCGATTATCGCCGCTTTTGCCGCTGCGTTCACCCGACCCAAACCATGGGTCCGCACCTCGCGCTAACGCGTTCGTAACCAGCGACTACAAGCAGTTGGAGGTGCGCTTGCTCGATGACGATTCTGCAGGATACTGTCCGCCCCCCGTGAACGGGAATGCTGGCATTGTCGTCATCGGCCGAAACGAGGGCGAGCGGCTGCGGCGATGTTTTCTTTCGATCTGCAGCCTCGGGGCTCCCGTGGTCTATGTAGATTCCAATTCATCGGACGAGAGTGTGAAGACAGCGCGCTCGTTCAACATCGAGGTCGTGGAGCTCGACTCTGGCAGCGTTGGTCGCTCACGAGCGCGCAATGAGGGATTCGCCCGCCTGATCCAGATGAATCCGGCGGTCAGATTCATTCAGTTTCTCGATGGAGATTGCGAAGTCGCCAGTGATTGGATCAGCACTGCAGCTCAAAAGCTGCTAGCAGCGCCCGAAATCGCGGTTGCCTGTGGACGGCTGCGCGAGCGTTCTCCAGGGGCCTCGATTTACAACCGGCTCTGCGAAATTGAATGGGACCAGCCGGCAGGCGAGACGAATGCCTGCGGCGGCAACTGCATGATGCGAGTCAGTGCGTTCCAGAGCGTCGGCGGGTTCGACCCTGCGGTACTCGCCGCCGAGGACGATGAGATTTGTCTTCGCCTGCGCCGCCGCTCGTGGAAGATTGTTCGTCTCGAGGCGCAGATGGCCACTCACGATGCGGCGATGATGCGCCTGGAGCAATGGTGGCGCCGCTCGGTTCGCAGCGGATACGCCTACGCGCAAGGGGCCAGCATGCACGGGGCCTCGTCCGAGCGTCACTTTTCCCGCGAGACAGCTCGCGCCTGGTTTTGGGCGTTTCTGCTGCCGCTCGCAGCGGTCGGAGCGGCCTGGCCCTCGAACGGATTCAGCCTTTTGCTGTTGCTGCTCTACGGGGGTCTGTCATTTCGCATTTATGTCCGCAGCCGGCGCCGCAGGCTCTCGCGGATGGATGCCGCCGCGTACGCCGCTGCGTGCCTGATTTCCAAGTTCGCGGAATTCGTCGGTCTGCTCAAATTCTACCGCACACAACTTCGACGCACTCCGATGCGATTGATCGAACACAGGTAACGCTCCCAAAGTTGTGACTCTGATTTCATCCACAGACAAGATCAAAGCAGAAAGTCCATTAAGAGTCGGGTTTCTCGGCGCCGGATACATCGCAGACTGGCATCGAGGCGCGTTGCGCACCCTCCCCCAGGCGCGGCTGGTTGCGGTGTGCGACCAGAGCGCCGCTCGGGGGGCTCAATTTGGGCAACGCTACGCGATCTCTTCTGTCCACCGCCGCCTCGAATCGATGCTCGCTGAGCAACGACTGGATGTCGTTCACGTCCTTTTGCCACCGGGCCAGCACATTGCATCGGCCCGGACGCTGGTCGACGCAGGCGTTCATGTCCTGCTGGAAAAACCCATGGGCCTGGACGCGAACGAGTGCGCCGCCCTCACCGAGCAGGCGCTGCGGCGTGGGCGCGCCGTTGGGGTCAGCCACAACTTTCTATTTTTCCCCATTTACCAACGGCTCAAAGATGACATCGCTCGGGGAAGCCTTGGTCGGCTGGATCAGATCACCATCACTTGGAACAAGGAGTTGCCGCAGGTCAGAGCGGGGCCATTCAGCAGCTGGCTGGTGCGGGCCCCCGGCAACGTCATGCTCGACACCGGGGTGCACTCGGTTGCACACCTGCTGGATTTGGTCGGCACTCCGGAGGTGCTCGAGGCCCAGGCCGACCTGCCGATCGTTTTGCCGAGCGGGGCGCGCTTTTATCAGCGCTGGCTAGTCAGAGCAAAAAAGGGCACGACGGTCGTTGATCTGCGCTACGCTTTTGGCGGCGGATTTACCGAGCACAGCATTCACGTTCGCGGCTCGGTGGGAAGCGCGACGGTCGACTTCGACCGAAACACCTACACGCTTCGGCGGCACCGTCGTTTTCTCGACGACTTCGATCGGTACGATCTGCTGCGCGAAGAGGCTAAGGCTCTCTCCCGCCAAGCCCGCCAAAATCTTGCGCGATACTGCATTTCCAAATTCGGGCTCTCTGACGAGGGAAACGCCTTCGGAACCAGCCTTGCGCGGGCAATGAAATGCTTCTACCGGGAGCTGCCTCGGGTCTCGCATCCAGGCCTCGCGCCGAACTTCGCGCAGGCGGTGGTGCGGACGTGCAACCAGATCTGCCGCACCGCCGGCGCCGAGGTGGCGCTCGAAGACGCGCCGATCAGGCCGCACCCTCGCAGTTCAATTTCCCCAAACGTGCTGGTTCTGGGCGGCACCGGGTTTATCGGACAGGCATTGGTGAAGCGGCTGGCGAGCGAAGGAAAGTCGCTTCGGCTCCTGCTCCGCGACGAGCTCCGACTGCCGAGCGTCTTGCGCGAATTGCCCCTCGAAATCGTGCAGGGCGACATCGCGCATCCTGAAAGTCTGGACCAGGCAATGGGAGGGGTGCGTTACGTCTATCACCTCGCGCGAGCCTACATGAAGACTTGGCCGGAGTGGCTCGAGCATGAGGTGGAGCCGACCCGCGCCGTAGCGGAAGCTTGTCTGCGGGCTAAGGTCGATCGGCTTTTCTACCTCAGCACCACCGATGCCTATTATGCCGGCGCGCGCGCCGGGATCATCGACGAACGGACGCCGCTCGATCCCCTGATTCATCGGCGCAACCTCTACGCGCGCGCCAAGGCGGAATCCGAACGGCTGCTGATTCAGTTGCAGCGCGAGCGGGGCCTGCCCTTGGTAATTTTCCGGCCCGGCGTAGTGCTGGGAGTCGGAACCAGCCCGTTCCACTGGGGCGTCGGCTTCTGGGGCTGGGAATCGCGCTGCCGACTGTGGGGACCGGGAGACAACCCGCTGCCGATTGTGCTTGTGGACGATGTTGCCGACGCGCTGGTGAAAGCGATGGAAGTAGAGGGCATCGTCGGAGAATGCTTCAACCTGGTAGCTGAGCCCTGCCTCAGCGCGCGCGATTATGTCCGGGAGTTGGAGAGAGCGACGGGAGCACGGATCGACTTGCTCCCCACCGCGGCCTGGAAGTTCCATGCATTCGAAGTATTGAAGTGGATCGTCAAATGCGTTGTGCGTCACCCTGGGCGCGAGCGACCCAGCTATCGCGACTGGGAGACTCGTTCGCTGAAGGCGAGGTTTGACTGCTCGAAAGCGAAGAAGATTCTGGGTTGGTCTCCAGAAGGGGATCGGGACAGAATCATTCATCGGGGCGTAGTGCAGCCGGCGCTCGAATGGTTTCACCTGACCGGTGCGCCCGATTCCCAGCCCGATTTGAGCGCGAGAAAGCGCGACTCGTAAAAGCGATAGCTCAGCTCGGCCACCATCCAGGCACCGGCTGCCGTGGCCAGGAAGAACAGGACTTGCGAATCGATCCCGGCAAACTTCATCCCCGCCTTCACCACGTGTCTCGCCAGCAGGTGATAGAGGTAGATCCCATAGCTTACCGCTCCAATCCGCCTGATCGGCCACAGCCGCAAGACCGGCGCCAGAACGTGCCGCTCCCGAGTGACGCAGGCGGCTAGAAAAGCCACCAGTGAAAGATGGATCATCATCCGCGGGAATCCCGAAATATCGTCCGCCGGGTGGTTGCACGCGAGCAGAACCAGCACCCCGGCAATGGCGGGCGCAAGCCAATGGCCCAGCACCCGAGACGTCCATCGGTACCCGGTCGGATGATCGAGGACCAACGCCAGCATCACGCCGAGGAGAATCGGTCCGAACGTCGTCTCGCGGAAGAAATCCGGGAGCTTCCAATTTGGAAAAAACCCGAACGGAGGGAGGCTGACGAGCAGGTACGCCAGGACGATCAGCGCGGGGAACGCCCGTCGGGCAAGTTTCTCAAGCGTAGGAACCACCAGATAAAATTGCTCCTCGACCGCAAGACTCCAGGTGGGATTGAGAATGCTCAGCATCGGCACGAGATTCGATACATAGAACAGCGCATAAGGCAGATCACGACGGATCAGGTTGGACTGTTCCCCCGGCTTTAGGAAGGCGATGATCGCCACCAACGCGAGCACCCCGTAATAGGGCGGGAAGATGCGGAGGAAGCGCCGGATGTAGAATTTCTTGAGGGAGATGGTGCCGGTACGGCGGCGCTCGCGAAGCAGCAGCGTCACGATCAAAAAGCCGCTGATCGCGAAGAAGAGATCCACTCCGAGAAATCCGCGGTAGGCGATCGGTAGAGAATGCAGGCCCTCCTGCGTGTGATGCCAGACGACTCCGAGGATCGACAGCGCCCGAAGCCCATCGAGTGAACCAAAGGTTCTGGTGGCGAGATAGCTCGCGTGGGTGGGCGTTGACAGCAGATCGCGCGACGGAGCAGAGGTTGCTCTCTGCGGTTGCGGACTCTCCGGCGCGCGAACGGGCTCGCCCATCGACGCGCAAGCTATCACGAGCCGTCAGCGAGTAGCTCCCCAATCGGAACGGCGCAGCAGCCTGCTGTCAGGCTGACCCTGCCGCAGACTTCTCCATCTCCAGTGCGAAGGAGTGCTCGATGTAGAAGACGTCTGGATTGGAGCAGGGATTGAAAGCTATCGCAGCCTGAAACGGGATGATGTCCGTCTTGCACATTTCCACTTCGCGAACATCAGCGAAACCGCATTGCCGACAAAGATCGATAAGGGCTTGGATGTCGTAGACGTACTGGTGTCCGAACTGGAAGAAAATCGAGTTCAGTGAAGTGAGGTGGGTGGGTGGAGCGTCGAGCTCCTTCGCAAACTGGTGGGTTGCGGGAGCGACCGCCCTGTCGTTGTTTCGGTATCGGTCGATAAAATAGTTGAGATTCGGCGTCTCGATTCGAATCTTGCCTCGGGGCTTCAAGACCCGAAGGCATTCGCGAAGAATCTTGACCGCACGGTAATACGTAAAATGCTCAATGCCTTGCTGGGAAAAAACGTAGTCAAAGCTGTCGTCGGGTAACGGAAAACCCTCGTTTAAGTCCATGTATATGCTGTAAACACCGCCTTCATTACTAACTGGATTTGCAATATCGGAGTTCAACCAGTTCCGGTAGCATTCCGCTCGGTAGTCAGGTCCAGCCGCAAGCTGAAGGATCCTCGGACTGCAGCGATCGAAATATTTTCGGACAATTTCTGGGGTGAGTTTTTTGGATTGTTGAGCGCGGCGTTGGTCGTCGTTCAGCAGTGCTCGGACTTGTAGACCGAGATGGCGAAGGGTGCTGTTGACCATCACCTTTGCTATCCCGCGTACAGTCAACCCGCCCTCCGCAGCAGGGTCGAGCCATACCGTTTCCGCTTAGCTCCGTCGAGCGAAAAGCTCTATTGGATTTCGACCGAGCCAGCGGTGCAAGCATTGCGGTTGCTTCGCGGCAGATTTCGCTGGTCGACCTCCGGGCAACTGGTTCCGCTCCCGGCCGCGCTCCCGGAGGGTGCGGGAAGAAATGTCCGGGTCGGTCCACCGTGGTTCCCAAGATCGCCCGCCTGAGGATCGCCGATGCTGACACCCAGGACGCACCCACTCAGCGAATTCGGACCGTTCCGTCCAGGATCCGGCCACTGCACATTGCCGGAGCCCGCGCTCGTGTAATCGCAATCGGTGTTACCTCCGATGGCGACGTTCCCGAGGAAAATGGAATTCTCGATCGTGACGTCGGCAAAATCTGGCACGATCGGCGAGAAGTCAGCTCGATTGCCCACGAAGGTGCAGTTGCGGAGATCACCCCGCCCGTCAAAGAGCGCGATCGCTCCCCATGGGCCGCTTGTTTGGCTGTTGAAGAACGTGGAGTTCTCCACGCTCAGAAGCGTGCCGTCCGCCTGCAGGGATCCGCCGATCACCGCGGTGTTGTTGGCGAACGTAGACTTATTGATTTGGAGATTGGTGTTGTGGAAGTAGAGCGCTCCGCCTAGCGGTGAGTAATTTCCGTCGAATGTGCATTGATCGATGGTGGTGACCTGCGTTCCATCGTCGGCCGCGCGGAAAATGGCCCCTCCCAATGCATTTTCTCCGCCTCGGCTTCCAGAAAATGTATTTCCGCAGAAGACATCAGTGAGATCGAAGCCCCCATCAACGTAGATTGCCCCGCCGTTACCCCCCGAGCCGCTTTCTTCGTCGGGGCAGTCAGGATCCCAGTTGTTGGCGTCATGTCCAAGCGCTGCGCTCTGAGTGAAAGTGCTGTTGATCACCGTCACATCGGTATTGAGCGCACCGATCGCGCCCCCATTAGACGCGCTGTTGTTAACGAACCGACTTCTCACGACCACCACCTCTCGCGCCCCCAAGCCGTAAATCGCCCCGCCGGCGACATCCGGTCCGAGGGGCGCGGCGTGATTGTCTTGGAATAGGGTGTTGTAAACGTGGAGAACCCCATCTCGGATCCAAATCGCAGCACCGGCCCCGTCGGCTTGGAACCCGCGGGAGCACTGCGGCGGCTCGTTCGGATATTCTGAGATTGGGGTTCCTGTCGTCACTCCATTGATCAGCGCAATGTTTTGAAAGCTTACCGTGGTCCCGGTGCGGCGGAAGTCCGGGCCTTCGAAGTGGAAGAGGCGTGTACTGCTGTTGCCGTCCAGGGTGATCTGTCCCAGGCCGTCAATCGTAGTATCGACGTCCGTTCTCAACTCCTTTTCCGACGTTAGTTGAATCGTGGCGTTGCCGCCGCAGTTGAACGTGATGATCCCGCCGATGCGGATCGCCTCATCCAAGGCCTGTTCAGTGCAGCTTGCTCCAGCACCCGTTCCCACCACCGTGGTTGGGGACGAGACGTCCACGGGCCGGATTGGCGAACTGCAGGTCGAGACAATGGATGCTTGATCGGGATTCGACCCGACCTCCGAGGACGGGTTCGATGCTGAAATCTTCCCCTGCGGAAGACACCCGAGCGGTAGAAAAAAGAGACAGGTCCACCTAAGAGTGCGCCGCACCCGACCGCCATTCGAATTGTTCATTTGTGAACTTATGCCCTACAAGTTCCGTGCCTTGCTTGGCGCGAATGCCTGGTCGTGAGGCGATTGAGAGTGAACGCCAAAGGTGCAGAGCCGCAGATCCGCTTTCGAGAGCGCAATCTCGATCCGCCCGATGGGGTGAGGGGCCCACGCTAAGCGGGGGGCGGCGCCCACATCCCGAATTGGAGCCTAATTGGCGGTTCCCGCAGGCACCGATGGTGACATCGGCGCACAGGGGTTCAAATTCTAAACCCCTTGGCAAAGACGCTGTTGAGGATGAAATCGCGGAGTAATTTGGGCGGATCCGGATCGGGTTTTCTCTGCAAAACGCGACGAACCCGCCAAGTCAGATAACCGCCTGCCCAAACAGCATCGGCCGCCAATGCGTAGGCTCGGCCATGATGTTTGATGAAATAGCGACGGCGAGAATCGAACCAATAGGTGGGCCTGCGCTTCTGCTTGGATTTCGGCCCGTCCACCTCCGTTGCCTGGGCCTGAAGGTGCATTACCCGGCTGCGCGGCTCTACCCAGCATTCCCAACCGGCCTGGGCGGCCCGGCGCGCAAAATCGACCTCCTCAAAATAAAGGAAGTAACCCTCGTCGAGTAATCCGATCGAATCAAAGACTCGGCGCCGGATCATCATGCTCGCGCCCGAGACCCAATCGACTCGCCTGGCCACCGCGGACGGCGGCAGCACCACGACTCGATCCTCGATCAGCTTGGAAAAGAGCCCCAGCCGAAGACCGCCGTCCAACTCGCTGAAGATGGTATGGAAACGGAACCCCGACGCCTGACGGGTGCCCGCCGTGTCCTCCAGTTGGCTCCCAACGATACCAACCGTCGGATGTTGCTCCATGAATTGACGAAGTGATTCAACCGCACCCGGTCGCACCGTGGTGTCGGGATTAAGCAACATCACCAGGTCGGGTGGATCAGACGATTCTAGAAATCGTCGGATGCCGGCATTGTTGCCGAACGCGTACCCCCCATTGCGCTCGAGCGGGAGCAGCGACGCCCAGCGTCCCCATCCGCGCGTGGCGATCGCCGCACGGATCCTCTCGACCGAACCATCGCCGGATGCATTGTCCGCCACCACGATCCGAGCACGGATTCGATCGATTTCGCTTGCCAGTGACTGAAGGCATTCAATCGTGAGATCGCCAGTGCGATAGTTGAGGATGACGATTCCGACGCTCGAGCTGATCATCGCTTTGCTACGACTCCGAAAGCGGCTTTCCGGCATGGTGGCTGGTCACTTGCTGCCGAAACAAAGCCGCGAGCTTGGTGGCTTCGTGAAACGCGTCGTGCTCTTTGGCCACTCGCCTGGCTCCGATGTTTGCCATTTCCCGCAGCTGCCCCGGCGTTGCCACCAGGACAGATCGGATCGCCTCCGCAAGCGCGTCGACCGAGCCAGCCGGCACCAACCAACCACTCGCGCCAGCCTCCACCAGCTCCGGAACTCCAGCGACGTAGGTTGCGACCACTGGGCGCCCGAGGACAAAAGCTTCCATCAACACTACTGGCAGACCTTCGGCGAAGCTGGGGAGCAGCAGCGCTCGCGAACCGACGATCGCGTCGCGAACGTCTTTGCCGCTTAGCCACCCGGTCAAGTGGATCTGGTCAGATAGGTTCAGTTCCTGGATCCGCGCCTCGATCAACGGCCGCAGCGGTCCATCTCCAACCAGGACCAGCCGAAACTGCATTCCCTCTTTTTTCAGCCGCGCTGCCGCTTCGAGAAGCAGCAGGTGGCCCTTCTGCTCTCCGAATCTCGCGACGCACACCAGCCGCGAGTCGACCGGGGCGCTATTCGGCGATGCTTTGAGCAGGTCAGTCCCCAGACCGCAGTGAATCACTTCCACTTTTTTCCAGTCCTCGAGCCGGCACCAGCGAAACAACTGGCTGCGGCCAAAGTTGCACACCGCGATCACGAACGTCGCTCGCTTGACCTTTTCCCGCAGCGCCAGTTCTTCTGCTCGGTCGAACTCCTCGGGTCCATGGGCAGTGAAACTGAACGAGAGGCCTCCGATCTCGTGGCATAGCATCGCGACCGTCGCGGAATTGGTGCCGAAGTGCGCGTGAAGATGTTCCGCTCTACCTTGGGCGAGCCAGCGGGCAAGCGCGCATGCCTCGGCAAGGTAGATCAGGTTTCGCAAAATCGCTCGGGGAGAGGGTGAGCCAACTCGAAAGACCAAACTGAGTGCCCTCAACATGCCGAGCGGTTTGGTCGCCAATGCAACAATGGTGTGTCTCACCAGCGCGACGGTTCCGGCTTCCAGGATCGCACGGGTGCGGGAACGCTCGGCGATATCCTCCTCGTCGGGAAGCGCGGCTTTCGCCCGGCGAACGGTGAATCTGAGGATCTCCACTCCTTGCGCCTCCAGAGCGGTGATCTCGCGCCGGATAAAGCTGTGACTCGGGCCCGGGTACTGGTTGACAAGGTAAGCGATCCGCAACGCCGCCACTCTATGACAAGAATGCTGATCGCGGCGTGCAGAACCTCAAATAGCTTCTCGGTGAGTCAGCGCCGCCCCAGGTCCTTGCGCCGGCTGCGTCAACAGAAGTAGTTTGGCCCGCCAAATGAAGAAGGCAAGGAGCTGTCGTGGCCGAGGTGGGGATCGTCGCAATCGGGCGTAACGAGGGGAATCGGCTAGGGGGCTGCCTTCAATCCGCGCTGCGGACGGGCACCACCGTCATCTACGTGGATTCCGGATCGACCGACCATAGCGCAGAGACCGCCCGCTCCCTGGGCGTGCCGGTGGTCGAATTAGACGCTTCTTCTCCGTGGGGCCCCTCGCGGGCGCGGAATGCGGGCGCCGCGCGTCTGCTTCAACTCGACCCCGGGGTGAGGTTTATCCAATTCGTCGATGGCGATTGCGAGCTCGCCAGCGGGTGGATCGAGTGCGGCGTTCGACGGCTTGGGAGCGCGGCGGGGGTGGCGGTCGTTTGCGGGCGCCTGCGAGAGCGCTCTCCGACCGCGTCGATCTACAACCAGCTATGCGAAATCGAGTGGGACCAGCCGGTGGGCGAAGTTCCTGCCTGCGGGGGAAATTGTATGGTTCGGGCCGATGTATTTCACCAGGTAGGCGGCTTCGATCCGAGCTTGCTCGCCGGAGAGGAGACCGAGTTCTGCCTGCGACTACGCAATCGAGGCTGGAGAGTCCTGCGGACCGACGAGCAGATGGCGATCCACGACGCAGCGATGACCCGGCTTGGACAGTGGTGGCGGCGCGGCATCCGCTCCGGGTACGCCTACGCGCAAGGGGCATGGTTACACGGTAACTCGCCAGAGCGGCATTTTGTCCGCGAAACCAGGCGGGTCTGGACTTGGGGCTTTGCAATTCCAGCAGCGGCCTTGGGCGCCGCCTGGCCATCCAGGGGCATCAGCTTGTTTCTCTTGCTTCTGTACGCGGCACAGTTCTGGTGGACGTATCGGCAGCTCCGTCGCCGCCCGCTTGCCCGCAAGCCGGCCGCGGCGTATGCCGTCTCATGCGTGCTCACCAAGTTCGCCGAAATCTACGGTCTCTGGAAGTTCGGCATCAGGCAGATCCGCGGCGCCCCGATGCGCCTCATCGAGCATAGATAAGCACCGCCGGACCAACACAGGACCACGCGTGAACGACATCTCACAACACACGTTCATCATCGAGCCCGGGCACCACGAAAAGAGATACTGGCGCGACCTCTGGATTTACCGCGAGCTGATCTACTTTCTCTCCCTTCGGGACATTCTGGTTCGCTACAAGCAAACGGCGATTGGCATTGCCTGGAGCGTCGTCCGCCCGGTCCTGACGATGCTCGCGCTCACCTGGGTATTTAGCCGCGGGGCGCGGCTGCAGACCGGGGATCCCAGCATTCCCTATACGCTCTGGGTTTTCGTGGCGATGCTGCCGTGGCAGTTTTTTGCAGATGGGTTGACCGCCAGCAGCAACAGCCTGGTCAGCAACACAAACATGATTACCAAGATTTACTTTCCACGGGTGATCATGCCGATCAGCAGGGTGATCGTGAGTTTCATCGATTTCTCGATTACCGCCTGCCTGTTGGTGATGATGATGATTTTTTATCATTTCTGGCGCTATCATTTCACGCCAAGTTGGCATCTGGTTTTCACGCCCTTCTATCTGCTATTGGCGTTCGCAAGTGTGATCGGGGTTGGGATGTGGTTTGCCTCGCTGAACGTGAAGTATCGCGACTTTGGTTATATCGTTCCCTTTATCGTGCAGTTCGGGCTCTACGTGTCCCCGGTGGGATTCAGCAGCGGCGATATCACCCATAATCGGGTAGGACTTCGCGCCCTTTACTCGCTAAACCCAATGGTTGGGGTGATCGATGGCTTTCGTTGGTGCGTCTTTGGCGACAGCGCTCCGCTGTTTTGGCCCGGGCAGATGATTTCCTTGTCGATGATCCTGCTCCTCTTGTTCCTCGGCGTACACCACTTCCGCAAGTTCGAGCGCAGCTTCGCTGACGTGATTTGACGGGTGTGATGCGCACGCCGGCCATCGAGTTGGAACATCTTGGAAAGCGCTATTGGATTACCCACGATCGCGAGATGTTCGTGACCCTGCGGGATCGCGTGGCAACCGGCTTCCGCAACTTTCGCTCGCGCCTGCGCTTTGGCAAACATCGCGACACATCGAAGTTTAGGCAACGGGAAGAGTTTTGGGCCTTGAAGGACGTCTCGTTCTCGGTGAAGAATGGCGAACGGGTCGCAATTCTAGGGCGAAATGGAGCAGGCAAATCGACCCTGCTCAAGCTCCTCAGCCGAGTCACCGAGCCGACCACCGGTCGCGCGTCAATCACCGGCCGGGTGGCCAGCCTGCTCGAGGTGGGCACCGGGTTTCACATGGACCTGACCGGAAAGGAGAACATCTTCCTCAACGGAGCAGTTCTTGGAATGACCCGAGCGGAGATCCGGCGCAAATTCGACGAGATTGTCGCGTTCGCCGAAGTGGAGAGATTTCTCGATACCCCGGTGAAACGGTATTCCTCTGGAATGTTCGTGCGATTGGCATTTTCGGTGGCTGCCCACCTCACCCCAGACATTCTCTTGGTCGATGAAGTTCTTGCGGTGGGAGATGCGGAGTTTCAGAAGAAGTGCCTCGGGGTTATGCAACACGCATCCACTTCCGAGGGCCGCACGGTTCTCTTCGTCAGCCACAACATGGCGGCGGTCCAGGCTCTCTGCGCGCGCGCCATCCTTCTCGACAACGGTCGTCTGGTGGGTGACGGTACCACCGACGAGGTGGTCGATCAGTACATGCGACAGAGCGGCTCTTTCAACCTTTCCGACGCCGCCATGTCAAGCAATGACTTCGAGCTATGCCGCCTGAAAGTTGGTTCGCCCGACGGCGCTCCGCTGACCACTTTCAAGCCCGGGTTGGTCGAAGTCGCCTTTCGCCCCAAACGGGATGTGATCGATGCCGGGGCACACATCATCTTCGAGGATCTGAACGCTTCGCCGGTGATGGGGCTGGACACCACCGATTTTCGCGAGAAGGTCCGGGCCCGCGCCGGTCAGGAAGTCGTTTGCAGTTTCCAGATCGAATCGCTGCCGCTCAATCCTGGGCCGTATCGACTGCGAATGTGGCTCAAGAGCCATTTAGAGAGTCTGTATTGGGAGGTGCCCAAGTCCTTCGAGGTCAACGTTGAAGAGACGCTCGTGTATGGCACCCGCCGAGTAGAAAGGCAGTCGCATGGAGTCGCCGCCGCTCGCACCAAGGTGCGGATCGACACAGTTTGAGGCCATGAGCTCCGCACCGATTGGTCTGAATGACTTCGCGCGCCAGTGGGCCGACACCGCTCCGGCGGTCCTCGAGGCCGTGCGGCAAGTGGGCGAAAGCGGTTGGTATATTCTCGGTCCGGAAGTCTCCCAGTTTGAGGAGGCCCTGGCAGCCCGCCTCGGCCGACGATTCGCGGTGGGCTGCGCGAGTGGCTTGGATGCGATTGAAATCTCGCTCCGCGCGTTGGGGCTCAAGGCGGGAGAGAAAGTACTCACCACTCCGTTCAGCGCCTTCGCGACGACCCTTGCCATCCTCCGTGCCGGCGGCCGGCCGGTATTCGTCGATGTCGACCAGAGTGGCCTGGTTGACCTGGATCGTGCTCGGGATGCGTGTACGCGCGATTCTTCGATCCGCTACCTCGTGCCAGTCCACCTGTTCGGGCACCCTTGCAATCTCGAGGGCCTTGCCGCGCTGAAGTCGCGTTTCCACCTCAAGGTGGTTGAAGACTGCGCACAAGCGATCGGCGCTTACGCCGGCGAGCACGCGGTCGGATCAGTGGGAAACCTCTCGGCTCTGAGCTTTTATCCGACCAAAAACCTAGGTGCTCTTGGGGACGGCGGAGCGGTGGTCACGGACGACGGCTTGCTTGCAGAGACCTGCCGAAACCTCCGAGACTACGGACAGACCGCGAAGTACGTGCACGACCTGCGCGGGCTCAACAGTCGCCTGGACGAGCTGCACGCGGCGATCCTCGGGCGGGCCTTCCTGCCCAAGCTGGCCAGCTGGATGGAGCGTCGGCAGCGCATCGCCGAACAGTACCTCCAAGGAATTCGCAATCCGTCGGTGCGCATCGTTCCGGTGCCATCCAGCTGCCGCCCGGCTTGGCACCTCTTCCCAGTCCTGATAGAGCCCGGGCGCCGAGAGGCCTTTTGCAAGCATCTTCAAGACGGGGGCGTTCGCACCGGGATTCATTATCCGATGATCATTCCGCGCCAGAAGGCCTTGGGCGATCGGTCGGTATTCGACGTCGTGGGAGAGCTGACCCGCGCGGACGCGTTTGCGGCAGGCGAAGTCTCCCTGCCGATCCACGCCTACCTGCGCGACGACGAGCTCGATGCGATCGTGAGTAAGATCAATGCCTGGAAACCTTGACGGGAACGAGCACCGAAAGCAAGGCCTCCAGGCCGATCGTGGCGTAGGTCATCCGCTCTGCGGACTGGAGCTCACCGCCCGCGGAACGCAGAACCTTTCGCAGCTCGGCTTCGCTGCGCACGTGGCGGCCGAAGTCGGCCCACCGAAGGATCCAAGCCAGGACTCGGAAGGGCGACCTCGGCCACACCGAATCCATCACCACCACGCGCCCGGTAGGCTCACATACGCGCAACATCTCAGCCACCAATGCACTCGCGCCCGCATCGTCGATGTGGTGCAAAACCCCCTCACAGTAGACGACCGAAAAGCTGCGATCGCGAAACGGCAGCCTTCTCCCATCCGCCACCACTCCCACTCGGCCGTGCCTGGAGACAAGTCGGACTCTCCCCGGATCCAAGTCCGTGGCCACTCCGCGGCTGGGAATCGCCCCAGTGCCACAGCCGACCTCGAGAATTCGCGATTCATCGAGCTGTGCCCAGTCGAGGGCTGCGGCGCGCAGCGGGAGATAGCGGCGGGTGATGCCGTGGTTGGCCACCTTCTGCACCAGGTGATAGAGGGGGCCGGCGAGGGGGCTTCGCTCGCCCTTGACAGTCTCAGCGGCCATCGCGAGCAGCGTCGGATAGCAACCTGGATGGTGTCAAGAATGATTCCCTGGCCGATCGCTTTTCGTACTACCGACGAGGAGTTGACAGCGCAGTGAGCGCGGTCGTTGACTGCAACCCGATGCTCTCAGTCGTCATCCCGGTCTACAAGAACTCCGAAAATATCGCCGCTCTGGTCTCGGCTCTGGAGAGTCTCAATCGTGCTCTCCACGGGGACTTCGAGGCAGTGCTGGTGGTCGATGGCAGCCCGGACGACTCGTACCGCGCGCTCTACAAGCAGCTGCCAATCGCGGGTTTCCGGTCTCAACTGCTCGAGCTGTCGCGCAACTTCGGGTCTTTTGCGGCAATTCGCGCCGGCCTGGCTGCCGCCCGAGGGGAATATTTTTGTGTGATGGCGGCCGACCTGCAGGAGCCTCCCGAGCTGATTCTCCAGTTTCACCAAAAGTTGGCGTCCGGCGATTACGACGTGGTGGTGGGCCAGCGGACCGCTCGGCGGGATCCCTTGACCACCCGGATCCTCTCTCGCCTGTTTTGGGGGTTCTATCGCCGCTTTGTGCTGCCAGATATACCGGAAGGCGGAGTCGACATCTTTGGTTGCACGGCCGCCGTCCGCGAGCGGATCATCGAGCTGCGGGAGAACAACAGCTCACTGGTCGGCCTTCTTTTCTGGCTCGGGTTTCGCCGTTGCTACGTTCCTTACGAAAGGCGCAAGCGTGCTGCTGGGAAGTCGGCGTGGACCTTCCAGAAAAAACTGCGATACCTGAACGACAGCGTCTACAGCTTCTCGGATCTTCCCATCCGTCTGCTCTTCAGGCTCGGGATCATCGGCCTTTTGTGGAGCGTGGTGTTTGCGATCGCGATCGTGATCTGGAGAGTTGCCAGCAAGGTGCCAGTCCCCGGCTATGCGGCGACAGTGCTGTTGGTCTCTTTCTTTGGAGCGCTCAACTGCTTCGGCCTCGGGGTGATCGGGGGCTATGTCTGGAGGACGTTCGAGAACACGAAGTTTCGCCCGACTCACGTGGTGGCCTCGCACAAGACTTTTGATCGGCTTTCCGCGACCAGTGCTCCAGTCCTAGAGAGGCTCCGATGAGTCGATTCTTTCAGCACCCAAACGCGATTGTCGAGACACCCAACGTCGGCGAGCGAACCCGCGTCTGGGCGTTCGCGCATATCCTGCCCCGGGCGGTGATCGGGTCGGACTGCAACATCTGCGACAACGTGTTCATCGAAAATGATGTGGTGGTCGGCAATCGAGTCACCGTGAAGTGTGGCGTCCAGCTCTGGGATGGGATTCGCCTGGAGGACGACGTCTTCGTTGGTCCGAACGCGACCTTTACCAACGATCCAATGCCGCGCAGCAAGCAGCACCTGGCCAAGTACCCTGAGACGGTGGTGCGCCAGGGGGCTTCGATCGGGGCAAACGCCACGATCCTGCCAGGCATCACCGTCGGCCGCCATGCTCTGGTGGGAGCCGGCGCGGTGGTGACTCACTCGGTTCCCCCCTACGCCGTGTTAATCGGCAATCCGGCCCGCATCGTCCGCTACACCGAATCGCACCCGACGGTGCAGAGCGAAGCCCGCGCCGCTTCGGCTCTCCCGAGCGATGTCGAAATCAAGGTTTCCGGCGTTCAGCTGCTTCATAAGCCGCTCGTCAAGGATCTTCGCGGAAATCTCACCGCCCGGGAGCTCGGAGACGGGCTTCCTTTTGTGCCCAAGCGTTACTTCGTGGTCTTTGACGTGCCCAGTAAAGAGGTCCGGGGAGAGCACGCGCATCGAACGCTCCATCAGCTCCTGGTGTGCATTACCGGCTCGGTGTCGATCGTGGCTGATGACGGCATCCATCGACAGGAGTTCCATCTCGATTCGCCGGAGCTCGCGTTGTACATCCCGCCGATGATCTGGGCGGTACAATACCGCTATACTCCGTCCGCCACTCTGTTGGTGTTGGCCTCGGACCCGTACGATCCGCAAGAATACATCCGCGACTACGATCAGTTCCTGAAGGAGCGCGCGCATTTCGAGCGCAGCGCTCGGCGCTGACAACTGGTCCACCCGATATCTCGAGGATCGCACTTGGAACCTGGTGAAGGAGGGCGGGAGTCAACGAAGCGAGTCGCCTCGAGCCTCGGCTGGCTGCTTTGGGTGCTCTACACCGCGGTCTTGGGGGTGCTCTACAGCCGCTTACCTCCCAACCCGGACCAGCAGATCTTCGACTACATCGGATGGGTCGGGTTGAACGGCAGCAGGTTCTATATCGACGTGGTCGAACAGAACTTGCCGGGGGAGATGCTTCTTCACGAGCTGTCCACCTGGCTGTTTGGTAATCAGATCTGGGCCTATCGCGTCGTCGATTACACGCTGATGGTCTTGCCGGGCTGCGGAGCTTTGTTTGCGTTGTGCCAGTTGGCCGGACGCCGGCGAGAGAGCTATTTGGTCGTTCCGCTGTACCAGGCTATGTACGTGAGCTCAGGAGCCTGGTTCGCCGGCCAGAGGGACATCGTGGCGGCCCACTGTCTTCTCGCGGTGGGGGCCGCGCTGATCTGGAGAGAGCGCGGTGGCCGAGCACCCTGGTTGGTCGCGATCGGGTTGGGGATCGTGGGAGCCGTCCTGATTCGGCCCAATTACCTGGTCTACACCTTCCCGCTGCTCGCGCACGATCTCATTACGGCCCGGGTCCGATCGAGACCATGGCGCAGCATTGCGACCGACGTCCTGATCGTCGCCGGGGTGATCATCGCAGCCGCGGCAGCGATTCTGCTTCTCGCCTGGAAGAAAGGCGCCCTCGCTCCCTGGTATGACTCCGTCGTTCAATACAACGCATACAGCTATACGCCGTCGATTGCGGCGATGTCGCTCCAGTTCTTCCAATGGGCAAAGGGCTGGCACTGGTACGCCGCGTTCGCGACGATCGGCGCGGTGATTTGGTGGCGACGCCGGATCGGACGCGATGTCCTCGGCATCTTGCTTTGTCTGGTGGTGACCTCGCTAATTTCCGCTTACGTGCGAGGCAAGGGATTTGGGTATCACCTCGGGGCCCTCCTGCCGGCCTTCGCAATTCCAATCGCAGCTTGTCTCGTGTCATTGGTCGAGGCATGGCGAACCAGGCCCACCCTTCCCCGCCTCGGGCTTGTCGTCGCGGCGACGCTGATCGTCGTGGTGGGGTTGGGCAAGAAGATCCAACACCTCTTGGGCGGTCAAATCGAATGGCTCCTCGGTCGCGCTTCAATTCAGGCGATGCTCGTCAATGAAGATTCGGGACTGGACGGGACGACAATGGCCGACGTGGTGGCCGCGGCGGAATTTGTGCAACGCACGACCCCGAGCGATGCCACTCTGCTTACGGTGCCAAGGCCCGTAGGCGTCAATTTTCTTTCTCGACGAAGGTCGCCTTCACGGTTCATCACCTTCGGCATGCTCACCACAATGGACCAGCGGCTTCCGATTTCAAAGAAATGGAGCGCCGAATTCGCCCAGATGATGGCGATGGCCCCGCCGGATCTAATTCTGATTCCGGGGCTGGGTTCCGGCGAAGATTACGACCTTTTCTGGAAGGATCCCGCGCCTCCCGCCCCGATCCAGCTCCTGCGGCGCGAGCTGTCGACTCGCTACCGGTTTGAACGGCGTTTCGGATCGATGGATCTCTACCGGCTCAGAGAGCGGTAGTCGCTCGCCGCTTAAGTTTCAGCGCGCAATGGCTAAAAGCCCGGCGTTCGCGCCGTCACGACTTGGGGGGCACTAGCGGGACGAAGCCGTCGCTGTGCAGCAAGGATTGAAGGCTTGAGCGCGGCTACGACACTATGTTTGGTGAGACCCATCAACGCGCCCGCCGCGATGAAGAACAGAGGGTCGTACATGCTATTGAACATGTCGTCGACCATGTCCAGGACCAGAACCACCGCGAGCGCCCCGGCCGGCGCGATTTTGGGGTGCGGCCAGTACTTGGCAGGGCAGCGAAGCAGCAGTACGAAAACCGGAAGAAGTTGGAACGCAGTCAACGCGATCAGACCGACGATGCCGTTCACTCCAAAAACGATGATCCAAACACTGTCGGTGATCGCGAGATCCCTTCCGGCCTTGTCGCGGATGCGGCTTCCGCCCCACCTCGACCAACCTAGAAGCTTCTTCTTGAATGCCTGGTCGAGCAAGAGCTTCTCGTTGACGAGTCGGAACTCGATCGACTGCGCTCGGTCTTCGTTGATGGTTTGTCCCGTCAGAGTCACCAGTGCCTCTCCCGAAAAGCTCCCCGTGATCCTCAGGTACATGTACACAGGGGGGAGCAGCGCCAGGAACACTATTGGCAATGCGGTCTTTAGCGACTTGTTCAGCACATACACGAGGCTCCCAAGGATAACGAGAACAATCGCGTTAACCGATTTGCAGAGGACGGTTGTCACGCACAGCACCAATGCAATCAGGCCGCTGGGCACGCCCCATAGCTTCTTCAATGTGCCGCTTCCCCACATCCAGAGCGCTAGAAGCGTGGCCGTCCCCATCCCCAGGGCGACTGCCAGACCGTGCTGTTTGAAAACCATCGGCCGCCATCCGCCAAAGCGATATGTCTGCGCGAAGTCGTGTTGCCTAAATCCATAAAGGTGTTCGTGCAGGTGAGGACTCATCCGGATTTCCCAGAGACAAAAGGGGACGTAGACGATGCCCGCCATCAACACCCCGATCGCCAGCTCTCGCAGCCCCTCGACGCTGCCGAAATACAGCCGTCCCACCAGGTAAGGAACCCCCCAAACCAAGACACTGTATACGAGTGCGGAAACGGCATCGTAATTGCCCAGATCGTTCGTGATCGACGATGCCAAGGGACAAAAGCAACACCACACTAACATCGGCACGTCTATCAGGCGCAGGCGCAGCCGCAACCAGAGTTGGCTGTGGAAGATCGCACTCCAGACCAGCACTCCGGCTGACACGATGTTTGGTTTGGAGTGGAGCGCGAGGATATCGTAGCCGGCATTCGGCAAAAACAGCCAACCAGAGATGAAGGTGGCAAGGACCGCCGTCCTTGGAGGGAGCTTGTAAAAGGCGACTGCTCCCAGGAGCAACCAAAGGACGTAGGCAATGTGGACGGTAACGGACATCACTCCTGCTCGGCCACGATAGGCTCTAGTGTTACGATCGACGCCGGAGGGACGGTCACCGGCAACCCTCCGTCTGAACTTTTGACCCTAGCCACGATAGGCTGGACCGCCTCGAATATCCTCGTAACATCTCGTTGGCCCGGCTCGGCCGCCAGAAGTCCGAGGCCCACCAGCATGCCACGCTCTGCGCTTGAGGCGGCGAGCGTGGTGCGGCGATAGGAGCCAGTGGCTTCTGTGGTCCGTATAATCACTGGATACTCGACGTCTGGATTTCGGTTGATCAGTAGAAATGACAACCGACCGCTCTTCAGATAACTGCGCGCGCTGATTGCCGGGACCGAGCCTCCATCAGTCCTGTTCCCGGCTCCGTCGTCAACAATCGCTTGGATGGTCGGCGCTCCGGTCGGGCTTCTGAGCTCAATCTGCGCACGATCGCCAGCGGCCGTATTGAACATGCTGATGGCGTACCAGATCGGAAGACGAAACCGGCTGGACGACCCGGTCGTCACTTGCCAGGCTGCATTATTCTGGTAGCCGAAAACGGCGTACTCGCCGGCGCCATTGGCGAAAAGGTCCGCCATCGAATCGAGACTAAGGCTCGCCAGGGTCATGGAGTTCTTACGCACCTCGTCCGAGGCGGAAGGATTGAAGGTCCCGGTCCCTGGACCTCCTTCGTAGATCAGCATCGCGGTTTTTTCGCCACGGGAGGTCCAGATCTTCACCGTCGTTAGCATCGTTTTGGTGTAGCCAAGCGCATCACCGAGCACGGTAGCGCTCAGCTCGTTCAGGGGAGTGGCGACGAACGAACCTGTGTAAGGCGCCATGTCCATTGCGTCGTGTGCGGGATAAGTTAGCTTGTCGACGGGGTCGTTGACCCAGTAGTCATCGCCGACCTGCCCGCACGCCACCAGGGTGACCTTCGGAGAGTAGTACTTGCTCGCGCGGAAGGCATTAAAGCGCTCCTTGGCGAAGCTCGCGTACTTGTTCGGATGCCACGGATCGAATGGGTAGGCCCAGCCTGGCCAGTTCCACGCTTCGTCCACGTACTCGACATAGATTCGCCCGATCGTGTCGGTCCAAGGCGCTGGGTGGCCCTGCTCGGCCCGCAACTTCCCCATCCCGTGGCCAATCTCCTTCGAGGAGAGGTACTCGGCAAGCTGTGCGAACTCCTCGGGAAGCCATTCCTTCGCAGCGATGATCCAGGCATTGCTACCCACCATCTCCGCCAGTTTGAGATCGAAAAACAAGTTGTGGGAGGCGCCTGGCGCCATCTCAGAAGAAGCGACGAGCGCATTTGCCAGCGGCAGCCAGCTGTCGTGGTACCAGAAGCGGAGGGATCCCGCTCTGAGTTTCCGCAAGTCGTCGAGAACGAATGGCAACGGTTCGAAAGGCTTCGAAGGCGTGCCGGGTTGCCGATCGCCGTTCGCGGGCGTCGTGGTGGCTTTGGATTCGTACAAGATTGCATTGTCGAGCCACACCGTTCCCTTCCCCGGCAACAGCACTTGAAAACCAACATCGCTGCGATCGTTGCCCGCGAACTGACCAGTCAGGTGGTGGAACTTTCCATCGTCCGGCACGTGGAAGCTTTGCACGAAAAAGGGATCGGTGAGCCAAAATGGAGCCGCCATCTGCACCGTCACCGTGCGGTCGGCGATCCCCGACTGACGAAGATCGAGTGAGAAGGCATAAGTGGTGTCTTTGCGCAGACGACGCCATGGGTTTTGCCACGAGATCACCGAGGAGAACGCAACCGGCCAATCCTGGGTGGAGACAATCTTTGCGCTTTGCGTACCGCCTGGCCCTTTGGGCTTATCGGCGGAAAACGTCTTGCTGTCGTCCGCTCCGAGCAGCCACCAACCTGGTGGAACCGTACCTTTGTAACTCTTGGGGTCGCTTTCGTTGCGAGGCAGCGACTCCACCATAAAGATGTTTTTGTCCAGGTCGTCCTTGCCTGGTTTATTTTCGACCACCCGCGCCGGGTTCGAATCCGCGAGCGTCCACACTGCGCGATACCCTCCTTCGATCCTCTTGTCGGCAACTCGTTCGAACTTTGCGATTCGCCCCTCCCGACCCTTGGCCGGTCCACTCAAGACCCAGTAGCGACCTCCATCCCAAAAGCCGGTGTTGAGCTGTTCCATCCCCAAATACTGGGCGAGGCCATGCTCTTCGATCGTGTTGGAGCTACCCGCCCAGGCCAAGAACATCCGACGAACGGGCGGTCCCGGCTCGAAGCCGGGATTCTGAAGGTACTGGTTGCTGAGCTTTCGATCGTCCCAATGGTTCAATTCGTCCCCGACATTGACCCCGATGCGCGGAATGAGCGAACGAACGATGGCTTTCGGATTGGGGGTGAACACGATGGGCTGGGAGACGTCGTCGATCCGCAGGTTGAGCCGTTTGCTTGCCTTTTTGGATTTCGAATCCGTCACTTCCACGGTCCAGGTGAAGGTGCCAGGAGTCGTCGGTGTGCCGCTTAGGACGCCATCGGCGCCGAGCGACAAGCCGGGGGGCAGCGTATCCTCCGACTTCTTCCAGCTGAAGGGCGCCAATCCCCCGCGCGCGTAGAGCGGGGCGAGGTACGGCTGTCCCGTCGCACCGGCCATCAAGGTCGGGAAGTTTCCAACCTCGAGCGGATTGGCCGGGTCCGTGACAACCAGATCAAAGAGCCGCTGATCGAATTGACCTTTCGAATTCGAGGCGCTCACATAGAAGGTTACGATCCCTTCGCAGCGCTTTCCCGATCCACAAATCCAGCCCTCGGGACAGGCGGCCGCATCACAGGCCGCGCCGGTCGCCTTCCCAGAGAGGCGCCCGGTCAGCTCGAGCTTCCATTCTTCCCAGTCGTTGGGTCTGACCGGCGCAAGCAGTCGCCACTCCAGCGCTTGCCCTTTTCCTGCCGATTGGAACTGAAAACTGTAGTCCTTGCCGACGCTCGCTTGGGGAAGGAGAGAGCGGGTTGCAATCTTGACCGCTTCGAGCCGAGGCTGGTCGGAGCTGGTTAGGATCGCAAGACTTACCAGTAAAAAGAGCAGCGTCCACGGCAGTCGAAGACGATCAGAGCGACGATCGGGTTTTGATTTCTTGATCAATTTCAGTTGCAGCTCCAGCGATCGCCTCGAGGGCGAGCGATAGTGAAAGCGGCCGTTTTTAGCGCAGCCAACACCAGACCGCTAGGTCACAGGAGCGCGGGTAGTGGGTCAGTTTGTACTGGCCCAGTGGCGGGGCGCGGGAGCGCAATCTAGCTCGTTTCTGCTAAGTAGTGCGCCCCATGAAGAATCCGCCTCACGTCGAAACCAGTCCGTTCCACGTCCCTCTGCTAATTTTTCTCACGGTCGCCGCCGCGGTGATTGCCGTCTCTTGCGCCGACCTCGGAAAGTATGTGTGGGTCGATCAATACAAGGAGCCTCCGGGGGCGGCCGAGAAGCCTTATACGATTACCCCTGGCGATACAATCCAGGTTCGGGTCTTCAATCAGGAGCAACTATCCGCCCGGGTTAAGGTGCGCGCCGATGGGAAGGTTTCCCTGCCCCTGCTCAGCGATGTGGAAGCCGCGGGCTACACACCGGTCGCGCTTTCACAGGTGATTGAGAGGCGGCTTGGAGAACTGGTCAATGCGCCACGGGTGACGGTCTCCGTGGAGGAGACCAAGCCGCAGACAGTGATGGTGATCGGCGAGGTCGCCCGGCCAAATGCTTACCCGTACGATCCGGCGGCCACCGTCCTTCAAGTCCTGGCCGCCGCCGGAGGCCTCACCCCCGACGCAAGCGGCGATCGAATTTTCGTCCTCCGCCAAACTCCAACCCCCGTTCGCATTCGCTTCAGCTATGAGAGACTCCGCCACCAAGAAGGTCGGGGCGCGACTTTCCGACTGCGCCC
>Ga0209588_1000011_pt1 | contig 150766 bp, 137 predicted proteins | sample Rivendell_Oct201_10_FD_188351 | JGI IMG/M metagenome (GOLD analysis project Ga0209588, IMG submission 188351) | Vadose zone soil microbial communities from the Eel River Critical Zone Observatory, Northern California, USA -... | ecosystem: Host-associated > Plants > Roots > Rhizosphere > Soil ...
TCGGACCCAGTACCCGACCCAGAACTCATCCATGTAAGGATAGATGGCGCGCATGTTGAGGTCGGCCCGCCCCACTCGCCGGATCTGCGACGGCTGCGCTTCCATCGAGTCAGTGACCAGAACCAGTCGCCAGATGCTGTTTGGCCTGTCGAAGTCCTCGAATCGAAGGTCATTGACGTGCACGCCGAGCCAAAACTCATAGTAGGCGTCGAAGGTGGATCGCTCCTGGTCGAGAGTCTTGAGAACTTGCTCCGCCGTCTGCGACTGGAACGACGCGAGCCGCTGCACCCGGGCCTCCCGGAATACCCAGCTCTGGTAGGTCGCCGCGCAGAAGACCCGGGTGTCCAGTTGATCGTACGCCTCGCCGCGATCCGTGTACTTCGAGATCGTCACCTGGTAGGCGGTTTCGGCTGCATCGCTTCGCGCCTTGGGCCCCCGCTCTCCCACCACCGGCGGATGCATCACGCACCCCGCCGCGAACAACAACGGCGCCGCTTGCCAGAGCGTCCCCAGGGCAAAGCGAGCCATCAGGGAAAGTCCTTGCGGGTATAGAGCGCGGCGAGCCGATACCCCTTGCCTTCGAGGGCGGCTCTACCACCCTCGAGCCGATCCACCAGCGCGAACGCGTGAGTCACTTTGAATCCGTGCAGCTCGGCGCGCTCGATCGCTTTGAGCGTGGAGCCGCCGCTGGTGACCACATCCTCAAGGATCGCCACCGCCGCGTCAGGTTTGACGGTGTGGGCACCCTCAATCCACTGCTCCGTTCCGTGGCCCTTGAGCTCTTTGCGCACGATGAACGCGGCGAGCGGTTGGCCCGCCAAGTAGCTGGTCAGGCTCACCGCGGAAACCAGAGGGTCCGCTCCCAAAGTGAGGCCGCCCACCGCGCGAACCTCGGGCGCTTGCCGGCGGATTTCCGAGAAAAGCAGTCGACCGATCAAAAAGTGGCCCTCGGCCGTCAGGGCCGTTCGCTTGCAGTCGATGTAGAAGTCGGACTCTTTACCTGAGGTGAGCGTCACCTTTCGTTTCTCGTAGGAAAGCTCCTTGAGCAGCTCGAGCAGCCGGAGACGATCCCTTTCCAGAGACTCACTGATCATCAGTTCCTTCCAGGTAGGCGACCAGATCCGCCGAGTAGCGAAGCTGAGTCAGAAGCTCCTCTTGCTGATCCGGTTCGAGTGACGCAAACACGTCCGCCAACATGGAGAGGTCCTGATTGATTTCTCCCAGCCGCTGAGTCACCGCGGACGCCAGCTCGTCGGCGTCGACCTCCTCCACCTCGTCGATCACCTCGGGGGCGAGCTGTCCGTTGGCACTCAGCGCCTTCTCGAGCATGTCCTTCGCCGCAACGCTCAGTCGGCCGGCGCGGTCCAATCGGCTCTTCGCCTCTACCAGCTGTTCGCGCGAAAGGCCCTCGGAGTGAATCGCCACCGCCAATGCCATCAGCACCCCATCCTCATCGGACAGATCGGCATGGATCCGCGCCATCACCTCCTTGCGCTGGAGAAATCGCAGCGCCGAGACGCGCCGGAAACCGCAGACCACCTGAAACCGATCGTTCGACGTGGTTCTCAAGTCCACCGGGAACAGCTGTCCCAATCGAGCGAGGTCCGTGGCCAGTGCGGACAAGTCTCCCTCCGGCCGAAGCTGAAACGTCGGATCCTCGTCGATCAGCTCGAGGGGAACCAGCCCGAAGGATGGCTGAACCTTCGGCGCGGGTGCGCCCACGGTGCTTTGATTTTCAACTTCCATTGCTTCGAGCTTTCGCTCACCGCGCCTTCTTCTTTACTACCACCCTCCTGCGGGAACCGGCTGCAACCAACGGCGGGACGGGCGCGCCTGAGCGGGATCCAGAAGGCGGCGGAGGAGGCGGTGGCTTGCCCTCCAGCTTGGATTTTCCGGCGATTCGAACCGCAGGTCGCGCGGGGACCGGGACCGCTCGCACCGCCCGCGCCGGGCGAGCGCCCTTTTCGGAGCGTTCTCCCTTTACTTCGCCCATGTCAATTCGACCGCGAAGGCTCGCGCCGTCCACCAAGATCACTCTCGGGGATCGGATGTCGCCTATCATTCGCCCTTCCTTGGTCAGCTCCACGCTCTCGGCCGCGTCGACATTGCCCACCACCGCGCCGCTGATCACCGCGTTCTTGACGTCGACATTCGCCTTCACCACTCCGGAGGGCTCGACGATCAAGGTCTTGGTCAAAGACAGCTCTCCCTCCAGCCGCCCGCGCACCGTCAAGTCTTCATCGCCGCTGAGCTTGCCGTTGATCACGATCGACGGACCGATCACCGTGTTATCGCCGCTCGAACTGGAAGTGTCCTTGGGATTGGCCATGGTTTAGCGTTCCTTCACGTCCATATCGACGTTTCCTTTGAACGACGCGCCATCGGCGATCAGAATCCGCGGCGCCTTGATGTCTCCGATCACCCGGCAGTCGCTCTTCAGCTCTACCTTGTCGCTGGCATTGATGTTGCCGGTCACCTTTCCGGAGACCTCCACATTCTGGGTTTCAATGTCCGCCTCCACCACCCCCGAGCTATCGACGAAGAGGCTTTCCTTGAGGGAAATTTTACCCTTCACCGTTCCCTGGATCACGAGGTCCTCATCGCCGGAGATCTCCCCGTCGATCACGATGCTCGAACCAATGACCGTGTTCGCCATAAGCGCTTGGTTTCCTCTCAAATGTTGTCCGGAAGCTTCACATCCATCTCAATGGTTCCATTGAAGACCGCTCCGTCCTCAATCACCACCCGCGGGGCCTTGATGTCGCCGGCCACTTTCGCCGACGAGGTGATTGAAACCATCGAAGTGGCATCGATGTTGCCGCTGGCCTCTCCGTTGATCGTCAGCTCCTCGGCGCGGATCTCCGCCTCGACGTGGCCACTGCGCTCGATCGTCAGATGATTCTTGAGCGAAATCTGCCCCTCGACGCGGCCCTCGATCACCAGATCGCCGCCTCCGGTGAGGTTTCCACGAATGGTGATCCCCTTACCGATGATTCCCGTCTGCTCGCTTTGAGCCATTTGCGCCAGTGCCCCCAAGCGTGATCAGCCGCGCATCTGCGACGGTGCAGGACGGTACGCTAGGAATGCGCGGAGATCCAGTAAGAGATTTGCTTCCAAACCTCTTCCTTTCCGATCTCATTGAGCGTCTCATGTAGCATTCCTGGGTACTCCTGGTAATTTTTCTCTCTCGCGCCGACGGTGGAAAAAAACGCCCGCGTGGTGGCGGTGGAAGCAATCGGATCCTCTCCGCCACAAATCACCAGCACCGGCAATGTCAGCGAAGGGCCCAGCGCGAGCGCCTGGGCTTGCGCTCGAGTCGACTCGCTGAACCAGCGCGGGGTGACGGTCCGATTGTAGAGAGGATCACGGGAGACCAGGACTTGCGCCTTCGCATCCCGCGTGAGCTGGTCGAAGCTGATCTCGTTCTTGAATGGCGCCCAGGGGAGCACCTTCTCCACCAGCCTCGCGGCGAAAACCTTCGCCGCCGGCGGGGTGAGCGCCAGTCGCAAGTACGGCGAGGAGAGAATCAACCCCGCCCATTGCGGTCCGCGACGAGCGAGATCGTGAATCGCAATCAACCCCCCGTGGCTGTGGCCCAAGAGAAACCACTTGCCCGGGCGATCGCTCACCCCCCAATGATTGACGAACAGCTCGAAGTCATCGAGGTAGTCCGAGAAGCGATTGCAGTGGCCTCGCCTGCCTTCGGATCGGCCGTGTCCTCGACAGTCGAAGCCAAAGACGGCGATTCCGTCCGCAACCCACGCATCGATCACCGGCTGGTAACGACCGATGTGCTCGGCGTAGCCATGCACCAAAGCGACCCGTGCCTTGGGGTTTTGCGGCAGGTCCGACTGCCAGAACAGGCGCAGGCCGTCTTTTGCCTCCAAAAAACCTTCCTGATGTTGCGCCATCGGGCCTGAGGACCTTAGCGATCGGCGGTCTCTCGGGAAAGCATCTTCAGCTTGCGCTCCAGATTTTGCGCCTGGCCTTCGATCTCCTGCAGCTCTGGCGCGGACTTGAGCGTCTCCAGCGCGCGCCGATACACATCGACCGCCTGGGCTTTCTTCGAAGAGCTTCGGTAGGCATCTCCAAGATGCTCGAGAATCATCGGATCCGGATCGTGCTCCACCGCGCTCTCGAGCGTTCCGATCGCTTGCGAGTATTGGCCGCGCCGGAAGTAGACCCAGCCCAGCGAATCCAAGAACGCGCCGCTTTCCGGCTGCAACTCGAGCGCCCGGCGGATCAGCTTCTCCGCCCGATCCAGATTCTTGCCCTGCTCGGCGAGCGTGTAGCCGATGAAATTCATTGCCGAGGCGTTTTCTGGATTGAGGTTGAGGACCTGCTGCATCTGGGCGATTGCCTTGGCCGATTCTCCTTGCCGCTCGTAAGCGCTGCCGAGCGCGAACCGCAGGGTTTCGTCCTTGGGCGTCTTGCGCAAAGCGTCCGAGAGCATCTCGATCGCCTGCTGGGTTCGGCCGTGGCGGCCGTAGAGCGATGAGAGCGCTTCGAGTAGCTCCGGAGCGGGGTTGCGTTGAATCGCTTCGCTCAGCAGGGACTCCGCCCGTTCGAGCCTGCCGGACCGCTCGAGCGCGATCGCGTAGGCCGGATACGCCTCGAGCAGATCCGGCTTTTCTTGCAATGCCTGCTTGAACAGCTCCTCCGCCCGGGCGTGCTGGCCCGCCAAGGACAGGCAAGTAGCCTGGTGGATGCGCGCTTCCTGAAACAAGTCCGCGCTGGCCGGCAGCTCCCCGAATAGCGCCGCCGCCTTCAAATAGTGCCGTAGCCGCTCATGCAGCAAAGCCGCATAGAAGGTGATCCGCGGCTGAGCGGCGCTCTGCTCCCGGGCCCCGTCCAAAACCTCAACCGCTTCCGCAAGGTGGCCGCTCGCCAGATAAGCGAAGGCCACCCGCACCGTGTATTCCGGCTCATCGGAGAGAAAGAGCACCCGGTCGAAATACGCGCGAGCGCGCGCGCCGGAGCCGGCCTTGAGCGCCACCGCGCCCAACGAGAGCAGCACGTCCCGGTTGTCGGGATCCATCTCCAGCGCTTTTCCGAACGACTTTTCAGCGTCGGCCAGTCGGGAGGTGGACTGATAAATCTGGGCCAGGCCGGTCCACACTTCGAAGTCGTCGCTCTCCACCAGCGCGGCCTTCTTGAGCATCCGCTCCGCGCGGACGAAATCCCGCCGATCGGCCAGGGCGAGGCCAAGCCGCTTGTACCCGATCGGCCGGTCCGGATTCGCAGAGACCTGCCGCTCAATTACCTTGATCGCCTGATCGGGCTCCTTGCGCTCGAGGTGAACCTGGGCGAGCAACAAGTACGGATCCGGCTCTTCGGGACGCAGTTTGATTGCCCGACCCAGATGCTCGGCCGATGCGGCGTACTTCTTCTCCTCGAGCAGAATCCGGCCCATCAAAACGTGCGCCGGGGCATAGCGATTCGAGTGCTGAAACAGCGCCGACAGCTCGTGAAGCGCTCGCTGCGGCTCGGAAACGGTCGCGTACTCCTCCGCCAGAGCCGTCACCAGCGCCGGCTCCCCATCGTCGGAGGCGAGCGCCAACCTCAGCTCCTGGATCGCTCGTTTATGGTCCCCTTCTTCACTCGCCACCTTCGCGGCGAGGTAATGGGCATAGGCTGCGGACGACGGGTAATCGGGCGCCTCCTCCTTCGAGGTCCGCATCGCCTCTTGCATCGCCGCGACGTCTACCCCAGGTCGCTCAGCGCCAAGCGCATTCGGGATTGCGCCCAACCCCAAAACCCAGATCCACTGCATCCCACGCAACATGTTTGTCAAAAATCCTCATGGTCGGACTGCCGCCAACAACTCTTGTAAGAGCGTCTCGGGCTTGGGGCCATCCCGTCCAACATCCGCACTGGAAGTCCGAAACGTGAGACCGGTAGCGTCCTGCAGCTCGGTCGTCAACCGGGAGCAGATGCCATGCGCGCCGGCGGCGTTGGACTCCGGAAGCACGACCGCGAACACCCCGTCTCCCAAATGGGCGATGAAGTCCGGCGTGCGGATCCGTTCGCGGATCAGCATCGCGCACTCCCGAATCCGCTCCTGAGCCGCCGCGCCGTCGGGAACCAACACCGCCATGCTCAGCGGCCGCCGGTACCGTTGGCTTCGCGACAGCTCATGCCCCAGCCGGTTGAGCAGACCGCTTCGGTCGAACATTCCGGTCTCCGGGTCGCTTCCGGTTTTCCGCAACAGCGCGGTGCTGCGCTGCAGCTCCTTCTGAGTGTTGCAAAGCTCGATCGCCCGCTCGGCCCGGCCCAACAGCTCCAGCGCCTGGAAGGGCTTGCTCATGTAATCCACCGCTCCGAGGTTGAGCGCGCGCACCTTGTCGGCCACGCCTTGATGCGCGGAGAGGAGAATCACCGGGATGTCGGCGGTATCCGATGACGACTTGAGCGCCACCGCCGCATCCAGCCCGTCCAACTTGGGCAGGAACACATCCATCACGATCAGATCGGGATGCAGGCCTCTCGCCTTGGCGACCCCTTCCGCTCCGTCCCGCGCCACATCGACCCGATAACGGGAGCGCAGGATTTCCGAAACCACCGCCGCCACCTCTGGCTCATCCTCCACCACCAGAACCCGCGGCAGCTCCCCGACCGGAGTCGGCATCGCGCCCGCACTCTTGAGCTCGGGGCCGCTGGCCAACGGCAAGGTAAACGTCACCGCGCAGCCGCCGACTAATAGGTTTTCAGCCCAGATCTCCCCTCCATGCAGCTCGACGAACTCCTTGCAGATCGTCAGTCCCAATCCGGTTCCCCCGGGTCCATGGCGGTAACGATCGAACACCACCTGGAGCTGGTTTTCCGGAATCCCGGGTCCATCATCTTGGACCACCACCCGGACCGCATCTCCATCCGGGCGCTTGAGTCTCTGACAGCGGACGGTCACCGCCCCGGACTGTTTTGCGTGCTGAATGGCATTGGTGATCAGGTTCTGCAGCACCTGCCGCAGCTTCACCTCATCGCCGACCACCGTCAGGCTCTCCGGACTCTCCGGGCGCAAGGAGATGCCGCGTTCCGCCGCGAGGATCTCCAGCTCTTCCGCCGCCTGGGTGCACAGCTCGGCCACGTCCACCCGGGTCGGCTCGAGCGAAAAGCGCGCCTGGTCCCCCTTGCCCCGCTCGAGCAGCGATTCGACGAGATCCAGGATCTTCTTTCCCTGCCGGACGATCGCCTCGAGCGAGGCCTTCTGGTGAGGCGATGGCTCGCCATCGAGCAGCAGCCGCCCGTGTCCGAGCAGGACTTGAAGCGGCGCGCGCAGATCGTGGCTGACCACCGCGATGATTTCATCCTTGATCCGGTTGAGCTCCTTGAGTCGGCGATTCGCCTCGGTCAATTCGCGGTAGCGATCCACGTACGCCAGCTCGAGATCGTCTCGCTTGCGCTTGAGCGCGGTGTGCAGCCGCGCGTTGCGGACCGAGTTGGCCAAGGCGGCCGCCGCGGCGCGGGCGAACTCTTGCTCCTCGCGGCCGAAGCTTCCCTCCGCTCGAGAAAGCCGCAAAAAGAGCGCTCCCAGCAAATCCTCCTGGCAGATCAGCGGCTGGACCAGAATGCTCCGGACCCCCAGCGGGGTGATGTGGGAACGCACCTCCGCCATCAGCGGATCTCGCAGCGCGTCCTCGATGTAGACGGGTTGCCGGGTTTCCAGCGCTCTTCGCAGCTCGGGATAGCGAGCCAAATCCAGCTGCAGCGCCGAAACAGTCGGGTTCTCGGCCGAGGCCACGACCTGCGCCTGCCGGGTGTTTGCTCCTTCCACCAGCACCACCGAGCAGCGGTCATTGACGATCACCCGGGAGAGCTTTTCGAGCGCAATCTTGAGGATTTGATCCAGCTCCAGCGAGCTGGTCGCCGCCTGGGTAATCTCCAGCAGCGCCTCCATTCGCAGCTGGACGATGACGTCCCGTTCCGCAAGTCGCTTGGCTCGGAGGGCGGCCTCGAGCCGAACGGTAAGCTCGTCCTCGCTATAGATGCGATCGTCGAAATCGAAGTCCATCCGCCGCAAGGCTTCGGAGTTGCCGCCGGTCAAATCGGCAAGGACCGGCAACTGCCGAAGCCCGGCGCTCTGCCGGATGGCCTTCAAGGCTTCTCGCTCGGGCGTTCCGGCGCCCACCACCAGGATCGCCTCGGGCTGAAGCTGCGGGGCCAGGGACAACACCGCGTCAGCGGTGGCGGCCGCCGCGCAGTAGAAACCTCGGCTGGAAAGCTTTTCGAGCCACTGCGAAGGCGAAGCCGCCTCGCCCACAACCAGAACCCTTCCTCTCAGAGGGGAGGTTGGCCTCACGTGCTGCATGCCCCCGTGCCCGGCGTCCGTTGGATGTAGGTGCACAGGCCACAGAGAGTGTACGACATTCCATCGAATTATGCCTGGAGGCTGAAGGCCAGACCAGCACGGGGTCGGAACTCACCCATTGGAGGCGAAGGTAGGACAAAAACCTCGTGATTCCCAATGGTTGCCTCTATAGCCCAGCCGCTATACTCGCGGCAGACCCGTCCAAAATGCGACCCTCCCTCCCCGTCCTCTGTTCGGTTTCGGCGCTTTGTTTTCTCTCGCAAGCCAGGGGACAGACCCCGAGCTCGCAGCAAGCCGTTCGCGCCATTGCGATCGAGGACGGCACTGAAAGTCCGGCCACGTGGAACCTGGACATCGCGGATCGCAGGACTACCCGTCTGACCAGCGGAGTGCAGGGGGCTACCGGGCTGCTGCACACCTCGAGCGCGGACCTCGGCCGCGCCGGCATCCTTCGCTTTTCCGGAGTGGGCGAGTACGTGCACGCGACGAACTTTCCGGTTCCCACCGCGGTGGAAACGCGCAGTGCCGGGACATTCGCCGCCTCGTTCGTCCCCTTCAGCTTTTTCGAGCTTTACGCGGCTTACAGCGCAAGCTCCAACATCAATAGCAACTCCATCCCTGTCCGGATTCAGTCGATTGGGGATGGCGCCGCGGGGCTCAAATTCTCCGCTCACTTGGCGCGAGGCCTCTACTCCGGCGTAGAGGGCCGGGCGATGTTGTTCTCCCGATCCGGCGGGGAGGCTGCCCGAACCTCCGGATGGGGCGCCTCTCCCCGATTTCTGTTGACCTATGACGCCCGGGAGCAAGCGCCGCAGGTCCCGCTCCGCTTCCACCTGAATGCGGGATTTCTGTGGGACACGACCCGGTCGCTGCAACCGACTCGCGCCTTCGGAGCGGCCGAGCAGTTCGCGTACAACGCCAACAATTTCAACCGGGTCTTTGGCAGTGCAGGAATGGAGATCCCGCTTCCAATTCTGACGCCGTTCGGAGAGTACAGCATCACCTATCCGTTGGGCGTTCCGGGCAACCGGCTGGTGGATCCGAGCGGGAACTCGATTCCCTTGACCGCGGCCCTGCCGCAGATCGTGACGATGGGACTGAAGGTGACGGCGATTCAGGACCTGACGCTGATCGCGGCGATCGACTTGCGCGTCCACTCCTCGGTCGCGATCGGGATTCCTACCCCCGCCCCGTTCGACGTTTTCTTCGGCGCATCGCTCAACGTGGACCCATGGCGAGCGCGCACCCAAATCGTTCCGATCGTCAAAGAGGTCCCCGCGGCGCAGGCGATGGGCCGAATCGCTGGTACGGTCAGCGACGCCGCGACCCATGCACCGATCGCGGGCGCGCTGATTCTGTTTGGTCCCACCGATCTCCCACCGGTCGCATCCAACGCCGGTTCGGGTAAGTTTTTGAGCTACGAGCTTCCGCGCGGGGCGATCAAATTGAAGGTGGTGAAGACGGGGTACGAAGATCTCGAGCAGCAGGTCCAAATCGAGTCCGGCCGCACCCTGGTGCTTCCGCTGGAAATGAAGCTCGCCGTGAGGAGAACCCATCTTTGGGTATCGGTGGCCTCGGACAATCGCGGCGTCGCGGCAAGAGTCAGCATCCGTGGGCCTGCGATTCGAGAGGTTGCGACTGTGGAGGGCGCGAGCGAAGCACTGGACGTGGAAGTGAAGCCCGGAGCGTACGCGCTCGCTGTCTCCGCCCCCGGTTACCTCGGGCAAACCCGCTCGATCGAGATCGGCGAGGGCGCCGAGCTTGCGGTCAAGTTCGACTTGGTTCCCGAGCCCAAGGAGAAGCTGGTCACGATCGTAAACAAGAAGATCGAGACTGTGCGGCGGATTCACTTCATTACGGCGAAAGCAACGCTGCTACCGGACAGCTACGCGCTCTTGCAGCAGGTGGCGGACCTGATCCTGAAGTCGGACATCAAGCGGATCCGGATTGTCGGGCACACGGACAATTCGGGCACGAAGAAGAGAAATCTCAAGCTGTCGGTCGCCCGGGCCGCGTCAGTGGCCGAGTTCCTCGAGAAAGCCGGGATCGACAAGAAACGAATCGAAACCACGGGCTACGGTGATGCGCGCCCGGTCGTTCCGAACCTCACCGCGCGTGGGCGGGAAATCAACCGGCGGGTGGAGATTCTGATCCTCGATTAGCCGGCCGGACCGCGGCGAGCAACGCCTCCAGATTGCCCGCGGGTCCGGGAATCGGCGCATCGATGATTCCCAACACCTCGAGACCTTGCTGAGCGGCGAACTCGCCGATTCCCTGGATCGCTGCGCCGCGCGCCACCGGATCTCGAACCACGCCACCCTTGCCCACCTGTCCGCGCCCGACTTCGAACTGAGGCTTGATCAGCGCGACGATCACCCCACCCGGCTTCAAACGGCGAAGCGCAGCCGGAAGTACCTGCCGCAGGGAGATGAAGCTGACGTCAAAGGTCAGCACATCCAGCGGCTCCGGTAGTTCCCGTTCGGTCAGATAGCGGGCGTTGAGCCGCTCGCCCACCACCACGTGTGGATCGGTGCGCAGCTTGTGATGTAGCTGTCCGTATCCGACGTCCACCGCGTACACCTTTGCGGCCCCGCGCTGCAGAAGGCAATCGGTGAAGCCGCCGGTGCTGGCCCCGATGTCGGCGCAGACTTTTCCTTCGACCGACAGCTGGAAGTGCTCCAGGGCCCTTTGCAGTTTGACTCCGCCCCGAGACACGAACGGATGGAGCTCCCCCTTGATCCGGATGTCCGCGTCACTCGAGACCAGCGCTGCGGGCTTTTCGGCGCGGCGCTCGTCCACCAGAATCTTGCCCGCCAGGATCAACGCTTGAGCCCGCGCGCGAGATTCCGCCAGGCCGCGCTCGACGATCAGCGTGTCGAGTCGCTGCTTGGCGCTTTTGGCGGGCACCCTAGAGCAAAGCCTCCGCAGCGAAGCGGATGGCGTCGGAGTCCAGACCCAGCTCCGCTCGCTGGGCTCGAGCTTCCCCGTGGCGGACGAAGTAATCGGGCAGACCGAGGCAGCGGACTCGCGCGGCCCTTCGCTCCTCGGCGAGAAACTCCAGAACGGCGCTGCCCAGGCCACCGTGCACCGTGCCTTCCTCGACCACCAGCACTCGGCCGTTCTTGGCCGCCTCCCGCAGCGCGGCGTGATCCAGCGGCGCTACGAAGCGGGCGTCGAGCACGTTCCAGCGCTTGCCTTCGGCGGCGCTCAGCGCGGACAGCGCCAACGGTCCGAGGGCCACGATGCTCAGCTCCGGATTGTCTGCTTTCTTCATCCACCGCGCGCCGACGATCAAGCCCTTGCCGGGAGCGAGATCCGGCGGAAGGACCGGCAGGGTGCCCCGGGGAAAGCGGATCGCGGAGGGCGCGTTGCGCTCCAGCGCCGCGGACAACATCGGCGCAAGATCTTCGCCGGCGACCGGGGCCATCAGCGCGATATTGGGAATCGGTCGAAGCAGCGCCAGGTCATAGGCGCCCTGGTGGGTGGCTCCGTCCGCGCCCACCAGCCCGGCGCGATCCACAGCGAAGATGACCGGCAGCTTGGGCAGGCAGACATCGTGAATCACCTGGTCCATCGCGCGCTGCAAGAACGTCGAATAGATGCAGCACACCGGCCGCAAGCCTCCGATTGCCAACCCCGCGCTGAACGTCACCGCGTGTTGCTCGGCGATTCCGACGTCGAACACCCGCTCCGGAAACCTGCTTTTCAGCTTGGTCAGGGCCGAGCCTTCCAGCATCGCCGGCGTCACCGCGACAACCCGCGGATCCACTGCCATCCGCTCCTCCAGCGCCGCGGCGAAGGCTTCGCTAAAGGTGATGCTGCCGCCGCGGGAGCGGACCAGCTTCCCGTCGCGCAACTCGTAAGGACCCATCGCATGGCCGCGCGTTTTGGGATCCGCCTCTGCCGCCGCGAAACCCTTACCCTTCTGCGTCAGGGCATGGACCACGATTGGCTTGTTGGACCGCTTCGCCTCGCGCAGAGCCGACAGCAGCTCCTTCAAGTCGTGCCCATCCACCGGACCCAAGTAGGCAAAGCCGAGACTTTCGAAGAACATCCGCGCCCCAAGCCCGCGCAACGCCTTCGAGACGGCGCCCACGTTCACCGAGATGGACATCTCGTTGTCGTTGAGCACCACCACCAAGGGGTGGCGCGAGGCGCCCGCATTGTTGAGCCCTTCGAAGGTGAGCCCACCGGTGAGGGCGCCATCGCCGATCACCGCCACCACGGTTCCCTCCTGATTTCGCTGCTGGCGCGCTTCGAGAATCCCCAAGGCGGCGGAGATCGCCGTGCAGGCGTGCCCCGCTCCGAAAACGTCGTGCGTGTTCTCGAGCGGATCGAGAAACGGAGCGATCCCCTGCGGCTGGCGCAGGGTGGGCATTCGATCTCTCCGGCCAGTGAGGATCTTATGCGCGTACGCCTGGTGGCCAACGTCGAACACCAGCGCGTCGTGGGGCGACTTGAAAATGCGATGGAGGGCGACGATCAGCTCGACGGCTCCGAGCGAAGCCCCGAGGTGTCCACCGACCTTGCCGCAGATGGCGATGATTTCCTCGCGGAGCTCATCGCAAAGCGAAGGCAAACTCTCCTCCGGCAGCGCCCGAAGCTCGCGCGGATCTTTCACCTCCTCCAACAGCTTGCTCACAGGGTTCGCTCCAGGGTGTATCGGGCCAGGGCGCGCAAAGGCCCCGGTTTCGGCTCCAGCTTCGCGACCGCGTCGACCGCGTGACGGATCTGCTCATCGGCCAGAGCGCGGGATTTCGCCAGGCCGACCACTGCGGGAAACGTGAACCGGTGGGCCGCCGCATCGGCTCCGGTCGGCTTCCCCATCCGGGCCGAATCGCCGGTCACATCCAGAATGTCGTCGGCAATCTGAAAGGCCAGTCCTACCGCTTGCCCGTACGCATCCGCTGCGGCGAGCGAATCGTCGTTCGAGCCGACGGCGATCACGCCCATCCTGCAAGCGGCCCGGATCAGAGCGCCGGTCTTCAGCCGATGTAAGCGGAAGAGATAGGCCTCTTCCGCCGGGCGATCCTGAGCGATGTCCAGAACCTGCCCGGCGATCATTCCGGCGGCGCCGGCGGCTTGCGCCAGCTCCAGGCCCAATCGGACTCGCTGCGCTTCCGGCCCTCGGGCGAGCATCCCGAAGGCTTCGGTGAGCAGAGCATCGCCGGCCAAAATGGCGAGCGCTTCACCGAACATTTTATGACTCGTCGGTCTTCCCCGCCGCAGGTCGTCGTCATCCATGCTCGGCAGATCGTCATGAATCAGCGAATAGGTATGGATCATCTCGACCGCACAGGCCGCATCGTTCGCGATTTCGCCCGAGCCGCCGCGCGATGACGCGTCGGCAAAGGCGAGACAGAGAATCGGTCGAAGCCGCTTGCCTCCGCCCAACAACGAGTAGCGCATCGCCTCCAGCAGCCGAGGCGGCACCGCGCTGGTGAGGTCTGCCAAGCGCGACTCGAGAATCGACTCGACCCTCTGCTGCTGCTCAGTGAGGAATGCCTCCAGGGGGAAGCTGCTCGTCGCCGCCAACTCAGTTCTCCGGAGTGTTGGCGTTGGGAATTAGTTCGCGGATCCGGGCAATCAGCGTCGGCAGCTCCACCGGCTTGGTGAAATAATCGGACGCGCCGGCTTCGCGGCCTCGCTTGACGTCCGTGGCCGAGCTGCGCGCCGAAATGAAAATCACCGGAATCTGCCTGAACTCCTCGTTCTTTCGAACTGCCCGGCAAAGCTCGAATCCGTCGATCCAGGACATGTTGACGTCGAGCAGGATGACGTCGGGCCGGTCGACGTGAAGGGTGGAGATCAGCCGCAGCCCATTTGCCGCTTGGGACACCTCGAAATTCTCCATCTGAAGCGCGAGCGCCAAAAGCTCGCGCGTTTCGCGGTCGTCGTCCACGATGATGACTTTTGGCTTTCTTGGCTCCACCGCGCTCGCCACGTCAGAAAGGAATGTCGTCGTCTTCAGGTTCCGGAACGCTTGCAGCAGCCGGCCCCGATGGCCGGGAGATTGAGGATTTCTGGGGACTTGGGGAGGGGGTTACCGACAACGGGACGACCCGTTCCTCTCCGCCTTCCACCAGCAGTTGCTCGATCCGTTTCTCTGCGTCGGTCAGCAGTTGTTCGCCCCGGCGTACGAGGCGGATTCCTTCCTCAAAGGCGCGCAGCGATTCCTCCAACGGAAGATCACCGCCCTCCAACTTCTTAACCACTTCCTCTAGCCGCTGAACCACGTCCCCGTACTTTTCAGGGAGGGAGCCGCCCGACTTCGACACGTCTGCCACCGATCTTAAACCCTCCGCACCCCGCAAATGTACGGGACCAACCGCGCAATCGCCAGTGGCACGTTCGAGCTCACCTCGGGAGAGTGCCGGTCACCCGGGCGTCAATCTCCTCACATTCCGTCAGGCGCTCACAGGCCGCGCCCGCCACCCTGATTGCTATCTCTTCTCCCACCCCCACGTCCGCCGCTTGCCGCACCACCGAACCGTCGGATTTTTTGAGGGTGACCGAGTAGCCTCGCGCCAGAACTCGCAGCGGGCTTAGGGCCTCCAATTGGGTCTCAAGCTTGTTGAAATGTCTTCGGTCGGTCGCGCTTCGGTGCCGCGCTCGAGCCCGAAGGCGCTCGGCCAGCTTATTGAGCTGTTGCCAGGTTTGAGCCAACCGCTTTCTCGGATCCTGCCGGTCGAGCCGCTCCTCCAGCGCTTGCAGTTGGGCCTGATGGCTGCGGATCGACCGCCGGATTACTCGGGACATCCGCTCGGTATCGTCGGCCAGCCGCATCTGGTGGCGGCCCAGGATTCGGCGCGGATCGGCAAGCCTCACCGCCAACCGGTGGAATCGGGTGCGGCCGGCAAGAATCTGGCGCTCGAGGGCTTTGCTCAGTCGCCGTTCGGCCGCCCCCAACGAGAGCTCCAGGTCCGCGAGCACGGGCGCCAGCTTCTCGGCGGCGGCGCTTGGAGTGGGAGCGCGAAAATCCGCCACAAAGTCGGCAATCGTGAAGTCCACCTCGTGCCCAATCGCGGAGACGACCGGCTTGGGACAGGCGGCGATCGCTCGGGCGACGACCTCCTCATTGAAGGTCCACAGATCCTCCACCGAGCCTCCCCCTCGGGTGAGGACAATGACATCGACGTCGGTGCGAGCCAAACAGCGGATCGCCCGCACCACCTCCCCGGCGGAGCCATCGCCCTGGACCCGTGCGTCGCACACCAACACCGAGAGCCGGGGGTGACGGCGATGCAAGACGCGAAGAAAATCGCGAAGCGCGGCGCCACTGACGCTGGTCACCACGCCGATCCGGCGCGGCAAAAACGGAATCGGCCGCGGCGGGCGCTTCCGGTTCTCGCCCAGCAGCCCTTCCTTCGCCAACCGCTCCTTGAGCTGTTGAAAAGCCAGCGCGAGCGCGCCTTGCCCCGCCGGTTCGATGCGCTGGACGATCAGGCTGTAGCGGCCCCGAGGCTCGTAGACGTCGATGCTTCCTTCCACCAGAATCGAGAGTCCATCCCGCAATTCGAACTTCATCCGCTGCGCGACGGAAGACCAGACCTTGGTCTCGATGCAGGCGTCCTGATCCTTGAGGTTGAAGTACAGATGCCCACTCGGATTTCGGCCTCGAAAACCCGACACTTCGCCCTGAACCCAGACTCGCGGATATTCGTACTCCAACAGATCCTTGATCTGCCGGGTCAGCTCGCCCACGGTGAGCACCACCCGGGCAGCCGGTTTCCGACTCTCGACCGCAGGACGTTGCTCCGAAACGGGAGGCAGCGGCGGTGGAACGGATGGCGCCGCTGGGCTGGGCGGCTGCTCGGGCGCCGAGGCCGGCCGTAGATTCTGGGCAGCGGTGTTCTGAGGGCGGGCGGCAAAGCCAAAAAGGCTGTGCTGAACCGGGGCTGGCTGGTCCTTGCTCATCGATCGATGCTTATAGACTATCCGGCCGCTTCGCCGAAAACGAACGCGAAGACGATCGGTCCGAAAAGAACCAGGAAGACGGTAGGAAAAATGCAGCCGATCAGCGGCAGGAGCATCTTGACGGGGGCCTGGTTGGCCAGTTTCTCAGCTCGCTGGCTGCGCTCGAGACGAAGCTGGGCCGACTGAATTCGGAGCACCTTCCCAAGGCTGGTACCCATTCGATCTGCGAGGATGAGCGCGGTGACGAAGGTGGTGAGCGCCGGCAAGTCCACGCGCTGGATCAAAGCTTTCAGCGACTCCTCGCGCGTCTTGCCAAGCTTCAACTGCTTGAGCACGAGGCTGAATTCGTCCTTGAGGGGCCCGGGCTTTCCCTTTTCCACCGCCTTGGCCAGTGCGCCGGTAAAGTCCAGTCCCGCTTCAACCGCCAGGGTCAGCAGATCGAGGTGATAGGGCAGCGCGCGGGTAATCCTCAGCTGGCGCCGCTTCACCTGATCACCCAGCCAGTGCACCGGATACCAGACGCCGACGATGGCCGCGAGCAACGTCCAACCGAGGCTCAACTGCAGGCTTCGACAGAGAATCCAACCCAATAGAATGCCGACCAGCGCACCTGCCTGTTGCAGCAACACGATGTCCGCGGGTGAGAGATCCCTCGGCTCGCCAGCCTTGGTGAGCTGCTTTCGCAGCAGCCCTTCATAACGAGGCGTCAGCAGGCGGCGGTTGAATGCGGTCAAGCGATCGAGCAAGTCCGCTCCCAACTTGTGAAACGGGCGCGGCTCGTTCGCCCGCCGCGCTACCAGCTGGATCAGGACTTTGGTCGCGACCCATGCGATCAGGCCCGCGCTCGCCGCGAGCAACAGCGTAGCCAAACCGAGTGGGACGGCACCTTTAAACATCGACATTGACGATCCGTCGGATGAGCAAAAAGCCCAGCCCCTCCATCACCAGGACGATGCCGACCAGGACGTAGCCAAAGAGGTGCTGAAGCATCGGCTGGATCAGATCCGGCCGCATGTAATTGAGAACCAGTCCGAGAAGAAGCGGCATCGCCGAAACCATCCAGCCCTGCAATCGGCCCTGAGACGTAATGGCATCGATCTTTCCTTCGAGACGAAACCGCTCGCGCGCGGTGGCCGAGAGAGTCTCGAAGATCTCAGCCATGTTTCCACCGAGTTGCCTGGCGATGTTGGTGGCTACGACCACCAGATCCAGATCCTCGGATCCCACCCGCGCGCTCAAATTGACGAGAGCGTCCTCGATCGACACGCCGAGCTTTACCTCCTTGATCAAAAGCCCGAATTCTTGCGACAACGGCGCCGGCATCTCGCGCGCGAGCTGGTCAACTGCTTGCGGAAAGGTGAGACCCGCGCGAAACGCGTTTGCCAGCGATTGCAGCGCGTCCACCAGTTGAACATTGAATTTGCGTACTCGGCGTTTGCGCGAGTGACGCACCAGAAGACGCGGCAAAAAGAAGCCGAGCGCGATTCCGAGAATTGTCGCCAAGGGATTGAAAATCAGCAAGGCCGCGACGCCGAGCAGCACCATCGCGGAGAGGTTGAGCAGCAAGAGCTGCTTGGGCTCGAGGAATAGAAACATTCCATCCAGCTCTTGCAGCGACTTCGCGAGGTAGCGCTGTCGATATTGCTGATACCCGCTCGACAGAACCCGAAACGCCACCAGGCTGAAAAAGAATACGGCCGCAGCGACTAGAAAAAGGGCTGCAATCTTCATCGCTCTCTCGGCCCGGCAATCGCGGTCCTTTCCGCCGTCCCGCGGATGATTTGAATCGTCTGGTGCCTCTTTTCCTGCAGCGTCTTGGCCCGCTCTCCGGAAACCAGCGTCTGGATCGTGGCGTGCCCGCGATTGTCGACCGGATCGACGTCCTCATCGCTGCGCAGCGAAAGTGTGAGGGAGCCGAGCTCCGAAGCCAGAGCCAGAATTTCAGCTTCCTCGGGAAGGACCAACAGCGAAACATTGCTGTACTCGCGGCTTGCTTCCGAGGCGAGGTTGGCGTTGCTGGTTCCGCTGATTTTTCCGGTCGCCAGAACGATCACGTTCTGCAGCAGGGTCACGACGATCTGTTGGTTGGAATGCGGATCGCGAAACGTGGCGAGAACGTCCACGTGGTCATTCGGACGGACCCAACCTCCTACCGCCGCCCGCCTGGAGGCATCGATCGTGATGGCTCGGCCCTTCCTCTGAATCTTGCTCGCGAGGCGATCGCTGCCCTGGGTGGTCTCAAACTGTGTCCACAAAAAAGGATCTCCGCGCTGGACCGGAACGAGCAGTCTCTGGTTCTCGATCAACGAGATCAAATCCGGCTTCACCACCGAGGTGGTGGCAAATTGCTCGGGGATGGAGCGCTCCATCATCATCTCGAGCGTCACCGCGCTACCCTCGGGAAGATCTCGGGAGGCAACCACCACCGGGACCAGGTTCCAACCCTGCCGCACGTCCGCCTCTTTCTTCTTCAGTCCCCAGTAAGCAGTGACGCCCGCGAGCAGGCCCAGTCCGAGAGCAGCAACCAAGGGGAGCTTTTCTTTCGGCACTCGAACTGACGCGATCGGCAGCTTCATGGCAGCGCGCTCCCCAGAATCGCGAACAACGAGTCGAGGTAGATCTGGAACGCGGTAAGAAACAGTGAAATCAGGTTGGTCTGCCCGCGCGGCCCCGGAATGAAGCGCACCGTACATCCCAGCACCAAGCCGACCACCAAAACCCAGCTCAGGGCGGAGTACTCGAGGAGGGCTTGACCTCTTCGGCGTCTTCTAAAATCCACCCGCTGCATCAGCCTGTCGCTCCAATCGAATTTTCGGAGTCGCCGAACCCGGCTCACCCACGCGAGCTTTCGCATCGTGTCCGTAGCCGCTCGCCTCCATGCTGTGCGCGGCCGCGGGCAGCTCAATCCGCGCTAAATGAAGCACCGGCACCTCCGCGCTGATCCAGAATCGTTGCACCAGGGTCCGCTGGTACCAAAGCTCTACCGGCGTCGCCGACACCGTACCGGCGGAAGTGAGAAGCCGAAGCTCCTTGCCGTGCCGAACGCTCAGCTCGCCTTGGGAGGCAGAATGACCATTCTGCCCCTCCGGGGTTGTTTCGGCAGCCCTTGCGCCCAAAAGCACGCGGCCGATCGCCGATGGATCAACCTCTTGAGCTCGGTCATGGCCGAAAACGACAATCAGTCGACTGACCCCATCCGAAGAGATTCCCGTCCCCTTTGCGACCAACATCCGAAACTGAAGCAGCGGGGCGGACAGGCTCGCGTGGGAACCGAATTCAATCTCCAGCCAGAAAGCGGGACGGCCACGGGCATCCTGTTCCTCGCCCACCACCGCGACCCGCCAGTGCCCCTGCCGGGTCGGCCCGGCGTCGATCCGATAGGCAACCCAGTCTCCGACTCGCGCGTCGTCCAGCGGCTGCTCGAGGCGCTCTACGGCGAGCGGCAAAAATGGTGCCCTTGTCTCGCCAATTCGGTTCGATGCGGCGAGCAGCCCGAGCAAGGGAATCGCGAAACCGCTCACCATCCGTGCTCTCGATGGCGCTCATCGCCAGTCTCTTCGACGATCGTCTCCAGGACAGCGGTCAGATCTGGCGACTGGGCAACCAGCAAAGTCCTGACTCGGCCGACCGGACATCTGGACTCAATCGAGAGCGTCGCCTCATCGACGACGCGGCAACCGGTCGCTCTTAGTTGCTCGATCACCTTTTGCCGCGCCTGCGCCAGGCCCGCATTCAGCAGAAGCGTACGGTGTGAGCCCTTGCGAGCGTCGTTCGCCGCACGTGAGTCGTGAACAAAGAGATGACCCTCTACGGGCGGTTGGACATTCAAGGGCGCGGAGTGGGCTCGCAGCGAGCGTAACACCGAGAACCCGATGGTCATCCTGCCCTGGGCGCGCAGCACGACCGCCCTTTGGATCGCTTCTCTCGTGCAGAATGCCGAAACGACGATCTCTTGCCGAAAATCGCCATCCGCCGTCGTGAGGTAGCCCTTGTTCCCCCACTCCCGAAGAAAGTACAGGGCAACGGCTTCGAGCGGATCGCGGGCAACGAAATACGCCAACTGCTGCGGCACGCCATCGACGATCAGCCGTTCGCCGATTCGTGTGAGAACGGTTCCCGGATACGCAGGCAGCTCATCCGGCATCAGGAGGGGCATGGATGACAACAGCGCTGCTGACAACACTCCAATCATCCGCAATCCACTTTGGGCGACTCATCCCCGTTCGAGGTATCGCGATCCGAGGCTGGGTTGTCCGCCTGCGCCCGCTTGCAGCCCATGAAGAACGCGCCGCGCGCCGCGAAAATGCGCAGATAGAGCGAGTCTTCGTATCGCGCCTGATCGCGAAACGGCGCAGTGTCGAAGCAAGCGGGGCGCTCGTGATCAAGGCTGCCGGAACGAGCAAGATGGTTGAGCCCGCCCCGCGCATCGAGGGGATAGGCCTGAAGATAGTCGCACTCCCGCGCCTCTCCCGGGCGGCGAGGCCGGTAGTTCAGGGAGATCAGGTGTGTGGCGGTTGGGTCGGCCAGTGCACGTCCAACCAGCCTTTCCACCTCGGAAAGGCCAGGCACGGAACCGAATCGATCCCGGACTCCGAAGAAGGTCATCCGTGATACCTGCTTGAAAAAAGCGCTGGGAAGCTCCGGACTACCGCGGAACGGGCGACGGATGTTTCCCACTACGTCCTCGCCTTCTCCAATGTGCCAGTCCGAAGCGATGAGCGTGTAGCGTGAACTCAGCGGCACCCGGTCCAAGGAGCCGCCTCCAAAGACATCGAGCTTGAACCATCCCCCACCGCTTCGCTGGAGGAAGTGCCGGGGCAAAAGATGATTCTTCAACTCGAGCGATGCATGCGAATGGACGAGTCCTCCGGCATTGAAGCCGAGCGCCTCGACCATCGGGCCCGTTGCCCGCTGCATCGCGCCGGAGATCGAGCTCGCCCATGGGCCCGGCTCGGATCCGCCGGCAAAGGAGTGTGTCCCGGGCACCTGCTCCTGAACCGCTCGCAGGTGAAGGTCCTGGTAGGTGGCGACGAAAGTCCCAGGCCATCCCTCGCTGTTCGTGTAGCGAAGCTTCACCGCGGTCGTCACCTGTGCTGCGGCTTCGGAGAAGGCCGCATCGTGCCGACCGCCCAGGTAGTCGGAGAGAGGATGCGCGGCCAGCTCCCAAGCCACGCTGCGATTGATCTCTTGCAGCCGCAGTCTGGCGCGAATCAGCTCCAGGAAATACAGGCCGTACAGAATCAGCACGACCAACAGCGGCAAGACGATGGCGAGCTCCACGACCGCCCCACCGCGCTGCAATCGCGCGTCACTGCCCGCCCGGCGCTCAGTGGGCAATGAATTGTTGCGCGCGGGCAGCGAGTGAATTCGGCAGGGCGTCCAACAGTCCCTCAGCGTCCGCCAGATCCCTGCGCCCCTGATAGAGAGGAGCCAATCGCGCCCGCCAATAGGGGTTGAAGAAGTTGGGTTGCTCGGCCCAATTTCCAGGGCGGTGGTAGTAGACCTGGCCGCGTGAAATGACGTTGAGGCCGCTTCCTCCTCCCAGGAGGCGGAATTGACTGTGCGAGCCGTCCAGGGAAATCTCCGCGGTGCCCAACGCGTGAAGCTGGATCCGAGCTTGCGAATTGAGCAGCGCGGGCCCGATGTTTGCGGCGCCGGTCTGGTCGCGAATCGGGTTTCGCAGCTGGGCAGGACTTTTGTTGAGGGCGATCCAGGTGGAGGGCTGATTGAACTCTTGCTTTCGTTCGGCTGGATCGCCAAGCGCCGGGGTTCCGCGCGTCGGACACCTGTCCGCATATTGCCCCGGTTCGAAGTGGAAGAACGGAACGATTCCCCCCCAGGGATGGTTGCCGTCTTCGATCGGTCGAACATTGGCGGTGAACACTGCAATGTCCATTCCGGGCAGGCAGATACCGCGGACCACGCAGATTCCGGTCTCATGCAGGCCGATTGCCGCCTCCTCTCCGGTGGGATCGACCTGACCTGGCCCGCGCGGCCATCCCGGGTACGAGACCCGCCAGTGGACACCACCGGATCGGCCCCGATGCTCGAAGGAATTGAGAGCCCAGACACTCGTCTTGAGCATGTGTCGAAAAGGGAGCGAGGGATCGTTGCCCCTGCCCATCCGCGGGTCTCCCCAGCACTCCCAATAGTTGGAATCCGCGTTGCACGCGAAAGGGTTGCGGAAAGGTCCAAGCGAAGCCGGGCCTAGTCCAATCGAATAGATGTCGTCGGCGCCCAGATTGTCTCCCTGGGCCATCATTCCCTCGGGCGCATCCGGCGGATCTCTCCAGTGCCGGATCAGATTGCCGCCCTCCGCATCCTCGAACCCTTTCGCCAACGAATAGCTCAACAGGCGGCTCTGCCCCCATTTGGGGGCGATCTGATCGATCAGCCCTCGCAGTCCACCGAGAAACTCCGGAACTGGCAAAAGCTCTCCCAACTTTCTCGAGGTGACAAAGTGCGGACAGCTCTGCGCACTGGGATTGCAGGTTACGCGCGTCGCGTTGGCGATCCCGCCCATCACGCGCTTGGCGCGCGACTGTTTGCTCCCTTCGTGGATCGCCCGAGGATCGATCGCGACCAGCGGGTTGATCGGCGCTACTGGGCTGCCACCGGCCTCTCGAAAGTGAGCGCGATCAAACAGGCAGGCGCTCAGGCTGGCGGACAACGTCCGCGCGGCGGTCATGCTGAGGTTGCGGTCATTCTCCTGGACGACACGGTCAGCGCTGCCGACCACCTGGCCGAGCGCGGTGAGCATCACCGCTTCGGACGCGCCTGCCAAAGCCTGGTTCAATTGGCGATGAGCGGGGATGATCATCCTGCCGATCACGAAGTCCGGATTCACCGAGCGAAGGAAGCGTTGGTAAGAGACGAGAAAGACCCGGTATGCGCCCAGAATCCGATCGAGAACGGTCAGGATCGCGCCAAGGTATGGCACCCGCTCGAGAATTGGACATGCGACGTTCCAAAAAACGCTCCGGTTGCCGGCGCAGTGGTCCAGGCTTTTGAACATCCCATACAAGTCAGTGAGGAAGGCCTCGCTGAAATAGATGAACGAGAGATAGGACTGCCAAACCATCGCCGAGACGTAATGTGAGGCCTGGGCGCGATTCGCGAGCGCGTAGAAGTTGAACGCGCGAGCCTCCATCACCGCGATCGAGTATGCCGCCGCATCCGCGGTGTTCTGCAGCCGGATTTTTTCATTCACGCCGTGCCCGACGTGCAAAATGGTCAAGACGCAAAGCGAGAGCGCCAAGATCAAAAGGCAGGCGAGGACGAGCGACTGGCCCTGTTGAGCGCGACGCGAAATCATCGCATCAGCCATTTGCGATAGAGGTTGGACTGAATCGAGAGCGAATAGGTGGCACTCACCGGGAGGAAAACGCGCGGGCTCGCCCTGCCGGGCAGGAGCAGACGCCCCGTCGCGAGGTCCCACAGGACTCGCATCTCGGATGGAGAAACTGTCGGATAGCCATCGCGATGCGCAATGCCCGCCGCCGGTAGCGGAATCTCTCCGCCCGAGCCGATCCGCGAATGATGCAGCTCTCCAGTGACTCGCACGCCCGCGTTGCACGCATACCACGCCGCGAACAGCAGCCAGTTGGCCAACGGAATTTTGAGCTCGTACCAGTATCGGAGCCGTACTTTGAGCAGCCCGGCGCGGCGGACCGCGGCGCTCTCCGCCTGATCGAAGTCGATTTCATCCAAGGCACCCGAGTCGCCGCGTTCGCGAGCCACTGCGTCGAAGTCGACATGGGTGGGATTGAGCAAGTCCACGCGAACCAGCCCCTTGAGCGCTGCGCCGTTCACGTCGTTGCGGACCGTGCTGCCCCAGGGCAGTTGCCGAAACGCCCGTTCCTGCAATCTTTGATGACTCAAGGTGGCAACCAGATTTGCCAAGTCATCGGTGCGGCCGTGCATCGGCAGTAGCGCGAGCAAAGCCGCATCCCGCATCCGCTCGTTGTTTCCATTCCAGACGATTCCAGCGCGAGCGGCGGAGAACGCGGCGTACTCCACCATCAACTTCGCGTGTGCCAGCAACGTGAGCTGGACCAACCCCAGAGCGAGCGCGATGAACACCGGAAGGGCGATCGCGGTCTCCAGCGCGGCGACGCCTCTGATTTGCGGAGCGGACCGCACCATGCGGCGATCGTCTGCCGCATTGACTTCAGCGTGAATCGGTCAACTGGCCTGCTTGGGCCCGGTTGCCTCCGAGACCAAGAAGCAGGCCGCAATGTGGCCGGGCGCGACCTGGTAGAGCGGCGGCGTCTCCTGGCGGCAGCGGTCGAGCGCGTACGGGCAACGGGGGGTGAAAGGCACAATCTTCCGACTGGGGCGATCGGTGGCGAGACGCAAAGGCTTTCAAAAGACGAGGTGACGTTATCCAACGGGCGCGTTCTGTAGGAGCCCATCCTTGCTTCACCCACATCGATCATAAAAAGCTTAGTCAAGCCAAGAGCTTGCCGTGCTAATGCATTAGTACGCTTCCCCACCGCTGAGCTACGCGTTCGACCGCGGGCCACATCAATTAGGGTCGATACCGCCTTCTGCACCTGGCCCTGCAGAACCTCGCTCAGTGCGACGCCTCTGATTCGCGGATCGGACCGCGCCATGCGGCGATCGTCTGCCGCATTGACCGCAGCGTGAATCGGTCAACTGGCCTGTTTGGGCCCGGTTGCCTCGGGGACCAAAAAGCAGGCCGCAGTGTGGCCGGGCGCGACCTGGTAGAGCGGCGGCGTCTCCTTCCGGCAGCGGTCGAATGCGTACGGGCAGCGGGGGTGGAATGCACATCCGGACGGCGGAGCGATCGGTGAAGGAACTTCACCGCCGAGGACAATTCGCTGCCGACGGCGCGCTGGATCGAGAACGGGAATCGCGGAGAGTAGCGCCTGGGTATAGGGGTGCTTCGGCGCTCGGTAGAGCTGGGTTGCATCCGCGAGCTCGACAATCTTGCCCAGATACATCACTGCCACTCGGTTGGACACATACTCGACGATTCTCAAATCGTGAGCGATGAACAGGTAGCTCAAGTGCAGCTCGCGCTGAAGATCCACGAGCAGATTCACGATCTGAGCCTGAATCGACACGTCGAGCGCGCTGATCGGCTCGTCGGCGACGATCAGCTCCGGGTTCACCGCCAGACTTCGAGCGATCCCAATCCGCTGGCGTTGCCCTCCGGAGAATTCATGCGGATAGCGCTTCTCCGCGTCGCGAGGCAGCCCCATCTTGTCGAGAAGGGCGAGCACCCGTCGCCGCAGCTCGGCACCGGACGCCAGGCGGTGAATGGTCAGGGCTTCGCCGATGATTTGGCCCACCGTCATCCTGGGGTTTAACGAAGCGTAAGGATCCTGAAAGATGATTTGCATCCGGCGTCGGATCGGCCGCAGCTGCCGCTGGGAGAGCCCGGTCAGATCTTGACGGTCGAAGCGAATCCACCCCGCCGTGGGCTGGATCAGTTTCAAAATGGCGCGGCCGAGGGTGCTCTTGCCGCAGCCGCTTTCCCCCACCAGCCCCAACGTCTCGCCACGCGCGATTTGCAGATCAACCTGATCCACGGCCTTCACCGTGCCGCGCACCCGGCCCCAGATCCCGACCCTCACCGGGAAGTGAACCGAGAGATCGCGGACCTCGAGCAGCGGCTCGCTCACGGCGCTGGCACCGGGTTGTGGCAAGCGGCCCAATGCTCGGGGCGCTTGAGCTCGAGCGGGGGGTCGACACTGGCGCAAATTTCGATCGCGCGCGGGCACCTTTCGCGAAATCGACAGCCGCTGGGCAGAGCGCGAAGGCTGGGGACGGTGCCGGGGATGGCATCCAGGCGCCGCGCGCTCCCCTCCTCCGCAGCCGCTTCGATCGAGGGAATCGATTTGAGCAATCCCTCTGTGTAGGGGTGCGCCGGCGCCGCGAACAGCTTGTCCACGTGCGCTTTTTCAACGATGCGCCCCGCGTACATCACGAGCACCTGGTCGCAGGTCTCGGCGACGACCCCCAGATCGTGGGTAATCAGCATCACTGCCATCTTTCGCTCCGCCTGGAGGCGCCGGATCAGCTCGAGGATGCCGGCCTGAACGGTGACATCCAAGGCAGTCGTCGGCTCGTCCGCGATCAGAAGCTCGGGGTTGCATGCGAGGGCGATCGCAATCATCACGCGCTGCCGCATTCCGCCGGACATCTGATGGGGGTAGGCATCGACGCGCTCCTCGGGGGCAGGAATTCCCACCTGGCGAAACAGCTCGATCGAGCGCTGGTGCGCCTCGCGTCGGCTGGCGCGCTGATGGAGCCGAATCACCTCCGCTACCTGGTCGCCCGCGGTGAACACTGGATTCAGCGCGGTCATCGGATCTTGAAAAATCATCGAAATCTTGCTTCCCCGAATTCGCTGCATCTGCCGCTCCGACAAGGAGAGCAGATCGGTGCCATGAAACAACGCGTGTCCCGACGCGATTCGCCCGGGCGGTTCTTGGACCAAGCGCATGATCGAAAGGGCGGTCACGCTTTTTCCGCAGCCGGACTCGCCCACCACCCCGAGGATCGTTCCAGGGTCGATCGCGAACGAGACGTCATCGACGGCCGCCACCGGTCCGTCTTCGAACATGAACTCGGTCCGCAGGTTTCGGATTTCGAGCAGAGGTTGCACGATCCGGATCAGCTTACCTCGACTCCGCCGATCCTTCCGGTTCGATCCAGACGCGCCGCAAATCGTACCAGGTGGGCGAGGGACGAATTCCCCGGACTCTCTTCTTCACCGCGTCAAGCGTGGGCCGGACCGAAACGAAATTGTAGACCTGATCGTGGTAAAGCAGTCGGTGCAGCGCTCGGTTCACTTGGATCCGCCGCCGATCATCGAAGGTCTGCCGAGTCTCGACGAGCAAGCGGTCTACCTCGGGATTGGCGTAGGAAACGAAATTCGATGCCTGGCTCTGGCTGGAGTGGAAGACGGCATAATTGTCCTGTTCGAAGTCGGAGTTTATCCAAAGCAGAAACGCCGCGTCGAACTGGTGCTTGAGCATCCGCTCGGTGAGCCGTGGAAACTCGACCTTCTCCACGTCCATCTCGATGCCCAGTTTTTTGTACTCGTCCTGGAGAACGGCGGCGATCTTTCCCATCCGCACCGAATGCGCGCTGATCAGCAGTGTGAAATGGAAAGGCAATCCATCCTTATCGAGAATTCCGTCGCCGTTGGTGTCCGCCCATCCCGCCTGGCTCAGTAGCCTTCTCGCGCGCTCGGGGTTGTACTCGAGTCGGATTACATCCGGATCACAATAGGCGGACTCGATGTAGAAGGGGCAGGTGGTTGGGATCTCCAATCCGAGATCGATGTTCTGCCGCACTTGCTCGTAGGGAAACAACATCGCCAACGCGGTGCGGACCCTTCGATCCCGAAAGAATGGCCGTTGCTGATTCCATCCAATCCAGCTGAAGTTGTTCGCGAGAACGTAAATTCGGTTGTAGTTGCGCACTGCCCACGCGTTTTGCGCGTCGGGCTTTTCCAGGGCGCGCCAGACCACCGGCTGAATCGACGTCATCAGATCGAACTCGCCGCGCTCGAAAAGCTGATTTGCCAGAGTCTGGTCCTTGACGATGCGAAGAATGACTTTGCTCAGGTAGGCGTGCTTGCCCCAGTAGTGCTCATGGTTCACCAGGCTGATTTCCCGGTTCGGTTCCCAATGCTCAAATCGGAATGGACCCGTGCCGATTGGCTCCTTGTTCAGAGCCAGGCTGCTGAAATCGCCCTGGAGCGATCGCCAGGGCACCATCGCGACCGCGGTAGCGAAACCTCGAAAGCCCAGGTAGTTCGGTTTCTTCCACCGCAGCATCACCGTGTACTCGGTCGGCGCTTCATAGCTGGCGAGATCCGCGAAGTAGCTCTTGTGAATCGTGGTCCGATGGTTCGGATCCAACACCGCGTCCAGGACCGCCTTCACGTCCTTGGAGGTGAAGTGCTGGCCATTGTGAAAGCGAACGCCTCTGCGAAGACGGACCACCTGAGTGGTGCGGTCCTCGCTTTCCTCGTAGCTCTCCGCGAGCAACGGCAGCAGCTTGTATGGAGGCTCCCGATCGATCTCAAACAGCGTCTCGTACATCGGCCCGAGCAGGTAGTGAACGGTTGCGTCGATCGCGCAGCCATCATCGAGGATGTTCAGGCCAGTTGGCTCGGAGCCGATCCGAATCGTGAAGCTGCCCCCCGGCACGGGTTGGCCAGCGTTCACCTCGGGCGGCAGCCTGCCCTCCAGCCATTCTCGGCCGGGCCCGGCGAGATCCTGGAAACCGACGGAGCTGGTCGCGGCGCTGACCTCAGGGTACTTGGATTGCGAAAGACAACCCTGACAGGCAAGAAGTCCGAGAGCTCCAATGACTAGGAGTGCGGCAAGCTGGGTAGAGAACCGGCGCAAATCTCCCCCCGTACGACTTCCTTCCGGCCACACCGCTATCACGAACCCAGCACGCCGCACACAAAATCGCACTGCACACACCGCCTCACAGGGATCCCCGCGGCCGGCCATTCTCGTCGAGTTCGATCACTTTCGCACCTGCCGGCGGAGCGAGTTTGAACAGAGACGGCTCCAGGTCAGGGTTGACCCGCAGCTCCTGGTAGCGAAGCTCGAGCGTCGTTGAGCCCGAGGCGAACAAGGTGATTTTTCGAGGAAGGTCGATCGCCCCAGTGGCCTGAAAGTCTTCGAAAAGGAGATCGTACGCCGCCGCGCCGCGGAGCTCGCTCTTGAGGACCCGGTGATTGTCCGGGTGAATCCAGATCTTCTGGCTGCGATCTCCTTGCCAAAGCGTAACGAGGTAGGCCCGCGCTTCGGCCAGAGCCTGAGCCGAAAGACGCTCTGCGGGGATGCGGGGGGCCGCTCCAAGCAAAATGCTGACCAGCTCTGGCCCCGACAATACTACGGGAAGCAACCTGGAGACGTTCTCTGGGGTGGCCGGGCCGTGGAAGTAGTTGCCTTGATCGTTCTGCAGAAGCGCGAAGGTCTGCCCATCAGAGGCCAGAATCGCCTGCGGTTGGCCGAAGAAGCCGATCACCTCAAAGTGCAGGAATGCCGGGCGAGCGGCCGCGATGAACACGGTCACTGTTGACCTCGCGCTGGGCGCGGCAACTCGCAGTCTGCCTTCACCCCGGATCGAGAACACCTGGCTCTCGACTTTCGACGCGAGGTCGAGTAGTTCCCGAGCGTCAAGTGAAGCGCCAACCTGGCTTGTTTCAAGGCGTTTGGGGCATCCCAGCCAGGCAACTGCGAGGAAGAGAATCCAGACCGCCCTGTTCAAGATCGTCCCTCGCCATAGACAGGGGCGGGTTCGAGGCGATTTAGTTGCGGCAATCGTCCCAGGAGCATCAACAACAGGACCTATATGACCTTTGAGGAATTGATTCATTATTTCAGGCTCGGCGGCATCACGATGGCCGTCATCCTCGCCTGCTCGGTGCTCGCCGTCGGCGTGGCGATCGAGCGGCTGATCGCGCTTTGGAACGTCGGCGATGCCGCGCGAGCTTTGGGGCAAGCGATCGCCAAGCACTTACTGCGCGGGGACGTCGGAGCTGGGCGATCCGCTGCCGAGCGATCCGGAGCGATCGCCGCGGACATCTACTTGGCCGGCTTCGATCGGCTGGACCGCGGTCCGGACCTGGGTCCCTCGCTGGATGCAGCGGTCGAACGAGAGCGCGCCCAGGTGGGCTTGCGGCTGCGCAAAAATCTATGGATCCTCGGCACGATCGGCGCCACCACGCCGTTCATCGGCCTGTTCGGCACGGTGGCTGGCATCATGCGGGCCTTCAAGGATCTGGGGATCGATGTGGAGTCAGGTGGGGCGGGGAATACGGCCGCGGTGATGACCGGAATTTCGGAGGCGCTGATCACCACTGCCGGTGGAATCCTCGTCGCCGTCGAAGCGGTGATCCTCTACAACTATTTTCAGACTCGAATCGCGCGGCTCGCAGTGGAGCTGCGACTGTTGACCGAAGAATTCGTAGAGTTGCTCCGGGAGCGACGCTCACCGATCAGCAGCCCGCCCCTGGTCGAGAGGCCTCCTCCGGCTTCGACTCAAGCCGCGCCGCTGCTTGAAGCGCAAGCCAAGGGAACCTAAGCGATGGCGATTGGCAGAGTCCCCGGAACCGGAGAAGGCGCTGAGATCGATGACGTCTTCTCGGAAATCAACATCACCCCGCTTACCGACATCTTCCTGGTGTTGCTGATCATCTTCATGGTGACCAGCTCGGTGATCGTCAATCAGGTCCCCGGGGGCGGCGGGGCGAAAGCCGGCCTCAAGGTCAACCTGCCCAAAGGCGGCGCTTCGGACGTGCGGCCGACCGAAGCGGATTTGTCGGTCGCGATTTTGGCCGATGGCCGAATCGTCCTCGCCGGCGCAGTAGTGAACGAAGATGAATTGAAGCGAGCCCTCGATATGGCCAAAGAGAAAAATCCACAGACGATGGTGATCGTGCAGGCGGACGAGGGCGTCACCCACGGCAAAGTGGTTCAGGTAATGGAAATGGCCAAGAGCGCAGGTCTGGCGCAGCTCGCGATTGGAGTGCGCGAGGTACCCAAGTAAATCAGATCGTGCCGAACCCGGCGTCCGGCAGCTCGATCGCGGAAGTATCCTTGAACAGAGCCGATCGCGTCGCGGTGGCAATTCCGGGCAACACGTTGCGCGCGTACCAGACCGCGGATGCGCGTTTGCCCTGGTAGAAGGTCCGATCGGGATGGCCTTCCGGAAGGGACTTGGCGGCCTGCTCGGAGAGGAGCGCCGCCTCGAGCAAGAGCCAACCGATCGCCAGCTGCGACATGATCGTGAGAAACCGATTGGCATTGAGCGGGATGAGCGCGGTCTGCTCCGATTGCGACCACTCCAGAAGCGCCATCGCCATCTGAAGCAGCGCCTCTTGGGCACTGCCCAAAGTCTCGATCTCGGCCGCGTACACCGGGTCTTGTCGATGGGCTTCCACGAACGCGCTGACGTCCGCCATGAACTGTTGAAAATGGATGCCGCCCGCCTGCGCCATCTTCCGCCCAACCAGGTCCATCGCTTGAATGTGGTTGGTGCCCTCGTAAATCGAAAAGATCTTCGAATCGCGGCAGTATTGCTCGACTGGATGGTCCTTGAGATAGCCGGCGCCGCCGTAAATCTGGATCGCTTGACCGCAGATCCGGAATGCTTCGTCCGAGGCGTAGCTCTTGACCAGCGGGGTGAGAAGCTCCACCTGCCCGCGGTGGTAGGCGGCCTTCTCATCATCCGTTCCGGCGAGTTGGGTGGCCCGGTCTAGATGGTTGGCCAGTTTCACCACCAGCATCCGGATGCCCTCTACGCTGGCCTTGCAGTCCATCAGCATGCGCCGCACGTCCGGATGCTCGATGATTGGCACGCGAGGCTTGTTGGGATCCTTCCAATAGCGGAAGTTCGCACCCTGTTTGCGCTCGCGCGCGTACTCGAGCGCATTGAGGTACGCCGTAGAGGCCACGGCGAGTCCCTGAAGACCGACGGCGATCCGCGCGCCATTCATCATCCGAAACATCTGGCTCATCCCGACGTTCTCCACGCCGCCCACGAGCTCGCCCACGCACGCTGCGTTGTCTCCGAAATTCAGCACGCAGGTGGCAGAGCCATTGATCCCCATCTTGTGCTCGATCGACGCGACTTGGACATCGTTCAGCTCTCCGGAGACACCCTCCGGACCGATCCGACGCTTGGGTACGATGAACAGCGAAAGTCCCTTGGTGCCAGGTGGGGCGCCCACGATGCGCGCAAGCACCATGTGAATGATGTTCTCCGCCAGATCATGATCGCCGCCGGAGATAAAGATCTTGGTGCCCCGGATCCGATACGTTCCATCCGGATTTTTCACCGCCTCGGTCTTCGCAGCGCCCACGTCCGAGCCCGCGTGAGGCTCGGTCAGGCACATCGTTCCACCCCACTGCCCGGTAAACATTTTCTTCGCATAGCGGCGCACCTGGTCCGCCGTGCCGCACTGCTCGATCGTTGCCGCGGCTCCGGAAGCGAGCCCGGGGTACATGTTGAAGGCCGCGTTCGCGCCGGAGAGCATCTCCTCGACCAGCACTTGAATCATCCGAGGAGCGCCTTGGCCGCCGTGCTCAGGACTGATCGCGACCGACTCGAATCCTGCTTCGTAGAGTTGCCTCCACGCGTCTTTGAAACCGGAGGGCGTGTGGACTTCGCCGTTCTCCAGTCGGCAGCCTTCCCGATCGCCGACCGAATTCAGCGGCCCCAAAACGTCCTTCGCGAACCGATAGGTTTCCTGCAGAACCGCCTTCGCCTCGTCCTCGCCCCAGGCGGCGAACGGCTCGCGACCGGCCAGCTCGCTAAAGCGAAACTGCTCGAACAGCACGAAAAACATTTCCCGGAGATTCGCCTTGTACCAGTTGATTCGCGCAGCCATGGAAAGCTCCTGTTGTCCCACCAGTTTGTGGCCGGTTGACTTCAGAGTCAACCATAGCTAACGCCGCGCGTCGAATGCTGCAACGTCCTGAAACCTAATGTTTTTTCTTAGCGACAGGCTTGACCCTTTGCGAGGCCCGCGCTCTTTTCACCGCTTCTTCTTCGTGCTCGCCACCGCTCCCATGAGGGTGATGGTGCGCGTGCAGCTCCTCAGTCGCCGGCGGAGGCGGCGGATGGATCAGGCTCTGCCTTGGAACGTTCATGATGATCGGCGTTTGTCCGGCCCGCTGACGGTTTTCATCTTCGAGCGAGTAGAACACCTGCACCTGGGAATGGCCCTTCAGGACCAGCTCGCCCTTCTGGTTTTCAGCCCACAGCTCGATCTCAGCGAAGTAGCGACCGTTGTCGCCGAAGCGATCGGTGACGCGGCCTTTGCAAACGACGGTGTCTCCGGGCCAAATCATCTTGATGAAGCGGACGCTGTATTGCCGCAGCTGCGCACCTCGAGCCCAATCGGAAACCAGTTGCGCCAAAAAACCCATCACCAGCATCCCCGGCGCATACACCGACGGAAGCCCCACCTGGCGCGCGTAGACGTCGTCTACGTGCACCGGGTTGAAGTCGCCTGAAGCGCCCGCGTAACGCACCAGCTGGACGCGATCGACGGGTGCTTTCGCCAGTGCTGGCAGCTCATCGCCCACGTGGATCGCTTCGAAGTACAACTTTCTGGCGGGCATCAGACGTGCTCCTTCGCCGCCCGAACCACCAGCGTTCTTCGAGCCTTGAAGACGAGATTTCCTTCCTCGTCGCGGCCTTCATCCTCGATCACCGCAACGTCCATCCGACCCGCCGGTCCGGTGCGCTCGTGCACATCGGCAACCTTGGACGAGACGTAAATCCGGTCGCCGGCGAGAATCGGGCGCTCGTAGTCGAAGGCTTGCTCTGCGTGCAGCAAGCTCTTGATGCCCACTCCTAGAAGCTCCCGTAAATCAGCCGACGAATGGAATGACGCTGGGAAAGTCGGGGGCGCGACGATGGTCGGATAACCAGATGCCCGGGCGTAATCCTCGTCGTAGTAGATTGGGTTGTAGTCGCCCAACGCCTCCGCAAAGCGCCGAATCGCTCCTTTTTCCACCTCGTTCAGCGTGGGCGGTGACGCTCGCCCAATCGCGTTCCTATCCAGCATGCATACCTCTCACCTGCCGGCCGGCAACTCCAGGACGGTGAGCAGACCTGGCTCGGCTGACGCGACCCGTGGCGCGGCGTTGACCACCAGGTTGGCGGTGGCCCGATCCCCGGCTACCCCGCCCTTGATCTCCAGCTCTATTTTCGGATCCGAGTCGATCAGAATGCGATCACCGGGATCATCCGCGCCGACCGCGATGGTCAACTCCAACCGCACCCGCTCCTGACCCTCATCGAGTCCCACTGCGATTTGCCAAATTCCCGCGACCCGGCCCTTGGCGACTGGAAAAGCGCCTCCAGAGATATCTTCCGCGGCGACCACCGCCTCAATCTCCTCTTCGTACTGATCGCACTCGATGCCCAGTCCCAGAGCGCAAAGAGCGGCGGATTCCGAGAGGCCAAGGTGTCCAATCTGATCCTTCTCGACCAAATCATTGAATTCTTGTTCGGTGAGTCCTGCGCCGACTTTTCGCTGTAGCGCCTCGCGGCGGCTTCGCGCGTCCACCACCCGCGTCGCGCTGATCCGCCGCACCGGACCACACGCCTGCCCAGCGGTCGCCGCCAATCGGTCCAGCACGAATCCCGGATTCACGCCGGTCCCCAGCACCGAGACGCCTGATTTTTCCGCGGCCTGGTCAAGCTGAGTGGCGAGCTTCGGGTACTTCAAGTACGGAAACGCAAGCTCTTCGCAGGTGGACACCACCGAAGCGCCGGCGTGGACTGCCGAAAGCAGTTGCTCGAGCACCTCGGGAAGGCGAGAGCCGGTTGCATGGAGCACCACGCCGCCTCGCGCGCGCCCGAACGCCCCGGCCAAATCCCGGCTCACTTCAATTTCAATCGTCGGATCGCCCATCAGCTCGCCAAGGCTGCGTCCGACCAGTGCTCGATTCGAGTCCACAGCTCCGATCAGCTTCAACTCACTTGAAGCCTGCGCAGCCTTCGCAATTTCCCGGCCAATAAAGCCCAGCCCCATCACCACGACTGGGATCGGCCCTGCTCGGGATTTGCTCATTTCGAGCGGTTCTCCAAAAAACACCAGCTAAAATCAAGGAGTTATGAAACTTGACCGCTCGCGGACAATAGACGACATGGTACTACCAAGCAAGCATATCCTTCGCCGTCGCGGGCGCATTTCACTGCCAATATCTTGAAATCCTTTGACGTTTTGCTGGAGTGCAGGGCGGCAACCACACGGCTTCTCGAGTGGCAAGGGGGTTCCTTCCGCTCGGCAGTCACTATGTGTCAGGCTTCGGGTTCGCCAGCGCTGCGCCTGGGGAGGTTCCGAAAATGGATCGGATTCTGCTGGTCGATGACGATGTCCTGATTCTCCAGGCCCTGTCGCGAATCCTCGAGTCGGAAGGTTACGAGGTTGTCGCGCACGACAATCCACTCGAGGCAATCAACGAGAAGGATTACGTCGCGGTAATTACCGACTTCATGATGCCCGGAATGAACGGCATCGAACTGTTGAGCGCAATCCGAAAATCGAATCCGCAGGCGGTGCGGGTGCTGCTGACGGCGGCGGGAGATTTCAAGATTGCATCCGAGGCGGTGAATCGCGGCGAGGTGTACCGACTATTGGGTAAACCGTGGGCGATACCCGACTTGACCTCCTGCGTACGCCAAGCGATCGAGCACTATCACCTGGTCGAGGAAAACGCCCGACTGTCCAAGGAGCTAGCAGGGAAGAACGAGGAACTGACCCGGATCAACCGAAACCTCGAAGGCATCGTGGTGGAACGAACCAATGGTTTGCTCGAGGGGATGATCTCTGCACTCGACTACCGAGACACCGAAACGCAGTGGCATTCGAGGCGGGTCTCCCTCTACTCGCGCAGGATTGGCCAACAAATTGGATTGGCAGGAAACGACCTGGACGTCGTTGAGCAGGGCGCATTGCTTCACGACATCGGAAAGATCGGCGTTCGGGACTCCATCCTGCTCAAGCCAGGCCCGCTCACTCCCGACGAGTGGGCTGAAATGAGGCTGCATCCGGAGTTCGGGTACCGAATGCTCGCGAGGATGCCTTACCTCTACGACGCCTCACTGGTAGTCCTCCAACACCAGGAACGTTACGACGGTCACGGCTATCCACAGGGCTTGAAGGCGAAACAAATCGTCGTTGGAGCCCGGGTGTTCGCCATCGCCGACACGATGGATGCGATCACTTCGGATCGCCCTTACCGGAAGGGACGAACTCAAAGCATCGCGAATGAGGAGATCAAACGCTGCCGAGGTTCGCAGTTTGACCCGGAAATCGTCGACGCTTACCTGCAGATTCCAGAAACGGACTGGACCGAAATCCGCAGAACGGTGGAAGGGCTGGAAGCGGATCAAGTCAAGCGATGGGGCTCACCGCCGCTTCGCAACGCGCCTCGCCCGATCAGTTACCGGATTCCAGAGTCTGGGATGGCAAAACTGGCTTCTGGAAAACACTGAGAATCAAAACGGGTGCGCGCGGGCGAGGCCGCGGCAATTCCCCGGGTGTGCCCGTCTCTGCTTTTCGCGTCGGCGTTGTATCCGATACCCACGGGTTCTTCGATCCGAACCTGGCTTTGCTCCTTCGCGGCTCCCGTCTGATCCTGCATGCAGGGGACATTTGCGGCGTGGAGGTGTTGGAGCAGCTTTCGACCCTTGCTCCGGTGCAGGCCATCTATGGCAATTGCGACGTCAATCCTTTGACAGCACAGCTGCCGTCCTGGAGGGTGGAGCAGATTGGCGCGTTCCGGGTACTGGTCCTTCATGACCTTGGCAGACCGATTCGGCCTCGCGAGCCTGCTCAGAAGCTGATCGAGCAAGTCCGGCCGACGGTGGTGGTGAGCGGACACAGCCACCAATCGGCTCTGGAGATCGTCGACGGCGTCTTCTTCGTGAATCCGGGAAGCGCGGGAAGGAAAAGATTCAAGCTGATCCGAAGCGCCGCCGTGCTTCTTTGCGCAGAGGAATGCATCGACGCACGCGTGTACTCGCTTGAAACGGACGTTCCGAAGATGATCGCTCGAAGGCGATTTCGAATGACCTCGAACGCCGCCCCCCTTTACAGATCAGATCCAGGCGCCACAATGGCCCCTGACCGATTGGGGAGGAGAGGCCACACTGCTGGAGCCAGCAAGCGGATGGCAGGCACGAGCAAATAGCGCCACGGCGCGCCCGCTCTCCGCGGCCCTCACGCCGTTTCATCAGAAGGTGATCGCCGAGAAGCTGGCGCTCGGCTACCGCAACGGTACTGAACGGCTGGCCTCTGCGCTTTCAGGAGCCAAGCTCGATCTCAATCCGCACCAGGTCGAAGCGGCGGCCTTTGCGTTGGACTCGCTGCGTCGCGGGGGTTGTCTCCTCGCGGACGAGGTGGGCTTGGGCAAGACCATCGAGGCGGGTTTGGCCCTGAGTCAACTCGCGGCAGAAGGAAAGCCCAAGGGATTGGTCATTTGTCCCGCCACCTTGCGGATCCAATGGCAACGGGAGCTGGCGGAAAAATTCGAGCTCGACGCCAGCATCGTGGACGGATCCAGCTCCTTCGATCGCGTCAATCCCTTCGATCGCCCGGGCCCGGTGATCTGCTCCTTCCAATTCGCGGCGAGTCGCGCCGAGTGGCTCGCTCGAATCAACTGGGACGTCGTGGTGATCGATGAAGCTCATCATCTGCGCAATGCGCATCGCGCCACGCACAAGACGGCTCGGGCGCTCAAAGCGGGCATTCGACACTGCCCGAAAATTCTGCTGACCGCCACGCCTCTTCAAAACAGCGTGCTCGAGATTTTCGGCCTGGCGTCTTTCCTGGATGAGCGACTGCTCGGTCCGGAGCAAGCGTTCCGCTCCCGCTATGAGATTGGCGGGGGAGACGATGATGCACTTCGCGAGTTGAAGGACCGAATCTCGGAGGTCGCGTTTCGGACGCTGCGGCGGCAGGTTCGCGAGTACGTTCGGTTCACCAAGCGGCGCAGCCTGGTGGAGGACTTCGCCTGGTCCGAAGAAGAGCAGGAGCTCTATGAACGAGTCTCGGATTACCTACGGCGTGCCGACACCGCGGGCATTCCGGCCGAGCGACGTACGCTGCTGACGCTGGTCTACCGAAAGCTCCTGGCCTCCTCCAGCTACGCAATTGCTCCGACTTTGAGGCAGCTGGCGGAACGGCTCAAGCATCAGCTGCGATCTCCCCGGCAGGAAGGCTCCGAGGACTGGGGACTGGTGCGAGAGGAGATTCCGCAGCACTGGATGGACTCGGAAGATTGGAAGAATGCGCCTACCGGACAGGCCAAGCTGCCCGATCTGCAATCGGAAATACGCGAGCTGGAGCGATATGCGCAGCTGGCCGAAGGAATCAAGGTCAACGCCAAGGGCGAGGCGCTCAAGCACGCGCTCGATCGAATCTTCACCGTCGCACGAGCTCACCAGTGGCCCGAGAAGGCGGTGATATTTACCGAGTCAAAGCGAACTCAGGAATACCTCTTTCGACTGCTCAGCGAGGATGGCTATCAGGACCGCATCTCGCTGCTCTCCGGAAACAGCGGCAGCGCCTCCCAGCGCAGTGCCGTGGTGGACGCGTTTCGAGAGAAAACCCAGATCCTCCTCTCCACCGAGGCAGGAGCCGAGGGCCTCAACCTGCAATTCTGCAACCTGGTGGTCAATTTTGATCTTCCCTGGAATCCCCAGCGAATTGAGCAGAGGATCGGTCGATGTCACCGGTACGGCCAGCAACGCGACGTCTTGGTGATCAACTTCCTCAACCGACGGAATGCTGCCGATGCGCGCTTGCTCGAGATTCTCGAGCAAAAGCTGCATCTGTTCGACGGTCTGTTTGGCGCGTCGGATGAGATCCTCGGCGCCTTGGGCGAGGGCGTCGATTTCGAGAAAAGGGTGCTCGAGATTTATCAGTCGTGTCGTTCCCCAGAGGAAATCAATGCCGCATTCGACGCGCTTCGGGCTGACCTCGAGCACCTGATCGCGCAACGGATGAGGGAGGCGCAGTCTTTGCTTCTGGACCGGTTCGATGGCGAGGTGCGCCGGCGCCTGCGAGTGGTCGACGCGGCCACTCGAACGGCGCTCGCGCGTTACTGCGAAGAAGGCCGGGCGCTGGTGCGGTCCGTTTTGGGCGAGGACTCGCAGCCCGGGCGCGTTCCAATCCAGCAGGCGATTGAGAAGGTTCGAGCCAAGAGCTGCGCGGAGCTGTGCTACCTGCGGATCGACGCAGCCTATCTACCCAATGGCCTTCTGCCGCTGGTTGGTAGCGATGGATGGTGGCTCGCGTATCGACTGGAAACATCCGGGCTCGCTCCCGAGGCCAAGCTGATCCATCTCGTTCTGGTCAGGGACCAAAACCACTTTCGGCCGCTTTCGGACTCGGAAGGCGAGCAATTTCTGGGTTTACCCGCGACGGAGGAGAAGCATCGGCGACCCGACGGTGTCTCGTTGTCCGCGGCACACGAAATCGCCTTGACCGCGATCCGCGAGCGGGCTTTCAAAAACGCAGAGAGAGCCAGCGCCGCGGAGCTGGATCAGTCCAGGGAACGGCTGGATCGATATACCGAGGACTGCCTCGGCGAAATGCGCCAAGCGGTCGCGCACCTCCAAGCCGAGTGGGAAGAGGCGCGCAAGTCGCTTCTTAAGCTGGACGATCCAGGCGAGCGGGACCGGCAAAGAACGAAGGCGATCCAAAAGGAGCACGACTATCGCCAAAAGCTGGCCGCACTTCGACGCGAAGAAGAGAGCCGTTACGGCCAGAAGGATCAATGGATTGCGGAACTGGGCCAGAAGGCAAAAGTGTCACAATCCTGCAGTCTGATCGCGGCCGCTTACTTCTGGATCTAATTGGGCAGAGCCGACCTTCAGCCGGATCGCCTGGGGCAAAAGTGTCATTCGGCAGGGCAGCCGACCGACTGCCTCGCCGTCCAGATCGATCAGCACTTCCTGATCGCTCTCCCCCTTCAAAGTTCGACAGCGCAAGCACCGGGTTCCGGGCAAGCGAGTGTGCGTGCCGCTGTAAAGCGCTTTCGACTTGAGCAGGAAATCCACGAGGCCAAATCCACTCCAGATCGTGACATCGAACAGCCCATCGGAGGGCTGGGCGTTGGGCGCCACGCACATTCCTCCGCCGAAGTATTTCCCATTGGCGACGGAAACGGCGGTGACTTGAAGCTCTTCTGGAGGATTGTCGTCGACCGAAAGCCGTACCTTCTGATCGGAGTACTTGATCAACGCCTTCAAGCTGGCCCAGACAAAGCTCATCTTTCCGCCAAGCATCTTGGGGGACGCCTTCACCTCGCGGTCAACCACGCCGCTTGCTCCGAATGAGCAAACGTTCGCAAAGTAGCGCCGTTCGGTTTGCCCGGAGTTCGAAACATACTCAGCCAGCCCAATGTCAATGGGTACCGAGCCGCCGCTGGTCAGCCGTTCGATCGCGGACCTCGGGCTCAAGTCCCAGCCGAAGGTTTTTCGAAAGTCCCCGCCGGTTCCCTGGGGAACTACCGCCAGCGCGGCGCGCGGGTTGATCGGAGCTCCGCGGTCGAAAAAGCCATTCACCACCTCATTCACCGTTCCGTCGCCCCCGACCGCGACGATGCAGTCGTACCCCTCCTTCAACGCGCGCGATGCAATCTTCGCCGCATCGAGGGGCTCTTTGGTGAAGGCGTACTCCGGCCGCGACAGCTTCCGAGCGATCTGCGCGTTGACTTCCAACCAACGCTTTCCAGTGCGGCCGCTTCCGCTCTGTGGGTTGACGATAAAAAAAGGCTTCAACCGGCGCCTCGCTTGGATTCAGCCAACTTGCGCTGCAGGTAGTCTGCCAAAGCTCGAAGAGGAACCCGCGTCGGGCAAACCGCCTCGGCGCGCTCAAGTGCTTCCGCTCTCAGGTTGGACAGCGCCGACTCTAGGTTTACAAGGTGTGGAGTCGCGCGCGAATAGGCGACCGGGAGCGAGCTTGCACCCTGAAACGAGCCCTCCGACCTGGGTCCAAAAGCGTCGCAGAGTCCGCAATGAATGCAGCGTGACGCGCCTCGTAGAACCTGATGGTCCTCGGCGGTCATGGGCAGGAGTCCCTCGACGGCGTAGTTCGCCAAGAATCTGTGCAACCCATCGCTAGAATTAGGTCGCAGCAATCGCCTTAATGGCTGAGCGATGACCGCTCGATAGCCCCAGTACAAGTTCGCCTTGAGCTTTCTCCAAAATTGCATCGATTGGATGCTCGCATCCGGCTGGCGATGTCGCAAGGACTCCGCTAGACAGCCGGTCGCAGTGATCCGCCTGGTGCAAATCAATCAGGATGCTCTGGCCGCGGAACCGGTTCCGGACGCCCCATTGTCGCGGGAGGTCTTGGCGGCGAATGCATCTATGTACCGGCGTAGCGGCTTCCACCCACCCTGGGTCGCGTACCTGGTCGTCGACAAAGGACGTTGCGTCGGCACCTGCGCGTTTAAAGGTGCCCCGCGCGAAAACCGGGTCGAAATCGCGTATTTCACCTTCCCCGCGTACGAGGGCCAGGGGCTCGCAACTCAAATGGCCGAGGCGCTGGTGGATATCGCTCACGCCCAGATACCTGGAATCACTGTGACCGCGCAGACGCTTCCTGCGGAAAATGCCTCGACGCGCATCCTTGACAAACTCGGCTTCAAGCGCGTCGGCACCGCCAAAGACGACGAAGTCGGGCTCGTCTGGGAGTGGCATCTGGCCTAGCGGAGTCCCACGCGCCGGGTGCTGGGCGAATTCCATAACGACAGATTGCGTGGGGGGTGATCTTGATCGATCGTGCCGTACGCCGGTGAACACGGAGGGGACAGCATGGGAGAAAACAACGGAGTCGATCGGCGTAAGTTTCTTCAGGGTGTGGGGGGCGCGGCGGCGGTGCTCACCGCGTTCAATCCACAAAGCATCTTCGCGTCGTCAGCCGAATCGGATTTGGGGAATTCGGAAGCACATGGCGGCTCAAGGCGAAGGCGCAGCCTGGAGCTGCGTCGAGGCGCTGCCCTTGAGGAGTACCGGCAGCCCGTTCCGGAGCACCGCAGTAACGGCGACGAGAGCCGGTACCCGAACCGGATTGCCAGCTATTCAAAGGGGCTGCCTCACAACAGCTTCGGCGAGGTGGATCTCGAGGCCTATGAAACACTGCTGAGCGCGGTTTCCAGCGGCGAACCGGGCCTCTTCGAGCAAATCATCTTGGGTGCGCCGGAGGATCAGCGGATGAAGCTCGTCAATCCCCAGGCCGGGCTCGCCTTTGATATCGAAGGAACCGACTCGCACCAGCTCACGTTGCCGCCGGCTCCCGAATTCGCCAGTGCCGAGGAGGCGGGTGAGATCGTCGAAAACTACTGGATGGCCCTCGCGCGGGACGTTCCGTTCGAAGAGTATCGCACCGATCCAATCACCGTGGCTTCGGCCGCGGAGCTGTCCAGGATGTCGGACTTTCGCGGACCGCGTGGCCCGAACGGGAATGTTACTCCCGCCACCCTCTTCCGAGGACCGACCCCTGCCGATCTGGTTGGACCCTGCATGTCCCAATTCCTGCTGTTGCCCGCCCGGTTCGGCTCCGAGAGTATCAACTCTCGACAGCAGACCCTGGTGCCCGGCCTGGACTACCTGACGGACTTTAGCGATTGGCTTTCGGTCCAGAATGGCTTTCGAAGGGGCCCGAACCAATTCGACGCGACGGCGCGCTACATCCGAAATGGCCGCGACCTGAGCGCCTTCGTACACATCGATGCACTGTTCCAGGCATACCTGCTGGCGGGGTTAATCCTGGCGCAGCTCAATGCCCCTCTCAATCCCGGTAGTCCGTACCTTTCCTCTCGGACCCAGGTCGGCTTTGGAACCTTCGGCCCACCCTTCATTTTGACGATGCTCGTCGAGGGATGCACTCGAGCGCTGAAGGCAGTCTGGTTCCAGAAGTGGTTCGTGCACCGCAGGCTGCGTCCGGAGGAGTTTGCCGCGCGCGTCCACCGAGTCAAAGTGGATCATGCGGATTACCCGATTCACCGTGACGTGCTCGACTCCCAGGTCGTCGAGGAAGTCGCGCGGCAATACGGAAGCTATCTGCTGCCAATGGCCTTTCCGGAGGGCTGTCCTTTGCATCCTTCTTACGGCTCTGGCCACTCCACCGTTGCTGGAGCGTGCGTCACGATGCTCAAAGCGATGTTCGACGGCTCAACCAGAATCGCGGATCTGTTGCGAGACAATGGCACTGAATACACCCGGCCAGTCGTCAGCTCGCACGACGGGCTTTCGCTGATTCCCTACGAAGGGACCGATCGGGACGAGATGACCGTCGAAGGGGAGCTCAACAAGGTGGCCGCGAATATCGCGCTCGGCCGAGATCACGCAGGTGTTCACTGGCGCTCGGACGAGGTGCGCTCGCTGTACCTGGGCGAGGAAGTTGCGATCAGCCTTCTTCGAGATCAGAAGCACTGCTACAACGAGCATTTCGAAGGATTTACATTCACCAAATTCGATGGAACGACAATTACCATTTAGCGCGCTGGGGAATGAAAAATCGCTGGGATGACCGCCAAGCGCGCTCCTTTGTCGCCCGCTACAAGGCCGACGGCGCGGATCTCGCGCTCCGTACGTATAGCGCACGGCTGATCGGCCAGGACCCCAGTCTCGTTCTTCATGGCGGCGGAAACACCTCGGTAAAGACGGTCAAGTCGACACTGACCGGCGAGCAGGCGCGGGTGATCTGCATCAAGGGGTCAGGTTGGGATCTGGCAACCATCGAGCCCCAGGGCCACCCGGCAGTGAAGATGGACGCCCTGGAAGGCTTGCGGGCCCTGCCCCGACTGTCCGACGAAGAGATGGTGAACGCTCTCCGAACGAACATGCTTGATAGCGCCGGTCCTACTCCTTCAGTGGAGACGCTGCTGCACGCGTTCCTGCCGCATCGCTTCATCGATCACACCCATGCCGATGCCGTGCTGTCGATCACCAATCAGCCCGACTCGGAAGAGCGGGCACGAGGATGGGTCGGAAAGCGTCTGGGGGTGGTGCCCTACATCATGCCCGGATTCGCCCTCGCGAAGTTGGCGGCGGAAATCTACGAGCGGGATCCTGACGTCGAGGGGTTGTTGCTGATCAAGCACGGGATTTTCACCTTCGGAGAAACGGCGAAACAGAGCTACGAGCGGATGATCGCTTGGGTGGATCGGGCAGAGCGCCAGATCGCCAAATCCAAGCGCTTCGCATTGCATCCGCTTCGGATCGGCGAGCAATCGGACCCCCGCTCGGTGGCGATCGCCGCGAATCTGCTTCGGGGACAGTGCTTTCTGACGCGGTCGACCGCAAAGCAGGAGGACGCGCGACAATCGCTGATCGTTCGTCACCGCGCCGACGATGCGATTCTGCAGTTCGCGACCAGTCGCGAGGCAGCGCGGCTATCCCAGCAGGGACCTGCAACGCCGGATCATGTCATCCGAACCAAGGCAAAACCTTTGTTGATGCCACCGGTTCGAGTCGATGACGAAGGCGCGTTCAGCGCCGCGCTGCGGGCCCGACTCGCTTCCTACGTCAAGGCGTACACCGATTATTTCAAGAGGCAGACTCGAATCAAACGGGTGGTCCGAACGCCGTTGGATCCAATTCCTCGAGTGATCCTCGTTCCAGGCGTCGGGATGTTTGGTCTGGGCGTAGACGTCAAAGCCGCCGACGTCGCGCTGGATATCTACCAGCACACGATCGACGTGATTGTTAACGCGTCGCGGATCGCCAAGTACGAAGCGCTCCCGGACGGCGACCTCTTCGATCTCGAGTACTGGTCACTGGAGCAAGCAAAGCTCGGAAAGACGGTGGAAAAGCCCTTCGCCGGCAAAGTCGTGTGGATCTCCGGCGCGGCCGCTGGAATTGGTCTGGCGACGGCCAAAGCATTCGCGAGGCACGGCGCCCACCTGTTTCTCACTGATCGAGAGGGTTCAACTCTGGAAACCGCGGTTGAGAACCTGGATCTCGGCCGGCGGGCCGCGAGCGCCGCGTGCGACGTCACTCAACGCATCCAGGTAGAAGCCGCGTTCGAGCGTTGCTCGGCGACATTCGGGGGCGTGGACATCGTCGTTTCCAACGCCGGAGTTGCTCCCATGCATGACATCGCTTCCTGCCCGGACCCAATGCTGCGTCAAAGCTACGAAGTGAATTTCTTCGCCCACCAATACGTGGCTCAAGCCGCGGTACGGATCTTCGAACGCCAGGGATTGGGCGGAGTGCTGCTGTTTAATGCCTCAAAAAGCGCCTTCAATCCGGGCCCTGGCTTTGGTCCTTACACGCTACCGAAAGCCGGCGTGATCGCGCTGATGCGTCAATATGCCGTCGAGGTGGGAAAGATCGGGGTGCGCGTGAATGCGGTCAACGCGGACCGAGTTCAGACCGGCCTGTATGCGGGGGGCTTGCTGGCGAAACGCGCGAAGGCGCGAGGTCTCAGCCTGGACGAGTACATCAAGGGCAACCTGCTTGGCGAAGAGGTCTTCGCCGAGGATGTGGCTCAGGCATTCGTGGCTTTGGCCCAGGCACGCAAGACGACGGGCGCCGTTTTACCAGTCGATGGCGGAAACGCAGCGGCCTTTCCGCGTTAGTACCTCGCCCGAGAGGATTTGATCACCGCGTCACCCCTGGCCGAGGACCCTCGACACACGCCTTCAGCACCCCCCGAACGTCCCCACACAGCGGCGAATCGGGCCGCGTTACCCGGAACAGGTCAGCACCGGCTCTTGGGCACCTATTTCTCGCCAAAGATTGCTGGATGCGGTGACAGCACGCGATTCGGGTCGTATTTCGCTTTGGCGGCCACGAGACGCGGCCATACCTCAGGACCGTAGTGGGCCTGCCATTCAGCAGGGGAGATTGCCATCGAGTAGGGAGCGTAGCGTTTGCCACCGGCGGCGGTCATCTTGGCCAGTAGCTCCCGGTTGCTTTCCAATAGGGCCGAAAGCGCAGCCTCGTCGCCGGGGTTCACGCTGCGGAAAAGCCAGAAAGCGAACGCCTGCTCCTCGGTCGGCACCTTGAAGAGCGGGCGCGTGAAGCGACGAGTATTCAAGGGATAGCAACCGAACTGTTCGACGCCTTGGAAGGGTACTAGGGCGGACTCCTGCGGGGAAAGCGACAGGATATTGTCCAAATATGTCCTAGTCGCGGAGGCCGGAATCCACATCGTGATGAAGGGGCTAGGACGGCCAGGCGCAACGCCGCCGCGAGTCTCAAAGCGAAACAGATAATCGTGATAAGTCATGCGCACAGGCTCGGCGGCTGAGGCAAAGCGCAGGTCCGCTTCGAGCGCCCGGATGTTCGGCTCGTTGGGCGAGGTGAAGAATTTGCCGATCTCGATGACGAAGCTCCACATACCGCTCTGATCGCGCATCATTGTGCCGCGCTGGCCGTCGAAGCGACCCTCGCGGGCCAGCCGCAACTGGTCGGTGAGATAAGCATCCAGATCGGTGTAGGTCAGTTCATGGAGCACGACATGCGTCGGCGCTGGCATCAGCGGCAGGCCAGCGCGAACGATCACGCCGCACTGGCCCTGCCCCGCCAGCACCATGTCGAACAACTCGCTCTCGTGCTCGGGCGAACGGGTGACGAGACGGCCATCCCCAGTAACGACATCGAGGTCGGTGACGTTGTCCACTAGCGCGCCATAGTGAGGACTCATATTGCCGATGCCCCCCGCACTCAGCGTGCCGCCCACCGTAAGTAGCGCGAGGCATGTCCCGGGGAACACACGCGGCGTCAGGCCCTTTGGTAGCGTAGCGTCGGCAACGGCGCTCCAGAACGCGCCAAGTTGTGCATCGGCAGAGTGCGGTGTGCGTACGCGGACCGCGTTGAGTGAACGTGAATCAATGACCACACCGGCTTCGGCTTGCGTCTGGCCATAGCGTGAATGGCCGTCGCCACGGATGGCGACCTTCAGTTTGTGCTGGTTGGCGTAACGCACCATGGCCACAATGTCCTGAACGGAGCCCGGCCTGAGGACGGCTGCGGGCACGCGATGAAACATGTTGCCCTGATCTGTGGCAATCGCACGGCGGGACTCCTCATCTAGGAGCAGCGCGCCATCGAGCTTCGGCAGGCGATCAAAAGGGCGCGCTGTGTTGCTTGCCTCAGTGACCCAGGAACGCGCGTCGGGATTGAAACCAACAATGGCAGCGCCGATGGCAAGCTTGGCGAAATGGCGACGAGAGAACTGGTCTGTCATGATGACCTCCTGACCCGGGCAAGCGAAAAACGGTGCGGTATTGTAAGCGTAAGATTAGGTCGGATAGGGGCGAATATGTAAACCGGGTTGTCCCCCGTGCCTTGCGGAACCGCCCTGCCAGGCCAAGCTGCGGCCCCTCCACAGGGCGGCTTCTCTGTCGCAGAAGTTGCGAGCGCGTTCCTCGTCACCCAAGCGGCGATGGAGAAGCGGATTACACGCGGGAAGAAGGTGCTGGCCAAGTCGAAGCGCCTCTTCGAGCTGACCGCCGACGACTTCTCTCCACGGCTGTCCGCGGTGCACCGCGCGCTCTACCTGCTGTTCAACGAAGGCTACCACGGCGCTCACCCCGAGGAAGTCGTGCGCGAGGATGTCTGCCACGAGGCGATGCGCCTGGTCCGTCTGCTCGTCGATCATGCTCCGGCCGCGACTCCAGCGACCCACGCGATCCGCGGCGTCAGGCTGTGCCAACCATTGGGGAGTCTCGTCTTCATGCCGTGCGGGTCTTAGCAGCACTCTCGCCAGCGAGAAAACCGGTAAAGGTAGCGACCCCGAGGCCGGTCTTGTCGGCCGCTGGATCATAGCCGCCGATCACCGACCCAGCGGCGTACACGCGCGTATCGAACGGATTGCCGTCCGAATTGAGCGGACGAAGCTCCTCGTCAATCCGGATTCCGACTCGAAAAAGACGCTGTTCTTCCGAGAAGCGGCTGGAGAGCCAGTCGCCCAAATACCGGTGATCGACCCTTTCGGAGCCGACGTACACGGGGAGACCGAAGATCGTCTCTCGAAGCACGCCTTGCTTGGCGATTCCTCCCGAGATGAAGCGGCCGGTTGCCACCACCACGCCGTCGGGCTTAACGGTCCGATCCGCGCCGATGTTGAATCCGTTCGCTCCGCGTTTGACCTCTCCTTCGATCAAGTCGATTCCTGCCGCCTTGATCGCCGTATCCAACGCGGCTTGCAGGCGCAAACCCGGTACCGAAAATGATGCGGAGAGCACCTCGGCGCAGGGCAGATTGAGCAGCGAGGACAGTTTGGACCACGCTCCGGAGCTTTGCCGTCCGAGCACCGGCGGGAGGAGTACCATTCGCGCCGAAGGCGGCAACCGGCTCCGAATTTCTAGCGCCAATTTTTCAAGCGCGCTGGGATTATCGAGGGCCTGGGCGATCTCCGCCGGCTTTTTCCACGCGTCTTCGATCTCGTTCAGCCATCGGCTCTCGATCACGTGAATCCGCAAGGTTCGGCCAGCTCGAGAAGCAGCGGCCTGCAAGCCACCGGCGACGAGCCTGGCGTCGAACAGTGGGTTCAACGCAAACTCGACGATCGCTGTTTCCTCCGGCAGGGAGGAGAGGTCCGCGCCAATCTGCGAAAGCTGCGCCATCGCGGTGGGCTTCACCGTCCCCAACGAAGTGGCGAGCACTGCGTTGGTCTCAGCCGGAGGAGAGAGAAGCCCTGGCAGGGCCGACGCGGCGAATCTCAGCGACTCCATCAAACGCGGCAGCTTCTGTTCCAAAATCGCGTACGGATGATGACGTCGGATCCGGGCGATCTCGCGCGCTGCTTCCTCAATCGAGACGCCGTCTCGCGCATGCGGATCTACTGCAACATCGATCGCGCCCGAGGAGAGCGCGGTGGCTCCAAACGCCCGACGCGCGACGATCACCTTGGCACCCGCACGCACGGCCGATAGTGCCGCGATCGCCCCAGCCATCCCCGCACCGATCACCAAGACCTCAGCCATCAATCCCGTTTCCGTCCAGATTGCCGGTAGTCAGGTAAGTGGCTCGGTTCAGCTCCTCCTGAGCCAGCTCATCCCCATCGAGAACCGGTTTTTTGACCTGAAAGCGCGAGTCGAGGAATCGGAGCAACTCCTGGTGCGCCTCGGCCGCCGAGAGGCCGCGCTGGCGGGCGAACAAAGCTGCCGCGGGTCCCGCGCATTGGGTACCCTGGCACGGGCCCATTCCCAGCCGACAGCGGCGGCGCAGGTCGGTCAGGTGGGCAACGTTCTCCTCCCGGATGCAGTACACGGCCTCTGCGTAGCAGGTCTGCTCGCAGGGGCACAGCTCGGCACGTAGCTCCGGATGTTGTTGCGCGAGCTCGCAGATTTTCAGCGCGTTGGCGCCGTGGCGATACGCCATTCGCCCCACCACGGGCTCGGGGAGGTGAAAATCGCGAGCGAGATCTCTGGTGTTCGGGAACGACTCGCCGCCAGGCAGTGGCTCGAGGTGCGTGCGGCACTCGTGATTGTTGCCGAGGCGACGAGAGACGAGATCGGTCAGCTCTTGACTCTGCGCGCGATACGAGGCCAATTTTCCGCCGATCAAGGTGAGCAGATTCTTGGCGCCCGCAGGTCCGTGGTCATAGATCGCGTGCTCGCGGGAAAGATCGTCGCTGGGCTTTCCGTATTCATAAAGCGTGGTCCGAATGCCGGCCCATGCGCGAATAATCCGAGCTTGCCGGATCGTCGGAATGACGCTTTCAATCCCCTCCAGCAGGTACTCAACGTCATCCTGAGTAACCCGCAGATCATCGGGATCTCCATAGTAGTCCGTATCGGTCGTGCCAATCACGGACGTATCCTCGTGGGGGATGATGAAGATTTGCCGTCCATCCACCGCGCTGGCGATGATCCCGTAATTCGAGAATCGGCGGTCGAGGCTGAGGTGGACCCCCTTGCCGGGACGAATGCGGACTTCGACATTGGCCAATGCCGCCACCTGGGGCGCCCACGCCCCAGCGACGTTGACGACCAGCTTGCCGGTGTAAGTTGTGGAGGAGCGCGTGCGAGCATCAAAGGCCTGGACGCCAACGATCTCACCTTGTAGTCCCCGAGTGAAACCATGGACCTCGGTATAAGTGAGGACTGTCGCTCCATGGCGTTGGGCCGATTGAACATTGAGCGCGCACAACCGAGGCGCGTCGATCCCCCATTCATCCATCGACATTCCACCGATCAAGGTTCGCCGAAGCGAAGGCTCGAGCGAATAGACTTCCTCGGCGGTCATGCGGACCGACGGCTTGCCGCGCTTGTACGGCTGGTAGAGATCGTAGACTCCAAAGTAGACCTCGGTGCCGTACGCCAGATAGCGCTCGCGCGCGTTCGGATGAGAAACGTCCTTCGCGACCAGAGGGATGATGAAAGGGATCCGATACAGCAGGTGAGGAACGATGCGCTGGATGTAGCCGGAATCGATGCTTGCGAGCTCGCTGACTTTTCGGTCGTAGCGAAGGTAGCGAATTCCGCCATGAATCATTCCCGAGCTGGCCCCGGATGCTCCGCAGGCTACGTCCTTCTTTTCGAGCATCAGGGTCTTGAGCCCTCGCATCGCGGCATCGCGGGCAATCCCGGTGCCGTTCACGCCACCGCCGATCACGATCAGATCGAATTGGGCCGAGGTTGTCATTCCGTGGGAAGCGATCACGCTACTGCGACGTCGGTCCAGTCACTTTCAGGTGGAGCTCGCGCAGCTGCCGCTGATCGACCTCGCCGGGCGCGCCGGTCATCAAATCGATACCCTTCTGAGTCTTCGGAAATGGAATGACCTCGCGCAGTGACTCGGAGCCAGTCAGCAGCATCGCCAGGCGATCCATTCCGACCGCAATCCCTCCGTGTGGCGGCGCGCCGAACTTTAGCGCGTCAAGGAAAAAACCGAACTTGTCTTCAGCTTCCTGCTGATCGATTCCCATTGCCTTGAACACCGTTGCTTGAACGGTGGGATCATGGATCCGGATCGACCCGCCGCCGATCTCGAAGCCGTTGAGGACCACGTCGTAGCGGTAGCACTTGACCTTGCCCGGATCGGTCAAGAGCAACCCGATATCCGAGTCGCGCGGGCGGGTGAACGCATGATGCGCTGCGACCCATTGCTTGAGCTCCTCGCTGTACTCGAAAAGCGGCGGGTTGACGACCCACAAGAATTTCCAGACTCCGCCCGATCCGTGCTCGGGGATGTAGCCCAGCTTCTTGCCGAGGTGTACCCGAAGATTGGCCATCACCGTGTGGACCTGCGCCTCGCGGCCGAATTGAAACAGGATCAGATCACCCGGCTTTGCCCCGCAGGCCTGGTTAATCGCAGCCCGCAGCGCGGGTGAGATCGTCTTCGCGAACGGCGACTGGGTCCATTCCCCGTTTTCGCCTACCTTCGCTCGCGCCAGTCCCTTGGCGCCCATTCCCTGGGCGAATTCCTCCAGTTTGTCCGTCTCGGCGCGGGAGAGCGCCTTGGCCGCTGGAATCACCATCGCCTTCACGATTCCGCGTTGCTCGACAGCCTCGGTGATCATGGGAACGCCACCGGCCGCGCCATGGGATTTGATCAAGTCGGTCAACACCACGTGCTCCAAGCCAAAGCGAAGGTCCGGCTTGTCGTTTCCGTACTTCGCCATCGACTGGTCGTAGTCCATTCGAAGAAACGGAATCGGGACCTCGATTCCTAGGATTTCCTTCCAGAGGATGTGGATCAATTCCTCCACCACTCCGAAGACCTCATCCTGCGCCACGAAGCTCATTTCGAGATCGATCTGGGTAAATTCCGGCTGGCGATCGACCCGCAGGTCCTCGTCGCGGAAGCATTTGACGATCTGAAAGTACCGATCGAATCCGGAGATCATGAAAAGCTGCTTGTAGAGCTGCGGGCTCTCGGCCAGCGCATAGAACTTCCCGGGATTCAGTCGCGAGGGGACCAAGAAGTTGCGCGCTCCCCCCGGGGCGTATTTGCCCATGTACGGAGTTTCCAGCTCGAGAAAACCGCGGTTCACCAGGTGGGCGCGGGTCAACGCGTTCATTTTCGACCGCGTGATCAAGATGCGCTGCAAGGGACGGCGGCGAAGATCGAGGTAGCGGTGCACGAGGCGCTTTTCCTCCGCGGTGTCGATTTGATCTTCGATCAGGAAAGGTGGCGGCTCGGAGCGGTTGAAGATTTCGAGGTCGGTCGCCTTTACCTCGATCTCTCCCGTTTTCATCTTGGGATTGACATTCGCTCCGCGCGAAACCACCGTCCCATAGACCCCCAAGACGAACTCCGGGCGGAGTGAGCCGGCCAGCTGGTGCGCCTCGGAGGAGACGTCGGGCTCAAAAACAATCTGGGTCAGGCCTTCGCGGTCCCTAAGATCAATGAACACCGCCCCGCCATGGTCACGCCGATTCTGCACCCAGCCGAAAAGCACGACCTTCTTGCCGATATCCGCGCGGGTGAGCTCTCCGCAGGAGTGGCTGCGTTTAACCTCAGAAATGAATTTCACCGCCATGTCAGTGGCCAACCTGTAAAAAGGAAAGGGCGGGCCGATAGTGAGGCCCTGCTCGCCGCGTCAAAGCAAAACGAGTGTAGCGATAACACTCCATCGTGGGAAATCCCATTCTACGAATGGCGGAACGAGATGCCCCGCCCTCGCGGCCGCTTCGAGAGCGCCGACCGTGGCACGAGGAATGCTGGCAGTTTAGGTAACCGGTGAGGTGAAGGGGATGAGCTTCAAGCCAAAGCGAGCGATCGGACGGGTGGACCCGATTTGCGGAAGAACGCTGGCGCAGGATGACGGCGAAAACTGCTGCACCGAGCACGATGGCCGAAGGACCTTCTTCTGCTCCTCTGCTTGCCTCGCCAAATTTCTTCGCCGCGCCGAGCTTCGACGAGTTGAGGCGCTGGTGCGGGCCGGAGGATTGATGAGCCGCGGGCCTGCGAGCTGGGGGCTTGCCTGAGCGGGACAGGGGCGCCTAATCGGCCACCCGGATGTCGCGCAGGCGCAGGCTGATTCGCGACGTTCCCATCCATTGCTCCAGGCGAAGCTGATAGGCCAGATCCACGGGTGACTGAGCAAGCTCGACCTGATTTCCCATCCCGAAGCCGATCGCGCTCAATTGAGGCGCAGTTTCGAACGACAGTTTTAAGTGTGCGTCATCCCGCTTCCGGCCCGCCAATACCCGAGGTCGGCAACGCAGCTGGCGGGTGGCAAAGACCGGCTCTGGATTACCATTCCCAAACGGGCCGAGCACTTCGACTCCCCGGACCGCACTCTCGTCAAGTTGACTAATCGAGATGCAGGCATCCACCCGGCAGCGCGGGACCAGATCGTCGTCGCTGAGCTGCCGGGCCGCGGTCTGCTCAAATGCGTCGCAGAACGCTGGAAGTCGTTCTCTCTCGACTGCAAGGCCAGCGGCGTGCTGATGCCCACCGAACTTAGCCAGATGTTGGGAGCATTCCTGGAGCGCCTTGAAGAGGTGAAAACCCTCGATGCTTCGGGCCGATCCACGTCCGAGTCCATCGGTGAAAGCAACCATTACCGTCGGCCGATGAAATCGCTCGACCACGCGCGAGGCGACGATTCCGATTACCCCGGGATGCCAGCCATCCGAAGCCAATACCAATCCCTTCGTCCCGGGCCCTCGTTTCTCCGCCTGAAGAAGGGCTCCTTGGAGAATTTCCTGCTCAATTTCTCGACGTTCGCCGTTCGCTGCGTCCAAGGCTTCGGCGAAGCTCCGTGCCTCGGAGGCGCTCTCACAACAAAGCAACCGGAGCCCGACGGACGCGTCGTCAAGGCGACCCGCGGCGTTGATTCGAGGCGCCAGGCGAAAACCCACCGTGCCGGCGCTCACCTCCGCGTTGGCGGCCAGCCCCGAGACCTCCTTGAGGGCCCGGATTCCTGGCCGTTCCGCACAGGCGAGGACCTCCAGGCCGTGCTTCACCAGAATTCGGTTGGCTCCGGTGAGGGGCATCACATCCGCCACCGTGGCCAAGGCAACGAGATCCAGCATCGATCTCAAATTCGGCTCTTTGCGGCCGTTGAAGCCATTCTCGCTCCGCAATTGGCGCCGTAGCCCAAGGCAGAGGTTGAACGCGACACCAGCGGCACAAAGATGGCGGGTGGGGTAGCCACAGCCCGGCTGATGCGGATTGAGAATCGCCAACGCGGGGGGCATCTCCCCAGATACCTGGTGGTGATCGACAATGATCACGTCCAGTCCCAATTGATTTGCTCGGGCAACCTCCGACACCGAAGTGATACCGCAGTCCAAGGTGACCACCAGCGAAGAGCCATCGGCCGCGATTTTCTCGATCGCTTTGGCATTGAGCCCGTAGCCTTCGCCGAGCCGCCGTGGAATGTAGGTTGCCACTTCCGCTCCGAGCGAGCGAAGGAAGAGGTAGAGCAGCGAGGTAGAACAGACTCCATCCACGTCGTAGTCGCCGTAGAGCGTCACCTTCTGCCTCTCGCGCAGGGCGCGACAGAGACGCTCTACCGCCTTCGACATACCCTTCATCGAAGAAGGATCGGGCAGATCCGACAGCTTGTCGGACAAGAACGCGCTGGCCTGCTCTTCAGTCCGGTGGCCGCGATTGACCAAGACCTGTGCTGCCAGGGGATGGAGCTTGAGCGCCGCCGCTAAACCGTTCGCATCCGTTTCGGAATCCCTGGGTAGCACCCAGCGCACTCGTTCGTCACCTCCGCGAAAGCGGGCGCAAGCTAACAGCGCAGGGTGACACACCGTCGTCGAGGGAGATCGCGCTAGGCGACCTTCGGTTTCATTCCGGTCTTCGCTTCTCGTTCCTTCGCGGCGGCGCGCTCATCGAGCCAGATCGTCAACGGACTGGCAATGTAGACCGACGAGTAGGTTCCCACGATGATCCCGACAAGCATGGCCATCGCGAAGTCCCAAATTTCGCCGACGCCGAAGATCAGCAACCCGACCAGCGAAAGGGCGGTCACGCCCGAAGTGAGAATCGTGCGCGAGAGCGTATCGTTCACCGCGATGTTGATGATTTCAGGCAGCGGCTTGCCCTTGTAGCGAACCATCTCCTCGCGGATCCGGTCGTAAACCACAATCGTATCGTTGATCGAGTATCCAATCACGGTGAGCAGCACGGCGATCGAGGTGAGATTGAACTCGCGCCGGGTCACCAAGAAGTAGCCGCTCACCATGATCACGTCGTGCACCATTGCGACCAGGGCGCCGGGACCGAATTTGAAGTCGAACCGGAACGCAACGTAGATCAGGATCATCACCATCGCGTAGACCAGGGACATGATCCCTTTGTTGCGAAGCTGCTTTCCGACCTGCGGCCCCACGTAGTCAACTCGCTGGACGATGAAATCCGGCTTGTCCAATCCTTGCTTCATCGCGGTAAAGACGCGGTCCGCCATGCCGGAGACGACCACTTGATAGTCGTTGCCGCCGCCCTGCGCCTCGCCGAGCGACCGCACCTCTTTGATCCCGGTGCCGGTGCCCTCCACCGCCTGCTTGACCGGCTCGGGATCGAGCTTCTTCTCGGAGCGGAAGTTGATTAGCCCGTTGTCCAAATCAGCGTTGAAGAACTTGATCGGTCCGAGCGCGCGGATGGCGGCTTCCGCCTGTGCCGAGTTTTCCTTGGTAAGTTGAGTCACTCCGCCCAGCCGAAGGAGAAAGGAGTTCTCGGAGGCGCTTCCAATCCCCTGAACCGAAACGTCATGAAGGCCAGCGCTCTGGGCTCGCTTGCGAATGTCCTCGGCGGTGACGCGATGATCAAACTTCAGCTCCACCACCGTTCCGCCGGCGAAATCGACGCCAAAGTTGAAGCCAAAAATGGTGATGCCGACCAGAATCGCGAGGTTGAGGACCGAGGAGATAAACAATGCCGGCCGGCGCTTGCCGATGAAATCGATGTTCGTCTTCTTCTTGATGATCCGCATGTCGCTGAATCTCTCGAGTTCCTAGACCGACACCGTTTGCGCGTTGCGGCCGTGCACGAAATAGGTGGTGATCACCCGGGTGACAATGATCGAGGTGAAAAGCGAGGCCACCAACCCAATTACCAATGCAGTCGCGAAACCACGTACCGGACCGGTCCCGGTTGCAAAGAGAATGGCGCCCGCGATCAAGGTCGTGACGTGGGCGTCGAAGATCGTCCAAAAGGCGCGATCGTACCCTTGGTCCACCGCCGCCCGAGCCGTTTTGCCGTGAGCAAGCTCTTCGCGAACGCGCTCGTTGATCAACACGTTCGCGTCGACCGCGATCCCTAGAGTCAGTACGAATCCGGCGATTCCAGGAAGGGTGAGGGTCGCGTTGAAAATGGCCAGAAACGAAAGGATTAGCGCGCCGTTCAGAATCAGGGCCACGTCGGCGATCAACCCGGAGCGCCTGTAATAGATGGCCATGAAGACCACCACCAGCGCCAACCCGACGATCGCCGCGAGGCTGCCTTTGCGGATCAATTCCGGCCCCAGAGAGGCTCCAACCTGTCGGATTTCTCCCACCGTCACCGGGGCCGGCAGCGCGCCGCCCTTCAAGACCAACGCGAGTAACTTGGCCTCTTCGATCTGCTCGTCTCGAGTCTTGGTGGGATTGCGGCCAATGGTGATCCGGCCTCTTCCATTTGGAATCTCTTCGTTGATCCGCGGAGCGGAGTGGACGTCATCGTCCAGGACAATCGCCATGCGCTTACCGACGTTCTTCTTGGTCAGCGTTGCGAACTCTCGAGCGCCCTGCGCGTCAAAGCTGATGTTGACCTCCGCCTCTCCGAACTGATCAGTCGAGGCATCGGCCGAAGTAAGGTTCTCGCCCGTCAGAGGGACGTTCTTATCCACCAGATAGGTGCGATACGATTCGCAGGTATCCTTCTTGACGGTCGAGGCGATGCATTCCAACAGGACCTTGCGATCGGGAGGGACTTTGCCCTTGACGTACGCGAGCAGCACTTCTCGATCCTTTGCCTCGAGCTGAGGAAAGCCTTCCCGTTCAATCAGCGAAATTCCGCTCTCTTTGGGAGGCGGATTCTGCTGGTACAGAGTGCGAAAAAACGGAGAAGTATCGTCCACCATTCTGAACTCGAGCTGGGCAGTGGTGCCGATCAACTCCTTGGCTCTTTCGGCGTCCTGATACCCAGGCAGGGAGATCTGGATCGAGTCATTCCCCCGCTTGCGAATGTCCGCTTCCGCCACGCCCCATTTGTCGATCCGCTTGCGAATGACCAGCATCGCCTGGTCCACCGACTCGTCTCGGAATCGATTGATCTGCGTATCCTTGAGCGCGATCGTCAACTTGTTGCCGTCCCGGCGAATCTTGGTGAAGTCGTCAAACGTCGCGAGCACGTCTTTCTCGATTGCATCCATCGTCGCCGGATCGACTGCGGTAAGCGTCAGCTCGAAGCGCTCGGGGTCGGCGTCGACGTTCACTTCGCCCAGCTTCTTGTCTTTGACATAGTTGGAAATCTGCAGGCCGCGTCGCTCGGTTCGCTTCTGCAGAGCCGTCTTGGTGTCCACCCGCATCACCATGTGAATGCCGCCCTGCAGATCCAGGCCCAGGTTGAGGCGGTATTTGGCGGGAGGTGCCCACTTGGGCATTTTTTCTTGAAGCAACTTGAGATTGTTGCGCTGCTCTCGTGGAAGGCGGAAGAAGGAGTAGTAGCTGGGGACGAGAAACCACACCGATCCCAACGTCACTACCAGGATGATGGCTAGCTTCCACCACCACGCCCGATCCATTACTTCTCCTCCTTCTTTTCCTCCGCTTTGGTGGTCGCAGCGGAGGACTCATCGGAGAGATTGGTCAGCCCCTGGACGGAGCTCTTGAGGACTCGAACCCGCACGTTGTTGGCGACCTCGAGCATCACCGTTTTATCAGTAATCGAGTAGATTTTCCCGTAGAGGCCGCTCTGGGTGACCACGTCGTCTCCCTTCTTGAGTCCGGCCAGGAGCGCCCGGTGCTCCTTCACCTGCTTGCTCTGCGGGCGAATCATCACGAAGTAGAAGACCGCGAACATCAGGACGATGAACCCCAGCATCTTGATGCTGCCGCCACCATCCGCAGCTTGAGCCAATATTAAGAATTCTGGTCCCACGAACCGCCTCGCTATGTTGGGAGGTCTGGACCCAAAAATCGCCAGATTTTGGGTAGTTCCTACGGAAGGTCGGTCCTATTACCAGCAGCGCCACAGCGGAGCAAGCGCGGGACCTTGCAGGCACTAACCGTGCTCGGAGTGATCCTTATTCCACGCCGGTGTGGTGGCGGCGAAGGCCGCGTACCGGTTCTGCTCGATCGCCGCGCGCGCCCCGGCCATCAGGTCCAGAAAGTACTTCAGATTGTGTAGAGTGTTGAGCCGCATCGCCAAGATCTCTCGCGCCATGAACAGGTGGCGCAGATACGCGCGAGAGAAATGAACGCAGGTGTAGCAAGCGCAATTGGGATCCAGCGGACGCGGGTCTTTGGCATGCGACGCGTTCTTGATCACCACCTTGCCTAGCGAGGTAAAGAGCAGCCCGTTCCGAGCGCACCGAGTCGGGAGGACGCAGTCGAACATGTCGACGCCCGAGGCGATGCAGGCCACCAGATCCGCCGGGCCGCCCACGCCCATCAGATAGCGCGGGCGATCGACTGGTAGCAGAGGCGCAGAATAGGCGACCCCCTCTCTCATCGTGGTGGCGTCCTCCCCGACCGAGTAGCCCCCTAGGGCATAGCCGGGCAAATCGAGCTCGCAGACTTCCTCCACGTGCCGGCGACGAAGCTCCCGGTCCAGTCCGCCCTGGACGATCCCGAACAGGGCGCACCGATCCGCTTTCCAGGCCTCCGCACACCGACGCAGCCATCGCGTCGTTCGGGAAAGCGATTCCTCGAGATAGGCCCGGTCGGCCATCGCCGGCGGGCACTCGTCGAAGGCCATTGCGATATCCGTTCCCATTCTCTGTTGGATTTCGATCGACCGCTCTGGAGTGAGGAGCCAGCTCGAGCCATCCAAGTGGGATTGGAACTGAACGCCTTCCTCGGAGATCGAGCGCTTCTTCGACAAGCTGAAAACTTGAAATCCCCCGCTATCGGTGAGGATCGGTCGCTGCCAGCCGATGAACCGGTGAAGGCCGCCCATCTCGGCGATCAGCTCTTCACCGGGTCTGAGCATCAAGTGGTAGGTGTTGCCCAGGATGATCTCCACTCCAAGCCGGTTCAGGTCGTCGGGGCCAATTGCTTTGACGGTCCCTGCAGTCCCCACGGCCATGAAGGCTGGGGTCTCGACCGTACCGTGGGCGGTTTGAAGCCGCCCACGCCGAGCCTGGGTACCGGAGTCTCGGCGCAACAGCTCGAATTTCACGGGTCCGGTTCTCATGAGATCAGGATCGCGTCGCCATAGGAGAAGAATCGATACCCGCTGGCCACGGCTTCTCGATAGGCCCGCAGGGTCAATTCTTTGCCGCAGAACGCGCTCACCAAGACAATCAAGGTCGATTTTGGAAGATGAAAATTGGTCAAGAGCGCATCGACGATTCGAAATCTGAATCCGGGCCGGATGAAGAGTTCCGTCTCGCTCGCTCCTGCTTTGAGCTTACCAGTCTGCAAGTCCACCGCAGACTCCAGCGCTCGGACCACGGTCGTGCCCACGGCGACGATCCGCCCCCCGCGAGACTTCGCCTCCCACAGCGCGGTGGCCGACTCTTCGGACACAAAGTAACGCTCCGAGTGCATCCGGTGCTCCTCAAGGTTCTCCGCGCGGATTGGCAGGAACGTGCCGGGCCCAACATCGAGAGAAACCGCGACGCGCTGGATGCCGCGCCGCTCGAGGTCAGCGAACAGCTCCTGGGTGAAATGTAATCCCGCGGTCGGAGCGGCCACTGATCCTAGAGTCGTTGCATAGACAGTTTGATACCGGCTCCGATCTTCAGCATCGGACTCGCGACGGATATAGGGTGGAAGCGGGACCCTTCCAACCTGCTCGAGCAGATTCGCCAACGGTTGCGCCCGCGGTGCCGTGAAGCGGATGGCGTAGGCGCCCTGGTCGGGCTCTTTCAACACTTCGGCGACCCAGCCGCTGAGCTCGACCTGCGCGCCCTGTCGCAAGGGCTTGCGACTCTTGGCAAGACAAATCCAATCGTGTTGCACCGCCTCAGTCCGCAAAGCCGCCGAGGTCGATTGAGAGCCGATCGGTCGGATCAGCAAAAATTCGACCTTGCCCCCCGATCCAGGCCGATTCCCCACCAGCCGTGCCGCGATGACCCGTGTCTCGTTCACTGCCAGCAGGTCGGATTCCCTGAGCAGTGTGGGGAGCTCGCGAAAGAAGTGGTGGTTGATCCGCCCAGACTGGCGATCGAGCACCATCAGGCGAGAGGCATCGCGTCGTTCCAGGGGGCGCTGCGCGATCTGCTCTGGTGGAAGGTCGAAATCGAATTCCTGAATCTTCAACTACGCGTCCATCCGCGGAGGTTTCTAGTACATTCGCTGCAGCTCAGTCCCGGGGTAATAGTGCTCGAGGACTTGGCGATAGTTCCACCCCGAATTCGCCAGCAGCTTGGCGCCCCACTGACACAAGCCAGCGCCATGTCCATAACCCCGGCCAGAAAGCTTGACCGAGCCATCCCGCCCCGAGTCGACCACCTCGAACCAGAGGCTCTTGAGCTTGCCGTATCCAAGCTGCTGCCGGAACGTCGCAGCGTCGATCGGATCGCCGCTGCCTAACCGGAGGAGCTTGGCCCTCCCGGTCCGGGACCGCGAGCTGATCGACAGCGGGGAAACATCCTTCTGTCCCAAGAGTGCAGAAAGCTCCGAGGTCGGAAGGGAAAGCTCCCAGTGACTCGCCGGCAAGCGACCGCATGGGCAATCCACGGGTTGAAGATAGGGCAGATTCCGAGTGAGCGCGTCCAGGCCCGATTCGGTGCGGCCGCCGCAGGAGGCGTGAAAGTAGGCCTCGATCGGTTCCAAATCGTAGGTGAGGATCTCTCCGTGGGTCGAATCCACCGCGGACCGCACCCGGGCATTCTCCCGCTCCAGGCCTCGATAAACTTGATGAAGTACGCTGCTGCCGAGGTGGTACGGCTGTTCATTCGAGCCGAGCTTTCGCCGCAGCGCATAGGTCCGGGCCGCGACCGCCTGCGCCTTGAGAGCCTCATCGGGAAAATCCGGTGGCATCTCGTTGCCGAGCACCCCGATCAAGTAATCCTCGAGGGGAAGAACGTTGATCAGCTCGAGGCTGCTTCGCGCCACTCTGATCACCACGTCGCCGCGAACTCGATGCCCAGCGAGCCGCAGCTCCTCGTCGTTCGCTTGCGAAGTGGGAGCATTCGATCCGGCCCGAAAGCGAACCGAGCTCTGCGGCCAGGGTGCACCATCGATCTCCAAGCCACCCGCGGACCGCCGCACCAGCGCGCGGTTGGCCGGAATGGGCGTCAATACCGGCTCGTCCGAGTCAGTCCCGAACGCGAGGCCCTTGCCCCGTACGGTGACCTCATTGGACGCTCCGCCCATGCCGATCCGCATCGTCTCGACGCCGAGCGCGCGTATTGAAAGAAGGCACGAGGCGATCAGGCAAACGATGCGGCCAATGCTCAGATGGCTGGCGCAGATCGGGCGTAGGAGAGGATTGCGAGACATCGCGGCCTCACGGAAGTGTAGGGATATCTGCCTGATGCTCAAGAAAACGATTCGACTGGGGTTGATTGAATTGCTGATCGGCGAGACCTGGAGCAGACGTGCGCCGGCTCACAAGAGCAGTGTGTCGACTTGCGCGAGAGGTGTTTGCGATGTCGGTGAGATCGCTGGTTGAGCTTGCTCCCGAGACGCCAGCCAGATCTGGTCGTAAGGACAGCTGCAATCCGCTTCCTCCGGCTCTGGATAGACATACCGGGCGCCCAGGTAATTGCGGAAAATTGTCTCGGTCGGCCGCCGTTCCAACAGATAATCTGGCTGAAGCGTCACCTTGCCGCCGCCCCCGGGCAGATCGACCGCCAGATGAGGTACCGCCAACCCGCTGGTGTGCCCACGAAGGGCTTCGATGATCTCAATTCCCTTGGCAATCGGGGTGCGAAAGTGCTCGAGACCTTGAGCGAGATCCATTTGATGCAGGTAATAAGGGCGCACTCTCATCTTCAGGCAGGCGTGAACCAGCTCGGTGACGATTCGGGCGCTGGAGTTGAGCCGCCGCATCAGCACCATTTGGTTCTCGACCGGAATCCCGTGGTCCACCAGAAGCTCACACGCGCTTCGCGCCTCGGCGGTGACTTCCTTCGGATGATTGAAGTGCGTGACCACATACAGCGGGGCGTAACGCCGCATCAGTTTCGCAAGCCGCTCGGTAACCCGCATCGGCAGACACACTGGAATGCGCGTTCCAATCCGGATGATTTCGACGTGCGGAATGGCTCGCAGCGGCTCGAGCAACTCGACCAGGCGCTCGTCGGAGAGGAGCAGCGGATCTCCGCCGGAAATCAGGACGTCGCGAACCGCAGGATGCTGCCTGACATAGGCGATTGCCTTGGCCAGCTCCGCCCGGCTTAACTCGGCTTCCCCTCCTCGGGTGATGCGCCGGCGAGTGCAGTGACGGCAGTAGACCGAGCACCCATCGACGGCCAGGAGTAGGACGCGATCGGGGTACTTGTGCACGATCGCCGAAACTGGCCGCACCTGGTCCTCGCCGAGCGGGTCTTTCAGCTCGCCGGGGCGAACTCGGGCCTCGGCACGAACCGGAATCGACTGCATCCTGACCGGGCAGAACGGGTGGTCCGGATCGATGAGGGAGAGGTAATAGGGCGTTATCCCAAGCCGGAACAAAGACGCGGTCTGCTGGCAGCCGGCGCGCTCGTCCTCGGTGAGCGAAACTCGTTTCTCGAGCTCGGCCAGACTGCGGACCGCGTTCCGCATTTGCCACCGCCAGTCGTGCCACTGGGGGTGCTCGGCTGAAAAAGAAATCGAACGCACGGCTAGGAAGGCTTAAGAAACGCCCTGCGCCTGCCACCAGGCCTGACCGGCTTCAGGCAACGTGCAGATCGGATCGTAGTATTCGTATTTGCGGGCCAGCACTCCTGGCTCACTGGCATCGAGCGCAGTGCGATAGTTCTTGGTCCAGGAGGTGATGCCCTTCTCCCGATCGTACTCGTCCCATTGATGAACCCAACGCTTGCCGACAAACGGAACATCACAGACGATCCGGGGCGTCGCAAAGCCTGGCAGATAACCCATGATCTCGTGCTGCAGCTTCTGGGCCTCATGAACCGCGAGGCGCCAATGCTCAGAATTGGGGATGATGTCGCACATGTAAAAGTAGTAGGGCAGGATTTTCGCGTGGTCGAGCAGTGTGAAGCAGAGGTCTAGCAGCGTCTTCGCATCGTTGTTCACGCCGCGCAACAGCACCCCCTGATTGCGCACGTCCCGAAAGCCCAAATCCAAGAGTCTCTTCGTCGCTTTGGAAACCAACGGGGTGAGCTGATTGGCGTGATTGACGTGGGTGTGCATCGCCAGATCGACATCGCGCTCCCGCGCTTTTTTCGCGAGTCGCTCGAAGGCGAGCACCACCTCGTCTTGGAGAAAGTGCTGCGGAATGCCCATCAGTGCCTTGCTGGCAAGCCGGATGTCGCGAATGTTCGGGATCTCCATCAACGAGCTGACGAATATCTCCAGCTGCTGGATTGGCAGGTTTGCAATATCTCCACCGGAGACGACCACGTCGCGAACCGACGGTGTCTTGCGCAAGTATTCGAGGATTTGGGTGTAGCGCTCGGCGGGTGGAATCCCAAAGCGCGCCTTCTCCACCTGTGGGACGTCGTTGCCCACCAAGTCCATTCGGGTGCAGTGGCCGCAATACTGGGGGCAGGTGGACAGAACTTCTGCCAACACTTTGGTTGGATACCGGTGGGTCAGCCCCTCCACCACCCACATGTCCGTTTCGTGAAGGCTGTCCCGGCTCGCCCTCGGGTGGCTCGGCCAATCGACCGCGCGATCGTCGAAGGCGGGCAGCATGTAGCGCCGCAGGGGATCGCCCCACAAGTCGTTCTCACTCATCGTGTTGATCATCTGAGGCGGGATCAGCAGTGACATCGTGGCCCGCTCGCGCTGATCCCGTTCGATGCTTGCCAGCAAGTCGTCCGGAAGAAGCGGTCCGAGTGCGGCTCTCAGCTCCCGTAAATTCTTGACCGTGTGTCGGCGCTGCCACAACGCGCTCTCCCAATCGGCTCGGGTGACGGCGCGATAGCCGGGAAGGCGGGTCCAGTCCGGCTCCACGAATTCGCGCTCGAGCGGATATTTGAAGGGCTGCGAGGCCGTGTGGCGAATGGACTTGAGTGTGCGGGCAGGAAGCATCAGGCGGGGGAACCTTGCAACTCTCGGCCCCTCCCCAAAGGACGAGCCATTTTACGGCACTCCGGAGGAGCTTGGCCAGTCGGATGTCGGTTCCAAACGCAGGCACCCACGCAGTTGCGGCATCTCGTTCGGATCGCCCGACAAAAAAGACCCCGCCTGGAAAGGCCCAAGCGGGGTCGGAAAAAGATCCGGCAGCGACCTACTCTCCCGCACGGTTTCCCGCGCAGTACCATCGGCTCTGGAGGGCTTAACTTCCGTGTTCGGGATGGGAACGGGTGGAACCCCTCCGATATAGCCACCGGAATGGTTGAGGGGGCTACGCCGTCTACCCGACGACGAAGCACCCCAATACGAAACTGAAATCGCTTTCTGCCAAGAAGCTGTGACTCTTTCGGATAGCGCGTCTTGCGCTTGGGCCTCGACCTTGACCTCGAGCCTCTTACGCCGCCAGGCATGCAAGAGATAAAGGTAAAGTAAGCCGCACGACCAATTAGTACCGGTTAGCTCAACGTGTTACCACGCTTACACACCCGGCCTATCAACGTCGTAGTCTTCGACGGGTCTTTAGGGGGGTTGCCCCCCGGGATACCAATTCTTGAGGTCGGTTTCCCGCTTAGATGCTTTCAGCGGTTATCCAATCGATACATGGCTACCCAGCGCTGCCACTGGCGTGACAACTGGTACACCAGAGGTATCTCCATCCCGGTCCTCTCGTACTAAGGACAGATCCTCTCAAGTATCCTACGCCCACAGCAGATAGGGACCAAACTGTCTCACGACGTTTTGAACCCAGCTCGCGTACCGCTTTAATTGGCGAACAGCCAAACCCTTGGGACCTGCTCCAGCCCCAGGATGCGATGAGCCGACATCGAGGTGCCAAACCTCCCCGTCGATGTGAACTCTTGGGGGAGATAAGCCTGTTATCCCCGGAGTACCTTTTATCCGTTGAGCGATGGCCCTTCCATTCAGAACCACCGGATCACTATGACCTGCTTTCGCACCTGCTCGACATGTCTGTCTCGCAGTTAAGCTCCCTTATGCCATTGCACTCGCCGCCCGGTTTCCAATCGGGCTGAGGGAACCATCGCGCGCCTCCGTTACACTTTGGGAGGCGACCGCCCCAGTCAAACTACCCACCAGACAGTGTCCCGATCCCGGATCACGGGACGCGGTTAGACACCAGAAATCAACAGGGTGGTATTTCACCGTTGCCTCCACCGAACCTAGCGGTCCGGCTTCAAAGGCTCCCACCTATCCTACACAGTCAATCCCTAGTGTCACTGTCAAGTTGTAGTGAAGGTTCACGGGGTCTTTCCGTCTTGCTGCGGGTAAACTGCATCGGCACAGCTATTTCAATTTCGCTGAGTCCCTCTCCGAGACAGCGCGGAAGTCGTTACTCCATTCGTGCAGGTCGGAACTTACCCGACAAGGAATTTCGCTACCTTAGGACCGTTATAGTTACGGCCGCCGTTTACTGGGGCTTCGGATCATCGCTTCGCCTTGCGGCTGACGAATCCCCTTAACCTTCCAGCACCGGGCAGGAGTCAGACCCTATACGTCGACTTGTCGTCTTCGCAGAGTCCTGTGTTTTTGGTAAACAGTCGCTACCGCCATTTCTCTGCAACCCTCTTCGGCTTCGTCTGTACGACTACACCTACCGAGGGCCCACCTTCTTCCGAAGTTACGGTGGCAATTTGCCGAGTTCCTTGGAGAAGAGTTCTCTCAATCGCCTTAGGATTTTCTCCTCACCCACCTGAGTCGGTTTGCGGTACGGACACCCTGTGGACTCCCCACGGGACTTTTCTTGGGAGCATGGTATGGACGACTTCGCGCTAACGCGCTCGCATTCGGCTCTCGGGGATAACTGCCCTGCCTTTTTTTCGTACAGGGCACCCCTACCGCCTTAGACCGGGACATCCAGCACCCGGATCGCCTAACCTTCTCCGTCACCCCTTGGTTCAACGTCCACAAGATGGCGCAGGAATATTAACCTGCTGCCCATCACCTACGCCTTTCGGCCTCGGCTTAGGACCCGGCTAACCCTGGGAGGATTAACCTGCCCCAGGAAACCTTGGGTTTACGGCGAGGGGGTTTCTCACCCCCTTTATCGCTACTCATTTCGGCATCAGCACTTCCAACCGCTCCACCCGCCCTTACGGTCTGGCTTCGCAGCAGTTGGGACGCTCTCCTACCACCCTGCAAACTGAAAGTTTGCAGGATCCGAAGCTTCGGTATTGGACTTGAGCCCCGTTACATTTTCGGCGCGGCCTGTCTTGACCAGTGAGCTATTACGCTTTCTTTAAAGGATGGCTGCTTCTAAGCCAACCTCCTGGTTGTCTGTGACCTGCCACATCCTTTCTAGTGTTCACTTAGTCCAAATTTGGGGACCTTAGCTGTCGGTCTGGGTTATTCCCCTCTTGCCAATGGACGTTATCACCCACTGACTGCCTCCCACGATAACAGTTGCCGGCATTCGGAGTTTGGTACGGTTTGGTAATCTGGTGAGACCCCTAGCCGTTCCAGTGCTCTACCTCCGGCACTGAATTACGTGAGGCGATACCTAAATATCTTTCGGAGAGAACCAGCTATCACGGAGTTTGATTGGCCTTTCACCCCTACACTCAGCTCATCCCAGAAGTTTTCAACCCTCATGAGTTCGGACCTCCACGCAGTTTTACCTGCGCTTCATCCTGGCCAAGTGTAGATCACCCCGCTTCGGGTTATAATGCACGCAACTAATCGCCCGTTTCGGACTCGCTTTCGCTCCGGCTCCACCTAACGGCTTAGCCTCGCTACGTACATTAAGTCGCCGAATCATGATGCAAAAGGTACGCTCTCGGACTTTCCTTGCGGCGTAGTCCTCGAACTGCTTGTAGACATGTGGTTTCAGGTCTTTTGACTCCCCTCACAGGGGTTCTTTTCACCTTTCCCTCGCGGTACTAGTTCACTATCGGTCGCCAATTAGTATTTAGCCTTACCAGATGGTCCTGGCAGATTCAGACAGGATTGCACGTGTCCCGCCTTACTTGGGTACCCCGCTCAGCCAAGAGCCGTTTTCGCGTACGCGACTGTCACGCTCTATGGTGCACCTTTCCAGGTGCTTCCGCTAACCGCTCTTGGTCCTTCCGCGGACCCGCAACCCCGGCATCACTTTCGTGAGGTCGGTTTAGGCTGTTCCCGTTTCGCTCGCCGCTACTCCGAGAATCACTCATTGTTTTCTTTTCCTCAGGGTACTGAGATGTTTCACTTCCCCTGGTTCGCTCCTCCAGCCCTATGAATTCAGGCTGGGGTACCGCAGCTATTCGCCGCGGTGGGTTTCCCCATTCGGAAATCTCCGGATCAACGCTCGGTTGGCAACTCCCCGAAGCTTTTCGCAGCCACCCACGTCCTTCTTCGCCTACTGGCGCCAAGGCATCCACCACACGCCCTTAGTAGCTTACTTAACCTCAATCTCTTGATTTCCACGCCCGCTTCGAATTGGCAGGCTTGTCAAAACTCGAGATCAAGATCCAGGCCCCTGCTCTTCGCAGCAGACCCGAAAGAATCAGATTCACTCGATACAAAAAAATCGAGCAAAACTCTTCTCAGCAGAAATTGATTTCAATTTCGTATTTAATTGTCAAAGAACCGGAAGCGATCGGGCATCGCCCGAGGGCCGCTTCAAAAGATCAGTGGAGCTGATCGGGTTCGAACCGACGACTTCCAGCTTGCAAAGCTGGCGCTCTCCCAGCTGAGCTACAGCCCCAAACCCACCGGAGCGATCGTCCGAAGTTCGAATCGGAAAGTAAAGTCCAGTGGGCCTAGGTGGACTTGAACCACCGACCTCGCGCTTATCAGGCGCGCGCTCTAGCCACCTGAGCTATAGGCCCAAGGCAGGCCATGCGTCGGACAGAACCCGAACAACGTCCAAATTGTCAAAGAACCGATGCGAACTTGTCGAAGCACTCGAGGAATAAGTCCTCTCCTTCGAAATTGGTCCCTCAAAGCCGAACAGCAAATCCTTGCCTGATTGCGAAAACGTTGACCTAGTCGACCGTTCCGGCAATGCCGGGTGATGGCGCGCCACTTTTGAAAAAAAGTGTCCCATCACAGGTCTCCTTAGAAAGGAGGTGATCCAGCCGCAGGTTCCCCTACGGCTACCTTGTTACGACTTCACCCCAGTCACCAACCACTCCTTGGGCGACTGCCTCCTTGCGGTTGGCACATCGACTTCTGGAGCAATTGACTCCCATGGTGTGACGGGCGGTGTGTACAAGGCCCGGGAACGTATTCACCGTAGCGTGCTGATCTACGATTACTAGCGATTCCGCCTTCATGAAGTCGAGTTGCAGACTTCAATCTGAACTGAGACCGGTTTTATGCGATTGGCTCCCCCTCGCGGGTTGGCAGCGCTTTGTACCGGCCATTGTAGCACGTGTGTAGCCCTGGTCATAAAGGCCATGAGGACTTGACGTCATCCCCACCTTCCTCCGGTTTAACACCGGCAGTCCCTCTAGAGATCCACTCTCGTGGCAACTAAAGGCGAGGGTTGCGCTCGTTGCGGGACTTAACCCAACATCTCACGACACGAGCTGACGACAGCCATGCAGCACCTGTCTCTCGGTTCCCTTGCGGGCACTCCCCTATCTCTAGGAGATTCCGAGGATGTCAAGACCAGGTAAGGTTCTGCGCGTTGCGTCGAATTAAACCACATGCTCCACCGCTTGTGCGGGCCCCCGTCAATTCCTTTGAGTTTTAGCCTTGCGGCCGTACTTCCCAGGCGGAGAACTTAATGCGTTAGCTACGGCACCGCGGGGGTCAACACCCACAACACCTAGTTCTCATCGTTTACGGCGTGGACTACCAGGGTATCTAATCCTGTTTGCTACCCACGCTTTCGCGTCTCAGCGTCAGTATCCATCCAGATGGCCGCCTTCGCCACCGGTGTTCCTCCCGATATCTACGAATTTCACCTCTACTTCGGGAATTCCGCCATCCTCTCTGGTACTCAAGCCATGCAGTTTCGGGCGCCCTTCCTCAGTTGAGCTGAGGGCTTTCACACCCGACTTGCAAAGCCGCCTACACGCGCTTTACGCCCAATAATTCCGAACAACGCTTGCACCCTCTGTATTACCGCGGCTGCTGGCACAGAGTTAGCCGGTGCTTCTTCTCCCGGTACCGTCAAGCTGCTGGATGTTAGCCAACAGGTTTTCGTCCCGGTCGAAAGTGCTTTACGATCCGAAGACCTTCATCACACACGCGGCGTTGCTGCGTCAGGCTTTCGCCCATTGCGCAAAATTCCCCACTGCTGCCTCCCGTAGGAGTCTGGACCGTGTCTCAGTTCCAGTGTGGCTGATCGTCCTCTCAGACCAGCTACCCGTCGTAGCCTTGGTGGGCCATTACCCCGCCAACAAGCTGATGGGCCGCGGGCTCATCTGAAAGCGGTAGCTTGTGTACAGAGGCCACCTTTTCTCTCGAGGTCCGAGGACCTCGTGAGCTTATCCGGTATTAGCTTGCCTTTCGGCAGGTTATTCCGGGCTCTCAGGCAGATTACCCACGTGTTACGCACCCGTTCGCCGCTCTACTAGGATTGCTCCATTCGCGCGCGACTTGCATGTGTTAGGCACGCCGCCAGCGTTCGTTCTGAGCCAGGATCAAACTCTCCAATTAAGATTCTGGTTTTGAAACTGGCGTGCACCGCCCCCGTGTGATCGAAGACGGTGCGCGAAGCGTCCGAAGCTGCCCGCTTTGGGCAGACCCGAAGCGCTCCGAAAAAATTGACTGCGGTTTCCGCAATCTTCTTGGATTTGCTATTCGGTTTTCAAAGACCAATCCCCACCGGCAAAACCGGGCAGGTCGCAGGTGACCCGTTCGTTTGGGGGTGCTGCTTATAGTAGCTCTATTACGACCGTGTCAAGTACTTAAGTCCTACGACTTACTTGGCTTTCCGGCGAGCGGGGCAGCTCCGAGTGCCCTGGGACGGCCGAGCGATAAAGCCAAACTTTCGATCACGCGTCAAGGATGGAGAGCCGGAGGACGGCCTGCTTCAGGTTTTCGCCTTCCGGCTCTTTGTCGGCATCCAATCTAGCTGCAACCTACTGAAATCGAAGCGCATTTTTCGCGCTCGCTCAGCCAGGACAATCGCCTGCAACTCGCCGTAGGCCTGAGAAAGGTTCTCATTGATGATGAAGTATTCATAGGAGTCGATCCCCTTCTCGATCTCCGAGCGAGCTCCCAAGAGTCTCGCCTGGATGCTCGCTTCGGGTTCGGTGTTTCGCTCGCGGAGCCGGCGCTCAAGCTCTTTGAGCGATGGAGGCAGAACGAAGATCAGCACGGCCTGGGGATAAGCGGCCTTGATCGCATTTCCTCCTTGCACATCGATGTCGAATATCGCCATCACCCTTCGCGCGAGCGCCTCCTCGACGATCGACCGGGGGCTCCCATAAAAGTGGCCGTGAACCTCGGCCCACTCGACGAACTCACCCCGCTTGATCTTTTCGTGAAAGGTGCCGACGTCGACGAAGTGATAGTCGACGCTGTCCTTCTCGTTTCCACGCGGCGGTCGGGTGGTGTAGCTGACCGAGAAGATGGCATCGCCCGCGTCCTGGACGAGCCGCCTCGCGAGCGTGGTTTTGCCCGCTCCGGACGGTGCAGAGAGGACCAGCAGCAGCCCGGAGGCCAGCGGTGGCGAGGACGGCTTCATTCGACGTTTTGAATCTGTTCGCGCATCCGTTCGAGCTCCGATTTCAGGGCAACGATCCGGGTCGAAATCTCCGGATGCTGGCTCTTCGCGCCGGTGGTGTTCACCTCGCGATGCATCTCCTGAACCACGAAGTCCATTCGTCGCCCGACCGGCTCTTTCGAATCCAGCAGTGAGCGAAACTGCTGCAAATGGGATCGAAGGCGCGCCAGCTCTTCCGCGATGTCCGTCCGTTCGGCCAAGAAGGCGACTTCCTGCGCGAGTCGCTGCGGGTCCACGGGCATGCCAGACGCCAGCTCCTGGACCTTTTGCGCCAAGCGCTGTTGATATTGCTGAACGGCTTGAGGGGCGAGGGCGTCCACTTCCTCCGCGATTTTGCCGATCAGCTCCAGCCTGATGCGCAACTCGGCGGCAATCGCACTGCCTTCGATCTCGCGCATCTTCAACAAGCCGACCAGCGCCTGGTCCAGCGCGAGATCGAGGGCGCGCCCGGCGCTCTCGAGGTCCACGGTCGGCTCACCGAGCCGGACCACTCCCGGTTGGGTGACGATATCCTGAATCGACGGCGTCTCGGCCAGCGCCAATTCTTCCGCAAGCGACGAAAACGCCTGCTGGTATTGCCGGGCCAAGGCGAGATCCACGACTGGGCTCGCCACGGCGGAACCGGCGGCTTGCCGTTTCACCAACACCTCGACGGCTCCGCGGGAAAGGGAATCGCGGACCTTTTTCATGACTTGAGTTTCGAGCAGAGAAATCTCTCTCGGAAGTCGCACCTTCACCTCGCAAAACTTGTGATTGAGGGAGCGCACTTCCACGGAGATCTCTTCGTTTCCGACGGCAGCCCGTCCGGTCCCGAAACCGGTCATGCTCCTTGGCATTCCCGGCTTGCTAGGGGCTTTTTGATGGAAGGTCAAGCCGCGGGCTTTGCTTCCGCCTCGGATCGCAACCCGATACAACGGGGTGAGACAATGCAACCGATCAAGCTGATCGAACGGCTTGCCAAGTACGTTCTGGCGGTGCTCGCGGCGGCTGTTTTGTGGCGGCCGAATCGAGCTCGTCTCGCCCGAAACGCAGTCCACGCTCCGCGCAGAATCCTTCTCGTCCGAATCGACAATCGCATCGGCGAGGCGCTTCTGAGCACACCTCTGCTGACCACCCTCAAGACGTTTCGGCCCCTACCAGAGGTGCATGTCTTGGTGCACCCCGCAGTGGTTCGAGTCCTAAAGGATCATCCGGATCTCGATCAGGTGGTCCCGTTGCATCGAGCGCTCGCAACCCCCGGCACCTTAATCGCTGAGATTCGCTCCTTGCGGCGAGCCGGGTATGACCTGATCTTCGATTGCGGCAACTGGAGCGACCCTTCGATCACCTCAGCGATTGTGGCGCGTCTGGCCGCGGGCCGACGGCCGGTGATTGGCCCTGCAGTCTGGCCAAGCACCTGGCTTCACTCGCTCTCGGTTCGGCCGCAGCCCGGCGTTGCCAGCGAGATCACGCAGCGCCTTCACCTGCTTTCGATCGTTCCCGGTCTACAGCCCAACGAGTCTATTTCGTTCCGAAAACCAATCGTGCGCAGCTCCTTCAAGCCCTTCCTTGAGCGCCTTCAAACCAGGAGATTTGCCGTGATCAACCCCGGCGGACGACTGGGCTGGAGGCGAGTACCAGCCGAGGTGTTTTCTTCGGTTGCCAAGGCGCTGCTTTCGTCAGGCGTCCAGCCCGTGATCACCTTTGGACCCGGAGAAGAGGGCCTTGCGAAAAGGGTAGCGAGCGGAGCCGAGGGTAGTCTGCTCGCGCCTCCGACGGATCTCGACGAGTTGGCGGCGCTGATGGAGTTTGCGCAGATGTCGCTTTGCAACAACAGCGGGCCAATGCACCTCTCCGTGGCGGTCGGCACTCCGACGCTGGGTCTCTTCGTCAAAATGGATCTCAGGAGGTGGGGACACCCAAATCCTCCCCACCGAATGCTGGACTTAACCACCGAGCTCGCGTCGATTCCCCGCGCGTGCGAGCTGGTCGCGGCGCAGGCAAAGGAGTTGCTGAACTCGCTTGGAGAAGGCCGCCTCAGGCGCTCTTAGCCCGTCAGGGAACACGAAGCGGCTGGGCCTCGTCGATCAACATGATCGGGATATCTTCCTCAATCCGGTAGATCAGCCGGCACTGTTGGCAATGAATTTCTTGCTTCTCCTCGTAAATCTCCACTGGTCCCTTGCACTTGGGGCAGACGAGGATTTCTTTGAGCTGGTTGTCAATTGCCATCGTCGCAGCCTTCGATCTTTCGAAGGAGCGCCCTGGTGCTGTGGGTCTTGACGTCTCCCACGATTCTCACCTGGCCTCCCCACCGCTCGACTTCGTCGCGTTCAGGGACATTCTCGGTGGTGTAATCCGTGCCTTTGACGTGAAACTGCGGCCGCAAGGCGCGGATCACCGCTCGAACGTCCGGCCCATCAAAGATGATCACATAGTCAACGCAGGACAGTCCCGCCAGTAGCTCGGCCCTTTCCCGATCCGGAACGATTGGACGGCCAGCACCCCTGAGCGCACGAGCCGATCGATCGCTATTCACCGCGACCACCAGCACGTCGGCCAGCTTGCGGGCGGCCTCCAGGTACCGAAGGTGCCCGACATGAAGAATGTCGAAGATGCCGTTGGCGAGGGCAAGGGTGTGACCCGCAGCCCGAGCCTTCATCTTCTCCGCGAGTTTCTCCAAGGTGATGATTTTTTCCTGGGCATTCACGCGTTCATCTGCCTCAGACCACGCTGGAGCTCGGATTGCGCCACGGTCGCGGTCCCTTGCTTTTGCACCACCAGACCCCCCGCGACATTCGCGATTTGGGCCGCCTGCAAGACGGTTGCACCGGCACCGAGGCCCAGCGCGAGCGCCGCAATCACCGTGTCGCCCGCGCCGGTGACATCCACTGCATCCTCTGGCCCTTGGACCGGGATCAGCTCCGCCTTCCCGGAGCGATCGAACACCGCCATCCCGTGTCGCCCCCTGGTCACCAGCAAAGCTTGACAGTCGAGCAGCTTGATCGCAGCCCTCCCAGCTTTCAGCAAGTCTCGTTCGGATCGGATGCTGATTCGGGTAAGTGACTGCAGCTCGGGCTCGTTCGGCTTGCAAACCGTGAGTCCGACGAACCGATCCATCGCATAGCGAGAATCAACACAGACCGGTAGTCCTTTCAGTGCGAGAGCCCTCAGCACGGTTCGGCATTCATCTCCGACCGTCCCTCCCCCGTAGTCGGACACCACGATCGCATCCGCGTCCTTGGCTGCCTGGCTCAACAAGCGCGCTACTTGGCTCTGGTGTTCTCCTTCGCTTCCGCTGAGGTTACCGCGGTCGAGGCGCAGCATCTGCTGTCGAGTCGTGTTGATCCCGCCGGCGAGGATCCGCGTCTTGGTCTCCGTTTCAAGCTCGCGAGAGATCAGCGCCAGCAGCCGAATCCCGCTGTTTTTGAACTGGCGGCGCAGCGCGCGCCCCATTTCGTCCTGTCCAATGACTCCAACCGCGCTCACCTGACCGCCCAGGCTTCTCACATTGGCCGCAGCGTTTCCGGCACCCCCCAGCTTCACCTCCGAGCTTTCGTACCGAACGATCAGCACCGGAGCCTCGCGGCTGACCCGATCGCTTTGCCCATAGATGTAATGATCGGCGACCAGGTCTCCCACCACCACCACCCTTCGCTTGGGAAACAGCTGCGAAATCTGAAACAGGGTGGGCACAGCTTGAAGCCGGACCGGGTCACTCATTGGCGCTTTGTCCCACAGACGTACCGACGCGACAAGAAGCTACCCCTCGTCGTTAGCGCTGGATTCGATCTCCAGCGCCCGCAGAAGAGTCCGCATCCCATCTACCACCTTCACCTCAACGCGCAGCGCCCACGCCGGAAAATCCTTTGGAAGCCGAACCCGGTCCTTTTCGGTGGTTGTCAGAACGGTGGCACCAGCGGCGCCGGCCTCGGCTCGAATTTGGTCGAGCTCCCGCGGCTGAAAAAAGTGATGGTCCGCGAAAAATCGGGCGCCTTGAATGCTCAGCCCAAGCCGCTTCCAGCTCTGAACGAGCGCTCGAGGACGCGCGACCGCGGCGAAGACAAACGACCTTTCCGCGGCCAAGGCTGAGAGTGGATGAAGCGAGCCGTCAGGTGCGACCGCCGAGCCGACCGCGTGGACGGCGGTGATCCTGGGACTGTTGGTGGCAAGCTCTAGCAAATTGTTCGATTCACCTCGGTTGATCCAGAGAAGATCCGCCCGGCGGAGCGCCGAGACGGGTTCCCGAAGAGGTCCACGGGGAAGCAGGCGCCCATTTCCAAAGCCTGCTGCTTGATCGATGACTGCGATCTCCAAATCGCGTTCGAGTCGACGATGTTGCATTCCATCGTCCAGCAAAATGATTTTTGCTCCTGCTTCGTCGCGAGCGCGCTCGGCCAGCCGTACCCGGTCCGAACCGACAAACACGGTCGCAGCGGGGCACCGCTGGGAAATCAACAGTGGCTCATCACCCACGAGCTCCGCCCCGTAGCTTGTGCCTGGCGACAGCATCACCTCGCGCGTTGCCTGCCGCCCGTACCCTCGGGAAATCACGGCCACTTTTCTTCCATGCCGTAAGCACAGCTCGGCGAGGTAGATCACTACCGGGGTCTTGCCGGCGCCTCCCACATTGAGATTGCCAATCGAAACGATCCGAGTCCCAACGACGGTCCGCACCGGGAGAACGCGGTGGCGGTAGGCGGCGCTGCGGATAGCAATCCCGGCGCGAAAGGCCCACGAGGCCGCAGTCAGGGGACTGAGCGCGATTCGTTCTGGAATTCCCGGTCGAGCCTTGGGGTACCAGATTCGTTCTAGACACTGGCTCATCGCGCCAGAAGCGCCTCCATGTGGCTGACATTTCGCTGGCTCGCTCCCGAAACCTGTCGGACCGCCGCCTCGGCCATCTGACCGAGCGCGGTTACGGCCTCGGGCCGCTCCAAGAGCTCCGCCAGTATTTTGTAGAGGTGTTCCGGGTCGTTCACCTGAATCCCGCCACGCCCGACCAGCACTTGCACGCTGTCGCGAAAGTTTTCCATGTGGGGTCCAAACAAGACCGGCCGACCCTGGGCGGCCGGCTCCAGGATGTTCTGACCTCCCCTTTTGGTGAATGAACCTCCAACGAATACCAGGGTCGCCAGGCCGTAGGTCTGAGAAAGCTCACCAATTGTGTCGAGGACAATGACTTGTGCACCCTCGCGGTTCTCCTGAGAGCGTAAACCGACCGTCAAACGGGAATCGTGCGCCAGCGCCACAATCTTGCCGGCCCGATCGATGTAGCGAGGGGCAATCACCAGTCGCAGGTCCGGATGCTGTTTGAGCAGCCGTTGATAGACTTGGAGGATCTTCTCCTCCTCGCCCTCATGCGTACTTCCGGCAATCAGCACCGGAGCTTGCTCTGGAATGTTCAGGGCCCGGCGCAAATTTTCGGCGCCTCGCGCTCGATCGAACGATGCGAGCGCATCGAACTTCGTGTTGCCGGTAACCCAGACTCTTTCCAGTGGAGCGCCGAGCCCAAGAACCCGCTCGGCTTCTTCATCCTCCCGCATCAGGAAGAGATCGATTTCTTTCAGCGGATTGGCGATCAGGTTGAACAACGCTCGATATTTGCGGATGTGATTGGGAGAGAAACGTCCGTTGACCAGCACCACCCGCGCGCCGCTCTCTTTCACTGCCCGAATCAGGTTGGGCCATATCTCGGTATATTCAAGGACGAACAGATCCGGCCGAATCGCCTTGGCCGCACGGCGCGTCGCGCCCCATAAATCATAGGGGGCGTACAGCACCGCATCCACTTGCGAGGCCAGTCGCTCACTGGCCATCATGTACCCGGTATTGGTCATCGTCGAAATGATGACTTGGCAGCCGGGAAACCGGACGCGCAGCAGGCGAATCATCGGCGAGAGCGCCAGAAGGTCCCCGGCACTTGCTCCATGCAGCCAAATCCGAAGCCCGTTTTTTGGCGGGAGCTTGGCGGGCGGATAGAGCCCGAGGCGCTGCATCAGCCCGCTGCGCGTCTTACGATGCAGCAACAGAACCGGAAGCGCCGCCACGAAAAGGACGTAGCTGGCTAGGATGTAGAGAATCCGCATCTTCTCGTCAGCGCGGTCCTCCTTAGGCCGGACGTACCCAAATCGGACTTGTGACGATCCAGGGTTTCCATTCCGTCCCGAGCAACCTTCCCGGCCCTGGCAACCATACCTCGATTTGTACAGGTCCGGAGCCGGTGAGCAAGACGGAACGGCCGTCCGGCTGCAGTTGACCGGAGCCCCAGATCCGAAGAGCCGAGGCGACAGGCGCTTGCGGCGGCAATATCACCCGGAGCTGAGTGCCCGCTCGTGCCTGGCGGACTCCGGGCTCCAGGCCATCAATCCGAAACCCATTGGGGTCGCTCAGGGCGTTAAATCCGCAATACGCTCGTCCTGCGGCCAAATCCGAGATCACCTTGGCCGCCGCCTGCGCCGGATCCTCAGACCACCCGGTCGACCATTCAGGATGGCTCGGCAGGTACATCGATAGGAGCTGAAACTCGGCCGCGTAGTCTGGCAAGCCGTGCGCATCCAGCGCACAGAGCGCTGCCTTGGGGCCCTCAGACGACAGCTCGAGCAGTCTGTCGCGTGCCTCGGGCTGAGACCTAACCAGAATCATCAAGCCGTGGGTCGGGCGCGTCAGGTACGCGCCAAACGCCGGCAGCAGGCGAGCGAACGGACGGCGAAATGAATCGCGCAGCATCGAGTCCGCCGAGTAGAGCTCCAGCCCATCCGCTCCGCGCGCCGCCTGCCAGTCGGTCCAGGGACGCTTCTTCTGAATTGGATGCGCCACGATCGTAAAGCCCCCAAGCCGATGGACCACCTCGATCGGACGCGACGAGCGCTCCGGCTGGGTCAAACCCCTCGAGCCAAGAGCCACCACATGGCCGGCAGGCGACGAGGCTTCCACTGCAAAGATCAGCAAGACGCCATGCTCGAACCGCGGCGGCGGAATCCTTTCGATGTTGTGATCTGAAAGGACTACGAACTGAATCCCTGCCGTGCGCGCCGCAATCGCAATCTCCTCTGGTGTCCCGCGGCCATCCGATTCGGTCGAGTGCACGTGAAAGGCGCCGTGCATTTGGCCGGGCGCTTGGGCTGATCGCAAGGGGCGCGGATATTCAGCGAATCGTGCCGCGACCGCGAAGACCGCAACATAGGCAACCAGGGCGCTGAAGAGGGACGCTGCGCAGAGCCAAAATAGACCGAAGAGATGCCGGCCAGCTGGTCTCGAAGCCTGATTCACGCAACCCGGCTCCGGTTGTTCTGTGAGTCCTGTTGCAACGTCCACAGACGCGCATAGAGCCCGCCCAGGTTGAGCAGTTCCCGATGATTGCCGCGTTCCGCGACCCGTCCTCGATCAACCACATAAATGCATTCCGCTTCGGTCACCGTCCACAATCGATGGGCGATCACAACCGCAGTTCGCCCCGGCAAGACGCGCGAGAGCGCTTGCTGCACCTCCCGCTCGCTCGAGGGATCCAGGCTGCTGGTCGCTTCGTCGAAGAGTAGGATCGGCGCCTTCGAAAGGATCGCCCGAGCGATGCAGATCCGTTGCCGCTGTCCGCCGCTCAAGGTCACGCCCCGCTCTCCAACCTGGGTGTCGTATCCTTTTGGGAGCGCTCGAATGAATCCATCCGCGTCCGCGATCTGCGCCGCTTCAATGACTTCCTCAATCGAAGCGGCGGGACGGGCAATCCGGATGTTCTCGAGCACGCTTTCCGAGAAGAGCATGGGCTCCTGAGTAACCAGGCCGAACTTTTGTCGAATGCTCTCGGTCGTCAGCTGCTCGATATCGATGCCGTCGACCGTGATCGCGCCTCCGCTTGGGCGGTCGAAACGAAGCAACATCGAAACCACCGTGCTCTTCCCTCCCCCGCTTGGCCCGACCAGCGCGATCGTCTTTCCCCTTGGGATCGTCAAACTCAAGCCGGTTAACGCCGGCCGATCTCCGTAAGAGTAGTCGACCCGATCAAACACGATCGCTTCCCCAAATTGGCTCAACTCGCGGGCGTTTGACCTATCCAAAACGGATTCGACGGTATCCAAGATTGAAAAAATCCTGGCGCCCGAAACCACCGCTTGAACGCCAAACTGACTGACTCGACCGAGGTCTTTGATCGGCTGATAGATCAGCGCAATCGCGGCGATCAGTGAAACCAGATTTTCGGCCGGCAGCGACTGTCGTGATGCCGCGTAGCCAAGCGTGCCAGAGATCGCGAGAGCCGCCAGAACTTCCATCAGGGCCGGCACCGAGCTTCGAGCCCAGGCTGCTCGGACCACCGAAGTCCGATAAAGCGTCTGCTCCCGTTCAAAGTAGTCCAGCGCGGCCTCCTGGCCGTTGAATGATTGAAGTGGCTTGACCGCACCCAGGGCCTCTTTGACTTCGCCCGCGATTTGCCCAAGCCGACTTTGAGCTTCTTGGGTCCGCCGTAGAAATAATTGCGTGATTCGAGACACCGGAGCGGCGGCCAAGGGCACCATCACCAGAACCGCTACCGTGCTTCGCCAGTCCAGAACGAACGCGACTACGATTAGGCTCGCAATCTGAAGACCGTCGCGCACGTAGGAAGCCACCGCGTACGTCGCGGCGAGTTCCACCGCCGCTACATCCGATGAGAATCGGCTGAGCAGATCCCCCGACAGCCTTTTCGACAATTGCACTGGGGAAAGGCGGCACAGCTTGGCAAAGAGCTCCCCGCGTAGATCGGCCGCTACCCGTTGCCCGAATGAACCCATCCCGTAGAACTGCCCGAGGTACGCCAATCCCTTGATCGCTCCGATTGCCACGATCACCAAAGGAAATGACCAAACCGCGTGGCTTCGACCGACGCCCGTGATCGCCGGGAAAAACCGGCCCGCTGGTCCTAAACCATCGCTCGCGCCCGAGATCAGGAAACGAAGCGCCGGACCCATCAGGTACGCATACGCCGCGGTGGTCGCTCCAAGCACCGCCATGCACGCGAAGGACACCGAAAGTAGACCCGCGTGGCGCCACCCATATTCCAACAGTCGGCGCAAGGGCTGCTTTCCACCTCTCGTTGAGGCGTCGTTCCCTGCGTTCGACCTGAGAGCAATCTCTGGCAACCGATTCAGCTTACACCGCGGGGCGTAGCCTTCGGATACGATTCGCCCCCACATGGCCTTGAGGCAGATGATGGTAGTGGCGGGCGAAGCTTCCGGCGATCGGCACGCGGCGTCGCTGGTTATCGAGCTTACGAAGAGACTGCCCGAGACCCGATTCTTTGGGATGGGTGGCCCGCTGCTGGAAGCGGCGGGCTTGGAGCGGATCTATGCGGCCGATGAAGTTTCGGTGATGGGAATCACTGAGGTCGCTCCGAAGCTGCCACGGATCCTCAAGGTGATGAATGGATTGACGCAGACCGCCGCCCGCCGGCTCCCTCAGTGCGCGATCTTGGTTGATATTCCAGACTTCAATCTCCGGCTCGCCGCGCGGCTGAAGCGGCTGGGAATCAAGGTCATCTACTTCGTCAGCCCGATGATCTGGGCCTGGCGCAAGTACCGGATTCATCAGATTGCCAACTGGGTCGATTTGATGCTGTGCATCCTTCCCTTCGAAGAGGCGCTGTACCGCCGCGCCGGCGTGCGCGCGCGCTACGTCGGTAGTCCGGTGTTGGACCAGGTTCCAACAGCCGCCGGCAAGGAAGAGTTCCGAAGCCGACTGGGGCTGGCACTGGATCGACCTACCCTGGCCTTGCTCCCGGGCAGTCGAAGTGCAGAGGTGAAGCGAATATTTCCTTGGATGATCGAGGCCACGAAGCAAATCGCCCTCCGTCGTCCTGACCTCCAGGTGGTCGTCCCCGTCGCTCACTCGATTCGACGTTCGGAGCTGGACGGCGGATTGGCCGATCCGGCGCTCAAACCGATTCTACTGGATGGGCAGGCGCCGGAGGCCGTGGGCGCCAGCGACATCGCAGTGGTCGCATCGGGCACCGCCACCTTGGAAGCGGCGCTGATGAAGCGTCCGCTGATCGCTGTTTATCGGATGGCGCCGATCTCCTACTGGCTAGGGCGGCTGTTGGTCCGCGTGCCTCACGTTTCCTTGGTCAACCTGATTGCGCAGCAAAGGGTCATTCCGGAACTGTTGCAGGGAAAAATGGCACCCAAGAAGCTGGCCGTCGAGATCGAGCAGCTCTGGAGCTCCCCCGCGGATCAAGAGCGAATGATCCGCAGCTTTGATCGAGTTCGCGAACGACTCGGTCCGCGGGGCGCCGCCGCGCGAGCTGCTGAAGAAATTACCTCGATGCTGTAAGGAGCTCCGATGCGCGCGGCGGTCGCCTGCATTCCTACTTACAACGAGCGGGAAAACCTGAAGGCAATCACCGAGGCGGTGCTCGCCTCGGATCCTCGGCTTGAGGTCTTGATCGTCGACGACAGCAGCCCCGACGGAACCGGGGACCTGGCGGACAGGCTGGCAGTGGTCGATAAGCGGGTTCATGTGTTGCATCGCGCCCAAAAGCAGGGGTTAGGTCGCGCTTACCTCGATGCGTTCCGATGGGCGTTGTCCCGCCAGTATCAATACGTGCTCGAAATGGATGCGGACTTCAGCCATCATCCCAAATACTTGCCGCAACTGCTCAACGAGGCCGAGCGGGGAACCGACCTGGTGCTTGGTTCGCGTTATGTACCAGGCGGAGGCACCCTGAACTGGGGACGAATCCGTCGGATGATCAGCCGCGGCGGTTCGCTCTACGCCCGCATCGCGCTCGGGATTCCGATTCGCGATCTGACCGGCGGATTCAAATGCTTCCGGCGTGGCGTCCTCGAGTCAGTCGACTTGGACGCAGTCCGCAGCAACGGTTACGCGTTCCAGATCGAGCTGACCTACCGCGCGCTCCAAAAGGGCTTTCGAGTGAAGGAAGTTCCGATTGTGTTCGAGGATCGCCGGGTCGGCCAATCGAAGATGAGCAGAACCATTTTCTTCGAAGCCCTGATGATGGTCTGGAAGCTTCGCTTTACTGTCTAGGGCACGACCTTGTCCGAATTCCTGACCCACATCGCAGTGGCGCTTCCCGCGGTCTTCTTCGTCGTCGATCCATTCGGCGTGGTGCCAATTTTCTTGGCGATGACCGCCGGCGACCCACAGCCGAAGGTCCGCGAGATGGCGCTGCGGGCCTGCCTGGTCGGGGCAGGAGTGCTGCTGTTTTTCGCCATCTTCGGTGGTTTTGTGTTCAAAGTACTGGGAGTCACGCTCAGCGCATTCAAGGTGGCGGGCGGAATTCTACTTTTGATCACCTCGCTCGACATGCTTCGAGGGCGACCCTCCCAAACCAGGACCTCTGGACCGGAGCAATCAGAGGCCACGTCGAAGGACGACGTGGCAATTGTTCCGTTGGCGATACCTCTACTGGCCGGTCCAGGGTCAATCGCAACCGTCATGGTGCTGGTGTCCAAAGGACCCATGATTGTGTCTGGGGCTTCTGTCTTGATTTCAATCGTGCTGACATTCGCCGGGAGTTACCTGATCCTCCGGGCAGCCGCAGTCGTTCAGCGGGTTCTCAAACATTCCGGAGTTGCAATTCTCGAGCGCCTGTTTGGATTGATCCTGGCCGCGATCGCGGTTCAGTTCATGGCAGAGGGCACGCGGGATCTCCTTCTGCACTGACGCCCTCCCCCATCGTGCCGCTATCGATCGATCTCTGCGAATTGACCACGCCCAAAAGCGTTACGCTCTGCCGCTGGGCCCGCGCGTAAACTTGCTCCCCCTCCAGAATCAGGGTTCTGCCCGCCTCCACCGCCAGCACTTTGGCGCCGCTTTCCTCCATTGCCTCCAGCGTCCCCGGACCGACGGTGGGCAGGTCAAACCTCGGGTCCTGTTGAGGCTTCGAGAACTTCACGACCACCGCTCCGGGCCCGCCCAGTTTACCGGCTCGCCGGATCGTTTCGTTGGTACCTTCGATCGCCTCCATTGCCAGCACATGACCGTTTTTCACCACCACGGTTTGACCCACGTCAGCACGCCCCAAAAGCTGGGCCACTTCGATTCCTAGCGCGATGTCCTTTCGCTGGCCCGCTTCCAGACCTGGGCCTGCGAGGTGCCCTGCCGGCACCAACAGATTGGTCAAAAAGTCGGTCGGTGAGACGATTTGAACGCCAGCCCGTTGAAAGTAGTCCGCAACCGCGCGCAGCAAGCTGTCATCTCGGAAGCTGCGCAGACGGAGTGCAATCCGAACCGCGCCCTTATCGGGGCGTGCCTCGGTGAACGCTCGAATTCGGCTGATTCCACCGGCCATCACCGCTCGCGTCACACCTGCCTCCCGCAAAATTCGAACTATCCGATCGATTTGGGCGAGCCGCACCCAGCTCAACGAGCGAACTCTCGATCCAAGCTGGGGATCGGTCTCGCCCAGATGACCGACTGCCACTACCTCCAGTCCTTGCTGTCGAGCAGCTTCCGCGAATAGATGCGGCAGCCGGCCATTACCGGCGATCAAGCCGATCAGCTTGGAGTCGTCGACCACTCAGCGTGTGATACCGCGCTTCGACTCAATGATGAATTCGAGGAAAACCTCGACCTCCGAATGCCCTCCGTATTCCGCCTTGAGCTTGGAAAGCGCTTCGTTGAGCGCGAGCTTCGATCGGAAGAGCACCTTATAGGCATCTTTGATTCGAGCGATTTGATCTTCGGTGAAACCGTGCCTCGACAGCCCGACCGTGTTGAGGCCCACCAACTCGGCACGGTCACCCTGAGCGGTGCAATACGGGGGAACATCCATCGCCACCATCGCCCCCCCTGCAATGAAGGCCAGATCCCCGATTCGCGTAAATTGATGCACCGCGGACAGACCTCCGAAAGTGACGTCGTTGCCGACCCGAACGTGCCCGGCCAGCGCTGCGCTGTTCGCCAGCACGCAGCCGTTCCCCAAACTGCAGTCGTGGGCCACATGGCTGTAGGCCATGAAGAGATTCCGGTTCCCGACGCGGGTGACTCCTCCGCCGCCTTTGGTGCCGATATGCAGGGTCGCAAACTCGCGGATCTGGTTGTCATCGCCAATCACCAGCTGGGTGTCCTCACCCGCATATTTCAAGTCTTGCGGCACGGCTCCTACCGAAGCGAAGTGGAACACCCGATTTCGTTGGCCGAGCGTGGTCCGCCCGTCGATCACCGCGTGAGCGCCAATCCTGCTTTCTGCGCCGACTCGAACCTTGGGACCGACAATCGCGTAGGGGCCGACCTCGACGGTCTCGTGGAGCTGCGCCTCGGGGTGCACGATCGCGGTGGGATGGACCTTACTCATCGGATCGGACTCCTCGAATCGATCGAAAATCCCGGTCGGCAATGGTCGCCAGAAACTCAGCTTCCGCGACCTTCACCCGCTCGACCGAGGCGGTGCCTTTGTGCTTCCAAATCGCGCCCTTGTGCCGCAGCACCTCCACGTCAAGCTGCAGGCGATCCCCGGGCACGACCGGACGGCGAAACTTCGCCTTGTCGATCGCCATCAGGTAGGTGACCTTCTCGGAGGACGCGACCCCCGAGCTTCGATAGGACAGCAGCGCAGCGGCTTGGGCCAAGGATTCGAGAATTAACACCCCAGGCATCACCGGATGTCCAGGAAAGTGACCGTCGAAGAACGGCTCGTTGATCGTGACGTTCTTGTAGGCGGTAAGGCGCTGGCCAGGGACGATTTCCACCACCCGGTCCACCAACAGAAATGGATAGCGGTGTGGCAGCAGCGCCTGGATCTGTTGTTGATCCATCATCCGTGCTGCCTTCTTAATCGCTCGATCTCTTTCCGCAACTCTCGGACTTCCTTCATCAGCGAGGCCAATTGTGAAAATGCGGCGGAATTCTTGAGCCAATTTCGATGCTCGATCGCTGGGCTCCCGGAAACGATTGCACCATCCTCGAGGTCGTGAGCGACCCCCGCTTGAGCGCCAACCTTGGCCAGGTCTCCGATCCGGATGTGTCCAACGACTCCCACCTGCCCAGCCAGCACCACCCCGGTGCCGATCTCCACCGATCCCGAGACTCCCGCTTGACCGCAAACCAGCGTCATCGGGCCAATTTTCACGTTGTGCGCAATTTGAACCAAGTTGTCGATCTTCGTTCCCCGGCCGATCACTGTCTCGCCAACGGTGGCGCGATCGACACAGCTGCACGCGCCGACCTCAACCTCGTCCTCGATCCGCACAATCCCAAGCTGCGGAACCTTGTAATGCTCGGGAACCTCCGGATCGAACGCAAACCCGAATCCATCATCGCCGATCACGCAGGAGGCATGAAGAATCACCCTCGAGCCAATCACGCAGCGTTCCCGAACGGTGACGTTCGGGTAAACCAGGCTGTCCTCCCCAAGGGTCGACTCTTCGCCAACAAATACTCCGGGGAACAACACCGTACGTGCGCCCACGGTTGCTCCGCGCTCCACCGTCGCACCGCTCATCACCGTCGCCTCGGGGTGAACTTTCGCCTGGGGGTGAACATGGGCTCCGGGACGAACGCCCGGCGTGGAACTGCGCGGGGGCGCAAAAAGCCCGGCGATCTTGGCAAAAGCCAGGTGCGGATTCTTGACCCGAACCCAGCTAATCCCGTCGCGATGCTTGCCGGACGGCTCGGCATCGACCAGTACCGCCGCTGCGCGGGTGTTCGCGAGCCGATTGCGGTACCGGCTGTTGGCGTAGAACGAAACTTCGGTCGGGCCCGCCTCCGCCAGGCCATTGACGCCGGTGATCAGCGAAGAGGAATCGCCTAACACCTCCCCACCGACCAGAATGGCAAGCTCCGACAATGATCGCGACGGTGGGTTAGCCAATCAAGCACCTACTTCTTGGCGCCTTTTTTCGGAGCAGCTGTTTTCGATCCCTGCGACGTCCCGGCTCCGGCCGTATTGTTGACCACCGACTCGCCCGCGCCCGCTTTGCCCCGATTGCGTTCACGGTACAGCCGAATCATTTCGTTGGTGTAATCCAAGCGAGGCTGGCCGTAGACCATAGCCGACGTCTTGTTGAACACCATGGTCAGACCTTCCCGTTCAGCGATCATTTCAATGATTGGATACAGCTTGGTGAAGATCGCTTGCAGCTCGGCTTGTTCCTTGTTGGTCAACTCCGCGGTTCCCTTTTCCCACCTCTGCGCCAGCTCCACGAGCCTTTGCTGCAGATCGTTTTGGCGCTGCAGTCGCACCTCCTCGCTCATCAGCCCGGCCTGCTTGTCCAGCAGCTCCTTCTCCTTGCGGAGCGCGTCTCGCTCTTTGTCGAGCTCTTTCTGCTTGGCTTCCAACAGGCCCTGTAAGCGAGCCTTGGCTGCCTTACCTTCCTCGAGCTCGTCGAGGGCTCGCTGGATGTTCACGTATCCCACTTTGACATCGGCGATCGCCCGCGACGGTAGGCAAATCGCGATCGCAGCGGCCACCCAGGCCATTCGCCAGAGCATTCGTTTGAGCTCCTTACTCGGACCGTTGATCCAGCGTCTCTAATATCAGAAGAAATTGCCAATCGTGAATTCGAAGAGGACAGGCTGGTCAATTCCTGGCCTCCGATAGAGTGGAAACCCCCACTCAAACCGCAGCGGGCCGATCGGGGAAAACCAACGCAAGCCAAAACCTACGGAATGAAACAGACCGAGGAAGAGTGGATATTGGGGATCCCGAAAAAATGGTTGAGTGGCCGCAAAGGCGTTGCCGGCGTCGTAGAAGACGACGCCTTTAATTCCCACTTTTTCGAAAATCGGAAACTCCAGCTCAAAGTTGAAAATCACCTGCTTGTTGCCGCCAATTCCAAAGGTGGTGACCAGGGGAGCGTCCGGTCTCGATGAGGAGCCGACGCTAATCGTCGGGGTGATCGACCTCAGCGAATATCCGCGGACGGTGTTGATTCCGCCGAGAAAGTACAGCTCCGACACCGGAACCGGTGAATTCGCGTCCAGCTGTTGAATGTAGCCAAAGGTGGTGTTGGTCTTGAACACGAAACCCCAGAACAAAGGAAAGTACCACCGCGAGTAGGCGGAGTAGCGAGCAAACAGGTACGAACCCCCGAGAAAGCGCGGAGCAACCTCAACCGAGGCGAACTGAAAAAACCCCCTGGAGGGAAACAGCCGATTGTCCCGCCGGTCCCAAGAACCCGAAAGGCGGAGGGAGCTGGTCGTTCCATTGCGGAATCGATTGGCGAGGGGAATTTGGTCGAAACCACGGCCGGGATCTACTCTCACGTACTCGCGTGTGTAGGTGAGGTTCGCAATCACGTCTTCGAAGATGTGGTAACCGAGACTCACGTCGCCGCCCAGCGCGTCGCGGACGAAGCCCTGGTAGTCGGCCTGCACCCGATACAAATCGATCGAGAAAATAAAATTGGTATCGAGGAAATAGGGGTCGAGAAAGGATAGCTGCGCAAATGAACGCAGCGAAGACAACTGGGCCGAGAGCGCGGCCGTTTGACCCCAGCCGAGAAAGTTATTTTGCGCAATTTGAGCGGTGAAAATGAAGTTCTCGACGTTTGAAAATCCGAGGCCCACCTGAAAGGTTCCGGTCGCCTTTTCCTTGATTTCCACCTGAACCACGACCTTGGAGTCATCGCTGCCGGGCTTATGATTGATGTCTACCGTTTCGAAGAAACCGAGCGCCGTCACCCGCTCTTTGCTCTTACGAAGTCCGGTACCAGAGAAGAGCTCCCCCTCGTAGACCCGAAGCTCGCGCCGGATCACTTTGTCGCGGGTCTTGGTGTTCCCGACAATGTCGACTCGCTCGATGTAAACCTTGCGCCCCTTCTGGAAGTCGAAAGTGAGATCCACGACCCGGGCTTCCGGGTGAACCTGGGTAACTGGGGTGATGTTGGCGTAGGCATATCCCTGATCGAGGTACACGTCGGTGAATGCGTTGATGTCGCGAGCGAGTTTGGACCGATTGAACAACTCATGCTCGTGAGAGGTCATCATTTTTTTCAGCTCGTCCTTGGACACCAGCAGCTCGCCGGAAAAATCGAGCTTGCCAATCGAGTACGCCTCCCCCTCCTCCAGCTTGATCGTGATGTAGATGAAGCGCTTGTCAGGGGAGAGGGAGACCGTCGGCTTCTCCACCTTCACGTTGATGAAGCCCCGGTCATAGTAGACGGCTTGGATGATCGTCAGGTCTCGCTGAAAGATCTCTTCTCGGTAGGTACCTTCGCTGGTGAGGAACGAGAGCCAACCGCCCTCCCGCGTAAACATCACCGCCTTCAGATCGCTGGCCGGAACCCTGGAAGTCCCGAGGAAATTGATCGACTTGACCATCACCTTCGCGTGCTCGCGGATCACGAACACCACGTCGACCTCATCACCCGGCTGGGGGCGGATCACCGGCGCTCCTCGCCGAGCTGGAACGGGAGCTGTCTGACTGACCGGGTCCAGCCGGTAGGTCACCTCGGCAAGAAAGAACCCCTTTTCCACGTACTTGTCCTGGATCTTCTTCGCGTTCCTTCGCACCGCGTCCAGGTCCAGGATCGAATAGGGCTTGAGATCGATTGCTTCCTTGAAGTCGTCCCGGGACAGCTCCTCATTGCCCTCGAGCTTGATCTCGCGAACCGCCGGGCGCTCAATCACTCGGACCACATAGATGACACCGGGACCGGCGGTGCGCTGGATCAGCAATTGAACATCCGAGAAGTAGTTCAGCCCCCACAGCGATCGAAGATCCTCGACCGTCCTCTCTCGATCGAAAATCTCCCCAACCTTCTGCTTCAGCGCGCGCCGGATCGCCTCGGGCTCGACCCGCCGGTTACCCTCGATTCGGATCTCGATGATCTTCTCGTCCCCAGCCGAGGTCTCTCCGGGGGGCGCCAAGCGCACGCCGCCGTCGGTGGTCTCGGCCACCGGCGACGACGGCTCGGGGGTTGTGCCCCCGTCGGTGGCCACCAATTGTAGCCCGCTGGTTCGACTGCGGGCTTGGGCCAAAGCGGGCGTAGATACGGCCATGCTGGCCATCGCGAGGACCAGGAGCCGCCGAAAAACGCAGAAAAACCAGGTAACTTGAAACTCCAAGGAAGCAATCGGCCGATTCAGGGCCGGGGACTCTAGGAGATCCGATCCGCCAGCCACAACGCAAAAAGCGAGGATCGCAGCCACAGCCGTTATAGACGGTCCACGCGCTTTTGCATTTAGGTTGGAAGCACCTGTCCGTCAATCAGGCGCAGCCGCCTAGGCATTGACTGCGCCAAAGCTTCGTTGTGGGTCACCACGATGGCGGTGATTCCCAGCTCTCGGTTGACTTCCCGCAAGAGTTGATGAATGCCCTCCCCGGTAACCGGATCGAGATTCCCGGTGGGTTCGTCCGCAAGCAGCAATGCCGGCTTGAGCACCAGCGCGCGGGCCAGTGCCACCCTTTGCGCCTCGCCCCCTGACAGCTCACCCGGTCGATGATCGATGCGCTTCTCCAGGCCCACCCGCAGCAGCAACTCTCGCGCTCTTCGGAGCGCCGAGCCGCGTTCCCAGCGCTGAATCAGCGCCGGCATCGCCACATTTTCAAGCGCGGTGAACTCGGGCAGCAAATAGTGGCTCTGAAAGACGAACCCGATCGTCCGATTTCTGAAATCCGCCACCGCGGGGTCGCTCATCTCGAACAAGTCTCTTCCCGCGAAGCGGATCTCCCCCGCGGCGGGCGCATCGAGCATCCCGACTACGTGGAGGAAGGTGCTTTTGCCAGAACCTGAGGCACCCACCAGCGACACCAGTTCGCCGGCCTCGACATCCATCCAGACCCCGCGCAAGACGTCGATTCGCTTGCCGTGCAAGAAGTAGCTCTTGAAAAGATTTCGCACCTCCAGCGCCGGCATCGATTTCACTCCGACTTCAGCCCTTCCACTGGTTCAACCTGCGACGCCTTGAGCGCCGGATAAATCGAGGCCAGGTAGGTGACCAGCACGGCGATCAGAACGGGGATGATTGTCTGCAGGGGCTCGATCTTAACCGGAAGCTCGGGAATGTAATAGACCTGCGGGTCGAGCTTGATCCCGATCTTCTCGATCAGCACACACCAGGAGATCCCGGAAAGCAGCCCTAGTAACCCTCCGGCAATCCCAATCTGGAGCCCTTCGGTAAGAAAGATCTTCACGATCCCTCCATCCGGGACTCCCAGCGCCTTGAGCACCGCAATCTCTTTTCTCTTCTCCAAAACCAGCATGATCACGGTAGCCACGATCAGTCCGCCGGCGACGATTACGATGATCGTCAGAATGATTGCCATCACCAACTTCTCCAGGCGCAACGCGGAAAAGAGGTTGCGGTTCATCTCTCCCCAATCCCGGGTTCGGTAGGGCCAGCCGTCCAGCTCTTGACCGATCGCCTTGGCGATCCTGCGGGCATCGTCGACATCAGAGACCCTGACCTCGACGCCACTCGCCCCTTCCATATTGAAGAATTTTTGCGCCGTCTCGAGGAGGATGTACACGAACTTCGCGTCGTACTCGTACATCCCTGAGTAAAAGATACCGGCAACGCGAAACGGCCGGCTCTTGGGAAGCGGCCCTTGCGGCCCCAACTCCCCCCCAAGAGGCGAGATGATGTCCACTCGATCGCCAACACTCACATGCAAGGAGCCGGCGAGCTCCCGCCCCAAGATGATTCCCTGGAGGACCGGTTGGCCTTTGTCGTCCTCCGGCCTTCGAGGCTGCTCAGGCGATCGGGCGACAATCGTTTCCGGGTGCGATAGAGCGTCGAGCGAGCCCCCGGGCAAGATGTTTTTCCGCAAGTCGGTAACGTTTCCAACGGTGGCTGGATCGATACCTTTGATGATCACTCCGGCGATGTTCGGTCCAGAGGAGATCATCACTTCATTCAAAATGAAGGGCGTTTCGCCCATCACTCCCTTCACCTTTCGAATCTTGTCCATCACTTCCCGGTATTCCGAGAAGCTGTCGGCGTACTTGGAAACAACCACCTGGGCGTTGGTGCCGATAATCTTCTGCTGAAGATCGGCCTCGAAGCCGCTCATCACCGAAAGCACAATGATCAAGGCCATTACCCCGACGCCCACCCCCCCGACCGAAAGGGTGGTCATCATCGCAGTGGGGGTCTGCTCTCGCATTTTCCACTGGTGCACCGCCTCAGTGGCTTTCAAGGGGTCGATCAACCCCAGAGCTCGGATCCGGGTTTGCTCGACCGCTGCCTCCGCCGCACGAACGATCGCATAGACGATCAGGGGCGGAATGACGCCGAACATCAGGATTGCGAGCACCGACAGCAGCAGGCTTGGCCGAAATACCGCTACATGCCGCCTGGCGATAAAGAGTTCGAATCCACTTCGAATGTCCACCTTGCCGCTGCCGGTCACCACGAAGCCGGTGGTGATGCCCAAAAACATCATCAGCGCGAGGCCGAGATACACCAACCAGTACCCGAGCTCCGGTCTACCCAACAGCCCGGCCAGGTACGACACCTCTCGCAATCGGTATCCGACCCGAAGCTGGAGGTCGGGATTGGCGGAGATCGCGGTCAGCAGAAGGGGAATTGGCAACCCGAAATAGAGCAGGCCGAGCGTGGCTTCCGGTGTGGCAAGCCTGCGGGCCCGAGCGGCACCAAAAAAACCGCTGGCGAACGCAACCGCGAAGCCAATCAGCAGCGAAATTGCGAACGCAACCGTGGGGGACGCCTGCAACAGTCGCGGCTCGCCACCGGGACTCTTGCCGTAATGCACGCCGGTCACCAGCATGGTGTGAAAGAGAATCAGCGCCAACTCGGATGCCAGAACACCGCCTCCGTAAGCGAGCAGAGTCACCCAATTGAAGTCCCGGTAGCGCGCGAGCCGTTGGTACAGCGGGGCGCCGCGGGCTGGGCTGGGGGCTTCACCCGGGGCAGCGATGTAGTGAATGGACAGACCAATCAGCACCCACCCGACGATCCACAGGCCCCCCGCAGCGAGCCAGAGACGAGTGTCGAGCAAAGGAAGCGGGAAATGGCTGGCGGAAGCTCGCAAGAGGTTCCCGCCAATGCCCTTCAACAGCGCCGCGAGCGGGCCCCAGCCCACCGCCGACCAAGAAAGCTCTCCCAGCAGATCCGCAGTCCGCTTCTCCTGAGCAGCGGCAATGACCGCGACCACCACGCCGCTAAACGCCAGCAATGCGCCGGACCAGAGAGATCCCCAGCGGTAAAGGGTATGGCGGTCAGATGACACTTAGCGCTTCATCTGGCGGGAGGCTTCAGCAATGGAAACAAAATGACATCGCGGATCGACGGCTGATCAGCAAACAGCATCGCCACCCGATCGATTCCGATCCCCTCCCCGGCGGTAGGTGGCATACCGTGCTCGAGCGCGCGAATGTAATCATCGTCGTAGTCCATTGTTTCCAACCGACCGCGTTTTTTTGCCTCCAGCTGCGCGAGGAATCGCTCTTTTTGGTCCAGGGGATCGTTGAGCTCTGAAAACCCATTGGCCAGCTCTCGACCGGCGATAAACAGCTCGAAGCGGTCGGCGATTTCCGGGCGAGCGTCGTTCCTCCGGGCGAGCGGGCTGATCGAGGTCGGAAATTCGGTGATAAAGACCGGGCCGACCAACTCCTCCTCCACGTATTGCTCGAAAAGAGCGGCGAGAAGTTGGCCCTGGTCCATCTGACCCACCGCTGCGCGATCGTGTTCGCTGGCCGCGAAATGCGACACTTCGGCGCGAAGTTTCTCCAAATCCGAGAAATCCCGTTCGGAGAGTCGTGGAATTGCCTGCCGGATCGCGTCGATCATCGGAATTCGCCGCCAGCCCCTCTGCAAATCAATCGCAACCCCTTGGTAGGTGATGCGCGTGGTGCCAAGAATTCGCTCAGCCGCCTCGGCGAAGAACTCCTCGGTAAGCTGCATCAGATCTTCGTGGGTGGCATAGGCTTGGTAAAACTCCAGCATCGTAAACTCAGGGTTGTGCCGGGTACTGATCCCTTCGTTCCGAAAGTTGCGATTGATCTCATAAACCCGGTCCAAACCACCCACCACCAGGCGCTTGAGGTAAAGCTCGGGAGCAATTCGCAGATAGAGATCGATATCCAGTGCGTTGTGATGGGTGATGAAGGGTCTGGCATTCGCGCCCGAGACCAACGGATGCATCATCGGGGTTTCCACCTCGAGGAAGTCGCGGGCGTCGAAGAATTCGCGAGTAAATCGAATCAACTCGATTCTCTTTCGAAAGACCTCCTTGACTTCCGGATTCGATATCAAGTCCAGGTATCGCTGCCGGTACCGCGTCTCCACATCGACCAGCCCGTGCCATTTCTCTGGGAGGGCTCGCAACGACTTGGTCACCGGAAAAAACTTTGCCGCCGCCAGCGTCAGCTCGCCAGTTTTGGATCGAAACGGCGTTCCGATCACCGCGACGAGATCGCCCAGGTCGGTGAGGCGAAACAGCTCGTAGCCGTCACCGAGAACGTCTTTTTTCAGATGCACCTGGATTTCACCCGAACGGTCTCGCAGCTTGAGAAACGCCGCCTTGCCAAAAGAGCGCAGCGCAATGACTCGTCCGGCCACGTGGTAAGCCGGACCGACCGCATCCTCCAACTGCTCCGCGCTTTGCTCCCGATGCGCATCGATCACATCGGCGGCCAGGTGCTCGGGTCGATAGCCATTTCCCCACGGGTTGAAGCCGAGCTCGCGCCACTTGCGCGCCTTCTCGAGCCGGGACTCGTAGATTTCGTGCTCTTTTTTACCTTCGCTGGTTCCAGATTCGGGGTCTGCCATGGGGCTCGAGGGCGCGGCAAACTAACACCGGGGTTGCGAGCTGCTCAAGCTTCCGCCGGGCCCCGGTTCGGGTTTTTGATGCCCATCAGTTGCGCGGTAATGAAATCATCGATCGCACCATCCAGAACAGCGTCGACATTGCCAGTCTCGACACCGGTACGATGGTCCTTGACCAGGCGATAAGGAGCGAGGACGTAGCTTCGGATCTGCGAGCCGAACGCGATGTCCTTCTTCCCCGCCTCCACTTCCTGCCTCGCAGCTTCCCGCTTCTTGACCTCCATCTCGTACAAGCGCGAACGGAGGATCTTCCACGCAACATCACGATTGGCATGCTGGGAGCGCTCGTTCTGCACCGCAACGGTGATGCCGGTCGGCAAATGGGTTAGCCGAACCGCGGAAGAAGTCTTGTTCACTTTCTGGCCTCCTGCGCCGGAGGCCCTGAACACGTCGGTCCGGACATCCTTTTCAGCAATGTCGATCTCGATCTGATCGTCTACTTCCGGGTAGACAAAAACCGAGGCGAACGAGGTCTGACGTCGAGCATTGGCGTCAAACGGACTAATCCTCACCAGTCGGTGGACACCGTTTTCCGCCTTCAAGTAACCATACGCGTATTCACCGCGGACCGAGATCGACACGTTCTTCAGTCCGGCTTCCTCGCCGGCGACGTAATCGGTGATTTCCACCTGCCAGCCTCTTCGCTCGCAGAACCGGGTATACATCCGCAACAGCATTGCCGCCCAGTCCATCGAGTCGGTCCCGCCCGCGCCGGCATTGATCTCGATGAAACAGTTGTTGCGATCCTGTTCGCCCGACAACATCGACGACAGCTCGAGCGAGGCAATCTCGGAGTCGATTTCCTTCAAGGCTTGCTCGCCCTCGGCGGTCGCGGTTTGATCGTTCTCCGAACCCGCAAGCTCCAAAAGTACCTGGGCATCTTCCAAAGCCCGCTCGGTACGTTCGAAGCGCGAAATCAACTGCTCAAGGCTGGCTTTTTCCTTGAGCACCTGCTGCGCCTTGGCATTGTCGTCCCAGAAGTTGGCTTGGCCAGCATCCCGCTCAATCAGGGCTGTCCGTGAGCGCTTGCGGTCGATGTCAAAGAAGCCCCCTGAGGACGGTCAGTCGGTTCTTCAGCTCGCCAATTCGTTGCTCGGGATCCACTGCCACAGATTCTAGCCGCCGTTTCCGACTCGTGCACGGCCCTTCCGCGGAATCGCTGCTTTCTTGGGGGGAGCCGGAACCATTCCTTTACCGCCTAGCAACCTGCGTTCCAAGGATGCCATTTCGACGGCCCGGGCGCGCCGGTGGTGATCATAACCCAACAAGTGGAGCAGCCCGTGGGCGAGATACCGCTCTAGCTCCCGCTCGAGCCCTTCTTTGCTCCGACTCGCCCTGGAGCGGGCGGTATCCAGCGAGACAACGACATCCCCCAGCAGGTTCGCCCTCGAGCTCTGAATCGGGCTCTGACCTGCGGGAAAGCTCAACACATCGGTCGGGGCATTTCGGCGACGCCATTGGCGGTTCAGGCCCTGGACGTAGGGATCGGTTGCCAGGCAAATGGACAATTCGCATCCACGTAATCCGAGCTTTGAAAGCGCCCGCTCTGCGAACCGCACCAACGGCCGGCCGAAGGGTTCTCCATCGGGATGCTGCAGCAGTATCTCGACCCGATTGAAGCGCGACACCTGGTTACGACTGACCGGCGTTTCGCTTGATGTCCGGCCACGATTCCTCTTTGCCGGCCAGGGTCAATCCAGCGCTGCGATGAACTTCTCCCACCGCAGTGGCCGCTCGATTGGGGTCGGCCGCCGTTGGGGGATAGAGCGGACGGGCGTGGTAAATTCCTTCGAGGGTCCGGACGAAGGACTGCGCAATCAAGTTCAGGTCTTTCAGGGTGAGGTCGCACTCCTCCAGTTGCCCTTCGGAGAAGATCACGTTGATCATCTTCTGGACCAGCGCCTGGAACTTCGCGGTGGTTGGCTCAGGCATCGCGCGAGAGGCGGCCTCCACCGCATCCGCGATCATCACCAGCGCCGCCTCGCGAAACTGAGGCTTGGGGCCAGGATAGCGATAGAGGGACTCGTCGAACTGCGGCGCGCCCTCCTTCCCCTCAAATTCCTTGAGCGCCTTTTGGTAGAAGTACGCAACGAGCCGCGTGCCGTGATGCTGGGGGACGGCATCCGCCACCAGCTTCGGCAATTTGTACTGCCTGGCCATTTCCAGCCCGTCGGTGACGTGGCGCTTGACGATCATCGCGCTCATCGCCGGGGCGAGGCTGTCGTGCCGGTTCTCCCCCTTTTGATTTTCGCCGAAGTAGAGCGGATTACGCCCCTTGCCCAGGTCGTGATAGTAGGCGCAGCTACGGGCTAAAAGCGGATTTGCGCCGATTGCTTCCGCTGCGCCTTCGACCAGGCTGCCGACGATGATGGAGTGGTGATAAGTGCCGGGCGCCTGGACGATCAGCTCCTTCAGCGCGGGATGGTTGAGATTGGCCAACTCGAGCAACTTGATGTCCGACGCGTAGCCGAAGCTCGCTTCGATCAACGGGGTGAGTGCGAGTATCAGCACTGGCACTGCCAGTGCATTGCCGATGAAGCTGCAGACCGCGGTCAAAATCCACTCCGGAGGGATTCCCTTCCCCTCCGCCAATCCAAAGGCAATCACCGTCAACAGTCCAACCACCCCGGTGACCGCGCCGGCTTTGAAAATTCCGACTCGGTCACGGGCGCGGGGTATTCGCTGTGCCGCGACCAACGAGGTGAGCAGCGAGTAGACCCCGAAAGATAGAGAGTTGCCGAGCATGATGCCGGAAAGGCAGGCGAGGACTACGGTGAAAAACAACGCAACCTCGGCGCCTAGAATGAAGCGGGCCAGCATCCCGCCTGCGGCGACCGGAACGAGGTAATAGAGCGCCTCCACCGGAATTCGCGGGTACTTGTCATGAAGCGCGTCGGCGATTGCCACCCAGAGCTGGATCAATCCCAGCATCCCCAGCAGCACCATTCCAAGTAGCAGCGCGTCCTTGCGGGTTGGCCGGAACCGGCGAAACGCGCTGCGGTGAAACCCGTATGCTGCAGCAATCAACAGGGCGATCAGGCCAGAGCCTCCGAGATGAGTGCGAAACCGATCCAGTTGGTCGGTTTGCGCTCGCATCGCCTTGAGGATGACCAGGTGGCTGGGGTTGATCAGCTCTCCGTCCCCGATCACCCTCTGGCCTCGCTTGAGCTGGATCACCGCATCCTTGACCCCCGCGGCAGCGTGCAAGCGCCGATTCTCGGTCTCGGCGATGTTGATCGTGAGGTTCGGCCGGATTTGACGCTTCGCCAGGTGAAGGACCGCTCGGCGCACGTTCGGCGGAAAATCAGAGAGAGGGTTTGTCGGAACCGAGGCGAGTCGATCGAGCTCGGCTTTGGCCTCCCCCACATCGTTGATCACCGGAGGTACCACGGCGCTGACCTGCTCGCCTTGGCTACCCAGAATCCGCACCACGATGCCCTGCGCTCCAACCTGTGAGAGCTCGTCGCGGGAGGGCGCTACTGGCGAGTTGTAGGCCTGCTCGATTAAGGCCGCGACCGCTTGTTCCTGGCTACGCCCGAACCGGGTGGACACCAAGGCCTCGAAGTCCTCGTCATCGAGCAAGAAGAGTCGCTGCTCAAACGCCCGGCGCTCCGATCGCAGCCGAACGTTCAAAGCTTCGGCAGGCGCCACCTTCGATTCTGCCGCCCGTCGAGGCTTCCTCGCCGAGGGTGCACCTTCTTGCGCCTGCGAGGCCTCCGCAAGCTTCGCGCCCGACTCCGTTTCAAACTGGGTGACCGCGAAGCGGATCGATTCAAACGCATCGTGAAGGGCCAATTTCAGCTCGCCGACCAGGGCCGGGTTGTAGTCATAAACCGGGCGAACCGAAGCTCGAGCCTCTTGTCGCCGCTGCTCGGTTGCGGTCCGGTCGACGATCTCGTAGTCCCGCGCTGCCTTGAAACCGGAGGCCAGAGTGGTTCGAAACGGCTTGCCCAGGTCATCCGGTCCAAGCTCGGGCAGCTGCTGGCTGTAGAGCGACGGAGAAATCACGAAGGCGGAGGCGGTCGAGATGACGATCAGCAAAATCAGATGGGTGACGCTGCCCCACCATCGCGCTGAAGAACTGAGGCGCTCGCTCCATCCTCCCAAGGCCTGGGAAGGGTTCTGCGGCTTTAGGAGCTGCGCCATCCGGGCACCCTACGGGGGGTCGGGGACGCTTTCAAGCGGCCGGTTCCGGTGGGGGCGCCGCTTCGGGAGAACTGGGCGGCGAATCCGGTGCGGCCTGTGCGATCTCTCGGTCGTAAGCCCGGATCACTTCCTGCACCAGCGGATGCCGAACCACGTCCAGCTCCGAAAAGTCCGAAAAGCCGATGCCCTCGATGTGCTGAAGTAGCTTCCGCGCATGGACCAGCCCTGAGACCTTCCCTGCCGGGAGATCGATCTGCGTCACATCGCCCGTCACCACCGCCTTGCTGTTAAAGCCGAGCCGGGTGAGGAACATTTTCATTTGTTCGATCGTCGTGTTCTGCGCCTCGTCCAAGATCACGAAGGCATCGTTCAGGGTGCGACCGCGCATGAAGGCTAAAGGAGCAACCTCGATCGTCCGTTGCTCGAGCAGCTGACCGCTGCGATCAGCATCCATCAGATCATCGAGAGCGTCGTAGAGAGGTCGAAGATAAGGATCCACCTTTTCCGCCAGATCGCCCGGCAAAAAGCCCAGCTTTTCACCAGCCTCGACCGCCGGTCTGGCCAGGATGATCCGCTTGACCTTGCGCTCTTGAAAGTAGGCCACCGCCATCGCCATCGCTAAGTAAGTCTTGCCGGTACCTGCCGGTCCAATTCCGAAAACAATGTCGTGCGCCCGGATCGCATCGAGGTAGCGCTTCTGGTTGATGCTCTTGGGAGTGATTTGACGATTGCCGACGCGGATCAACAGCGGTTTGGAGACAATTTCCTTGAGCGTTTCCGTTCCGCGCGCAAGGACCTTGATTGCTTGTTCTACGTCCGGGCCGTGCATCGAGTGACCGGCGCGAACCATGCCCTCCAGCTGCTCAACCAGCTTGGCCGCGAATGCCAACGCTTCAGGCGGCCCGGAGAGGTGAAGTTCCGTTCCCCTCTGCCCGATTTTGACCCCAAGCCGCCGCTCGATAACTTTGAGATTGGCATTTTGCTCCCCGCACAGGTTTCGGGCGACGTCGTTGTCTGCCAAATCAACCTTCGCGCTGGGTGCAGACTCGATGGTATGGGGTCTCAAATCGTTTCTTTTCTCCTGCTACGGGTCTCGACGGGCGAAAGATAAGCGCCCTCGGACCAAGAATCTAGCGCAACGGGGGTAAGAGAATAAACTCTTGGTCCGAGATCGGCCGATAATAGTAATTCTCGTGCCAGGGATAATGTAGGTCGACTGATCGCAAGAGGTGCAGATCCACCAACGGCTCCAGTTTATCGGGCAGCCGACCGGTCTCTGACCGGTAGACTTCCAGCGCGCTGGCTATCCGGCTCAGCTGAGCCCGAGCAACAAAGCGCTGAATCGCGCGGTCCGCATCGGCGGAGGTGGCCGAGCTGCGCAAGCGAATCCCGGGAAGACTCAGCTGTGAAGCCACCAGGGCGAGCCCGGCGAACCCAATCGTCGCCAACCCGACCCGCATCCAGGCGCTGCTCAAACGGTCGACCCAGCGACCTTCGGTCCCGAGCCCGGGGAGTCGATGCTCGGGCGCGAGCGCCTGCAGATAGCCGCAATTGAGAAGGTTCGCCAAGGCCTTGCAGGTCTCGAAGTGACCTAGGCAGGAGAGATCGGTCAACTTCTCCACGTCGCGATCCGGTTGGACCAGGGCAAACACAACTCGCTCCGCCTCGCCAATCGGTTCAATCCCCCGATCCGGTCCATCGAAATCGACCAGGGTGTCCTTGTTGCCGTCGGTCGAGTGCGCTCGTTCCGGGACGGGCAATTCCTTGAGCTTGCGAAAGCCCAGCCGTGGGCTTGAAACCCTCTTCCTGATCGTGGGCCATTCGTCCAACTGGCGAAAGCCCTCCATCAGAACTGCCTCGGCCCGCAACGGTCGAATCGCGTCCGCGTTCAGGTCCACTTCCCCCTGCTCGAAGTGGTAGGTCCCGGCTCTTAAGCCGAACAGCTCGTAGAGCACCTCGGTCGCCTGAAGCTGGACCACCTGCTCGAAGCGTTCACGGCTCACCAGCGCGTCCGATACCAGCACGTCTCCGAGCCTCATCAAGGTACGTTTCTGTTTTTCCAGGGCGGCGGCGAGTTGCTCTTGGGTGACCAGCTCGGCTTTCAGCAGCCATCTTCCAATCAGGTCCTTGCTTCGCTTCTTGACGTCCTCTACCTTGACGATCGCACCGTCGCGAAACCCGATTCGCACCTCGCGCTGCTTCGCCCGAAGCAACAGTGTGCCACTGCGTTGCTGCTGGCCGATAAACTGAAGGATATCGGCAATCCCGAAGTCCTTTAGAGTGCCTCTAAGCGCCATCTTCTGCTCCTGCGGCGAACGCTCTCAGATCGATAGCCGCCGGAAAAAGTCGCGCAGCGACATCAGATGCACCGTGATCATCATCGCTACCAATGGAACGACGCCCCACCACGAGCGGTCAGCCAGGTAGGGGACTCTCAGCACCCCTTGATGGAACAGCAGGCCAATGAATGCGAACAGGAAGAGAAACGCGTAGCTTGCTCCGGCGATCGGTACCCCGACGTAAAGGTGACCGGCACCAGAGCACAACAGGCTCAACACGTACGAAGTTCGTTCGAGCCGGAGCTGGTAGCGGGCCACTTCGATCTGTTTTCGGACCTTGTCCGCCGGCGCCACCGTGCCCTGGCGCGCGAACACATTCACGCACTGGTTGCAGAACAAGCTCCCCATCCCAAGCTCCGGGTCGCACTTTCGGCAGATCGGTCGGCCACACTTGTCGCACCCCGAGCACGCTTCGATCAGCTGGTGGGCGAACCCGAGCGCGGCGATCAAGGCCGAAAGAAGCAAGGGGTAGATCCAGGCCATCGGCGGTGGGACGTCGCCCAACAATCGCAATCTCAGCTCGTTTTCAACCTTGAGCTCCTGCTCGTCCGATCTGGCCGCCAGCGCCATCTCGTCGGGCCCGAGAGGCACACCCAGCAATTCGCGGTTGGCGTACAAGCTGCCGGGAGCCTCACGGTTGGTCGGGCCGTCCGGGCTAGCGATCTTTGCCTGCCACGAGTAGAGCTTGGACAGGTTCGATCCGGCGGCCAACAAGCTTGGATCCGATTGAGTGGCGCGCCGATAGCTGTCGGCCGCACCTTCGAGGTCGCCCTTCGCGAACATCGCGTTTCCAAGATTGGTAAGGGCCCGCGGATCGTTGTTGCGATCCAAGAGCGCCGTCCCCAGGTGGCGGATCGCCTCTTCTAGCCTGCCTCGGCGCAGCGCGAGCCTGCCTAACGCGAACAGCTCGGGAAAATTCGACTTGCCCTCCTCGATGCGCTTTCGGACGTGTAACTCGGCAGCGGCCGATTCCGGACCGCCTCGCTCCAGATGGTAGATGTCCTCTGCCGGGGTGCCCGAGAACGAGGTCATTCGGACCAGGAGTCCGGCCACCACCGGAACCCAGCCCAGGGTGGCGACGAGGATTCCGGCGACCACCCGCTCGGTTGGCGAAAGGTACATCGAGGTGACCCCAAGCAGGGCGAGGAAAAATGGCACCCAGCCAAGCCGGAAGGCGAGCGGCAAGAGCAGCAAAAGAGCGGCCAGCAAGGTGGTTTGCCAGGGCGCAAAGCTCCTCGGAAAGAGGTGACGAAAGTCGTGGACGAAGTAGCGCCAGCGCCGCAAGCAGATTGTCGCCAAAACGGTCATCGCGGTCGCCAGCAACGCGATCAGAGCGCCCGTTCCCAAGTCGCCAAACACCGCCCGGCGATAGATCGGATCTCTCCAGCCCGCCTGCAATCCTGCGGCGATCTCCCCCAAGTAGGATCCCGGACTGAGCGGACTCACCAAGAAGTTGATCTTGGCCGTTGCCCAGTGCACTGCCGGCGAATCGGGATCCAGCTGTACAGCGCTCGTGCTCAGGGCCAGCGCGGTGACCGAATCACTTTGTTCCAGGCGAGCTTCCGCCGCTCGGATCAGGGCGATGCCAAAGGCATCGAGGTCCTCGACTCCGAGATCCTGTTTCGCCTGCAGCAGCCTTTGCAGCGCGTGGGTCGTCGCGGAACCATCCGAGCTCTCATTCGCCGCTCGCCAGTTTTTCCAAGCCACCCGAATCGCGTCACCCGGGTCCAGCTTGGTTTCCGCGGCCCCGCCCGAACCAGTCGCCGCCAGCAGCATGCACGCGGCTAAGCGGGCGCGTGACCTGGACACATTGCGTAACCCCATTTCCTGACGAGCATGATAGGCGAGCGCGGCAAGATGGGCCAAAGCTAGAGAGTCGAGGCAGAAGGAGGGTTCGAGGGTTGGAGTCAGACATGCCGAAAGATGCGGGAACGGAGTTTCAAAAACTCCTTGAAGTGATGGCGCGGCTGAGGGGCGATCAGGGATGCCCCTGGGATCGCGAGCAGACCCTGGGTTCCCTCCGTCCCTATGTCATCGAGGAGGCCTACGAAGTACTCGATGAAATGGACCAGGTGGTCAGGGGTGGACCTTGGCGCGGGTTGTGCGAAGAGCTGGGAGATCTACTCTTTCAAGTGGTCTTTCAGTCACAGATCGCCACGGAGCGAGGACAATTCGATATCGCCGAGGTCTGCCGTCAAGTTGGTGAGAAGTTGATCCGGCGCCACCCCCACGTCTTCGGCGGGCTGCAAGTCAAGGATTCGGAGCAAGTCCATCAAAACTGGGTCAAGCTCAAGGCAGCCGAGCGCAGGGAAAAAACGGGGGATGAAGGCTCGGTGCTAGAAGGCGTTCCCTCCGCCGCCCCGGCGCTGATGCGGGCCGAGCGGTTGACCGAGAAAGCTTCACGGATTGGATTTGATTGGCGCAGTATTGGCGAAGTTCGCGAGAAAGTCAGCGAGGAAATCGCCGAGCTCGATCAAGCGATCGCCTCGGGAGATCCAAGCTCGATCGAGCACGAGCTGGGCGATCTGCTGTTCGCCCTCGTCAACCTCGCGCGATTCACGCGCACTCCGGCGGAAGATGCGCTTCGACAGGCAAATGATCGGTTTGTCAACCGTTTTCGCTTCGTCGAGGACGGACTGCGCCGAGAAGGCATCGCTCTCGGCCAGCCACCTTGGAGCAAATGGAGCAGCTTTGGCAGCAGGCGAAGCAGCGCGAGCAACGGACTACGTTCAGCGATCAATCGCCCGCCCAGCGCTCGAAACCTTGAGCGCCCGGTTTGCTCAATTCTCCACAAGATCTGTTACGAATCTGGGGAGAAGTCTGTGGAGATAGCGAAGCGTCAGGCGAACCCGGACCGGTTGGTTCGTCGCTGCTGATGAATTCTGCGAGACTCTTCCGTCCGAAGCTCGCGCAGTTCGCGCTCCAGCCCCAGGAGCTTTTCCACAGACCAACCGAGCACGCTGGTTTCGGCCAACCTTGACGGGCGCCGATCCGGCTGGTACTTAGCCGGACCCTCGTGGCGAATACCAAGTCTGCGCAAAAGAGAAACCGTCAGGCGCAACGTCGTCGAATGCGCAATGCCGCGATCCGTACCGGAGTGAAGAGCGCAATCAAATCCGCCCGAGAGGCGATTGCTACGCGCGACCCGAAAAAAGCAGAGGAGGCGTTGCGACTGGCCGTTCGTACAATCAGCAAAGCAGCCTCCAAAGGTGTGCTCCATCCGCGGAATGCGGCGCGCCGGGTGGCGCGGCTGGCTAAGTCGTTGGTGGCTCCAACCTAGGCAACCCCCAAGCTTCTCAGTTCCGCGGAGAGGGTTGCCCACACGCTTCGCACTCGCTCGGTTTGGGCGGCGCGTTTCGTACCGGTGCCCAGAGCAACCTCGAGGACTTGCCCGCTGCGCAATTGCAGCCTTAGCGCATAGCGTTTTTGCGCGAAGCAGGCGATCAGCGACAGCAGGATCAGACCGCCAAGCAGCAGGCGAATCGCCCACGGGGGGCCAAGCGCGAAGCCCCCGGCAAGCAAGATTCCCACCAAAAGCGCCTCCCACGCCGGTCGCTCGGCCAATGAGACGCAGCGCAGGTCCTCGATTTTGACGATCAGCGGTTCTCCGCCGCGCCCTCCAACCCACTCGAGCCGTCGCTGCGAGAGGCGAATCAAATGGCCCCGCCCCAGGTCGGCCTCAAGGAAGGGTCGGTAGCAATCGAGCAACCGATCGCGGGCGATTCGATCCTGCGAGCTGGCTGCCACGGGCCTCCGGTCAGGAAACAACGAAATTGATCAGCCTTCGAGGAACGAAGACGACTTTGCGCACGTTCTTCCCCGCCAGACTCGAGCGAACTTTTTCGTCGCCCTCGGCCGCGACACGCACCTCGGCTTCTCCGCTTTCGGCGGGGACTCGGATCTCCGCCCTCAGCTTTCCGTTCACCTGAACCGCGTAGGGCAGAATGTCATCGACAACCAGCGCAGGATCGAAACTGGGCCAAGGTTGGGCGGCCACCAAACCGGGATACCCATAGCTGCTCCAGATTTCCTCGGCGAGGTGAGGAGCAAATGGGCTGATGATCAGCAGCAGCATCCGCAGAGCTTCCGCCATTGCCCCTTTTTCGGCCTCGGTCTGAGGCGTTCCCGCTGCATAGAGCGCGTTGGCGAGCTCCATGATCCCCGCGATCGCGGTGTTGAATGATAGCCGCTCGATCGCCTCGCCGACCCGCTTCACGCATTTGTGTGCGGCCCGCCGGATCTCCAGGGCGGTGCCTGCAACCCGACCGCTGGGCAGAGCGACCTTGGCCAGCGACTGGTGCTGAAGAGCCAGCGCCCATACGCGCTTCAAAAAACGATGGGCCCCCTCAACTTGCTCATCCGACCAGTCGAAATCGCGCTCCGGTGGACCTGCAAAGAGCACATACGTCCGGGCGGTGTCTGCCCCATATTTTTCCACGATTGCAGCCGGGGTCACCACATTTCCCCAGCGCTTCGACATTTTTCTCCCGTCGGGCCCGTTGACGATACCCTGGGTAATCAGCCTGATTACCGGCTCGTCGTTGTCGGTCAGACCCATCTCCTTCATCAATCGGCTCCAGAAGCGGAAATAGAGCAGGTGCATCACCGCGTGCTCCGGCCCGCCGACGTAGATGTCTACCGGCAACCAGCGTTTGGCCTGCGAAGGCTCGAACGGAGCGCGGTCGTAGTGCGGCGAAAGATATCTCGCGTAGTACCAAGCCGAATCAACGAAGGTGTCCATCGTTTCCGCTTCGCGCCGAGCAGGGCCTCCGCACCGGGGGCAGCGGGTATTGATGAACGAAGGAACCTTGGCCAGCGGAGGCTCGCCCTTACCGGTCAGCACCGCTTGAACGTCGATCTCCGGCAGTAGCACCGGCAGATCTTCCTCTGGCACGGGAATCCCGCGGCGCTCGGGATCGCACTTTTCGCAGTAGATGATCGGGATCGGGGTACCCCAATATCTCTGTCGCGAAATCCCCCAATCCTTCTGGCGGTAGAGCACCGCCAGTTTGCCGCGTCCCTGGCGCTCCAGTCGCTCAACCAGCTGCCGCCTTGCCTCTTCTGAACGAAGGCCATCAAATCCGTCGGAGTTGATCAGCACTCCATCCTCGACGAACGCCTCTTCCGTCGCCGGCGGCTCGGTTCGATCGGCACTTGCGGGACGGATCACCGTCTTGATCGGCAGGTGGTACTTTCGTGCGAAGGCGAAATCTCGGGCGTCGTGCGCCGGAACCGCCATCACCGCGCCCGTGCCGTACTCGGCGAGCACGAAATTGGCGACCCAGATTGCCAGGTCTTCGCCGGTGAAGGAATGAACCGCATAGGCGCCGGTGAATACGCCCTCTTTTTCGGTGCCCTCCGCCGTCCGTTCCACTTTGCGCATCGCCTGGGTCTTCGCAGCAAACTGGGAAACCGCTTGCCGCTGAGCAGGAGTTGCGATCTGCGCCACCAGCGGATGATCCGGCGCCATCACCATGTAGGTACTGCCGAAAATCGTATCCAGCCGGGTGGTGAAGATGCGGATGCTTTGGTCTGTTCCTTTGATCCTGAAGTCGACCTCCGCTCCTTCCGAGCGTCCGATCCAATTTCTCTGCATCGAAACGATTCGGTCCGGCCATTCCTTGAGACGATCGAGGCCCTCCAAGAGCTGATCCGAATACCGGGTGATGCGAAGGGCCCATTCCGGCAACTCGCGCTCCACCACCGGAGAGTCGCAGCGCTCGCACCGGCCCTCTTTGACCTGCTCGTTGGCGATCACCGTCAGGCAACCGGTGCACCAGTTCACTTTCCCCAAACGGCGGTAGACCAGGTCGCGCTTGAGAAACTGAATGAAAAACCACTGATTCCACCGGTAATACTCGCTGTCGGAGGTCGAGAACTCGCGGCTCCAGTCGTACGAATACCCCAGCGACTTTATCTCCCGCTTGATCGACTCGATATTCTGTTGCGTGCGGATCGCCGGGTGAACTCCATCCTTGATCGCCGCGTTTTCGGCAGGAAGCCCAAATGCGTCCCAACCCATCGGGTGGAGCACGTCGAACCCCTTCATCCAGAAATAGCGCGCGTACACTTCGCCAATCAGGTAATTGCGAACGTGGCCCATGTGGAGGGCCCCGCTCGGATACGGAAGCATCTCGAGGACGTATTTTTTTGGTTTCCCCGGTCGGGAGTCCGCTCGAAACACCCGTTCCTGCTCCCAGCGGGCGTGCCACTTCTTTTCGAACTCCTCTGGTTGGTAACGCTCGCGCATTGGCATCGGCGGCCGTTCTTATCACTTTCTCGGGTGCTTTCTGCGCACCTTCGATGATGTAAAGTGAAGCGCATGTCTTGGCCAATTGTTTCGATTCGCAACATCTCTCAATACGAAAACCAGGAAGTGGAGCTGCAGGGCTGGCTGTACAACAAGCGTTCCTCGGGCAAGCTGCACTTTCTTCAGATTCGAGACGGCTCCGGAATCATCCAAGCCGTGGTCTTCAAGGGCGACGTTTCGCCGGAGGTCTTCGAGAAAGCGGACCACCTGGGGCAAGAGACGTCGTTGCGCGTCCGCGGTCTGGTGCGCGCTGACAAGCGCAGCCCGATAGGTTTCGAGCTGGCGGTAAAAGACCTGGAGGTGATCCAGGAAGCGAAGGACTACCCGATTACGCCCAAGGAACACGGCGTTGCGTACCTGATGGAACACCGCCACCTCTGGCTGCGGTCCGCGCGCCAAAACGTGATTCTTCGTGTTCGCCATACCGTGGCGAAAGCAATCCGCGACTACTTCGATCTGAATGCCTTTACCTTGGTGGACGCTCCGGTCTTCACCCCTGCGGCCTGCGAAGGCACGAGCACGCTGTTCGAGGTTCCCTACTTCGACCTCGGCAAGGCCTACCTCACGCAGTCGGGCCAGCTCTACATGGAAGCGGCGGCGATGGCCTTGGGCAAGGTCTACTGCTTTGGACCTGCCTTCCGGGCCGAAAAAAGCAAGACCCGTCGTCACCTGACTGAGTTTTGGATGGTGGAACCCGAAGTTGCGTTCATGTCCCTCGAGGGCGCGATGGAGTTGGCCGAGGGGCTGATCTGTTATCTGGTCGAGCAGGTTCTTTCGAAGCATCGCTCGGAGATTCAAAGCATGCTCGAACGGAATACCGCTCCCCTGGACAATGTGAAGAAACCCTTTCCGCGAATCACCTACTCTGAAGCAGTCGAGCGACTGCGGGCCGCCGGCCACCCGGTTCAATGGGGAGACGATTTCGGCGGCGATGAGGAGACTGTGCTCGCCAACCAGTTCGACCGCCCGGTCATCGTGCACCGCTATCCGGCCAGCCTGAAGGCCTTCTATTTCAAGCACGATGCGTCGGATCCCAAGTTGGCCCTGGGCATGGATATTCTCGCGCCGGAAGGCTACGGAGAAATCATCGGCGGCGGGCAGCGCGAGGATGATCTTGCAACGCTCGAGCGGCGGATCGAAGAGCACCAGCTTCCTCGCGAAGCCTTCAGTTGGTATCTGGACCTACGCAAGTATGGCACCGTCCCGCATTCCGGCTTCGGGTTAGGGGTGGAACGGACGGTGGCCTGGTTGTGCGGCCTGCACCACGTCAGGGAGACCATCCCGTTCGCTCGGATGATGGAGCGGATTACGCCCTAGCGAGGCCCTGGAATCCCCGCCTTCGTTCGAAGGAGGGACTTGAGATCGAGCAGGAGCGCCGGCCGATCCGGCAGTCCGGCCAGACCTACCAGGTGCGGGTTTTCTCCGGGCGCCACCAACGAGGGCAGCGGTGTGAGCTGGCTTCGACGTACCCGCATCACCTCGCCGACCTCGTCGACCATCACTCCCACGCGCCGCCTGCCCACGCGACAAATCAAACATTTCGGACCGATCGCCGGCGGACTCTTGATCGAAAGCAGCTCTCTGAGATCGATCACCGGCACGATCGAACCGCGCAGACGAAGCACCCCCGCGGTAAATGAAGGAGCGCTGGGAATCGGATTCACCTCGGGCGAGTGGAGAACTTCCTCGACACGCATCAGATCGACCGCGTAGGGTTGCCGACCGACCTTGAAGACGCAGAGCTGCAGCTCCGGGTCTGCGGCGTCCGCCGAGGGATTCCTGGAAAGAAGAATCTGCTCCGTCACTCGAGCACCTGATTGACATTGAGGAGCATCACGCTCCCGTTTTCGAAACGGCCAAGCCCCAGCACGAAGTCGCGCTCCTTGTCGAACCGCGCTGGGGGTGGCTCGATCTCGGAAGGACGGAGACGAATGACTCCAATGACTTTGTCAACCAGGATTCCGCAGTCCGAATTGCGCCCGTGAACAACCAGGATTCTTGCGCCCTTCGGTAGGGTCTTCAAATCTGCGGTTGGACCGGCAATCGGGGGGCTCTGGACCGCGAGGCGAAGTCTGGGCTTTACGTTGTAGACCGGCAAGATATCACCGCGGAGGTTCAGAATTCCGAGCAGGCCGTTGCGCGAGCCGGGCACCTCGGTGAGGGCGGGTACACGAACGATTTCGCGCACCTCATGAATCAGGAGTGCGTAACTCTCGGCCTCGAGACCAAACGCGAGGTAATCGTCGGGAGTTTCCCCCGGCAGCGCCGTCGACAGCGTCTCGGGCCCGAGCGCAGCTCCAAAGTCTTCGTTCGGATCCTCGTCCGGGTGGTAAAGGAATTCTTCGATCAATTCGTTGAAGCGCGACACGGTAACGCCTAGAGAAATTGGCTGCGGCGCTCGGAATTGATCACCGACTCGAGCAGCGCAATCAGGTCCACCACCAGCGCGGTAGTTCGATTGCCAAGATCGGTCGCTCCTGCGACTCCCGGCAGATGCTGAAACCCATCACCCAGGGACTTGATCACGATGTCCTGCTGTCCGAGCAACTCGTCCACCGCAATGCCAAAGTTCTGTTGACCCACTGCGACCAGGATCACGTACTGGCGGTTTTGATTCTCTGCCGAGAATCCAAGCAGCTTGGCCAGCCTCATCAGGGGAACGGCCCTTCCTCGCAGCGTGATCATCTCGCGGCGCTCGACCAACCGGATCTCCGCTACCTCCGATGCCACCACTTCGATCACGCTATCCAATGGGACCGCGTAGGTCCGCTGGGCGGCGCTCACCACCAACGCCCGAACAATCGCCAGCGTCTCTGGCAAGGTGATCGTAAAGGTGGAACCCTTCGAGGGTTCACTGGCAATGTCGATCGTTCCGGCCATTCGGGCGATGTTCGTCTTGACCACGTCCAGACCGACGCCGCGACCGGAAAGCTCTGAAACACGGGGCGCAGTTGAAATGCCGGGCAAGAAAACGAGATTCTGCACTTCGCGCGCGTTCATCTCCCTGATTTGCTCGGGCCGGAACACTCCCCCACGGACAGCCGCTTCGCGAATCCGAGCGTGATCAAGGCCCAGCCCATCATCCGAAACCTCGATCATCACCTGGTTCCCTCGCTGCATCGCGCGCACCGCCACCTTCCCGCGCCGAGGTTTCCGCAGCCGTTGGCGGACCTCCGGCAGCTCGATCCCATGGTCGATCGCGTTGCGAATGATGTGGACCAGCGGATCGGAAAGCTCCTCGACGATCAATTTGTCCAGCTCAACCTCGCCGCCGGAGATCGAAAAATCGATCTCCTTGCCGGATTCTCCCGCAATTCGACGCACCAGCCGGGCCAGCTTGTCGAAGATTTGACTGAGAGGAACCATCCGAGCGTCGAGGATCCCCTTGCGTAGCTCATCCAGCCGGCGCTCGAGCATCCGGCTTTCCCGATAGAGCTCTTGTCCCAGCAGCGCCGCCACCGGACGAGTCCCCCCGTGGCGGGCGGCATCGGCGATCCGCTGGATATTGCTCTTGATCAACAAAAGCTCGCCGACCGAATTCATCAGCGTGTCCAGTCTTCGGATGTCCACCCTCACGGTTTGGGTAAGCGATCGGAGCGATCGGTCGGTGCGACGCGCTGGGGCTTCCGCCGAATCCGCTCGCTCCTCGGGCGCCTCTCGAGTCACCAGCGGCGCCGGCTCTGCCTCGGTCTGGGTTTTCTTGACCTCGGAGGCCGGATCGGGCTTGGCGGTCGGCGGACGTCGTTTCAGCAGGGTGCAGGCTGCGGGCAAGCCGCTCAACGCAGCGCGAACCCGATCCTCGCTCGCCCGGGTGCCGACGATCACTTCGAAAGCGATCTCATCGGAATCGTTGCCCTCCAATGCCGGCAAGGTGCTCACCACCTCGCCGATCTCCCTGAGCGAGGCGTTCAGCTTGCTCAGTCCCTGATCGAAGTCTGAGAGGTTGAAGCTGGCCGCCACCCTCCACAGATTCGATCCTTGGCGAACATTCTCCGCCAAGCGGTGCTCCTCATATTCGGTCAGCGCGCTTCGTATCTGGGGCTCGAGCGCTAGCTGATCGAGAAGCTCGCCATCATCCGGCTTGCCGGAGACATTGAACTGCTGGAGTTTCTGCGCCAACAACTTGGCTCGATCGGAGGTGCTTTGGCTTGGAGCATTGTGAGCCAACTCCTCCAGCAGCACTTGAAACAAGTCGACCGAATCAATCAGGGTGTTGAGCACCGCGCCGGAAAGCTCGAGCCTTCCCATTCGCAGATTGTCCAGCAGATCCTCGCAGCGATGCGCCAGTTGTGCGATCGGGTCCAGGCCAAACATTGCCGCCAGACCCTTCAAAGAATGGGCGGCGCGGAAGATTCCATTCACCAGATGAGGTTGGCCTTGGGAGCCTTTGGCTTTCTCGAGCAGGAGCAGATCGCCGCCCAAGGCGTCGACAATTTCGGTCGCTTCCGCGATGAACTCGTGCAGTCCCTTGGGAGGCACGTCACGCGACTTTCAAATAGCGCCGCAACAGCTCTTCCAGCTCAGGACTCTTGAGCGGCCGAAAGAGGTATTCCGCCGCTCCCATCGCGAGCCCGCGGTCGCGCTCGGTTTCATTTTGCTCGTCTGCAACGATAAACAGCGGCGTTTCTCGATAACTCGGATTCTTTTTTACAAAATTCACCAGCTCCAGCCCGTTCAGGTCGGGCATCTCCATGCTGGCGATCACCAAATCCACGCGGTGTCTGGCGAGCAAGTTGAGCGCTTCAAAGCTGCTGCCGGTGACGAGCACCTCGACGTTCGGAACGGACTTCACCGCCCCCGCGATGCTTTCGCGAGACACTTGCAGCGCATCCACAATCAGGACTTTGAAACCCATTCGCTCCCGGCCACGAGCTTGCCGGGAAGATACCAGAATATCTAGTTTTGGTGGGGCAGTTTGGACCCCACTTCTCGAGTTGGGCGAACGTTGGAAAGCACGCGGATCAAGGGCTTATCCGAGATGACCGCCACTCGATTCCCGCGAAATTGCGGCACAAATTGGTTCAGCAGCGCCGAAGCGCGGGTGGATTCCTCGAGGGAGCGGGCGCCCGGCACTTCCAGGGCGACGCCTTCGATTCTCGCTCGGCTCAAAACCTCCGCAGCCTTCGAAAACAGCTCGCCCAGCAGTTGCGCATCCAACATTCGGGTGGACCCGGTACCGATGGCGAAGATCCGCGGCATCGAGAGCCGCCCTCCCGAGGGCAGCAGCAGACAATCGCACGCGGCACCCTTGAACCACCCCTGCTGGAGCACGCGGGAGAGCGCGCCGCAAAGCCGCCAATCCACAAAACCAGCGGCTCCCTGGAGGGGACGCTCGTCTTCGGGGACAAAAAGGCAAAGCGCATCCAGCCCCTGAAGGGAATCTAGACTTGCAAACCCAAGCTCGTGGGCGCTCAGACTCACGTCTTTTGCAAAGAGCTGGCAATCCGGTCCAGCAGGCCGTTGATAAAAGCAGAGGAATCCTCTGTACCAAATCGTTTTCCGAGCTCCACCGCTTCGTTGATTGATACCTTGCCGGGAATGTCGACCAAATACTTCAATTCGAAAATCCCGAGCCGCAGCACGTTGCGGTCAATCCGCGTCATCCGATCGATCCGCCAGTGGTGGCTGTGAGTTTGAATCATCGCGTCAATTTCGTCCAGATGATCCCGGACGCCTTCGACCAGACTTAATGCAAACTGCTGGGCCTCCGGATCCGGTTGTTCGGAGCCGGCGGCCGACCAGGCCGACTGCAGCGCCTCTCCAGGCTGTCCGTCCGCCATCTCCAGTTGGTAGAGGGCCTGCAGAGCGCGCTCTCTGGCGGTTCTACGAGCGCCCATCTATTTCTTCTTTCCTTCCATTGCTGAAAGGCGACCCTTTGCAGAAGCTGCCGAGAGTTGGGCATGCAGGTTGGCGGTCTCAAGGCACGCTGTCGCCGCTTCGACCCCCTTGTTGCCAGCTTTTCCTCCCGCCCGGTCAAATGCCTGTTCAATGGTATCGCAGGTCAAAACTCCAAAACTGACCGCGCACCGTGCGGAGACCGCCACCGAGCCTAGCGCTCGGGTCACTTCCGAAGCCAGATAGTCGAAGTGAGGCGTGCCCCCTCGGATGATCGCGCCTAGACAAATGATGCCCAGATGTCCACCGGCGTCAGCCAAGCGACCCACCACTCCCAGCAACTCGAAGCTGCCCGGCACTTTGTAGACGTCGATGTCGTCCTCGGGAACTCCGTGCCGAACGAGGGTCTCCACAGCTCCCTTCATCAAGGGCTCGGTGACCAGCCAGTTGAAGCGTGAAACGCAGATTGCGAAACGACCTTGGGGGGCGGCGAGAGTTCCTTCGAAGTGACGAGCCATAAGCGTCCTCTTTTAGTTCTTGGTTTCTCGCCCCATTTTCCGCCCGGCTAATTTACTGCGCGCCGGTCGGCGATGGGTAAGGGGTACCTGTTCAACCACTCGAAGTTGGTAGCTTTCCAAGCCCACAATCTTCTTCGGGTTGTCGGTGAGTAGGCGCAGCCGGCCTAGTCCCAAATCCTGGAGAATTTGCGCCCCCACGCCGAACTCGCGAAGCCGGCCCTGGTCTTTTCCTTCCTGGAATCCCCTAATTTGAGCGGCGTGCGTGCAGAATACCGCCGAGCGCGGGGGCACCTCTTTTTGCAGATAGACGACCACACCCCGTCCCTCTTCCGCAATCTTTCTGAATGCATGCTGAAGCTGGCTGCCGCAGTCGCACACGGTGTTTCCGAGCAGGTCCCCCATCAGGCAAGCGCGGTGAACCCGAGTGAGCACCGGCTGGCCGCCGGAAACATCGCCCTTGACGAACGCGACGTGCACGGACGAATCCACGTCGCTCTGGTAGGCGATCGCCCGGTAGTCGCCCTCCTTGCCGCGCTGGATGGTGCGCTCACCGACGCGCCGCACCAGCCGTTCATGCTGAAGCCGATAGCGAATGATGTCGGCAACCGAGAGCAGCGTGAGCCGATGCTTCTGGGCGAAGCGCACCAGCTCTAGGCGGCGGGCCATGGTGCCGTCCGGGTTCATGATTTCGCAAACCACGCCCGCCGGGCGAAGGCCGGCCAGCCGAGCGAGATCCACCGAGCCTTCCGTCTGGCCCGAGCGCACCAGCACCCCACCCTCGCGCGCGCGCAACGGGAACACGTGGCCCGGCCGCACGAGGTCGCTGGGTTTGGCCCGCGGCGCCACCGCCGCTTGGATGGTGCGTGCTCGGTCCGCGGCGGAAATGCCCGTGGTGATCCCTTTCGACGCCTCAATCGAGATGGTGAAGGCGGTTTGAAACGTGGAGGTATTCTCCTGGACCATCAAGGGCAGCTGTAGATGGCGAATCCTCTCCTCGGTCAGCGAGAGGCAAATCAAACCTCGCCCGTGCGTCGCCATGAAATTCACTGCTTCGGGGGTAACCTTCTCGGCCGCCATCACCAGATCGCCCTCGTTCTCTCGTTCCTCGTCGTCGGTGAGAATGACCATCCGGCCCTTGCGGATCTCGGCAATTGCCACCTCCACTCGGCTGATGCTGGAACTTTGATGGTGGTTACCGCGCATATCCTGTTCTTCTTAACCGTATTCCGGATCGGCTGCCTAAGCGGTAGTGGGGGAGCCGCGCAGCGCATAAAGCCGGGCGACATACTTACCAATCAAATCTGCTTCGAGATTGACCAGTTGACCAACCTGCTTCGTTCCCAGGTAGGTGCGGCGCAGCGTCTCGGGGATCAGCATCACCCAGAAGCTGTCGTCGATCATTTCGTTCACGGTCAGACTGATCCCGTCGATCGCAACCGACCCCTTTTCCACGAAGAAAGCGACGACTTGTTCAGGAAGCGCAAAACGGATAGCCAGTGCCGCGCCCGCGGGCTTTCGCTCCACCACCGTGGTGACGCTGTCCACATGACCGAGTACCCAGTGTCCGCCCAGCTGATCCCCGACCCGGAGCGGTAATTCCAGGTTGACGCTCGAACCAGGCTTGAGGGACCCGAGTGTGGTTCGCCGCAGTGTCTCCGGCGATGCCTGGATTCGAAATCGGTGCGCAGACAGCTCTACCATCGTCAGACAAGCTCCATCGACGGCGATCGAGCCACCGGCAGCGAGGTCCTGATTCGGCAGCGAGGTCGCAATCCATAGGTCGGTGGAATCGCCATGGACGATTTGCTCCACGGTCCCAATATCCTGAATCAAGCCAGTGAACATTTTCGCGTACTCGTTTATAGCCGACTTCGCCGCCGCGCCGAGAGCAGCGCCTGGAGGATCAGGTCTTCCCCACACTTCTCGGCCGTCAATTCCCGGACCTTCGGCGCACGGGCGACAGAGGAAACCCCGAGCTGTCCCACCCAGGAAAGCCCGTCGGATCCGATCAGTTTTGGGGCCAAGAAAAGCACCAGCTCATCCGCCAGGCGCTCTCGCAAGAAGGAAGTGTTCACTTCCGATCCGCCCTCCACCAAGAGGTGGATCAGTCCCTCCTTCGCCAGTCGGCGCAACAGTCCTTCCAGATCCACCTGTCCTTGACGGCCCCCGACGTTCCACACCTCCACGCCCCGAGCGATCAGCCTCCGAGCGGCGGGGCCCACCGGAGACTGCAGGGTGACCACGATCGTTCTCGGTTTCTTGCCCGGGGAGAACAACCGGAGTCCTCGGGGCAACCGGAGATTCGAATCGAGCACAATTCGCGCGGGGTTTTTTCCCGATCGCTTCGGAAGGCGAGCGGTCAGCCGCGGGTTGTCCCTTCTGGCAGTATGGGCGCCGATCAAGACTGCATCCACCTGGTCGCGCAAATGATGGGCCCGACGCCGCGACTGGCCTCCGCTGACCCAGCGGGAGTCACCGGTCAGGGTTGCGATCTTCCCATCGAGCGACGCTGCCGCCTTGAGCGTCACCCAGGGCAATCCGGTGCGGATGGATTTGACTCTCCGAGACGGCAGTCCCTTATCGCTCTTCACTGCTTTGAATCTTCGCGTCCTTGTTCTTTCCCTGCCCGTCGATCAGTTCCTTGAGCTCGTGCATGAACTCGCTGATGTCACGGAAGGAACGGTAGACCGAAGCAAATCGCACATACGCAACCTCATCGAGCTTCTGGAGGCGGCCCATCACCTCTTCTCCGAGGAAACTCGAGGCCACCTCCTTCTCACCCATTCCCTGAAGCTTTCGCTCGATCTCGGTAACCGTGCTCTCCAGTTCGTCCACTGAAACGGGGCGCTTTTCGCACGCCTTCTTCAGCCCGACGAGAATCTTATCCCGATCAAAAGCCTCCCGGCGCCCATCCTTCTTGACGATCAGCGGACTCAGCTCCTCCACTCGCTCATAGGTGGTGAAGCGCCGACGGCAGTCCAGGCACTCTCGCCGCCTGCGGATTACCGCCCCCTCGTGAGACTCCCGGGAGTCGATCACTTTGTTTTCGGAGTTCTGACAGAAGGGGCAGCGCATCGCGATCGAGAAGGATGATCAGCTCCGAAGCCGAGAAGCGTACAGCGGAAACTGCTGAGTCATCTCCCGCACTCTACCGCGGATTCGGGCCAATGCTGCCGGATCGTTTGGATGATCCAAGGCGTCTCCGATCATCCCGCCAATTTCCTGCATTTCCGCTTCACCCATGCCGCGAGTGGTGACCGCCGGAGTTCCGATCCGGATCCCGGAAGTGACGGTGGGCTTCTCGGGGTCGAACGGAATGACGTTCTTGTTCACGGTGATATCCGCTTTTCCGAGCACTTCTTCGGCCACCTTGCCGGTCAACGACTTCGGCCGCAGATCCACCAGCATCAAATGGTTGTCGGTTCCACCGGAGCAAAGCCGCAGCCCACGTCGTCGAAGCGCTTCGGCCAAGGCCTTCGCATTGGCGACGATTTGCCGTTGATACTGGCGGAACGCCGGGGTCAACGCCTCCTGGAGAGCCACCGCTTTGGCCGCAATCACGTGCATCAGGGGCCCCCCCTGAATGCCTGGAAAGATCTGGCTGTTGAGCCCCTTCGCGAAGGCCTCCTTGCACAGCACCATGCCGCCCCGAGGCCCGCGCAGCGTCTTGTGCGTGGTGGTGGTCACGAGCTCGGCCACGGGAATGGGCGAGGGATGGATTCCAGCGGCCACCAACCCGGCAATGTGAGCCATGTCCACCACCAAAACTGCCCCCACCCGGTCGGCGATCTCCCGGAACTTTGCGAAGTCGAACACCCTCGGGTAGGCGGAAGCGCCGACGACGATCGCCTTTGGCTTGTGCTCGAGCGCTAACGATTGCACCTGCGCGAAATCGATCGTCTCGGTCTCACGAGAGAGCCCATAGTGGACGACCCGGTATAACTTTCCGGAAAAATTGAACGGGGCTCCGTGAGTAAGATGTCCGCCGGAATTCAGATCGAGCGACAACATCGTGTCCCCAACCTTCATCACCGCCATGTAGGCGGCCATGTTCGCCTGGCTTCCGGAATGGGCCTGGACGTTGGCGTGATCCGCGCCAAACAGGGCCTTCGCCCGATCGATCGCCAACTGCTCGGCGACATCGACGAACTGGCAGCCGCCATAGTAGCGCTTTCCCGGATATCCTTCGGCGTACTTGTTGGTGAGTGGAGAACCCATCGCTTCGAGTACCGCAGGGCTGACGAAGTTTTCGGAGGCGATCAGCTCGATCCCCTCCTCCTGGCGCCTGGTTTCGTCGCGAATGGCGCGAAAAATTTCCGGATCTACCTCCTCTAGCCGAGCCGTGTTTTCCATCGCTCACCTTCCGCTTTGCCCGCCATCATTCTCGGCGTCTCGAATCTTTTGAACTCGCCGCTCGTGCCGCCCGCTTTCAAACGGCTGATCGAGAAATGTTTCGAGTATTGTTTTCGCGATCCCCGGTCCGACCACCCGTTGGCCCAGACACAGCACGTTCGCGTCATTGTGCCCGCGCGCCATCCGGGCCTCGAATTCGGTGGTGCAAACCGCGGCGCGCACCCCCTTGTATTTGTTTGCGACGATGCTCATCCCAATCCCGGTCCCGCAGATCAGGACCCCGAGCGAACACTCGCCCGTTCCGACCGCTCGCGCAACCTGCCCGGCGAAGTCCGGATAATCCACGGAATCCCCGGTATAAGTTCCGAAGTCCACCACCGACACCTTGCGGGCATGAATCGCCTTGAGCAATTCCTGCTTCAGCTCCAGACCCGCGTGGTCCGATCCGATCGCCAGCTTCATCGAAAAATGAGTCTACTTGAACCGCTTGAACAAGAGCACGGCGTTGGTGCCACCAAATCCGAACGAATTGCTCATCGCTGCGTTGACTCGTATCTCGCGGGCCTGGTTGGGGACGTAATCCAGATCGCAAGCGGGATCGGGGGTGGTATAGTTGATCGTGGGGGGAATCGCGTTGCGGGCAAGTGCCAACACGCTGATCACCGCCTCCGCTCCCCCGGCCGCGCCGAGCATGTGGCCGGTCATCGACTTGGTCGAGCTGACCGCGAGCTTTCGCGCGTGATCTTTGAAAACAGTTTTGATCGCGGTGGTCTCACTCGCATCGTTGATCGGCGTAGAGGTGCCATGAGCGTTGATGTACCCAACCTCTTCAGGTTTCATCTGGGCGCTTCTGAGCGCCAGCTCCATGCACCTCGCGGCGCCCACTCCCTCAGGCGAAGGCGCAGTGACGTGGTATGCGTCGGAATTCGCGCCGTACCCTACCAACTCGGCCAGGATCACCGCGCCGCGGCGCTTGGCATGCTCGAGCTCTTCAAGAATCACCACCCCGGCGCCCTCTCCTTCCACGAAGCCATCCCGATCGAGATCGAACGGCCGACTGGCGAGGGTCGGCTCGTCGTTCCGAGTGGAGAGCGCCTTCATCACCGCGAACCCGCCGATTCCCAGAGGCGTAATCGCCGCTTCCGCCCCTCCGGCAATCACCGCGTCGGTCTCCCCCAACCGGATCGATTTCCATCCTTCACCGATCGCATGCGCGCTGGTGGAACATGCGGAAACCGGCGACCAGTTGGGGCCCCTGGCCCCAAAGCGGATGCTGATCAGTCCGGGCGCCATGTTGATGATCATCTGAATGATGAAAAACGGCGACAAGCGGTCGAAGCCCTTCTCCAGCGCCTTCTTGTGCTGTTCCTCGAGCGAGCCAATCCCGCCGATCCCGGACCCGATGATCACCCCAACCTTCTCGGGATCGTAACCGTTTGGCTTGTCGGTTCCGATCATCATTCCGCTTTCGGTGACCGCCATGTCGGCCGCGGCAATCGCATACTGGGTGAAGAGATCCATTCTTCGGATCTCTCGTTTTTCGATGAATTGCTCGGGATTGAAGTCTTTCACTTCACCGGCGATGCGTGCGTCCAGATCCTCGGCTGGGAACCGGGTGATCGGACCAATCCCTGACTTTCCGGACAGGAGGGCGGCCCAGTTCTTTTCGGTTCCCGTTCCCAGCGGAGTGACCAGCCCGGTTCCGGTAATCACCACTCGACGATTGGACAACACGTTCTCCTCCGAGCCTGGTCGTTCCCCTCCGTCGAAGACGCAGCTTCGCCGCTATTTCTTATGGGTATTGATGTAATTGATTGCATCCCCCACGGTCTTGATGTTCTCCGCTTCTTCGTCCGGAATCTCAACCTCGAACTCCTCCTCCATTGCCATCACCAACTCCACGATATCGAGGCTGTCAGCCCCAAGATCCTCGATGAATGAGGACTCAGGTTTTATCTCGTCTTCGCCCACCCCCAGTTGGTCGGCGATGATCGACTTCACCTTACCCTCGATGTTACTCGTCGGCATTTGCAACCCTCCAAGAGCGACCGCGTCCGGATAGCAAAACCCATTCAAACGGCGGGCGCGGTATATCCCACGCCGCCACCCAATCCAACTTTGGCTTACATGTACATGCCACCATTTACTCTTAACACCTCGCCGGTGATGTATGACGCCGCATCGCTGGCGAGAAATGCCACCGCGTTGGCTACCTCCTCCGCAGTTCCCAGTCGCGCGAGCGGGATCGCCTCCATCAATCGCGCTCTCACCGGCTCGCTCAATTCAGAGGTCATGTCGGTGTCGATCAGACCGGGGGAAACGGCATTCACCCGAATCTTCCGGGAGCCCAATTCCTTGGCGATCGATTTGGTCAGGCCGATCAATCCGGCTTTGGATGCGCTGTAGGCCGCCTGACCGGCGTTTCCTGTTTCTCCCACGACCGAGGCGATATTGATAATCACACCATGGCGCTGTTTCATCATTGGACGGCAAGCCGCGCGGATCAGCGCGAAAGCCCCCCGCAAATTCGCGTTGAGTTGCCGGTCCCACTCCTCGTCCTTGACGCGCGCCGCCAAGCCGTCCAACGCGATCCCGGCGTTATTCACCAGCACGTCCAGCCTTCCGTGCTCGGCCACCACCGACTCCACTGCTTTGGTTGCCGCCGATGTGTCCGCGACATCGAACCGAATCGCCCTTCCCGGCGCGCCGACGGCCGAGATCCGCTTCAATGTTTCGTCGGCTGCCGCCTGATTCGAGGCATAGCCGATCACTACCGCGGCTCCCCGCTGCGCGAATGCCACCGCGCAAGCTCGGCCGATCCCGCGAGATCCCCCGGTGACGAGCGCCACTTTCCCGCTAAATTCGCTCATAGGCTCGCGCTGGATCGAGAAATTGCTCAACCGTCTTGCGGTCCTCAACATTGAGCACCGAAAACGATTTTGAGATCCGCTTCACCAAACCGGATAGCACCTTGCCGGGTCCCACTTCGACGACTGTCTTGATCCCCAGCCGCTCGAGTTCCCGGACGCAATCTGTCCAGCGAACGGGTCGACTCACCTGTTCGATCAGCAGCGGGACCACGCGATCTCGATCGTCGTTCGCGGCCGCCTCCACATTTGAAATCACCGGGAATTTCAGACCCTTGAATTGGATGCCTCGCAGAATCTCGGCGAGCCGGGGCTTCACCGGATCCATCAGAGCGCAGTGGAACGGGGCGGAAACCGCCAACGGCAGCACCCGCTTGGCACCGGCTTGCTTCAGCTTGGGCTCGGCCCGCGCGACCGCTTCTGCGTGTCCGGCAATCACGGTTTGCTCGGGAGAATTGTAATTGGCGGGGGCGAGGACCTGCCCATCTGCCACCTGCTCGCAGATCGACTTCACCACTTCGGGAGCGAGTCCCAATACCGCCGCCATTGCGCCCACGCCCTCGGGAACGGCTTGCTGCATCAGTTGGCCTCGCTCCCGCACTGCGCGAACGGCATCGCGAACCCCCAATGCCCCCGCCGCGACCAGCGCCGAGTACTCTCCCAGTGAGTGGCCGCACGACGCCGCCGGCAGCGGCACCCGCTTGGCGAGCACCGCGAACGCTGCGATCGAAACGGTGAGAATCGCCGGCTGGGTATTCGCGGTCAGCCGCAGACGCTCCTCAGGACCCTCGAAGCACAGGCGCGAGAGGCTTTCGCCGAGCGCATCGTCTGCCGCTTGGAAAACCTCCCGGGCTTCGGGGAAACAGTCCGACAGCTCTTTCCCCATGCCGACGCCCTGACACCCCTGTCCCGGAAAAACAAATGCGACTGTGGACATTGCTACCAGCGCACCACCGCGCTGCCCCAGGCGATCCCGGCTCCGATCGCCATCATCACGATCAGGTCTCCTGGCTTGAGCCGCCCCGCTCGGTTGGCCTCGTCCAGAGTCATCGGGAGAGAAGCCGACGAGGTATTTCCGTACTTGGAAATATTCAGCCAGCATTTCTCGAGCGGAATTCCCAATCGCTGCATCACCGATTCGATGATCCGGAGATTCGCCTGATGCGCGATCACATGGTTGACCTGTGAGGCGGTAATCCCATTGGCCTCCAACGCCTCGACCACGCTCTCATACAGCGCCCGGACGGCAATCTTGTAGACCTCCCGCCCATTCATCGAAACCTTGTGGAGTTTTTGCTTCAGCATCTGCTCGTCGGGAGGATGTTTCGAACCCCCACCCTGAATCCAGAGAATCTCCGCTGCCCTCCCATCGCTGTGCAGATGGGTAGAAAGAATGCCTCGCTGTTTGTCGGTGGTGGGAGCCAGCACCATCGCGCCCGCCGCATCGCCGAAGAGGACGAGGGTATTTCGATCCTCCCAGTCGATAATCCGCGTCAGAAGCTCGACCCCGATCACCAGGGCGCGGCGGATTTTGCCGGTTTGAATGTACTGGTCCGCAATTCCCATCGCATAGAGCGAGCCGGCGCAGGCGGCGGACAAGTCGAACGCGAAGGCGTTGTTCGCTCCCAGCTTGGCCTGAACGAAGGCCGCACAGGACGGCATCGGCATGTCCGGTGAGATCGTCCCGAGCGCGATCATCTCGACCTCCTCGGGGCGGGTCTTCGCCATTTCGAGCGCCCGGATCGCCGCTTTGACCGCCATGTCGGAGGTCAGCTCACCCTCCGCCGCTTGCCGGCGCTCCTTGATTCCGGTGCGCTCGGTGATCCAAGCGTCGGAAGTGTTAACGATTTTTTCGAGGTCGGCGTTGGTGATGATTTTTTCAGGCGCGTATCCGCCGGTCCCGATGATTTGTGTACTCGCCACGTGAATGTTCCTCGTGAACATGCCTCTCTAATCAGAAACCCTTGGTTCTGTCGCCTCTTTTGCCCGTTTCCTGGAATGTGAGGGCAACCAGGCCTGAGCTTGCTCCATCCTCATTAGAATCTCTTCCCGCACCTTTCCCTCGGCGGTTTGCAGCGCCGCGCGGAGCGCATTCTTGATCGCCTTCGGGTTGGAGCGGCCATGAGCGACAATTCCAACTCCGTCGATGCCGAGCAAGGGGGCCCCGCCGTATTCCGCATAATCCACAACTTTTCGCAGACCCGCGAGAGTCGGTTTGAGCAACATCGCCCCCAGCTTCTCGGAGAGTCCGGCGCGCTCGATCGCGGAACGGATCAGGCCGGCCACAGCCATCCCCGTTCCTTCCGAGGTCTTGAGCACGATGTTGCCGGTGAATCCGTCCGTTACCACCACGTCCACGTCCCCCGAGAAGATGTCCTTCCCCTCGACATACCCGATGAAGGCCATCCCGGAATTCTTCAACAAGGAAGCCGCTTCGCGGGTCAGCGCGGTGCCCTTCGTTTCCTCCTCGCCATTGGAAAGCACCGCGACTCGCGGTTGCAAAACGCCCAGGAACTTGCGGACGTAGGCTTCTCCCATCACCGCGAACTGGGCGAGATGAGCCGGCCGGCATTCCACGTTGGCTCCGGCGTCGATGAGCAAGCACCTTCCGCCGCCCTTGAGTGAAGGAAAAAGCGCGGCGATCGCCGGCCTTTCCACTCGGCGAATTCGTCCCAAGACGAGAAGCGCCCCGGCCATCACCGCTCCCGAGTTTCCTGCGGACACCATCGCCCCCGCCTCGCCGCGGCGAATCAGCTCGAAGCAGACCCGCATCGACGAGTCCCTTTTCTTGCGAATCGATTCGCTGGCGTGGTCATCCATCTCCACCACCTCCGAGGCATGGTGGATGGACACGTTGCGCTGCACGGCCTGCCCCGACAAAGCCTCGCGGATTCGGCGCTCGTTTCCGACCAGCACCAGTTGGTGCTGTGGGAATTCCCGCGCGAACAGGAGACCACCTTCTACGACCGAGGCGGGGGCCAGATCGCCGCCCATGGCATCGAGCGCAATCCGCACTTACTCGACCGCAATGACCTCGCGCCCTCGGTAATAACCACAGGCAGCACAGGCGCGGTGGGGCAGTACCGGCTCATTGCATTTGGGGCACAAAATCACCTGCACCGCCTCGCGCAGCTTGCTGTTGGCAGCGCGCCGACGATTGCGCCTCATCTTGGATGTTCGTTTCTTGGGGACACCCACGTCAAAAACCTCTAGTTGAGTTTGATGTATTTGAGCTTCGCCAGCCGAGGATCAACGACCTTCTGCTCGCAGCCACAACTCTTTACGTTCAAATCCTGCCCGCATACCGAACACAGGCCCTTGCATTCCTCGCGACAAACCACGTGCATGGGCAAAGCGAGGAGCAGTTGCTCACGCAAAATCGGATCGAAGTCAATCGTTTTCCCGTTGAACCAATCCTGATCCGCATCTTCGAGACCAAACGACCCAGCGGAGACTAACCCATCGTCCTTTTCCCCGCCTGATTCCTCATCTTGCTCGCGCGATGCGCGATTCATCAAGTTGAGGGTGAAGGGAACTGGAATTTCAGTAACTACATCCACCAGGCAGCGTTTGCAGGGACCGGTCAGGTGGACGGTGAACTGCCCCCGGACCAGCACTCCGTCGCGCATCTTGCGTAGGGTGGCGTTAAGTCTCGAGGGCCGAATCGGGCGAAAGCCGGTGTCGCCGTCTTCGGAAAGCATGCTGGTAAGCAGCTCCAGACCAATCGATTCGTTGAGCTGGAGCCCTTCTTCTGCGATTTGTTCTACTTTGACGACCATCGACAAATACCGAAAAACACAACCGTATGTAGGAAGACATGCGTCTCAAGTCAATCAATGCATATGCTAGGTAGGGCGGGCTAACCAAATGTCCGCGAACAGGTAGAATCGCCCTTTGCCGATGCGAGTAGCGATTCTTGCAGACATCCACGGCAACCTGCCTGCGTGCGAGGCCGTACTGCAAGACATCGCTCGTTACTCCCCGGATTTCATCGTAGCCGCCGGCGATCTTGCTCTGCGAGGAGCTTACCCGAGGGAAACGTTAGAGCTCCTCTTCGAGCGCTGCAGCGTGCAGCTGATGGGCAACACCGATTGCTATCTCTCAGGTAACTACCTGGGTGGCGGCTATCGGGACCGTGTGAACTGGAAGATGGACCTGCTTCTTTGGACGCGCGATCAATTGGGTGAAGCAAACGTCCGCAAACTTGGCCAGCTGCCCTTCTCGGTCCGCTACTCGCCCCGTCGCGGACAAGATCTCTACATTTGCCATGCAAATCCTCGAAATCTGGAGGACGCGCTCGAGCCGACGCTGGATGATGCGGTATTGCGCCACTACTTCCAGAACCTCGAGGCGGCGGCCTGCGCCTTCGGCCATCTGCACTTTCCCTATCGCCGTCATCTGGGCCGGCTGCTGATCGCCGATGTCGCGTCGGTCGGAATTCCAAGGGATGGGGACGTTCGGGCGGCGTACGGCGTTTTCACCTTCACGCCCAAGGGTTGGCGCGTGCAGATCCGGAGGGTGCGCTATCCGATTCGGCGGGCAACTCAGGCGATTGCAGCTCGACACGTTCCCGGCGCCTCGCTCTTGATTCACAAAATGTTGGAGGCCCGCTACCGTCATCACCAAGTGCTGTTGACTGCGGCTCGCAAGCACTCCGGCCTGCCCTTGCCTGCGACGTCGGTTCATCCGCTGATCCCCGCACGGGCTGCAACGGGCGCGCTGCCCTCCCCACCTCTTTCCAACGACGTGCCCTCGGACACCAGCTTGGCCCCCGAGACTTTGGCGGACGCCACGACGCAAGTCCGCAGCACCGATGAGTGACGCAAGGCGCCAATTGTGACGCACAGCGGCAAAATCCCCTGGAGATGACTACTGTGGTCTCGGGCAAGCGGGCGACTCATTTTTGCTTTTGGTACACTCCGGGCTACGTACCCGACGCGAGTGGCCGACCGACCTCACAAGATCCTCGTGGTGGACGACGACGCCGATTGGCGGCAGTTGCTGAGGCTTTGTCTCGATGATCTCGGCTACCATACGCTTGAAGCCTCGAATGGGAAGGAAGCTCTCGAAACCCTCTCCAAGGAACCTTGCTCGGTGATGCTGCTGGACATGCGGATGCCAGAAATGAGCGGCGAAGAAGTATTGCGGCGATTGCCTGACGATCCGCCCCGCGTGGTCTGCCTCACATCCGCTCCGGCGCACGAAGTCGGCAAGGCGCTGCAGAGCGGACCGCACTACTATCTGCCCAAAGGCGCGAGCCGCGAGCAGCTCGCACTGCTGCTGCAATCTCTAGAAGAGTAAGCCTTCCCGAGGCAGCGCGTGCAGGTTGGGTGGCTTCTCGCCGTTCTGGCTTTGGGACTCGCGGCGTTTTGGCTGCGCTGGTGGCTGCTGCGCAAGGGGCTTCCGGTCATAAACGGCACTTTCGCGGTTGCCGGGCTGCGCGGGCCAATCGAAATTCTGCGGGACGAATATGGCGTACCGCACGTGTTTGCCAGCTCCTTGGAAGATTCCGCGTTCGGCCAGGGATTTGTTCATGCTCAGGATCGGCTCTGGCAGATGGAGCTGAATCGCCGTGTCGGGTCGGGGCGGCTCTCGGAAATCTTCGGGCGGCGAGCCTTGGAGGCTGACCGCTTCTTGCGCCGCGTGGGGCTTCGCCGAGCGGCAAGGAGGGAGGCTGAGCAGCTCGGAACCGAGGAACGGGCAGTGCTCGAGGCATACAGCCGCGGCGTCAACGCGGCGATCCAGATGCTACGCAACAAACTCCCGCTCGAAATGCGCTTGTTGCGGATTCGGCCAGAGCCCTGGGAGACGGTCGACAGCCTCTCCTGGGCGAAGGTGATGGCTTTGAGCCTTTCGACCAATTTCGAATCGGAGCTTCTTCGTGCGCGAATCGTCGAGAGAGTCGGTCATCAACGCGCGGCTCAGCTGGAAATGCGCTATCCACAGGGCCACCCGTTCATTGTTCCAAGCGGCAAGCCGGCGCCACCGGCGCAACTCGATCGAGGCGGCGAAACCGAGGCGGCGGTTGTCGCGAAAGCGGTGCGCGAGCTCTCCCTCCTCTACCAGCAGCTGAAAAGCTTCCTGCCGATGGGCGCGGGTGGAGCGAGCAATAGCTGGGTGGTTGCGGGCAACCGGAGCACGAGTGGAATGCCGCTGCTCGCCAATGATCCTCACCTGGTCCTTCAGTTGCCCTCGAATTGGTACGAAGCGCACCTGATCGCCCCAGGCCTGGATGTTTATGGCTGCACTCTGCCTTGCGTCCCTGGAGTGATCCTAGGCCATAACCGCGGCGTCGCCTGGGGTTTCACCAATTCCGGCGTGGACGTACAGGATTTATTCATCGAGCGCTTCAATGAACGTGGCGAATACGAGTTCCGCGAGGAGTGGTTTGTTCCGGAACGGATTCGCGAGGTGATCAAAGTCAAGGGTGAGCCGGACGTCGTGGAGGAAGTGATCTCCACCCGCCATGGCCCGTTGCTCTCGAGCAACCCCCCACTGCCGGGCACTGCGCTCGCCCTGCGATGGGCGGCGCTGGATCCCGCTCACACCACTTCTGCGCTCCTGGTAATGAACCGGGCCGCCGATGCCAGCTCATTCCGCGAAGCGCTGCGTGAATGGCATTCGCCCTCGCAGAACATCGTGTTCGCGGACATTCACGGAAACATCGGGTACGTGATGGCGGGTGCGGTCCCAATCCGAGCCAAGGGTTCCGGCTTCGGCCCGGTTCCAGGCTGGTCTGGGGAGTTCGAGTGGACAGGATGGCTGGCGTTCGAGGACCTTCCACGGCTTTGGAATCCGCCGACTGGACTCATCGTCACCGCCAACAACGCGGTCGTTGACCAAAACTTTCCGTGGCATCTGTCGTGGGATTGGATGAACGGTTTCCGGGCGATGCGAATCGAGCAACTCCTCTCCGAACGCACCATCCTTTCGCCGGAGCACTTCAAAAAGATGCAGATGGATGTTCATTGCATTCCTGGACGACTGTTCGCCGGCTGTTGCACCAATCTCAAGCCAACAGACTCAATCGAAACGGAAGCCCTTCGAATTCTTCTCGCCTGGGACGGCGAGGCAGGCCCCGCGAGCGCCGGCGCAGCGATTTACGAGGCGATGATTCTCGCGACGATTCGACGCGCTCTCGAACCCGAGCTTGGAACAGAGCTGATCTGGGACCTGCTCGGTCGATCCAGCACGCCGATTGCGCCAATGAATCTCATGTTGGGCCGGTACACTGGATTTTTAATCGAGGCGCTGCTTCGCAATGATACGTCAATGCTTCCGGCCGGGAGCCTGGGTTGGCAGGCCATTCTCTCCGATGCCCTGAGCGACGCCGTCAAAGCGCTGAAGGAGAACCTCGGGGGAAGTCCCGCTCGCTGGCAATGGGGACAGCTCCACCGGCTCAAGCTCAAGCACCCGCTCGGCAGCGTCAAGCCGTTGAACCTGATCTTCAATGGGCCGGACGTTCCCGTCGGTGGAGATACCGATACCCCGTTTCAAACCGCGTTTGCAGCCCACGAACCGTTCGCGGCGACGGCTTGGGCCCCATCGTGGCGCCAGATCGTCGATCTTTCATCCATCGACCGCACGGTCTCCGTGTATCCAGGTGGACAGTCGGGACATCCAAGGAGCCGGCACTACCTCGATCTCTTTCGCCGATGGTACCAAGGCGATTATCACTCGCAATGGATTGAACGATCCGAGATCGAAAACCACTTGGAGGGCCGGCTCAAGCTCGAGCCGCCGCCGGAGGACGTGTGACGTTTCCCATTTCATTGCTTTGCTCCGTTCTGTTGGCCGTCACCGTCTCCCCGGGGCAATCCGCAGCTGCGGAGCCGGTCGACGGCGGTGCCTCGCCGCCGGTGGAGACTTGGACCCAGCGCTTTGATCGGCGCTGGTCCCAGCGGGACGAACGAAGCGTTCTTGAGGAGCTCTACAACCTCGCCAAGGACGCTCAGAAGAAGAACGCGAATGACTTCGACGCAAATTTGCGGCTCGCCGCAGTGCTGGTTTGGCAAGCCGATGGCCTGGCCGACGGCACCAATGCAAAGGCGCAATCGGGAAAGCAGGGATGGAACCTGGCGGAGAAGGCGCTCGCAGTCAATCCAGAGGATGTCCGCGCGCAGTATTACGGCGGAACCGGCATTGGTCTGTATTCGGAGGGCGTTGGGATTCTGACCGCGCTCGGTGAGGGTCTCGAGGGAAAATTTCGCAGCCGGGTGGAGGCCGCTTTGAGGCTCGACAAGAATTTCCTCGACGGCGCTCCGCAGGTGCTTTGGGGGCGTTTTTTCTTCAAACTTCCCTGGCCAAAGCGCGATGTCGCCGAGTCAATCAAGGTCTTGCGCACTTGCATTCAGGAGCATCCCCATAACTTGCGCGCCAAGCTCTACTTGGCGGAATCGCTCCTGGATGACGGAAAGAAGCAGGAGGCCAAGCAGCTGATCGAACAGATTGACGTCGCTCCGATTGGCGTCGACCCGCCCGAGGATCGGCGAATCAAAGCGCGAGCCCAACAATGGGCCAAGCAACACCAGGGCGACCTGGGTTGAAGCGCCTCGGCGGCTTACTTCTTTTGCTCTCCCTGCCCCTTCTGAGACACCGATTTTCCGGTACCCTTGCCATCCTGCGCCGGCTTGGCCTGGCCGCCACCCTTCGTATCCTTGTACTGATCGTTGTACATCCGGATTAGCTCGTTGGTCAGATCCAGGTGCGCCGGGGCAAATACCAGTCCAGCGCGCGACTTATCGAAAATCATCGTAAAGCCTTCGCGCTGCGCGATCGTCTGCACCAATGGATCCATTTTGCTGACGATCAGATCGATTTCATTGCGCTGCCGCGTTTCCATGTCGCCTTGAAACTTCTGAACCTTGGAATTGAAATCGAGCATTTTTTTCTCGAACTCGGTGGCCTTCTGGCGGCGAGCGGCCTCGGTCATCGTCGCGGACTGTTTGTCGAATTGGTCCTTTTCCTTTTTCAAGGCATCCTGATCCTTTTCGATCTCCTTTTGCGTGTTCTCGCCGAAGGACCTCAGCCTTGCTTGGGCCGCGCGCCCCTCTTCGACTTCGACCAGCGCGCGCTGCAAGTCCACGAACCCGAGCTTTTGCTGGGCGTTCGCGCCAAAGGCGATGAAACTAGCTAGGACCGCACCCCGGAACGCCATCATTATTTTCGACTCCTGAAGACAGGTGGAAGCTTTAACTTCGGGCGCTCCTTACCATGGCCTCTGCGCATTGTCGCGTGCCCGGCCGCCAATTTGACGTGCAAGGGAGCGACCGCGGGGGTCAGTAGGTTTTCGCCTCGGCTCGGTCCGCAACCCCGTGTGTCGCCGAGACTTGCTCGAGCGTGGTCCCCAGCGGCAAGGCGACCACGAAGGTTGAGCCGGAGTTCGGCACGCTCTGCACGGTTACCGAGCCCCCGCTCGCCTCGACGATTCGGCGGACGATCCGAAGACCCAGCCCGAGCCCGCCGAATTCTCGTTCTGATACGGCGCGCTCGAATCGGTCGAAAATTCTGGTCAAGTTCACCGGGTCAATGCCGATCCCGTAATCCTGCACTCTGAGGATCGCTTTTCCAGAGTCGTGACTCACCTCGATTTCCACCGGTTTGCCGCGTCCGTACTTGAGCGCGTTGGCGAGTAGATTGGTGATCACCTGTTCCATCCGCAGCCGGTCCCACTGTCCTACTACTCTTTCGGCCGCACGGACCTCGACCGGACAACCCATCTTCTGCGCGGTCTCTGGGTACTGCGAAACGACCTCATTCACCAACTGCGTCAAGTCGACTGGCTCAGGATGCAAAATCAGCTTTCCGGCAGTCATTCGAGAAACATCCAGAAGGCCGTTGACCAGTGGTTCCAACGCGTGCAGCTGGTCGTTCGCTCTCGAGAGTCGCTCGATGACTTTGTTCATCCCTCCCGGCTCCAGTCCCTTGGAGATGAAGCGCTGCATGCTTTGCACCAGCAACTGCAGCGAGGCGAGCGGGGTCTTCAGCTCGTGCCCAGCAATCGATAGGAATTCGTCCCGGACCTCGATTGCCCGCTGCAGCTCCGACTCCGCGCGCTTCATCTCCTCGACATCGGTGCTGGTGCCAAACCATTTGAGATTTTTCCATTCGGATCGCGCATCGCCACCGCTCGAGCCAAAAACCAGCGATAAGCGCCGTCCTTGCTCCGGATCCGAAGTTCCTGCTCGTACGACTCGCCGGTTTGCACTGCGTATGCCCAAGTCACTTTGGCGTTCGCCGAGTCTTCCGGATGGACAAAGTCCGTCCAATCCAAGGTGATCGCTCCTTGCATGGTTAGGCCCACGTAATGCGCCAGCACCTAGTTCAGGTAATCCAATCTACCGTCCGGTCGGGCAGTCCAGACGATTTGGGGCATTGATTCCGCGAGGAATCGATATCGCCGCTCGCCGCTTCCTGCCTTCTGGCCCGTTCTTCCTGGTTGAGCTTTTCCTGCAATTGGAGCTTGGCGGCGGTCTGCGCGTAGAACTCGCTCGAAATTCCCACTCCGAGCGCGGCGGCGAGAAATATGTAGATGATTCGAACCGCGGCCTCGTCCCAGTGACCGCTCAGATCGCCAGTCAGCAAAGAAGCGCAAAGTAGCTTCCTGAATAGACCAGGGAAGCGAACAAGGTTTGTCGTGCGGGGTAGCGGAACGCAATCGCCACCATCGAGATGTAGAGCAGAAGATAGAAGGGGGAGGCGATGCTGCCGGTCGCGTACAGCCACACCATGATCAGCGCCGAGTCGCTCAACGAGGTGAAGTAGCTCGAGAGCAGGATCGGATAGCGGCGGTAAGGCTCGGCAAACCAGACGTACAGCCCATAAAGCGCGGCAATGCCGATCACCGCATTGGCCAGCCACGGAATCGTTCCCTGCTTATCCAGGACCAGCCAGTACAGAACGCTGTTCGCCGCAACGACGATGAGTCGGATCAACTGCCAGCTTCCGCTCCGCGGCGAACGCCTTTTCCGAGAGCGCCTGCTGTTCAACCCGCGAAGGGCCGGCGGCCCCGGGTTTTTCAAGACCAGTCAAGGGTTCCAGTCAGCCGAGCAGCGTACCAAGATTGCTCTCGTTCTGGCAGGTCTGGTACTAGAGCGACGAACAAGGGGCTCAAGCGAGGGGAAGATGACCTGCAGCGCGATTGGAGTAGCGATTTCTTTCGTCCTGGGAGTCGGTGTCACGGCATTTGCTCAGGAGAACCCGTTCGACGCGGTTTTCGCGATCATGACGCAAGACCGCGCGCCCGATTCTCCCGGCTGCCGCGGCTGTCACATCGGCGAGCAACCCGCTTTCGGACCTTACTTCGGAAATACTCAAGACGAAGTCGAGAACGGAATCATTACCTACGACAACGGGCGTCTGATCGATGGAGGACGCGACAGCATCCTTGCGAGCTACCTTAGGGAGGGCGTGATGCCGCCGCGCGGAGCTCAGTGGACTGACTGCCAACTCGAGCTACTCTATCTCTGGCTGGACGCAATCGCGTCGCCCTACCCGAACATCGAGGCCGTGAGCTACTCGTCGCCGATGCGCTAGATAAGGGCCGTCAATTACCCGCCACAGACCGGCGCGAAGCTATACATGACGTTCACATCTGTCACGCAGGTGAGGCTGCCACAAGGAACGCCCACGCCGTCCCAGCTGAAATAAACGTATGAAATGTTGTCATCGTGGGTCGCGTCCGTTTCTTCGGGAAGCAAGTCATCGGCTTGCAACAATTGGTCGGGATCCAGCTCGGTGGTGAGCAGGAAGAGTCCCGTGTAGTCACCGAGGAACGCCCACTGCCCCGCCAACCCGCGGAAATACGAGTCCGACCAGCCCATGCTCACGCCATTGCCGCGACCTTGTCCGTAGTAGGGGCTCGTGCATCCGCACGGGAAGCGAACGTCTTCGTGGTCGGCCAGGCAGTGGTTCTGCGGATCGCGCCCGCGGAAGGGATCATCTTGAATACAAATCGTGTTCTTTCGGTTCTGATACGTCTGCACGTACACCCCTTGGTCCGGGTCGAACCAGTAGATGGTGTATTGATGCGTTTGGGGCATCCTGAAATACTGAGGGCTGCTGAAGCACACGGCGTTGCGATCGATCGGCGGACGAATCCAGTCCTGCCCTCCAATGTTTGAGGTGAGGATCTCCCATTCCAACGTCGGCCCGCCCAGTCGGTTCGTCACCACGAAGTTGTTGGGGACCCGCGACGGGTCCGGGAACATCGGGACCAGGTTTGGCAGCGTCGGATCAACTTGTGCCTGTGCGCGGCTGGCTAGGCCATCAACCACGTTGAACAGGATGGATGTTGCGAAAGCGACGAGAACGAGTCGAGTCTTCATGATGCGGTTCCCCCCCAAAGTAGAAGATCGGAGTACGAGTATCTCGGCTAACCTCTTTCCGGAGTCAAGCTCTAAACCCCGGTTGCTTCCAGAATCCGACCGGCACCCCGTTTTCACGGGTTTGGGCTCCACAGGCGAATGGTCACGTCTTCTGAGGACGACACCAATTCGTCACCGAGCGACCAGTCGGTCGCGTAAACATATCCGTCGTGCCCGACCAGCGTCTGGAGAAGCTGCTGCGTCGCGGCATCCCAGATTCTTACGGTGTGATCTCTGCAGGATGACGCCAGCTTGGTGCCATCGACCGACCAGGCAACGGAGAAGATCCAGTCTGGATGCGCTTGAATGGTCTGCAGCAGCTCCCCGCTGGAGGCATCCCAAACCCGCAGCGTTCCATCGAAAGCGCCCGATGCGAGCCTCGTTTGGTCGGGAGATAACCTGATCGAGAGGACTCGATCGGTATGGCCCAAGAGGTCATGCAGCAAGGCACCGGAATTCGGATCCCAAATCTTGATTGTGGTGTCGAGCGAGGCGGAGGCGACTCGGTCTTGCCCCTCTGCTTGCCACCACAGCACCGATTCGACCACCCAAGTGTGGCCTTCGAGGGTCTGCAGGACGGCGCCGTTTTCCAGGTCCCAGATTTTCACCGTCCGGTCGTCGGACCCCGAAACCAGTCGGCGACTGTCCGGCGAAAACGCCACGGCATTGACGCGCGACGAGTGTCCTACCAACTCGCGCAACAGCTCACCGGTATCAGGGTTCCAGATTCGGATCGGCCCATAGAGAAAGGCAGCTGCCAGCATCGGACGATTTTCGGACCACGCTACCCCGTAGGCATAATCCCCCACCGCCTCAAAGATTCGCAGGACGTGCGCGGTCGCGGCATCCCAAACGATGATCGTCCCGTCGAGAGAGGCCGACGCCAATTTCGTAAAGTCGGGTGACCAGCTCACGTCGTAGATCAAGTTCGTGTGCGCTCGGAAGATCGCGGTCTCAGCTTCGGTGCTCGCATCCCATTGGCGAAGGGTCTGGTCCAACGATGCCGATGCGAGTTGGTCAGCGACGATCGGGGACCAGGCTACTGCCCGTGCCCAATCCGTATGACCAGCCAAAGTCGCGACCAACTCGCCGCTGCTTGCGTTCCAGACGTGAATCGAATCTGCGGAAGCGCCCGCGGCAATTCGCTGCGCATCCGAGGCCCAGCCGATCGACCAAACCGCGGCTCCGTTCGAAAGGGTCATTCGAGACGTGCCAGAATCGGGGTCCCAAACCCTGACCGTCCCATCGAAAGATCCCGACCCAATCCCACTGGCTGACCACGCAACCGAGGTAACCCAGGTGGTGTGGCCGACCAGGGTCCTCTCCAGCGCGCCATCGCATTGCCGCCAAATTTTGACGGTGTGGTCCATCGAACCAGACGCCAGGCGATCGCTCGTGGGTGACCAGGAGACGGACATCACCGTCCCGAGGTGGGACTCCAGTACCGAGAGGGAAGTCCCCGTCCCCGCATCCCAAAGTCGTACGGTGGTGTCAGCGGATCCCGAAGCCAAAGTCATCCCGTCCGGTGACCAGCCGACTGCATAAACCTTGTCGGTGTGCCCAGCCAGCGTGTTCAAAAGTTCGCCTGTGGATGCATCCCAAATCTTGACCGTCCCATCATCGGACGCAGTCGCGACCTGTGTTTGAGCCGGAGACCAACTTGCCGAACGCACCGCGCCTTGATGTCCGAGAAACTGGTTTTCCACCGTCCACGACTGCACATCCCACACTTGAGTGCCCGCGATTCCGGACACCGCCAACTTGGTTCCGTCCGGCGAATAGGACAGCGAGTACACAGACCCCAGGCCATAAACGCGACCGGTATGCCAAGAGGGCTGCGCTGCGGACAGGGAACCCAGGAGAATCAGAATCAGTGGTGAAGTCTTCAACGTCGCCCCCAAGCCTCCCGCTTGCTACCTCAGGACGGTTCTGCGAACAACTCGTCGGGACGTACCGCCAAGGAAAAGACCCAATCTCCAGCGTATTAGGTGTTGACAGTGACGATGCTCTTGGATGAGTTCGCTTCCACCGTCGCGGGGGCAGCCGATGACGCCGTCCGAGCAGATGTTGCAGATGATCACCTCGTACTGGTTGAGCCAAGCGCTGGGCGCGGTGGCTCGCTTGGGAATTCCCGATCAGATCGCACGCGAGCCCAAAACGGGTGAGCAAGTGGCGAAGGCGGTGGGAGTGAGCGCCGACGCGGCCCACCGCTTACTCCGGGCGCTGGCCAGTATCGGAGTTTTCCGACTGTTGGAGGATGGACGCTTCGGCCTGACCCCCTTGGGTGAAACCTTGCGAGGGGATGTTCCGGGTTCGGTTCGCGACTTTGCGATTGCAGAAACCGATGCGGCGCACTGGCAACCCTGGGGGAGATTTTCGGACTCGATCAAGTCCGGACGGCCGATCATCAAGGCGGCGCTCGGAATGGAACTATGGGAGTGGTACGCACAGCATCCAGAGGACTCGCGCTCATTCAGCTCGGCGATGGGCAATCTCTCCCGGATGGTAGCGGGGGAACTCGTGCGGCTGGTGGATTTTTCGAATGTCCAAAAGGTGGTCGACGTCGGCGGGGCGAATGGCGTGCTGCTCGCGGCGATTCTTCACGCGCATCCGAAACTGAGCGGAATCTTGTTCGACCTACCGCACGTCATCGAAGCGGCCAAACCAGTCATTGAGGGTGAAGGGCTGATCGATCGCTGCGAGCTGATCCGGGGCGATTTCTTCAAGGAAGTCCCCTCCGGCGCGGACGTCCACGTTCTCAAACACATCATTCACGATTGGGATGATGAACGCGCTATTCGTATTCTGGCCAATTGCCAACGCGCCCTTCGGCCGAACGGGCGGGTGCTTCTGGTGGAGATGGTGATTCCGGCCGACAATGCCCCTGGCCCGGCTCAATTGATCGATCTCAACATGCTGGTGCTTCTGGGTGGCCGAGAGCGCTCTGAAGCCGAGTTTGCCGCACTCCTCAAGAAGGCCGATTTCAAGCCGCCCCGATGGATCCATACCGACACCCCGTTCGTAGTGATCGATGCGCAGCGCGCGTAGTTCGAGTTAATCGGGATGCTGAGCAGCGACGCTGTCGTTCGGCAACGTGCGGCGCACGGTTGCTACCGGCTGAGCAACGCGAGCATAAGCCTCGGGCGCTTGCTGCGAGGTTGTCCCGGTCAGCGCCGAACCCAAAAGTCGCTGGATGAGTCGTTGCCCGGATGTGCTGTTGTATGCCCGCGCCACCCTATCCAGCACGGAGGAATCCACCACCGCGCGGAGCAAGTGGCCGGCGGCGAATCCGGGAGTGAATTGCCGTCGATGCCGCCACAAATAGTTTCGCCAAGCTGAACGCTCGGAACATTCACCGCTGACGACCGAGGCCACCGCTTCGGCGGCAAAGATGCCGCTTTGCATGGCCTGAGAGATCCCCTCTCCCGTCGCGTTATGCGTCACCCTCGCTGCCTCGCCCACCCAGAGGGCGCCCGGCGCCGTGCACTTCGCCACCCAGGTGGTGAACGCGATCGGATGACCTTTGAGTCTTCCCACTTGCCTCGCGTGGCGCAGCGCTTCGCGGTAATGCGCATCCAGGAATTCCCGAAACGCCGACCGAAGGTTTCGCTTCACGGCGTTGCCTTGGCTATCCTGCGCATCGACGCAGATCCCGATGTTCACGCGCGTGGCGGTCTCCGGAAACATCCATCCGTAGAGCGGCGCGAGCCGCCGGTCGAAAATCATGTCCAGTCGTCCCGGAGGCAGGTTGGCGTCTTCCCACCATCCCATCAGCGTGGAGATCTGGCGACGCGGGCGCGGATCTCGCGAAAACACGGAGTGCGCACCGTCTGCAAAAAGTACGAACCGCGCTCGCCGCTCCTGGCCATTGAGACTCTTCACTCCGACGATCCGCGAGCCCTCGCGCAACAACTCGGTCGCATGGAACCCTTCTTCAATCCTCACCTGTAAGCTGCGGGCGCGCTGCACCAAGAGATTGTCGAAGTCCTTCCGCAAGAGAACCACGGCCGCCGCATTGGCCGGCAGCACCATCACTTCGTTCCCCGGCGTCACGAACCTCACCCAGTGAATCGGGTTTGCCCGCGCGCGCACGTCGGCACCAATCCCAAGTCTCTCGGCGAGCTGAAGCGCGGCAGGTGACAGCCCTGACCCGCAGGTCTTGTCGCGAGGAAAATGATCGCGGTCGATCAACAGGACATCCCCCACGCCCAGTTGCGCGAGCGCAACCGCCGCTGAGGCCCCAGCCGGTCCCGCTCCGACAATGAGCACCTGGGAATCCATTGAGTGTTCCTAATCGGGAGAAGGCGAACTGCGCTCATGATTTCGCGACTACCAACTCGCGACTTCTGAACAAGCCATACGATTGCTGCACTCATTCGGTCGATCCCTGAACGCTCGGCTCCTAAGATCAGGCTCGATGAAAAAGGCCAACATTCGTGATGCGTCGAGCTGGTTTGATGTTCTGATTACTTCCGACCGGACACAGGCCGCGGTAATGCGGCTGGATCCGGGCGTCCTCGTCCTCGAAGGAGCTGTGGACGCGGAAGTTGGGGGCGAAAAGGCACGGCTCCGACAAGGCGACTTAGTAATCGTACCGGCCGGAACCCCTCACCGGTTCCGAAGCGCCGGAAACGAGGTCGCGCTGACGTTCAACGTGTACGGGCCGCCGGCGTACTGAAACCTCCGGAAGGAGGCTGCCATTGGCGACCAGCTCGCCTTCATGGTGTCCAAGCAATCAGGCGGTGACATCTTTGCCCAAGTCTGCCACGGCCATCGAGCTGACTTTAGCCTTCATTTCCGTGACATCTTTTCGGATTCGTGGGGGCGTCGATGGCTGCTGCACCGAGGCGCCACCGAGCCACGGTCTGTGACATCTTTTCCAATTTCCAGAGGGAATTTTGGTGACACTTTAGCGAATCTACCCGTTGGTGGCGGGGCCTAAGAGCTATCCGATTCGGCGTCTGTCGCGTGACACTTTCGTCGAATCCGCCAGGCAGCGTCTCCGACGATCACGTTCGCTCGGCTGTGACATCTTTGGCGATGTCATGGCAAATGCTCGCCCTTGAGTGCCTCGCGAATCGCGGCAGCGAAGTCGTTCGGGGCCGCGTATTTTGGCATGCTCCGGTACATCTCCGCGGCGGTACGGATGCGTTCGACATCGAGGTGTAGCCGATCCGCATCTCGATGAGGCAGGCGGCTGAGGGCGAGGCGGCCCGAATCAACTAACCCAGCCTCGATCGCAGCAGGCACGAGCCTTTTGCAGCGGCATGGATGCGACGGGTTGGCGATCCCGCAATGCGAGCGCAGGAATGCTTCCATCTGCTCGCGGGCTCGGGACAGACGCTTGCGGAACCCGGCCGGGCTGATCTCGAGAATGGCGGCCGCGTCCTCGCCCGGTACCTCGAGCACCTCGCCCAGGATGTACGCGAGGCGGTGCGCACGGTCGAGGCAGATCAGCATCCCCGCTGCGCATGCAAGCTTCACCTCGTTGACAGGCGCCTTGTGCGCCGGATCGCTCTGAGTCGGCGGGTTCGGGGCGTTCGCGAGCGCGGTCTCGAGCTGGCCCGCGGCCTCCTCGAAATCAATTTCCGGTCGCCGCAAGTGCGTCCGGTAGTTCAACAGGGCATGCCGCGACCCGGTATACCCAGGTTCGAAAAGCGACTCTCCCCGCGGAAGGAGTCGAGCTTGGTCACCAGTCGAACGAGAATTTCCTGCGAGGCGTCGCTCGTGTCGTCCACATGTCCCAGCATTCGCAGCGCGAGGTCAAAGACGTCATCCTGCACCGCCCGCACGACGCCCTCGAGAGCGATCCGATCGCCCTTTGGCCCTGGCAACCAACAAATGCAGATCATGGTCATCTATGCCAGTTTCCATTGTCAGCCAAAGCGCAGTGGGTCAGCGTTTCCCCCCGGCAAACATCGCAGCGAACGGCCGACCATCGAAGGCGGACTCGACGTGGGAGACCTTTCCGTTTTGGATTTGGTGCCACTCCGCGACGAGCGCAGTAGCAGCAACCGGGGCTTTCGTCTCCAACTCGAAAAAGATCGCGGCGGCGTTGCCTTCGGCAATGATCTTTTTCACGTCCAGCCGCACCGAGACCTGCAATAGCTTCGTCAACGCCGAGAGGTACTCCTCGGCGCTGCGGTATGTCTCGAAAAGGCCCACGAATTCGAGACGCTCATCGAGGTAACGGCGAGCCTCGGTCAGATCTCTCTTGATAACCGCGGCATAAAACTTCCTTAGGATATCTCCGGCGTTCGGCACGATAGCTCCTCCCTATTTGAGTGCGCCAATTTGTGGTTAGACACTTGGCGTAGCAGGCTTGTGACCGGAGTCCGCGACCTCGCCGGCGCAATCCACCCGGGGAGGCCTAATCCAATGGCGCCCAGTCGGCCTGAGCATTCACCCACGCCGCCGCCTTGCTCAAATCGGCGCCCAGCAGCGGTTTGTATCCAGGCGCACGTCCGCACCGCGTGCTGCAAACACGACGCGCTTGAAGCCGATTTGACTAATGACGAACGAGCAGAGGAGGCAAGGCTCGCAGCTGCTATACAAGGTGGCTCCGGCGAGCTTCTGCCACGCACCGTGACGCAGCGCGAATCGCTACGATTTCACCGTGCGCGGTAGGATCTAGATCCGCGCGAACGCTGTTGTGGCCCTCGCCGACTAATTGGCCTCCAGAATCGACGACCGCGGCGCCGGACGGCGTCTGACCGCGGCTTACCGCAATCTCGGCGTTCTTGAGTGCGACTGCCATGAAGTGAGCATCCTGTTGCACTTGGCGGTCGTCGGTCACTGGAAAATCCGCTGAAAGCAGGCGTTACTGGGTCGCCGATCCAGGCGCTAACGGTATCGACAACGGACGCGGAGACTCTTCATTCTTCGGGGCAGCCGCAACGCCGCCGGCGATGAGCAAGTTGTCCCATCCTTGGAGGTTCCCTGGATTTGTGTCCCCACCGACGAAGAAGCGCAGGCCGGTTGGCAGCGGAAGACCGCCCCCTGCCCCACCGGCCAAGTACCAGTTGCTCGGTGCGACCGTGGCCGTATCGCCGGTATCCAGATCGGTAATCGAGACCACAGTAATGCTATTGCTATTGAAGTCGAACGTCGTGCTCTCGCGATACCAGTGATTCAACGCCAGGTTCAGCCACTGCGGGCCGGGAACGAGGGGACCCATTTGTACGCCGCCAGCATCAAACACGATGTAGGCTGCGGCCCATTGCGTCCCCTCGAACCCAGGTACCCACGGGTTGACCGCGATGAAGTAGCGGGCCACGAGCGAGTCCTGTAGCGAGAAGCTGCTAATGTTGTCGACGGCCGGCGGTGTCCCATTAAAACCAGCGGCGAAGTCGTAGGAGACCGTCCAGACAGACAGTGCACTCCAATCGAAGTCCAGTTGGGCGCGCGCGAGATTCGAGCTCATCACTTGGACGCCAAGGAATTGGAGCTCGCCGAACGTGTTGGTCGGCAAGCCCAAGGCATTGCTGTCGTAGGTAAAGACGAATTGATCCGTACTTCCGGGTACGTTGGGCAGGTACCATCCCTGCTGCCCCGTAACCACGACCCCTTGCGCGGAGCCCTGGTAGTCCGGATCTTCGAAGCCCGTCTGAAGTAGCTGCGCTGCCGCCGGTGTGGCAGCCACCCAGCAAAGCCCCAGGACAGCGAGACGAACGAACACAGAATAGAGACCACGACCTTGAATCGGCTTCATGTCTTCCCCCTTCGGTTGAAAATGGATACCCAAAGTCGCGATAGGCCTAGTCGGAATAAGCGTCAATTGAGTCTGACGGGACTTGGTGCAAAACCGAACGAACCAACGCTCGCGCGTAACCCGTCCACTCCCTGCCGTGGCGAGTTACCGGAATAGATTGATTTTGGCCAGATCGATGATTTCGTCGCCGCGCCCGCTGAGAACTGCTTTGAGCATGAACAGGGTGAAGCCCTTCATCTGCTCGAGTGTGATCGTCGGCGGCATCGACAGCTCCTGCCGACTCACGATGACTTCGACCAGAGCAGGCCCGTCGTGCTTGAGAGCTTGCGCAATCATCGGCTCTACTTGATCCGGTGTTTCCGCCGTGAGCCCAAGAAGACCCGCGGCCTCCGCCATCTTTGCGAAATTTGGGTTGTCCAGGTCCGTTGCAAAATCGACGACGCCGGCGGCCTTCATTTCCAATTCGACAAAAGCCAGAGAGTCGTTCTTGAAGACAATCACTTTAACCGGCAACTGCAACTGACGAAGCGAGAGCAGATCACCCATCAGCATCGCGAGACCGCCGTCTCCGGAGAAACAGATCACTTGCCGACCAGGATGACTGACCTGCGCCCCAATCGCCTGCGGGAGCGCATTCGCCATGGAGCCGTGATTGAAGGAGCCGAGTAACCGCCGCTCGCCGTTCATCCTCAGGTAGCGGGCCGCCCAGATCGTTGGAGTACCCACGTCACAGGAAAAAATAGCGTCCTTGGCGGCAAGCTCGTCAACCACCCTGGCGACATATTGCGGATGTATGTTCTTGCTTCCGGGTTTGGCAGTCGCCACATCGTCCAAACCCCGGCGGGCCTTGCGGTAGTGCTCGAGCGACTGACTTAAGTGGGTCTGATCGCTGTTCGGAACGAGCTTGGGGTTGAGCGCGGCGAGCGTGCTCTTCACGTCGCCGATCAGACCCAAATCAACCTTCGTGCGACGGCCAATCTGTTCACCTCGAAGGTCAACCTGAATGACCGTGGCGTGTTCCGGGTAAAACTGCTGATAGGGGAAGTCTGTCCCGAGCATCAAGAGCGTGTCGCAATTCATCATCGCGTGATAGCCGGAGGAAAACCCCAGAAGCCCGGTCATGCCGACATCGAAAGGGTTGTCGTACTCGACAAACTCCTTGCCGCGCATCGCGTGCACGATTGGGGCTTTCAGCTTGTCCGCAAGCTCGATCTCCTGGTGAGCTCCGGCGCAGCCAGCTCCGGCAAGAATCGTCGTTTTCTTCGAGTCATTCAGAATTTTTGCCAACGCGCTGATTTCGTCATCGGAAGGAGACACTCTTGGCTTCGACTCTGGAAAATGCAGACGTGGTCCTTCGACGGCATCTCGCAAGGCCACATCGCCAGGCAGGGCAATCACCGCCACACCGCGCCGGGAGAGCGCGGTTTGGATCGCAATCTCAAGGGTGCGGGGCATCTGCTCGGGTTTAGAAACCAATTCGCAATAGTGGCTGCATTGCGCGAACAGATGATCTGGGTGGGTCTCCTGAAAATATCCGCTCCCGATTTCATTGCTCGGAATATGCGCCGCGATGGCCAGTACGGGAACGCGGCTCCGGTGACAGTCGTAGAGCCCGTTGATTAAATGCAGGTTCCCGGGACCGGCGCTCCCAGCGCAAACCGCCAATCGTCCGGTGAGATGCGCTTCCGCTCCCGCGGCAAAGGCTGCCGTCTCCTCATGTCGCACATGAATCCATTGAAGTTCTTTCTTTGAGCGAATCGAGTCCGTGATGCCGTTGAGCGAGTCGCCGGCAATGCCGTAAATTCGCCGGACTCCTGCTTCAACCAGAACATCTACCAACAAGTCCGCTACTTTTTTCTTGGCCACTTTGCCGTCCTCCCTAAGTCGAACCGCGTTAACGACTGACAGCACGCATGTGTTCCGGGGCGTACCGCTCTCCGGCAGCAGCTCCCCGCGGAACGACGGCTTCCAGACGCTTCAGGTCTTTGGCAGTCAGTTTGATCCCGAGAGCGCCCACGTTTTCCTCAAGATACTTGCGATGCTTGGTGCCCGGAATCGGCACCACGTCCTTGCCGCGCGACAACACCCAGGCGAGCGCAAGCTGCGCAGGCGTGACTTTCTTCTCGCGCGCGATCTCTTCCACCTTGGCTACCAGCTCCAGATTGCGCTGGAAGTTCTCTCCCTGAAAGCGTGGGTTTTGCTTGCGGTAGTCGCCCTCGGAAATATCGTCGGGCGACTTGAACCTGCCGGACAGAAATCCGCGGCCGAGAGGCGAGTAGGCCACAAAGCCGATCCCTAGCTCGCGTACCGTGGGAAGGATTTCCACCTCCGGGTCACGGGTCCAGAGGGAATACTCAGTCTGAAGGGCGGTAATCCGGTGCACCTGGTGGGCCCTGCGAATCGTTTGCGGCGCCGCCTCCGATAGACCGAGGTAACGGACCTTCCCGGCCTTCACCAACTCAGCCATTGCGCCCACCGTCTCCTCGATCGGGACCTCGGGGTCGACGCGATGCTGGTAGTACAGGTCAATATAGTCAACGCCGAGACGCCGCAACGAGCCCTCGCAGGCCTGGCGCACGTACTCGGGCTTGCCGCTGATTCCAAGCCGCTCGCCATTCGGACCACGGACGATCCCGAATTTCGTGGCGATCACCACCTGATCGCGCCGGCCTTTGATCGCGCGACCGACCAGCTCCTCGTTCTTAAACGGACCGTACGCATCGGAGGTGTCGAGGAATGTAATTCCCAGCTCGATCGCGCGTTCGATGGTGGCGATCGATTCGGCTTCGTCGGCCGTCCCATAGAACTCGCTCATGCCCATGCAGCCAAGGCCGAGAGCGGACACTTCCAGGCTTCCCAGTTTTCGTTTTTCCATGCGAACCTCCGCGGAATACAGAGTCATACGCTCAGCAATTGTTTCAGTGCGCGCGCCGCGCGGCGACGGACAAGCCCTCGAGCGCAGAGTTGGCTGCGCACTTACCGTTGCGTTGGATTAGGGTGCGTCAGGACCCCGACCCAAGCGGGACATCATTGTCGCGGGTGTCGCTGTAAGGGGCTGTCCAATTCCCCCCAGAGAATCGCCACTTCGGTCTCGGAGCAAGGATTGCAGACGAGTCGCGGTAATTCAACGAAAGGGAAGATCATGCACAACATTCTGAATGCTCTAAAGACAATCGCCCTTGCGCTGCTTGTGGCAGGGTGCGGATCCAAAGCTACCGTCTCGCTCACCGCTCGCTCAGCGTCGGTCGGGCAGGCGCTCACCATCGCCGGTGGAGTTAACTTGACGCGGGTGCGCATCGTAATCCAGAAGATCGAGCTCGAGCGCACGCTCATCGTGGATGCCGGGAGCCACCGGGATGAGCAGGAATTGGCGGTGGGCCCGTTCCTGATTGATCTGCAGGGCGCACAGCTCGATAGTGGCATCAACAAGGTATTCACGGTCACTACCGACGCCGGCGAATACAAGGAGATCACGTTCAGGATCCACAAGCTGGAGGGCGCCGAGGCGGGTTCGGATCCAGCGTTCGGCGAAATGACGGGGCTTTCCATTCGGATCGAAGGCACGCGCAACGGGACGGCCTTCACCTTCAATTCTTCTCTCGATGAAGAGCAAGAGCGGGAAGGAAACTTCACTCTCCACGGGGGTGCAAACAACATCGCGTTCAATATCAATCCTTCAGGATGGTTCATGAACGGACCGACGCCCCTCGATCCATCAGATCCTTCGGCGCGATCGACGATCGAATCGAACATCAAGGCGTCGATCGACACCTTCAAAGACGACGATAACCTGGGTCACCGCTAACGCGGCTTTATCCAGCGCGCGGGGCTCAGACTCTTGAGCCCCGCGTGCTTCTTTCTGCTTTGAGAACTCGGATTCGCTCTTGAAGAAGTTTGATCGTCGCTTGAAGGATCGCGATCTCGCGCTGAATCCGTTGGCCGGTACGACCCTTCGCCATTCGTTTGCGTCTCGGTTTGATCTTTCGGCGGGCCATGGCGTCTATCTCAACCGCTTCCCTTTGCAGCTGTCGGGCCAGGGAGAACCCCAGGGCAAAACAGTAATTCCAGCACGATCCCGCTCTTCAAGTGCGGGTTCCTATTCCTTGACCTGTTCTCAAGGTCGCGATCGTAAGGCAGGTGGTGCAGTTAATGCGCGGCACCTCCGAGTCGCGCAATTCTTGCGTTCCGATCAGTTCTTCACGAACGGCTTTGTTATTGCGACTCGCCCCGTCGGTGACGTGATCTTCGTTAAGACCGCAGCCTATCCGAAGTAGGTGGCGAATCGACCCGTGTCGATCCCAGGGCACACGCAATCATTTTTCTTACGAAGTGTTTACTTGGAATTCACGTTGCGGCACCGGCTTTGTCGGTAAGTGCTGACGTTCAAAGGGGGGACAACATGCGAAAGCTCGTGCCGATCCTTGGGTGCGTGTTGGCATCGCTGGACTCAGCTGCGCAGACCGACGAACCCTGGCAACCCTTTGTGTTGTCGCGAGTCGCCCCGACGCTTGAACCTGCTCAAGTCGCGGTCGAGGTCGGAGGAGGCTACAACGGTCTACCACAGGGCAAAACCGCCCGACTGGATGACGGCTACCAGGGAAGCTCTAGGCTCAATGGGTCGGTGGGGCTGTTCAAGGGAGTCGAGCTCTCCGGCACTGTGGGAGTATCGCAAGTTCCCGCCCGCGGCTGGGGGCTCGCCGACGGTCGGGCGGAGGTCCGATTCAAGTTGTTCGAGCGCGCTTTCGGCCTTCCGCTGAACATCGGAGTCTCCGCGGGTTATCAGCGCGACTGGCAACAGCAGAACGCGGCCGAGGCAGCGTTGCTGCTGTCGTCCGACGTGGGCCGGCTGCGATTCGTCGCCAACGTTCGAGCTGCTCACTACTTTCATGCAAACCGCGATTCGATCGACGTATTTGCGACCGCAGGCGCCGCGGTCCGATTGTTCAATTGGTTGCAAGGGGGCGTCGAATACCTCGGCGAGGAGCTGGAAGGAGTCGGCGGTACAGAGATCGACGCGGGCCGTGGAGGTCGCCACTTCGTCGGTCCCAGCTCTACGATCGTGCTTCCAGGGAGCAAGTTGAGGCTGAACATGACGGGAGGTCCGCTTTTCACTCCGGTTGGCTCGAGTCTGCTGGTTCGCGGCTCAGGGGGTTACGTGTTCTGAGCGACTGCGACTTACCCTGTTGCGGGGGACGTGGACAGCCACCAGTCGCGTCCGCAGAACCACGCTGTCTCGTCGGGCGTTTCGGGGGAAAGCCGGAGCGAGCGAACTGCATCTTGGCCCCCGGCGGCAAACGCCTCTTTTAGAAGCGCAGAGGTCGCTTCGTCCTCTGCACCGTGGCAAGGAACAAATCGCGCTCGACAAACGAATTCAGCTTGCAGCACCGTCTTCGACGCAAGGCGACGCAGGAGGAAGATCCCACCCTCCTCTGCGCCTGGCGTGATCGGGACGAGCAGCCGGCCGCCCAGCGCCAAGGCATCGACCCAAGCGCGAGGGAGTTGTTGGACCCCAGCACTCACGTAAACGACGTCGGCACTGCCAGGAATGCCGGAGACCCCGGAAGTTGCTTCGACACGAACCTGTTTCCAACGCTTCAGGTTACGCTCGGCTCGCTTGGCGAGTGAATCATCGACCTCGAAGGCAACCACGGAGCCGCTCTTGCCTACCAGCTCTGCGAGGATTGCGCTGAAGTAGCCAGAGCCGGCGCCTACCTGGATGACGTTCTCGCCCGGCTTCAGCTCACAAGCCGCCATACAGCGGGCGTGGAGGCTTGGAAGTCCCGTCGGGATGCCACGTTCGGGGGCGAGGCCCATCCCGACATCCTGGTAGAGGAGAGCAGGATCGTCGCTGATAACAGGCGACCCATGCTCGTTGAAGTGCCAGGGGCTCGCACCGACGAACTCGTGCCGCGGCACTTTGCTGAACGCTCGGAGCAGATGCGGATCCGTCGAACCCGCGCGCGCCATCACAACCCGTGCGAAGACGCTTCGGAAGTCGGCTAGCCGGTCCATCTCATGGACTATGCCATGCTCGAACGAGGCGGCAGATCATCCACACCACTCAGGCGTTCATCATGCGGGCCAAGGGCGGCGTCGCAGGCCCTTGCGTCGCACTACCGCCAACCTCTCTGCCCTTTGGCAACTGGAAGTAGAACGGCGCTGACTCACTCCGACAAAGGTTCCGTATGGTGTCCCCAGATCTTCAGGAACTCGTCCACCTTGCAGTGGCGCGCATAACCTGCTTCTTGTTGTTCAGAATCTGGCACTGCGCGGCGGAGCGTAGTGCCCCTCCCGCCGCGCTCTGCTACGCGGGTCAGCCGGGCGATGAAGAAGATGCACGCGTAGTCCATCACCTAGTTCAAGATGATCGAGGGGCTCAGATGATCGTCGGAAAGACCCTCTTAAACGAAAGTATTAGGGACGGCTGATAGACCAACGCCCGATAAACACCGTTCTCATCTTTGGAATACCTTACGATCACAGGAAGCCGCGCGCGGTCGCCACTTCCCTCCGAACCCGGTTGAGCAGCCCGGCAAAGCACGATAGGAGTGCTCCACCGGCGCGCCGAGAAAGCGTCGCCGTCATCGAAGCCGTAGATCGATTCCGAGCCGCCGAAGGAGGCCACCCATGACGAAAGCGAGCCGCGTTCCCGTGATCGGTGTTCTGTTGATCGGAGTGCTTTGTCCGTCGGCACCTGTGTCGGCGCAGCAGCGCCCGGCCATCGCCGACCAGATTGCCAAGACCTATGGTCTCGACTCGTTTGGTCAAATCGACGCGATCCGCTACACGTTCCACATCGATGCGGGCGCGCTGAAGCTCTCCCGCTCGTGGGTCTGGGAGCCGAAGACGGACCAGATCTCGTACGACGCGAAGGACAAGGACGGCAACCCCGTCAAGATCACGTACTTGCGCTCTCAGCTTGCAAGCCAGAGCGCGGTCGTGAAGGACGAAGTCGATCCCGGCTTCTTTAATGATCAGTACTGGCTTTTGTTCCCGTTCCATCTCGTCTGGGATACCAGCGCTACGGTGCAAGATGCCGGCATGCAGAAACTGCCGCTGGGAAAAGGTTCCGCCGAGAAGGTCGCGGTGAAGTATCCTTCCAACGGCGGCTATACGCCGGGTGACACCTGGGAACTTTACGTCGGCACCGACGGCCGAATCCGGCAACTCGTGTTTCACCACGGGGGACCCGTGAAGCCGAGTGTTGTCATTGCGACCTGGGCTGACTACAAGAAGGCTGGACCGCTGCTCCTTTCACTGGATCACCGTGGAACGGCCGACGGCAAGCCGTTGCGCCTTTTCTTCTCGAATGTGGCCGTCAAACTGGTGGGGTCAAGCACCTGGATGGACGCGCAGTAAGCTGCTCGCGGGGGTAGCGATGGCCGAGACTGTTCCCGTTGCATCTGTCGGCGTCGGCGCGGCGCAGCGCTGGCCTGATCACTTGAACAACGTCGGTTATGGATCGACCCGCAACATCCCGATCTGAGCGTCCAACGGCAGTGCCGAGCTGCTCGGGTTGCCGCGCTCCACCTACTACTACCAGCCCCGGCCGGAAAGCGTGGAGAATCTACGGCTGCTGCGTCGACTGGACGAACTCTATCTGGAGTGCCCGTTCTTCGGCAGTCGCCGTATGGCGGTCACATAGGAGGATAGGGCAACGCAGGGATGCGACCCGAGCGCCGAATCAAACCTGGAGTGGATGGCGGCCTTCGGGCCGCCTCCTGGACTGCCCGCCGCACCATCTGAGAAACGGCGAAATCTTGCCCAAACAATGGGGTCGGTCGACGTCAGAGGTAGGAACGCATGAGGGATTTGAAGAACCAGGAGCGAACCGCCATCGAAGCCGTCGCCAGACGGTTCTCGGCAACGTGGGAAAAGGGTAGTGATCCCCCCGACGCCTATATCATGGTCGCTCGGAAACGGGTTGCTGTTGACATCACAACCCTCAAACGGCGCGGCACTGGCCAAGGTAACGCCGCCAAGCCTCGTTTGAGGTTCGATAAGGTTGCGACCAGGCTCTTTGAACGTCTGCAAGCCACCCTTGGCGAAACCGTGCCGGACGGCATGACTGTGTTGCTGACCATCACCGCTCCCATCCGTTTGCCATCGAAAACCGCTGCCTCGCTGGAAGACAAAATACAAACTCTTCTCGGGCGGGGATCGCCGGGTCGAGATGAGAAAGACATGATTCACGGGAATCGTGTCCAGATTCGACTTTTGAGAGACGAATCTGAGCGAGCGCCAAAAATGATTGGGTTCGTGCACAATTCCGATTCAGACCCACTTCTACTTTTGAACATGACACGTGAATTGCTTGAGCTAATCAGCGCCGAGGCCGGCAGGCGGGCGCCGAGGCTTGCGGGTGATCGATGGCTCGTTGTGATAAGCGCCGAAGGAATTTCGTGCTTAGAGGCATATCGCTACATCTATTCGCAGCTGCGCATGGCGACCGACTTTAAGAAGATTCTCATGGTGTTTGGCGATGGGCGTGTCGGGATGTTGACGGGATGAAACCAGTTTGCGCGCGCGCTGCCTCTCAGTATGGAGGGGCTTGATAGGAGGATAGGGCAACGCAGGGATGCGACCCGAGCGCCGAATCAAGCCTGGAGTGATGGCGTGGTCCAAGGCCCGGAGAAGCGGGCTTACTGCCGTTTTAGCGCGAGCGAATCTCTAATCGGAATCGACACGTTACCAAAGCGCGCGATACACGAGTCGAATTTGTTCAAGGCGATTTAAAACATTAAGCAGGACGTGCGGTTACCCTTTATCGCTTTGATTTATTTGAAGTCATGTTCCGCGCTGTTCCTTCTCGTTCCGTTCGATTTCGTTGTAATCCGCGGCGGAGGGGCTCAAGTGGGGCACAAAACCGCCCCTCCGCTCGATACAAGCGGCTCTCCTGTTCATTCTCAGCAAAGAAAGATCGAAGAACAAGCTTGCTGCGATCGAAGGACTCTCCGCCAGTGGCCGTACGGAGAATGGTTTCGAGGTTGCCGACGGCATTGCCCTGGCTCATTCCATCTCATTCCGCCGGGACCGGAGCGCCACCAGGCCGTTGGGACCCAGCGAAGGCACACAGAGCTTTCGGTAGTCGTCGAGCTTTGCCGCGTGGGTGATACAGTAGGTCGGGGAAGACGGGAGTTAGGCCGATGGCTGGAATGCACAGTCGTCGATCTAGCTCAGCGCTCAGAAAGGCGCGCCTATGCGACTTCGCTCGTAATTAATTAGCCTCGACCGAGAAGGCCTTCACGCCGTCGTATCCAGAAGCAGCCGGACCCGGCGTCTCGCCTCGTCCTCAATCTCCGCGCGCGCCTGGTTCCGCTCTGCGGCCGTGAGGCGGCCGTTCCATGCCAGCAATTCGGCATCTTCTTCCGCGGTGGCGCATAAGACCGTGGCGCCTAACACAGCGTCGGCGACGGCGTCGCGCACGCGTGTAACGCCCGTGCGCAGGGCCCATTCGACGATGCGCCACGACAGCTCCGCATGGCGCTCCTCGTCCGGAGCGATGCGGGACAGAGCGCGCGTCGCCTGTGGATCGCGAGCGCGCGCGAGACCCTGTCGCGCCGCGAGCGCCGCGGTTCCTTCGCCGAGGCAGCCATCCTGCCAGGCTTCGAGCGCGAGGGCAGTAAGGGCAGCTTCCGACGGACGATCGAAGCGCGGTGGCGCAACCAGGGGGCCAAGCGCGAGCACGCCGCCCGACCATCGCGACGCGAGCGCAAGCGCGGCCGCTGCGTGGCGCTGCTCATCGTCGGCTGCGGCGATCGCGTCGCGGCGCAGATCCGCAGGGGCCCCCACCACCTCGAGCTCGGCGGCGAGCCGTAGGAAGGCGGGGACAGAGGCGAGCTCGGCGCGGGCATCGTCTACCCAGCCCGCGGCCAGAGCTTTGTCGGCCGACGGGCACTCCGGGCCTGCGAGCACCGGCGGCAGCGCGACACTCGCGCCGACGCGGAGCGCGCGCCCGCTCGGGAAGCAGATCTCCCGTGGAAAAAGGAACGGCGCGATCTGTGCGCTCCAGTCGCTGCTAGGACCAACAACGGGTATGAAGCCGCCCAGCAGCAACCCCACGGCGTTATTGGCGGGGCCGGTGCCAAGATGCAGGCCGGCAGCGGAGCCCATGCCGATAGATTTAGTGAGGCCCCCCTCCAAGAAAGCCGATTCGCCGATGATGCCGGTTGCGCCGGCGGTAAGATGGAACGCGCTGATGCCAAGGCCCTCGATGCGCGCAAAGCCTGCCGCCTGGCGCCCCAGGCGCAGCGTGACCCCGTAGTTCAGCTTGACAGGCCACCCTAGAGCGCCGAACGCGAAGCCCAGGTGTACACCGACGTTGACGCTGTTTTGCACGCCGTGAAGGCTGCTACAGTAAGCATCCGCGTGCGCGGGTGCTCCATGCAGCGTCGCCGCGATCGCGGCGCCGCCCATCGTCTGGCGAATCCAGCGGCGCAAGTCGGGGTGTGGCGCTCCGGGGCGCGGATTGACCTTCGCCCCTTCGGCCTCCAGCGCCGCTTGAATCTCCATGGTTGAATCCTCCTCCTCCAGTTTGTTCTTAGTCTGGAGAGTGATGAATGTTCCAGTCTGCTCAACACCGCTGGTAAGCAAGACTGCACAAGCCATGTTCGGCGGCAGACCGTAGCCATACCGGTACATATCTGAGCCGTGATCCACGCCCGCCCCTCGTCGAGGCCCCGTAAGATCACGCTGCTCCTTGTTCACTTGATGCTCGAGTAGACAGACACCGCAAGTTTCGCCGCCCTGTGCAAACCGAATCGACGTCGATTCGTCATCGGCTCGTGCAACCAACCTCCATCCGGGTGCTGTATCAAGACATCGCTGACAGAAACCGGTTCAGGACATCGCTGACAGTTCAGCGATGCCATGGAAAGAGCAGCGAGCCATGAATCAGAAGCTGGAGTTCATCGAGAAGGCTGGAGCACGCG